>ENA-OSAI01000130-OSAI01000130.1-marine-sediment-metagenome-genome-assembly--contig:-NODE-130-length-45602-cov-11.767625_pt1 | contig 45602 bp, 42 predicted proteins | sample MGYA00237871_ERZ529316 | MGnify/ENA primary metagenome ERZ529316 (study PRJEB26369, sample SAMN03142814) | marine sediment metagenome | biome: marine; feature: borehole; material: sediment...
CAAGGATTAAAAGAGCTCTGGAACAAAAAGAACGAATCCTGGTTTATGGAGATTATGATGTAGATGGTATTGCGAGTAGTTCAATACTTGTGACAGAGTTAAGGAAAAAAGGAGGGATAGTCCAATATTACATTCCCAATAGGCTTACAGAAGGATATGGTTTAAACAAGGAAGCGATTAAAAACGCTATTGATCAAAACATAGATTTAATTATAACTGTAGATTGTGGTATAAATTCTTATGAAGAAGTTCGTATGGCTAATAACGCAGGTATTGATGTAATTATAACAGATCACCATGAACCGCAGGACAAGCTTCCTGAAGCTGTGGCAGTGATAAATCCCAAAAGAAGGGATTGCAATTATCCTTTTAAAGAACTGGCGGGTGTAGGAGTAGCTTTTAAACTAATCCAGGCTCTTTCGTATAATGGAAAATGGGACAAAGAATTAAATGATTACCTCGCATTAACGGCAATTGGTACTGTTGCTGATATAATGCCCTTGAGAGATGAAAACAGAATTATTGTAAAACATGGGTTAAAAAACATCGTTACCACCAGGAACCTCGGATTAAACACATTAATACAGCAGGCAGGATTGGGAGATGGTGAGATAAATACCGGTCATGTTGGATTTGTTATAGGTCCAAGGTTGAATGCCGCTGGAAGGCTGGGTAATGCTAGTGATGCAATAGAATTGTTTCTAACCCATGATTATGAAAGGGCATTAAAAATAGTGAATAAACTTGAAAATTTAAATAAGGAAAGACAACATATAGAAAGCATGATATTGAAAGGTGCAGAAAAACTTGTTGAAGAAATAAACTTAGATAAAGAAACAATCATTGTTTTGCATTCAGAAGAGTGGCATGAAGGTGTAATAGGTATAGTGGCTTCTAAAATAACGGAAAAGTTTAATAGACCAACTATCTTGTTTGCTTTAAAAGAGGATGTTGGGAAAGGTTCTGGAAGAAGCATAGCTGCATTTAACCTTTTTGAGAATCTATGCAAATGCAAAACACTGCTTGAAAAATTTGGAGGACATGAACTTGCGGCAGGTTTAACGATAAAACCGGAAAATATTTCGATTTTCAGAGAAAAGATAAACAGAGAAGCATCAAAAATATTAAAATCTAGGGACTTGATACCAGAAATCATAATAGATGCTGTAATACCCTTTGGAGCAATTTCATACAAACTGGCGACAGATTTAGAAAGATTAAAGCCCTTTGGCCCGGGTAATCCGAAACCGCTGTTTCTTATAAACAACTTACCTATAACGAATCATGCGTGGATAGGAGCAGATAACAGGCATCTCAAAGTTTTTTCAAAAGGAATAGAAGGAATTGGATTTTACATGGATAAGTATAAAGCACAAATACAAACCCCTGATGTTATAAACACTGTTGTCACTATAGAATTAAACGAATGGAATGGCTGCATCAAGCCCCAACTTGTGTTGAAAGATATAAAATTTCCGAAACAGGTTTATAAATCCTTTAGAGAGAAATGTATTGAAGCAATTTTAACAGAAAATGAAACCCATTACCAATATCAATACTGTGGGAAAAAATTAAATATTATTGATAACAGAAATTGTAGTGACCGATTTATGTATTTAAGAAACGTTTTGTGTCAGGGGAAAAAACAATGTATTTTAATAAATTCCCCTGAAGAAGGATGGAATTTATACAACAGGCTGACTGGGGATTTGGCGTATTACAACATAGATTTTTATAATTTGAATAAAATGATGGGTATTGAGAACAAAGAAAGTGCAACTATTTTGATTGATCCCCTTGGAAAGGAAAAAATCGATGGGATAGATGATCTTATTTTTTATGATATCAGTTTTTCTGAAACTATGTTTAAAAAACAGCTTTACAGTTATAAGTCAGCAAACATTTATCTAATCTTTAATAAAACTGCTTTTAAAGAAAACCTGAAGTTTCTAAAGTACATATTTCCCCAAAGAGAATTCCTGAGATATGTATTTAAATTCTTAAAACACAATAAAAAAGAGACATATAATTTTGATAATGTGGTGAAACTCCTTAAGTTCAAGACAAAACACCCTATTAATACTATACATACGGCATTAAAAATATTTGAAGAAATAAGCATTGTAAAGTTTATAAATGATTCGAAATTTGTTTTTATGCCTCCAAAAAATAAAATAGATTTAAACACTTCAAAAACTTATAGAAGTATTGTGCACAAGCTTTTGAAATATGAAAAGTTTGGCAGAAAAATTTTAACGGAAAAATTAGAAAAAATATTCTTTTAAAATTGTTTAAAGATAGGCTGCGGTATAATTTAATGGTCGTGTGTATTGATACATATCAATACATATACAACTGAACGTTTTAAAAACAAAGGTGACAAGGAGGATTGAAGATGGATTTAAAAAGCATGATAAGAAATGTCGAAGATTTTCCAGTAGAAGGAATATGTTTTAAGGATATAACAACTTTACTGAAAGATGGAAAAGCATTCAGGTATGCAATAAAGCAGATGGCAGAAGCAGTTAAGGAAAAAGAGGTTGAGCTGATTGCAGGACCGGAAGCTAGAGGGTTTTTAATAGGAGCACCTTTAGCTTTCGAGCTCAGTGTCGGATTTATTCCTGCAAGAAAATCTGGGAAATTGCCTGCTGAAACTATATCTAGTGAATACAAACTGGAATATGGAAAAGACATTTTAGAAATGCACAAAGACGCAATTGAAAAGGGTCAAAAAGTATTAGTTGTTGATGATTTGCTCGCTACAGGGGGGACAATTTATTCAACTATTGAAATGGTTGAAAAACTCGGCGGAGTAGTAGTAGGAGTGGCCTTTTTAATTGAACTAACATTTTTAAACGGTCGAGAGAACTTGAAAAACTATGATGTGTTTTCAATAATAAAATATTAACTTCGACTAATAAGGGGTGGAATAATGACAGTAGAGGACCTAATAGAAAAAATTAAAAAATACAATCCAGAAGCTGACTTTGAATTAATTAAAAAAGCATACAATTTTGCACACAAAGCCCATAAAGGCCAGCATAGAGTTTCGGGAGAAAAATATATTTTCCATCCCTTAGAGGTAGCCATGATTTTAGCCGAATTAGAACTGGATTCTATTACCATTGCGGCTAGTTTGTTGCATGATGTAGTTGAAGATACCAACTATAAGCTAGAAGACATCAAGAAGAATTTTGGAAACGAAATAGCTTTGCTGGTGGATGGAGTAACTAAACTCGGCAAATTAAAATATAAATCCAAGGAAGAACAACAGGCAGAAAACTTGAGAAAAATGTTTCTCGCAATGGCCAAGGACATCAGAGTGATACTTATAAAACTGGCTGATAGATTGCACAATATGAGAACTCTCGAGCATTTGCCCAAATCAAAAATAAAAGAAAAAGCTCAGGAAACCCTGGAAATTTTTGCTCCCCTTGCCCATAGATTGGGAATATCCAAAATAAAATGGGAGCTGGAAGACCTTGCCTTTCGTCACTTGAAACCTAATAAATACTATGAATTAGTACAAAAAGTTGTAAAAAAGCGGGAAGAAAGGGAGCAACAGATCAATAATGTTAAAAATATACTCATGTTCAAATTGAAAGAGGCTGGAATAAAGGTTGAGGTACAGGGTAGACCCAAACATTTTTACAGTATATACAAAAAAATGGTGGAACGCAACAAGACCTTTGAACAAATCTATGACCTGGCAGCAGTAAGAATACTGGTTAATACTGTTAAAGATTGTTATGGAGTTTTAGGGATAGTCCATACAATATGGAAACCCATTCCGGGAAGGTTTAAAGATTATATTGCCATGCCCAAACCCAACATGTATCAATCACTTCATACTACAATTATAGGTCCCAATGGAGAACCTATAGAAATCCAGATACGAACCTGGGAAATGCATCGAACCGCCGAATACGGTATTGCTGCTCACTGGCGTTATAAAGAGGGAAGTAAAAAAGATGAAGAGTTTGATAAAAAACTTTCATGGCTTAGAGAACTCCTTGAATGGCAGCGAGACATGAAAGATGCAAAAGAATTTATGGAATCTTTAAAAATCGATTTGTTCACAGATGAGGTCTTCGTGTTTACACCCAAAGGTGATGTTATAAACCTGCCATCTGGTTCTACTCCTATAGATTTTGCTTACAAGATACACACCGATATCGGCCACAGATGTATTGGTGCTAAAGTGAACGGGAAAATAGTTCCATTAGATTACAAACTTCGAAATGGAGATAGAGTTGAAATCCTAACTTCTTCTTCTCCCAACAGTGGCCCAAGCCGAGACTGGTTGAAAATCGTTAAGACTTCTCAAGCCAGAAACAAAATAAGACAGTGGTTTAAGAAAGAAAAAAGGGAAGAAAACATTATAAAGGGTAAAGAAATACTGGAAAGGGAAACCAAAAGATACGGATATTCCTTTAGGGACCTTTTCAGGCCGAAATGGTTGGAACAAGTAATAGACAGATTCAGCTTTAATGATCTTGATGATCTGTATGCAGCAGTGGGTTATGGAGGAATTACGTCCGGACAGGTTATTCAAAAACTGATAGATGAGTATGGAAAGCATGAAAAAGTAAAGGAAACCGATAAAACCTTTATAAAAAAAGAATTTCACCAAGACATCACAGAGAAACAGGATAAAGGGGTAAAAATTAAAGGAACAGATAACATTTTAATCAGGTTTTCCAGGTGTTGTAATCCGGTACCTGGTGATGATATTGTTGGTTATATAACTAGAGGAAGAGGAGTATCAATTCACAGAAAAGATTGTCCGAATGTAAAGGAACTGCTGAAGGAAAAAGATAGGTTTATAGATGTGTATTGGGATTATACCAACAATGCTTCATACAATGTGGAAATACAGGTTTCGTCGAAAGACAGACCTGGTATTTTGTCGGAAGTGATAAATGTAGTAAATGAATTAAAAACAGTAATTAATGCAGTAAATGCTCGTATCACAAAAGATGGGACAGCGTTGATAGATATGACTCTTAAAATAAGCAGTAAAAACCACTTGAAGGATGTTATAAAATCAATAAAAAAAGTAGATGATGTATATAATGTTAAAAGAGTACTTCCCAACCGTTAGGAGGATTGTTAAATGCGGTGTGTTGTGCAGAGAGTTTCAAAAGGTAAGGTTTTAGTAAAAAGCGAAACAGTTGGTGAGATCGAAAAAGGACTGGTAGCATTATTAGGAGTTGGCCATGATGATTCTTCTGACGATGTAGACTATCTTGTGGATAAAGTGCTAAACCTTAGAGTGTTCGAAGATGAAGAGGGAAAGATGAATTTGTCTTTGCTGGATATAAATGGCGATCTCCTGGTAGTTTCCCAGTTTACTCTTTTTGCTGACTGTCGAAAAGGGAGAAGACCTAGTTTCGTTGATGCTGCTCCTCCTAAAGTTGCAGAAAAACTTTATGAGGAATTTATAAAAAAAGCACTCCAATCAGGATTGAGAGTGGAAACAGGTCAATTCGGTGCCGAAATGAATCTAGAGATCCATAATGATGGTCCTGTTACCATACTGTTAGATAGCAAAAAGAATTTTTAAGGGGGATGAAGATGTTCCTGAAACAAATAACTGTTGGTTTATACCAGACAAACTGTTATGTTGCGGGTTGTCAAGAGACTAAAAAAGGTGTAGTAATTGATCCGGGAGATGAAGCACAAAACCTAAAGGAAGCCATTAAAAAATCGGGATTGAAAATAGAGTATATAATTTTGACCCACGGTCATGTTGATCATATAGGAGCTGTATCATTAATAAAAGAATTTACCGGGGCTGAAGTTCTGATACACAAAGATGACAGCAAAATGTTAAAAAACCCGGAAGAAAACCTTTCAGTCCATACACACATTCCAAACATTAAATTGGGTGCTGATAGATTCCTAGAAGATGGAGATGTTTTTGATATAGGTAAACTGAAATGCAAAGTAATTCATACACCCGGTCATACTCCTGGAAGTATTTCTCTTGATATAGATGGAAAACTTTTTACCGGTGATACTTTATTTGCAGGATCAATCGGGAGAACTGATTTTCCAGGTGGTTCTTTTAAAAACATTGTCAAATCAATAAAGGAAAAACTTTACAGCTATCCTGATAATACAAAAGTTTATCCGGGCCATGGCCCATGCACGAGTATTAAGGAAGAAAAAACCTCAAATCCCTTTATAAGGAGGGACTAAAAAACCGCCCCCTCTGGTATACTTTTTAAAAACGTGACAATGTGGATATAATAAACCTTAAGATAATATACCAGGGGGGATGACACTTGGCTAACTCTTTGATAAAGGAATTGAATAGGCGTAGAAATCAAATAATCCTGGATTTGAATTTGCATGATTTTAATGAACTGCTTAAACAGGGCTACACAGATGAAGAGATTTCTAAGGAACTCGGTGTAGAAAAAAACTATGTTAAAAAATTGAGGGAAGAGGTTGAACGGGATTGGTAAGTTTTTATGTAAAAACGTTGGGGCATGGATATTATTACGAAATTTTTGAGCTTGTAAAAAATATCTTACCACAATCTAATGTTAAAGAAGTAAAAGATGAAAAGGTAGATATTTCTCGCCACAGCTTTCTATTAGAAAGCATTCTGATTAAAGAAGTTTCACCAAAAACAATAACGAAATTATATACTCCAGCGGACATATTTATGTGTGTTTCTGAGTTATATTATCGTTCTAAAGAAGATGATATCCAGTATAAAAAAGAGTTAAAAAGATTGGTTAAAACCGGTGTAATAGAGGTGATGAAAAGAACTTTCCCTGAAAGGAACTTTGATTGGGGTATTCTTACAGGTATGAGGCCAACAAAGATTGTTCACGAGATGCTGGATAAAAAATACGGTAAGCAAAAGATAATTTCAAGCCTCATAACTCATTACAAGTTAAATAAGAGCAAAGCAGAGCTTTTATTGGAAATAGCCCTGAGCCAGAGAAAAGTATTAAAGAATAATAGCGAAAACAAGGTAAGTGTATATATAGGAATACCCTTTTGCCCCTCAAAATGTCTTTACTGCTCCTTTCCTTCATTTAGCATCAAAAAATGGGGCCATCTTGAGGATGAGTTTGTTGAAAATCTTATTAAAGAAATTGAAGCCATAGGATCTTTCTTATTAAAAAATAATGTTAAATCTGAGACAGTATATTTAGGAGGAGGAACTCCTACCTCCATATCCCTCAAAAACATGGAAAAAATACTCAAGAATATACGTTTGTATTTTGCAGATAATAAAGAATTTACCGTTGAAGCTGGGAGACCAAACACATTAGACCGGGAAATGATGTCGCTGATGAAAGACTATGGAGTCACGAGAATAAGCATCAATCCACAAACAATGAATGACAAAACTTTAAGAATAATCGGTAGAAAGCACACTTCCGAAGACGTTATAAAAGCATTTTATAAGGCCAGGGATACCGGATTTGATAACATCAATATGGATCTAATCATAGGTCTCCCGGGAGAAAGTCTAAAGGATTTTAGGAAGTCTTTGAACAAAGTTATTACATTAAAACCGGAAAACATAACAGTCCACACCCTTGCAATAAAAAGAGCTTCAGAATTGAACAAGAAACTGGGGGAAATTGAATTGCCGAAAACAAAAACGGTAAATGCGATAATGGATTTTGCATTACAGTGCTTAAGAGATAATGGTTACCTGCCTTATTATTTGTATAGGCAGAAAAAAATGTTGGGCAACTTAGAAAACATCGGTTTCTGTTTACCCGGCAAAGCATGTGTTTACAATGTTCAAATAATAGAAGAAAGGCAGACCATTATCGGCCTGGGAGTAGGTGGAGTTACTAAAGCCTTAGATGTTGAAACACTTGAATTTAACCGCATACCGAATGTAAAGGATATAATGAACTACAACCGCAGGATAGATGAAATGATTTTACGAAAGCTGGAAAACCCTATACTTCAAAAAACTTTAGCAAAGCAGCAGTAATTTTTATTGACTTCAAATAATACTTGAAATATAATTTTAGTGAAGAACAGTCTCAAATGGGGAGCTCTACCTATCCCTGATATTGTGTAAATATGAGGGTTTTTTTATTTTTAAAGGAGGCTAAAACATGATTATCACAAAAGCACCTCGGGGGACAAGGGATGTGTTGCCGGAAGAAGCGTGGAAATGGGTTTACCTAGAAAACCAATTTAGAGAAATATGTAACCAGTATGGATATGGAGAAATACGAACTCCAACTTTTGAACATACCGAGCTGTTTGTTAGAACAGTAGGAGAAACCACTGATATTGTAGAGAAAGAAATGTACACCTTTAAAGATAAAGGAAACAGAAGCATAACACTTAAACCAGAAGGAACAGCTCCTGTTGCCAGAGCATATATTGAAAACAAGCTGTATGCCCAGACCCAGCCAATAAAATTGTTTTATGTAACACCTGGATTTCGATACGAACGACCTCAAGCCGGAAGACTAAGGGAGTTTCATCAATTTGGTATTGAAGTATTCGGTTCAAAAGATCCAGCTGTTGATGCTGAAGTAATAAGCCTTGCAATGCTGTTTGTAAAACGTCTGGGTATTAAAGACCTTGAATTGTATATTAATAGTATCGGTTGTCCTGTGTGCCGAAAAGCATATAGGAAAAAATTACTGGAATATATCAAAGCTGTGAAGGATAAATTGTGTAATACATGCAAAATAAGGGTTGATAAAAATCCATTAAGAATCCTGGACTGCAAAAACGAAACGTGTCAAAAAACTTTAGCAGATGTCCCCGAGATAATAGAAAACCTGTGTAATGAATGTAAAGAACACTTTGATTCCCTTAAAAAACATTTAAGTTTGATGGGGTTTGACTTTAAAGTAAACCCCAGAATTGTAAGGGGTCTGGATTATTATACAAAAACAGTGTTTGAGATTATGTCCCATGAAGTGGGATCACAAAACACAGTATGTGGTGGTGGCCGTTATGACGGTCTGGTAGAAGAATGTGGCGGTCCACCAACACCGGGGATAGGTTTTGCAATGGGAATTGAAAGATTGTTAATGACTATCGAAGCTCAGAATATTGAATTACCCAAACACACTCCCTTTGATGTGTTTATTGTAACAATTGGAAAAGAAGCCGATGATTTTGGCGTTGAATTCCTTTACAAATTGAGGGAAGCCGGTATTTCGGCCGATAAAGATTATTTAGGAAGAAGTATTAGGAGCCAGATGAAGTATGCTGACAAATATAATGCCAGATATACCGTTATAATAGGTGATGAAGAAATAAAAAATGGAGTTTTGACTATAAGAAACATGAAAACAGGAGAACAGATGGAGGTAAAAACTGACAAAGCAATAGACTATTTAAAGAATGGGGGAATATAACATGATAGAATCAATGAAGGGGTTTAAGAGAACACACAAATGTGGAAAACTCGGGCTTGAAAACGTTGATGAAACAGTTATTCTTACGGGATGGGTTCATAGACGAAGAGATCTAGGGGGGGTTATTTTTATAGACTTGAGAGACAGATCGGGAATATGTCAAATTGTGTTTGATAAAAATGTGAGCGAAAATGCCTTTGAAAAAGGCGACAGGCTTAGAAGCGAATATGTTATAGGAGTGAAGGGAAAAGTAAAGAAACGGCCTGAAGAAAATGTGAATCCTAAAATTCCAACGGGTAAAATAGAAGTGTTTGTTGAAGAGATCAGAATATTCAGCAAAGCAGAAACTCCACCCTTTCTTGTTGAAAATAAAATCAATGTTGATGAAAGCATCAGATTGAAATACAGGTATATAGACCTGAGAAGGCCCTTGATGCAGAGAAACATCATCATAAGGAGCAAAGCCACACAAGCTTTTAGAAATTTCTTAAATTCGAGAGATTTTTTGGAAATAGAAACTCCCATGCTGACAAAAAGCACACCTGAAGGAGCAAGGGATTATCTTGTTCCCAGCAGAGTAAATCCTGGAAAATTTTATGCTTTACCTCAATCTCCTCAATTATTTAAGCAAATTTTAATGATTTCAGGGTTTGAAAAGTATTATCAGATTACTAGATGCTTTAGAGATGAGGACTTGAGATCTAATAGGCAGCCTGAATTTACTCAGGTGGATATTGAGATGTCTTTTGTAGACGTAGATGATGTGTTACAATTAAATGAAGAAATGATCAAGCATGTTTTTGAAGAAATAAAGGGAATAAGAGTGGACATACCTTTTCCCAGAATAACATATCAGGATGCCGTGGAACAATATGGTACAGACAAGCCTGATACTCGATTCGGTATGAAATTAATAGATATAACACAAATTGTTAAAAACAGTGAATTTAAGGTTTTCAGAAACACTGTTGAAAAAGGTGGAATTGTAAAAGGAATAAATGTAAAATCACCGGGGTTTAGCAGGCGGGAAATCGACGGCTTGATAGATTTAGTAAAAAAATATGGTGGGAAAGGGCTGGCCTGGATTATGGTTGAGCAGAATGATGTCAAATCCCCTATTTCAAAGTTTTTAAGCCAACAGGAAATAGCTCAGATATTGCAAAGGATGGATGCTCAACCCGAAGACCTGCTATTGTTTGTTGCTGATGACAGGGAAATGGCAAACATGGTTTTGGGGAATCTAAGACTTGAACTGGGGAGAAGATTAAACTTAATAGATAGCAGAAAATTTAATTTCCTGTGGATCACTGATTTTCCTTTGTTGGAGTATGATGAGGAAGAAAAACGATACGTTGCTGTGCATCATCCTTTTACTTCGCCAAAAGATGAAGATATACAAATGCTTGACACTTATCCTGAGCAAGTCAGAGCTAAGGCTTATGACTTAGTATTGAATGGTGTTGAGCTTGGTGGAGGAAGTATAAGGATTCATTCTACAGAACTTCAAGAGAAGATGTTTAGCCTGCTGGGTTTTTCAAAAGAAGAAGCATGGAATAGATTTGGCTTCCTGCTCAAGGCTTTTAAATATGGTACTCCCCCACATGGTGGAATAGCTTATGGTCTGGATAGGATAGTGATGTTTTTGGCAGAAACTGAAAATATAAGGGATGTAATTGCTTTTCCCAAAACCCAGAATGCCGTTGACCTTATGACTGAAGCTCCATCAGAAGTTGTTCCAAAACAGCTGGAGGAGTTGCATATTGAAATAACCCTTTAAACACCCCTCTTGAAAACAACGTATACCTGTGTTATAGTATAATTAACAGCAACAAATATTAATGCAACCCTGCTATGTGCGTGTTAAACCGGCGTTTTGAGCCAACACCATTACAAAGGGAGTCTGGACTCTGGCTGTGATGAATAAGCCTTCTTAGAAAGGACATTCAAAGCAGTCAGGAGGGCACCCACCTGGGAGACCGGGACTCAAAAACGGCTGGCTCACGGCATAGTGGGGTTTTTATTTTGGGGTGAAAAAAACAAATGGATGAGATTTTCCAGAGAACAAAGATAGTTATAGGTGAAGATGGTTTTAATAGGTTAAAAAACAGCTGGGTGGCAGTTTTTGGAATCGGAGGAGTAGGTTCTTTTGCTACAGAGGCCCTGGCCCGGTGTGGTATAGGAAAGTTGACTTTGGTTGATTATGATTATGTAGAAATGACGAATATTAACAGGCAGATCCATGCTCTGATATCCACAATTGGTAAATCCAAGGTTGAAGTGATGAAGAAAAGAATAAAAAACATCAATCCAGGATGCGTAGTCTATACACAAAAAATTTTGCTTTGTGAAGATAACATACATGAAATGGTGTCTCCAAATTATGCTTATATAATTGACGCTATCGATGATGTAGAATCAAAGGTGTTACTGATAGAGCAGGCTGCAAAAAAAAGAATACCTATCATATCCTGTATGGGTGCCGGGAATAAAATTGACCCTACCAAATTACAGGTAAGCAATTTGTTCGATACGAAAGTTTGCCCTCTGGCTAAAATTGTTAGAAAAAAATTACGGAAAAAAGGTGTGTGTGAAAAGATTAAGGCTGTTTTTTCCACTGAAAAACCTCATAAAACAAAAGAAACAAAGATAACAGGCAGCCTCTGTAGTGTAACTTCAACTGCAGGCTTATTGGCTGCTGGCGAGGTTATAAAGGATTTGACAAAGCTGAAGTATTAGATTATAATAATAAGCAAATATACCCTATACCCGTATATGTGGAGGCTGACTAATGAAAAAAGATGATAGTTATAGTAACAAAACAAAATTAGTAAAACGTTTAAAAAAAATTGAAGGCCAGGTAAAAGGTATTCAGAGGATGATAGAAGATGATAAATACTGCGCAGATGTTTTGATACAGATTGCAGCTGTAAAAGCTGCTATTAACAAAGTGGGGCTGTTGATACTGAGAAACCATTCCCATGCTTGTATTTCCCGAGCTATTAAGGAGAACAAGGAAGAAATGGTAGAAGACTTAATAAATGTGCTTGAAAAGTTTATAAAATAAATAAATAGAGGGTTTGATACTTATGGGTCAAAAGGGGAAAATTATAGAAAAGCAAGGGAAATACATTAAGATTAGATTAAATAAACATTCAGCATGTAAAAATTGCGGCGCATGCAAGCTGGCTGATGACGATTCAGATATGGTTATCACTGTAGAGAACTATATTAAAGCTGATGTGGGAGATGATGTGGAGATTGATGTAGACGGCCAAGGCATTGTGCTGGCTTCAATTATTATGTATTTAATCCCTCTGATTAGTCTTTTCATAGGATTCGGCTTAGGTCTGTTTCTAAGCAATAACGTATTGGAAGTATCCGGCAACAAAGAACTGCTCAGTATCGCTATGGGAATAGGCTTTTTGATAGTGTCTTTGTTTGGTATAAGATGTTTTGATGACTATTTTAAAAATCTTAAAATCTTTAGACCTGTGATCAAAAAAATAAATTAAGAAAGGAGAGAAAATACAGTGGCAAGTGAAAAAGTTGTAGAACTTACTCAAGATAACTTTGAAGAGGAAGTGATTAATTCCGACATTCCAGTGCTGGTTGATTTCTGGGCTGAATGGTGTGGGCCGTGCAGAATGGTTTCGCCTGTAATCGATCAGCTGGCAGAGGAATATGATGGGAAAGTTAAAGTAGGGAAGCTGAATGTGGATAAATATGGAAATGTTGCTGCTGAATATCAAATAATGAGTATTCCTTCAGTATTTTTGTTCAAAGATGGTAAGGTTGTGGACAAAAAGATAGGAGCCAGACAGAAAAGCGAATACAAAGAAATGATAGACAGTCAATTATAAAGTGCACATAGTGTGCACTTTATACTTTTTTAAAGGAGTTAGAGTATAAATATCGAAATTTTTAACTGGGAAAAATTAAATTGAGGGGGATATAAATGAAAATTATAGATTTGAGAAGTGATACTGTAACCATGCCAACACCGGAAATGCGTGAGGCGATGTTCAAAGCAAAAGTGGGTGATGATGTTTATGGAGAAGACCCAACAATAAATGAATTAGAAAAAAAAGCTGCTCAGATAATGGGTAAGGAAGCTGCACTGTTTGTAATAAGCGGAACCATGGGGAATCAGATTGCAGTTAAAACTCATACAAATCCTGGAGATGAAATTATACTGGAGGAGAATTCCCACATACTAATATATGAAGTTGGAGGAATTGCTGCCATATCAGGAGTCCAACCCAGACCTTTAAAGGGTGAAAGGGGAGTTTTAAATGTTGAGGACATTAAAAAAGCTATTCGACCTGATGATATTCACCAGCCTTCTACTACATTGATTTGTCTTGAAAACACTCACAACAGAGCGGGAGGCACTGTGATTCCTCTACAAACCATGAAAGAGATTAAAGCTTTAGCTAAGGAACACGGTATTCCCGTGCACCTTGATGGTGCAAGGGTGTTTAATGCAGCGGTAGCTTTGGGTGTTGATGTGTCGGAAATAGCTCGTTATGCTGATTCAGTAATGTTTTGTTTATCAAAAGGCTTGTGTGCTCCTGTTGGTTCTGTTCTGGTTGGAGATCAGGAATTTATAGGTCGAGCGAGGAAATACCGCAAAATGTTTGGTGGAGGAATAAGACAGGGAGGAATACTGGCTGCAGCAGGTTTAATAGCTCTGGAAAGAATGACCAAGCGTCTGGAGGAAGACCATGCAAACGCAAGATTTTTAGCAGAGAACCTGGCAGAGATCCCAGGTATTACAGTAGACCTGGAGACAGTCCAGACCAATATAGTGTTCCATGACATAGAAAAGACTGGTCTGAATGGATATGAATATACACAGAAACTTAAAGAATTCGGTATAATGATAAATCCTGCTCCCAAAACCCTTAGAATGGTAACACATTGGGGAATTACAAGGGAAGACATATGTTATACTCTTGAAGTTATAGAAAAAATAGTTAAAGGTGGTTAGATTGGATCTTTTTGAGTATTCAAGGGAAAAACAACTGAAAAAAAGCGCTCCTTTAGCAGAGAGGATGAGGCCTTCAACTCTGGAAGAGTTTGTTGGTCAGGAAGAGGTAATAGGCAGGGGAAAATTACTGTATAGAGCTATAAAAACAGACAGGCTTTCCTCAATAATATTTTACGGCCCTCCCGGCACAGGAAAAACTACACTGGCTAACATTATAGCCAATTCTACGAAATCCCATTTCACAAAAATCAATGCCGTTATTTCAGGAAAAGAAGAGATAAAAAAGATTATAAAGGAAGCCAAAGAACGATTGGGGATGTATGGTCAACGGACAGTTTTGTTCATAGATGAAATTCATAGATTCAACAAATCTCAGCAAGACGCATTGCTCCCCTATGTTGAAGACGGCACATTGATTTTAATTGGTTCTACGACTCAAAATCCTTATTTTGAGATTATTTCTCCCTTATTGTCTCGGTCCAGGATTTTTGAGCTCAAACCCCTTACAGAGGACGAAATTAGAAGTATATTAGAAAGAGCTTTGAAAGACAAAGACAGAGGCCTGGGAAACCATAAAGTAAAGCTAGATGAAGACGCTATACAGCACATAATAAGAAACTCTAATGGAGATGCCCGTGTGGCTTTAAATGCACTGGAACTTGCTTTTTTAACTACCCCTCCAGATGTCAACGGAACGATACACATTAACCTTAGCATTGTAGAGGAATCCATTCAAAAAAAGGTCTTAACTTATGATAAAGATGGTGATGAACATTATGATACCATTTCTGCTTTCATAAAAAGCATGAGGGGAAGTGATCCTGATGCAACCCTTTACTGGTTAGCTAAAATGATATATGCAGGAGAAGATCCTATGTTTATAGCAAGGAGAATAATAATCTGTGCATCAGAGGATGTAGGAAATGCAGATCCCAATGCTTTGAATATAGCGGTTTCTGCTGCGAAAGCTGTCGAACTGATAGGAATGCCTGAAGGGAAAATACCTCTCGCCCATGCAGCCGTTTATATTGCGTGCGCTCCCAAGAGTAATTCGTGTTATGAAGGTATTAATAGAGCTCTTAAGGATATTGAAGATAACAGAGTATATCCCGTTCCAGAACACCTTCAGGATGCCTGCTATTATGGAGCCAAAAAGCTTGGAAGGGGGAAGGGCTACAAATATCCCCATAATTATGAAAACAATTATGTAGAGCAGGATTATTTACCAAAATTAAAACACAAAAGATACTATAATCCTACATCAAACGGTTATGAAAAGATTATACAAAAAAGACTGCAAGAACTTAAAAAATAGTTTAAAAACAAAAAATTCTATTTATGTCACCAATTTCGTTGACAAATCATAATATTTGTGGTATTTTATAAAATGATAAAAACCAATAAGTTTACTAGGAAATCGAGGGGGGGATATATTGAAACTATCAACCAAAGGAAGATATGGAGTAAAAGCTATGTTTGCTTTAGCGCAAAAATATGGTCGAGGGCCTATACCTCTTAAAAATATAGCAAAAGAACAGGGAATTTCAGAACCCTATCTAGAACAAATAATTTCAAGTTTGAGAAAGGCAGGGTTAGTCAAAAGTGTTAGAGGTGCCCAGGGAGGATATATGTTAACAAAAGATCCAGCAAGAATTACCGTTGGTGATATAATTAGAATATTGGAAGGGCCGATAGTTCCCACAGATTGTGTTATAGATAATGATAATATAACATGTCAAAATGCAAGGGGATGTATTCCCAGAGAGGTCTGGAAAAAAGTTAAAGACAGCGTAAATGAAGTTATGGATTCGATAACACTGAAGCAAATGTGTGATGAGGCCAGGAAAGGAGGAAATAATTGATGAAAAGAATATATCTTGATCATGCAGCAACCACCCCTGTGAGGGAAGAAGTGTTGGAGGAATTGCTGCCGTATTACAAAAACAAATTTGGTAATGCTTCAAGCATATATGCTGAAGGCAGGGAAGTAAAAAAGGCTATTGAAACAGCAAGAGAAAAAGTTGCTAAAGCTATAGGTGCTGAGGATGTTAAAGAAATATATTTTACCGGAGGAGGAACAGAAGCCGATAACTGGGCAATAATTGGAACGGCTTTTGCTAACAAGGATAAGGGCAACCATATTATTACCTCTTCTATCGAGCATCATGCTGTTCTCCATGCCTGTGAATATTTAGAAGAATTTGGATTTAAAGTGACTTACCTGCCGGTAGATAAATATGGGATGGTTAACATAGAAGATTTGAAATCTGCTCTAACGGAAAAAACTGTTCTGGTCTCAATTATGCATGCTAACAATGAAATAGGCACCATTCAACCCATTGAAGAAATAGGAAGATTGCTGAAGAAAAAAGGCATATACTTCCACACAGATGCTGTACAAACTATAGGGAAAATACCCGTCGATGTTAAAGAATTAAACGTTGATATGCTTTCCCTTTCTGGTCACAAAATTTATGCTCCTAAGGGTATAGGGGTTTTGTATGTCAAAAAAGGAACAAAAATACATCCCTTTATTCATGGTGGCGCACAGGAAAGGAAAAAACGAGCAGGCACAGAAAATGTTGCAGGGATAGTAGCCCTTGGAAAAGCAATAGAACTTGCAGTGGAAGAACTTGAAGATTTTAATAATAGAGTCAAAAACTTGAGGAACAAACTTATAAAGGGTATTGAAGATAAAATTCCATACATCAGGTTGAATGGTCATCCTCAAAAACGGTTACCTCATAACGTAAATGTTTGTTTCGAATTTATAGAAGGTGAATCTTTGCTGTTAAACCTTGATATGAAAGGTATTTCTGCATCTAGTGGTTCTGCCTGTACATCAGGCTCCCTTGATCCATCCCATGTATTGCTGGCAATAGGTTTGCCTCATGAAATAGCTCATGGCTCTTTGAGGCTGACGCTAGGCAAAAATACTACTGAAGAGGAAATCGATTATGTGCTTGAAGTCCTGCCACAAATCGTTTCTAAACTGAGAGAAATGTCACCTCTTTACGACAAAAAAAAGGAGGAAGCAGAAAATGTATAACGAAAAAGTTATGGACCACTTCCAAAACCCCAGAAACGTAGGAGAAATAGAAGATGCCGATGGAATAGGGCAGGTGGGCAATCCCCAATGTGGAGACATAATGAAAATTTATATAAAGGTTAAGGATGATGTAATAGAGAATATAAAATTCAAAACTTTTGGATGTGCTGCAGCAGTAGCAACCAGCAGTATAATAACGGAGATGGTAAAAGGTAAAACTATTGATGAAGCATTGAAGATTAAAAATTTAGATGTTGCCGAAGAATTGGGTGGGCTTCCTCCCGTTAAGTTGCACTGCTCCAATTTGGCTGCTGATGCGTTGCAGGAAGCAATAAAAGATTATAAGAAGAGAAAGCAGAAAAAGTAGGTGAATTTTGTAAATGTCCTCAGATAAAAGAGTGGTAGTAGCTATGAGCGGTGGTGTTGACAGTTCTGTCGCTGCTTATCTTCTAAAGGAACAAGGGTATCAAGTTATAGGAATAACTATGAAAATTTGGCCGGAAGACGCAAATTATATTAATAGTGAAAGCGGTTGTTGCTCTCTGACAGCTGCTTATGATGCCAGAAGAGTGGCGGAACAATTGGATATTCCCTATTATGTTTTGAATTTCAAAAAGGATTTTAAAGAAAAAGTTATTGATTATTTTATACAGGAATACACGAAGGGTCGTACACCCAACCCGTGTATTGCATGTAATAAATACATTAAATTTGATGCCCTTTTGAAAAAAACAAAACAACTGGGTGCAAGTTTTTTGGCTACAGGGCATTATGCTAAGATAGAATTTGATGGAAAGAGAGAAAGATACATTATCAGAAAAGCTGAAGATTTAAAAAAAGATCAAAGTTACACTCTATACAACCTAACACAGCAGCAGCTCAAGCACATTTTAATGCCCCTTGGAAACTATACAAAAGATGAAGTTAGAAGTATTGCGAAAAAAATAGGTTTAAAAGTATTTAATAAACCAGATAGTCAGGAAATTTGTTTTATTCCCAATAACGATTATAAGGAATATTTAAAAAAACACGTTCCAAGCAAAATAAAACCTGGTCCTGTACTGGATAATAGAGGAAATGTTGTAGGGCGACACGAAGGAATCTCCTTCTACACCATAGGCCAGAGAAGGGGATTGGGTATTTCTCTAGGAAAACCTGTGTATGTGAAAAAAATAGATCCAGATAGAAATGCCATTGTCGTGGGGTTTGAAGCTGAAGTGTATGAAAAGGGTTTATTGGCAGAAGAGATAAACCTTATTGCTGTAGAAAAAATCAGGGGGAAAATGCTTGTAAATTCGAAAATTAGGTACAATGCTAAGGAAGTAGCTTCTTATATAGAACAGGTATCTGAAGACAAAATAAAGGTAACTTTCAAAAAACCTCAAAAAGGAGTTGCTCCAGGTCAATCTGTAGTGTTTTACAATAAAGATGTTGTTGTAGGTGGAGGAATAATAAAAGCATCTCTTTAATGTATTGCATTGTAGTTCTACAATGCATTTTTTTTGTTTTTTTGGAAATAATAAATTAAAAATGTTCTCAGGAAATTGGAGGAAACAAGGAAATTGAAGGGAGGCAGAAGAAGATGAAATGCCCAATATGTTACGGCAATACGGTAGGCAAAGTGGGAAACAATCAGTTTTACTGCTGGGAATGCTATGTGGAATACAGTTACAGCAAAGGTAGTTTACAGATATATGAAGTCAGTGATGATGGATTTTTGATTCCCGTTGAAGCAAAGGAAGCAAAACCAATTTTTTTAAGTAATCAATTGGATTAAAAAACAGGAGGTTAATGAAATATGATAACTAAAAAAAAGAATTTTTTTAGATGGTTTTTATTGTGGGGGTTGATAGGAAATGTAGCTTCTTATTTAATGAGAAATGGGAAAAAATTCGATAAAGCTTCATCAAAAATCCGAAACATAGCGATGAGATTCGTAAAGAAAATTAAGAGCAAGTAACTTGACGACGTGCTTAGGAGTGAAGAATTCTGGAATTGTTCAAAAACAGAAAAAAAATCGTATTGGGACTTATAATATTTTTATCTATAGCAGCTTTTTATTTTTTGTACATTGTTAGAGAAGCCCTGTTGGCTGTGTTTTACCCCCTATTTTTCTCAATCCTTATAGCTTATTTATTAAATCCCCTGATTGTAATTTTAGAAAACAAAGGGATCGAACGGGTTTGTGGCATTATTATTGTATATGCTGCACTGATTTTAGTTTTAACTGTTTTAGGAATTTATATCGTTCCTCTTATGGTTTCCGAGTTAAATAATTTAATCGAAATGCTCCCTTTTTATACCAAGAAAGTTCAGAGCATAATTTTTTATTTCAGAAAAAATTATGCCACAACAGGATTGCCTGAAAGTATTAAAACAGTATTGGATGAAAACATAATCAACATGGAAAACGTTCTGCTTAATATACTGGAGAATATATTGAACAAAATAATGGGTGTATTTTCACATTTTTTAAGCCTAATTATTACTCCTGTTTTGGGTTTCTATATTTTAAAAGACCTACATCAAATCAAAGAATCAATGGTTAAAATTTTCCCTCAAAAATATAGGAGTAAAATACTAAACATAGTGATGGATATTGATAAAACCCTTGGACACTACATCAGAGGCCAAATAATCGTCTCCTTTATGGTAGCACTTCTGATTACCATTGGCCTGTATATAATTGGAATAAAATATGCAGTAATCATTGGATTGGTGGCAGGAATAGCAAACATCATCCCATATTTTGGACCTATAATCGGAGCAATTCCTGCGGTAATTTTTGCTGCTTTAAAAGGGCCGATGTCTGCTTTATGGGCATTAATTGTTTTTGTAGTTGTGCAGCAAATTGAAAGCAGTATTATCTCACCCAAGATAATGCAGGAAACAGTTGGTATACATCCTATAATTGTTATTCTTTCCCTGATTTTTGGTGGGCAATTAATGGGTTTTTGGGGAATGCTGCTGGCTATCCCCGTAACAGCTATAATAAAGGTGCTGTTAAAACACATAATATCACACATCCTTAGTGTAAAATTATTGTCGAATATAGAGGATGAGAAAAAGCAATAAAAATAAAAAAAAGACTTCAACCCAACATAAAATTATTGTAGAATATAGAGGATGAGAAAAGGTTAAAAATTAAAAAAGACTTTAACTCAACGAAGTAGAAGTAATTATTGTGGAAGTAGAATCTCAAAAATGGGGTCAAAGATAGCCATCCTACATTTGAGAGTTCCATTTCATGGGGTGGTTTAATATCGATTCCAAAACACTTGGAAGCAATCACACAACTTTCAGGATAAAATATAACAGAGAAGTTAAAAAAAATTATGCAGCGGGTGGCAAGATACAACTTGGAGATTCCCTCTTTTTTGGGATTGAAGTTTTGTTTTTTTTTTTAATTACTACCTTTCAACTCTAGAGGTGAGGGAATCTTTCTTTTTGCCAAAACCTTTTTACAAAAAAGTTTTGGATATACAAACCTACTGAAGTAAAACGTTTTATCTAACGCTACATCTCTTTTTGGGGGGTTAAGATTATGGTTAAGGATATTGTAAAGATGATTAAAGAAGGTAAATATATTGAAGTAAGAAACGAAATAACCAAGATGAATGTTGTGGATATTGCTCTGTTTTTGGAGGAATTAAACAATGAACACCTTTTGATAATTTTTAGGATGCTTCCGAAAGACATAGCTGCGAATGTGTTTTCATATATGTCATATGAACAACAAAAATATATAATAGAATCTTTTACAGATAAAGAAATTAAAACGATAATAGGAAAATTATTTCTCGATGATACAATAGATTTTCTGGAAGAAATGCCAGCAAACGTCGTTAAGAAAATACTTAAAAACACTGATGAACAAAGAAGGAAGCTTATTAATCAATTTTTAAACTATCCTGAAAATTCCGCTGGAAGCATAATGACCATTGAATATGTAGAATTGAAGAAAGAAATGACAATAAAGCATGCCCTTAGACATATTAAAAAAACAGGAATAGATAAAGAAACCATTGATACTTGTTATGTTATAGATGATTCAAGTCGAAAATTAGAAGGAATTGTGCCAATACGAAAGCTAATTTTAAATGATGAAAATATGATCATCAAAGATATAATGGATACAAATATAAAATATGTCTACACCATAGACGATCAGGAAAAAGTAGCAGCACTATTTAAAAAATATGATTTGATATCAATGCCAGTAGTGGACAAAGAAAATAGATTGGTTGGAATTATTACTATCGACGATATTGTAGATGTTATAGAACAAGAAAATACAGAAGATTTTCAGAAGATGGCAGCAATGCAACCTTCAGAAAAGAGATATTTGGAAACAAATGTAACATTTTTAGCAAAGCAAAGAATAACATGGTTGTTGATACTTATGATATCTGCTACGTTTACCGCAAATATTATTAGAAGATTTGAGGATGTGTTACAATCAGTTGTAATACTAGCTGCATTTATTCCAATGTTGATGGATACAGGAGGAAACGCAGGTTCACAATCCTCTACGCTTATAATTAGAGGATTGGCATTGGGAGAAATTAAGCTGAAAGATGTATTTAAAGTGCTTTATAAGGAATTACAGGTGAGTTGTGTTGTAGGAAGCGTACTGGCTGTATTGAACTTTATAAAAATTTATTACGTTGAAAAGGTAGGTTTTAAAGTATCTGCTATTGTTTGCCTGAGTTTGTTTTGTACTATTGTATTGGCAAAAATAGTAGGAGGAGTATTGCCTATAATTGCAAAAAAACTCAAAATGGATCCGGCTATTATGGCAGGGCCTTTAATAACAACTATTGTAGACGCTGTTGCCCTTATAATTTATTTCGCAATGGCTTCAAGGTTTTTGTTACTGATTTAACGAATTCCAACATGCTGAGGGTAGCTTACATCTCCTACTTATCCTAAAGAACTGTTTGCTGTCATTTCAAGAATTAAAACGTTTATCAGGCCTAAATTCAGTAATTAATTCTAAATTCATTCATCTTAATTAAAATGTTAAATCTAACAAATTTTAATCGACGTAAGGGGAGTAGATATGATATACTTAGTCTAGGATAATATCTGATACTGATTATACATCTGCTGGGGATAAAATACACAAAAGAACAAATGATATAGTGGTATAGGGCCAGACAGACGGTGCTTATTTTAAATTTGAACTTGGAGGAATGGGCAATGGAAGAAAAAACAGCTCAAAAAAAGCCTCTGGTAGGTATAATAATGGGCAGTACATCTGATTTGGATACTATGAGACAGGCTGCAGAAATACTGGATGAGTTTGAAATCTCTTATGAAATGCGGGTTGTGTCCGCGCATCGTACCCCGGACCTCATGTTCGAATATGCATCAAGTGCCAAAGATAGGGGTATTGAGGTGATAATAGCCGGAGCAGGCGGTGCAGCGCATCTGCCGGGGATGACTGCTTCAAAGACCGTATTACCCGTTATAGGTGTACCGGTGGTCTCTAAAACCCTCAAAGGTCTGGATTCTCTGCTTTCAATTGTTCAGATGCCAGCAGGCGTTCCCGTGGCAACGATGGCTATAGGAAATGCAAAAAACGCCGGGCTTATGGCGGCGAGAATATTGGCCATTAAATACCCTGAAATTGCAGAAAAACTTAGAGATTATGCCGAGGCAGTGGCTAAAAAAGTTAGGGAAACAAAGATATGAGGTGGTGGCTATGGAGGCGATTCTTCCCGGCAGCACAATAGGTGTATTGGGTGGCGGGCAGCTTGGCAGGATGTTAGCGTTTGAGGCAAAACGCATGGGTTATAAGGTAGTTACTCTAGATCCTGTTCCCAATTCACCGTGTGGCCAAATTGCGGACAAGCAAATTGTTGCGGAATTTGATGATTTTGACGCAGCATTTAAGCTTGCAGAGATGTGCGATGTAATAACTTATGAATTTGAAAATGTAAATGTTGAAATTGTAGAAGCCCTTGAGGAAGAGAACAGATTATACCCGCGCAGCCATGTTTTAAGGATTACTCAAAACAGATTGCAAGAAAAGGAGTTTGTGCGCAATATCGGAATTGGAGTAGTGGATTTTTGTAGAGTTGAGTGTTCCGAAGATGTAGAATCTGGATATAGGAAAGTAGGCCTTCCGGCAATCTTAAAGACAGTCCATGGAGGCTATGATGGTAAGGGTCAGGTGGTGGTAGAGAGTGAAGAAGATTTAAAACGTTTAAATATAAAAGGGCAGACTTTGATATGGGAAAAAAAGGTGCCTTTTATAAAAGAACTGAGCGTTGTATGCGCAAGGGATGTTAGAGGTAATGTGGTTACCTACCCGGTTTCTGAAAACATACATAGGGAAAACATTTTGGACATGTCCATTATACCTGCGCGCATCTCAAAAGAGATAGAGAACAGGGCAAAAGAAGTTGCCGAGACCATAGCGGTAAAACTGGATATCGTGGGGGTATTCTGCGTTGAAATGTTTTTGTTGAAAGACGGCAGGATTTTTGTTAATGAGATTGCGCCGAGGCCGCACAATAGCGGGCATTATACAATAAATGCCTGTGTGACTTCTCAATTTGAACAGCAATTGAGGGCTGTCTGCGGTTTGCCGCTGGGTTCAACAAAATTGCTTTCTCCTGCGGCGATGGTTAACATCCTCGGTGAAGGAAGGGGAAACAGTTTAACGGGTGTTGATGAACTGCTTCAGGATCCAGATATAAGTTTTCATTTCTACGGCAAAAAAGAGGCAATGGCAAGGCGTAAGATGGGACATATTACCGTGTTGGCAGATAGTGTTGAGGAAGCTATTAAAAAAGCTGAACAAAAGAGAAAACAATTGAAGTGGGTTTAGATATACATACTGCAATTTCAGCACTATTGGAAGGATAAAAATTTATTGAAAGGACTGACTGCTTTAAATTCCACAGGTGCAGAAGCATCCGGAGGGAAGGAGGAATGCCAATAAAAATGAAGAAGTATATTATCACAATTTCGTCAATTATCATCATGGTTTGTCTCGGTGGCGTATATGCCTGGAGTGTTTTTGTACCGCCATTAAAGGCTGAGCACGGGCTTTCTACGGCAGAGACACAGTTACTCTTTGGCTTTACTATTGCCGTCTTTACTATTGCTATGATATTTGCCGGCAGACTGCAAGAAAAGCGGGGACCCAGATTAACGGCTTCCATCGGGGCGATTTTTTTTAGTTCGGGATACCTGTTGGCTTCAATTTCTAAAGGACAGATAGTTTTGCTTCTTCTTGGTATCGGCATTCTGTCGGGAGCCGGCATCGGTTTTGGATATGTTTGTTCATTGACGACACCCATCAAGTGGTTTCCCCGCTATAAGGGATTGATTACCGGAATATCGGTGGCAGGTTTTGGCGGAGGTGCCATATTGCTTTCCTATATTGTTAAATTTTTGCTGGCAAGAGAAATGCCTGTGTTGGATATATTCCGCACTATAGGCATCGGCTATGGGATGGTAGTTTTTCTTTCTGCCCTCGCACTCTCTGTGCCGGAAGATATAAAAAAGGAAAGAGGTGAGGGGTTTTTCAATGCCTCGGAACTGGTTAAGGACAGGAAACTGTGGGCGCTTTTCTTCGGTATGTTTGCGGGGACATTTGCAGGACTTCTGGTTACGGGGAATCTTAAACCGATTGGACTTTCTTACGGTATCAGTGATAAAATTGCCACCGCTGCTATAAGCCTTTTGGCTGTGGGAAACGCAGCCGGTAGAATTATTTGGGGACGCCTCTCTGACATGCTTGGAGGAAGGCGTTCAATCATTGCGGCACTTCTTTTCCTGTCAGTATTTACACTTACGTTGTTTTTCGGAGCGCGGTACGATGCGGGATTTCTTCTTATCACTTTTGCTATTGGCCTGGGTTTTGGAGCAAACTTTGTTCTGTTTGCGACAGAAGTATCGCATATCTATGGTGTCCATAAGGTAGGGACCATTTATCCTTTTGTCTTTCTATCCTACGGCATTGCAGGCATTATCGGTCCAATAATAGGCGGTTGGCTCTTTGATATTATGCAAACCTATCACGCTGCGATTATTATCTCTGCGTTAATTTGCACGGCCGGAGCAGCAGTATATGCTTTCTTGATACCAGGGAGAAGGGATTCTTAAGAATCTTCAAGGGAACTTGGCCGAGCCTGGCAGGAACCTGATTGCTCCCTTGCTCCACAAAAACTAGAGAAAATCTAGCCAAGAGCATTGAGAAAGCATATTCAGATGCTGTAGCAAGTATACGAGAAGGCTTTGCAGTAACCCTTCCTTATTGAAAACTGGGAATTCCTTGAGTGCTGCAGATACTAATATAGTCTGCATTTGATATAATTCATAATGCAGCTCGAAATGTCAAGAGAAAAAGGAATGAGAACAGATATTATACTGAAGTACAGTAAGTCTTATAGAATCGGAGAGCAGTTTCGCTGTATCAAAGGTTATCGGGAGCTCCCACTACTCAGAGCAGCACGATAACTGTTATTCGTTCAATTATTTTTTTATTTGTTCGGTTCGTACATCAACAGCCTCATGATAGCCCATTGTCCTGGATAAGCTTTTTTAACATCTTCCCAACGAATTATAATAAACGCAATCAAACAATGTCAATAACTTGAGAAAATGTCACCCTAAAAACTAGTTAATTATCGTGTGAAAATGTCACTTTTGCGTTAGAATTTTAACCGGGCCTTTGCAATTTTAGTTATTCCGTTCGGCCAGTCAAGGGTGAAATAAACGGGCTTCGCCCGCCCTTGACAAGCCTCATTCCATAACTTGATATAAATTAAGCTCGGTTAGGAAAATTGCACCTCGTTCTTCATAGTGACATTTTATCACGATACTCTACAAGGTGACATTATCACAAGATAATCACAATAAACGCAATCAAACATTTGACATTTGACGTGATATTATATATAATCTTCATAAAATATATTTGATACAAGCAATGAAGGGAAAAGTATATCGGTTAATCTATACACAGAGAGGAGTAGCTGGTGAAAATTCTCCTATAGGTACCGATAGAAGGCCACCCCTGAGTTTCTGGATGATGAATCCAGACGGAAACACCGTTATTCATCTTATTAATGAGGGATTAACAGTTCGGCGATAAAAATTGATTCCAGGGTTGAGCTGTTAATAAATAGGGTGGTACCACGTGAGGCAAACCTCTCGTCCCTACCGGGAAGAGAGGTTTTTAAATTTAAAAAACCAAGGGGAGGTAGATTCGCGGTGATGTCCAGCAAAGAAATAAGGGAAAAATTCTTGAGTTTTTTCGAAAAGCATGATCATACAAGGGTTCCCAGTTCATCTCTTGTGCCCAAAGATGATGATACCCTTTTGTTCACCAATGCAGGTATGGTTCAGTTTAAGGATGTTTTTTTAGGCAAAAAAAAGCTGCCTTACAAACGAGCTGTAACAGCCCAGAAATGTGTACGAGCTGGAGGCAAACACAATGATTTAGAAAGTGTAGGTAAAACAGCCAGACACCATACTTTTTTTGAGATGCTGGGCAATTTTTCCTTTGGAGATTATTTCAAAAAAGATGCAATAGAATTTGCATGGGAGTTTTTAACTGATGAATTAAGCCTGCCTAAAGATAAACTATGGGTTACTATATATAAAGATGATAATGAGGCTTTTAAGCTGTGGCAGGAAATAACGGGTATTCCGGCAGAAAGGATAGTAAGGTTGGGGGAGAAGGATAACTTTTGGAGCATGGGAGATATCGGCCCCTGTGGTCCTTGCAGTGAGATCTTCATTGATAGAGGAGAAGAGGAACGGTGTGATGCTCCGGAATGCGGTATTGGAAAGTGTGATTGTGATAGGTGGAGAGAATTATGGAATCTGGTTTTCATGCAGTATGATAGGGATAAAACAGGTAAGCTTACTCCTCTTCCAAAACCAAGTATTGATACGGGAATGGGGCTAGAAAGAATCGCAACAGTTATGCAGAACGTATACAGCAATTATGATACTGATTTATTAAAACCAATAATAGATTATGTTGAAGAATTTACCGGCCAAAAATATCATGGTGATGATAGAGGTTTTCCCTTTAGAGTAATAGCGGACCACGTGAGGGCCTGCTCTTTCCTGATCAGTGATGGAGTTATTCCAGGCAATGAAGGTAGAGGATATGTTTTGAGAAGGATCTTACGAAGAGCAGTTAGATTTGGTAAAGTGCTGGAGCTTGAGAAACCTTTCCTCCACAAAGTGGTTCCTGTTGTAGTAGATATAATGGGGGAAGCCTACCCTGAAATCAAAAAAATGCAGGATTTTGTTGTTGAGACAATCAAAAGTGAAGAGGAAAGATTCTTCTTAACATTAAATGAAGGAATAAAACGAGTAACTACCGTTATTGAAAAGCTAAAACAAAAAGGAGAAAAAGTAATTCCGGGGGATGAGGCTTTCAAGATTTACGATACGTATGGATTTCCATTAGATCTTACCAGAGATATGGCAGAAGAAAACGGTATGATAGTGGATGAACAGGGTTTTGCTAAAGCCATGGAACAGCAAAGAAGAAGAGCAAAAGAAGCTCAGAAGAAAAAAGACGAAAAACAACTTCCCAAAGAAGCGGAAAGCATTTTCAACAAAATACAGCAGGAACAGTTTACAGGATACACCGAGTATGAAACAGATACAGAGATTTTGGGTATCATCGTAGATGGCAGTGTAAAACATAAGATTGAATCTCAGAAAAAAGGGATCATCATAACCCGCAAGACTTCTTTTTATGCCGAAGGAGGAGGCCAAGTATCAGATACAGGGTATATCGTATCATCAACAGGTAAATTCCGGGTTGATGAGGTTAGAAAAACTCCTGATGGGAAAATATATCATGTTGGAGAAATGATAGAAGGCAGTTTTGATACGAATGATAAAGTTAAGACGAAAATAAATGTTGAGAAACGCAAGAATACAGCCCGTAATCACACAGCCACTCATTTGTTGCACCAGGCCCTGAGGGATGTTTTGGGAGAGCATGTTAAGCAATCAGGTTCATTAGTTGAACCGGAAAGACTGAGATTTGATTTCTCCCATTATGCGGCTTTAACAGAGGGAGAAATTGAACAAATTGAAGAGAAAATAAATGAAAAGATACTTGAAAACCTGCCGGTTGATGTTATAATAACTACTGTGCAGGAAGCTTTAAAACAGGGAGCCCAGGCCCTTTTTGGAGAAAAATACGGAGAAAAAGTCCGAGTTGTAAATATTGGTAATTACAGCAAGGAGTTGTGCGGTGGTACACACGTTAGGAGCACTGGAGAGATAGGGTTGTTTAAGATATTGAGGGAAACCAGTGTGGGATCTGGATTAAGAAGAATTGAAGCCGTAACAGGAAAAGGCCTGCTCAAAGCAAATAAAGTTTTAGAGAATAAACTCCATGAAATTTCAAAGATCCTAAAAGTAAAAGAGGAAGATGCTATAGATAGAATAAAAGAATTGATAGAAACTGTAAAAAAATACGAAAAACAGATAGATTCCCTTCAGGATAAATTGAGCAACATAAAAGCCCTTAATATTGTAAAGCAGGGTAAAGATATCAATGGTATTAAAATCATAGCTTCTTCAGTGAAGGCAACTGGTATGGCGGATTTGAGAAAGATAATGGATAATTTGAAGAATAATATTGATTCAGGCATTATAATTTTAGGGGCAAACATAGATGGAAAAGCAAACTTTGTTACCGCTGTGACTGATGACATGGTTAAGCGAGGATTACACGCAGGTAAAATAATAAAAGAGGTTGCCAAAGTTGCAGGAGGTGGTGGAGGAGGCCGACCTGATGTGGCTCAAGCTGGCGGAAAAATAGGAAATAAGGTAGAAGAAGCCCTGAAAAAGGGAGAAGAGATATGTCTACAAAAAATTAATAACATTACTTAAAAATGGGTATTTTAATAAGAGCGTGGGCAGTTCCACGCTTTTTATTAAATCAAAAAGGATTATTTTTTATCGGTGTAGAAATAATAAATTATAAATTCTGGAGGGGGGGACTGGAGCTTATGAATAAAAACATGGAAAACACAATGAAGTTTAATGTTGAAAAGGAAGAAGAGAACGAAGCTCGTAATATTTTATTGAAAATATATGAAGCCCTTGAAGAAAAAGGATATAATCCCATCAATCAAATAGTAGGATATTTGCTATCGGGAGATCCAGCATACATAACAAGTCACAAAAACGCAAGAAGCCTGGTAAGAAAACTGGAAAGGGATGAATTCCTTGAAGAACTGGTGCGGTACTATATAAAATCCAAATAGAGGTGTAGGCTTTGAAGTTCAAGAAAATATTATGTGTTTTCGGTGTACTGATATTTATTTTTTTATTTTCCGAGAATTGCAAAGCATTTGTAAAAAATGATAAAAAATTGATAATCCTGCTGATGGATTCCTTTACACTGGATGATATCATCAATTCAGATGAACCGAATTTGCAATACATCTTAAAAAATGGATATTTGGGATTAATGAATACCAGAAGTTCTGGATATTCTACAAGGGAAAAAAGCTATGTTACGTTGGGGGCTGGCAGAAGGGCAGAATCTGTAAGGGATTCTGCCAATGGTTTTAATATATGGGAAAAGCTCGATTATCAACTGATGAAAGACGTGTACTTTACCCGAACAGGTAAATCAGTCAAAAAAGGAGAAATAGTAAACATAAATATAAACTTGCTTAAGCAGATAAATGAAAAAGGAGATTATGGAGCAGTTCCAGGATCACTGGGGGAAATTTTAAACAAAAGCGGCATTAAAATTGCCGTAATGGGAAATGGCGATGTTTTTGATGAAAAACACAGAGAAATAACTTCGGTTTTTATGAATGTTAATGGTGTAGTGGAAAAGGGCATTGTAGATAAGTCTTTGTTAATAAAAGACAATCATTATCCTACAGGATATAGAATGGATTATGAAAAGGTCCTGAACTACATACAAAAATGGAAAACCCATTTTCATATAATTGCTCTACAAATAACGGATTTATACAGATTGGAAAGGACAAAAGAGTATTTAAATTCTAAGCAACACTTAAAATACAAAAGGGATGTTTTAAATGAGCTTGATGATTTTCTGTATAAAATCAAAAGCATATATGCTGATGAAGAATATGCTTTGATGCTTATTGTTCCTTTTCCTTCAATGGAAGCTAATGAAAAAGGAGAAAAGCTTACTCCTGTTGTTTTATACATCAAGGATAATTTTAATGGTGTTTTAACTTCTCCAACAACGAGAAGAGATGGGATAATAACGAACACTGATTTTTTACCATGGGTCTTGAGATTTTTTGGGATATATAAGAAGTTTTCTGGAGATATTATTCCAGTAAAAAAACAAGACCACCTAAAGTTTATAACCGATTTAAGTGAAAAGATTGCAAAGATACACAGGTATAGGTCTCCGGTTATTAAAAACTATATAATACTGCAAATTTTTGTGGTTTTTATCCTTATTTTGGGAATGCTTTTTTTTCAAAAAATACCAGGATCCCTTGCTTCTGTATTAATACAGCTGTGTATATTTATAATGTGTGTGCCTATTTCGATATTAATATTGCCCATTATAGGATACTATAGTTTGTACAATACCATAGGATTGCTTTTAATAATGACTTTAATAATAGTCGGCATGGTAAATATTTTAAATAAAGGATTGCTCTATGACCTTTATCTATCCATCTCTTTTATATGTATGGCAACTGTATCCATTTTAATCATAGATTTGTTCACCGGAGCGAATCTTATAAAAAATTCGTTGTTAGGGTACTGTCCAGTAATCGGTGCCAGGTTTTACGGTATAGGTAATGAGTACTGCGGAATTTTAATAGGTTCAACTATTGTAGGAATGACTATTTTGAAACATAAAACCAAAATACCAGTGTCAATTGAAATTCTAATGTTTTTAACTGTTGTGGCAATGATAGCATTGCCCTTCTGGGGGGCGAATTTTGGAGGTACAATAACAGCTGTTTCTGCTTTCTTTTATGTGTTAATTAAAGAGAATAAAAACAGATTTACACCAATAGATGTTGTAAAACTGCTTGTGGGTCTAGTAGCCTTTATTTTTTTGACAGGATATATTGATTATTTTATTTTAAAAGGTTATACTCATTTTGGAAGATTTATCAGTAAACTTTTTAATAAAGATGTATCTGTTGTATCAGATATAATCTTCAGAAAAGTTTCAATGAATATTAGGCTGCTAAAATGGACAATCTGGAGTCAAGTCCTGTTAACCTTCCTTGTTTTTTTAGTGTTCATAGCTTTTAAACCGATGGGAATTTTAAACTGTATATTCAAAACAAACCCCTTTATGAAAATTGCTTTTGCTTCAGTCCTTTTAGCAGATATTATTGGAATGATGGTAAATGATTCCGGAGTGGTGATGTCAGCAACTACTTCCATCTATATGATCATGACATTGTGTATACTAATTTTGGAAAAAAAGAATTTTGAGGTGCATAAATCGTGAGGATAATGGGATTGGATGTGGGAGATAAAAAGATTGGGATAGCTTTAAGTGACAGCATGGGATGGACTGCTCAGGGATACAGTGTTATAGAACGAAAAAATCTTAAGGGGACTCTTTGTAAAATAAAAAAAATAGTAGAAAGATATGATGTAACCCAGGTGATAATAGGTTTACCCAAGAATATGAATGGTAGTATTGGCCCTCAAGGAGAAAAAATTTTGAAATTTGCAGAAGAACTTGGTAATATAATTAATAATATAGAAATAAAGTTGTGGGATGAAAGGTTAACGACAATTGAAGCGGAAAAAACCTTAATAGAAGCGGATTTGAGCAGGAGAAAACGAAAACAAGTTATAGATAAACTTGCAGCAGTTTTAATCCTGCAAAATTATCTAGACAGCAGAAGATTACAAGAGAGGTGAGATAAATGACTCACAAATTAATTACTTTGCTTGGTGAAAATGGTGAACCCTACAATTTTGAAGTTCTAGGAGTAATAACAGTGGGTAACAGAGATTATGCCATTCTGCTTCCAGAAAATGATGACGGAGATGAGGCTTGTGTTTTTAGACTGGAAAAAGACAATCAAGGTGAAGATATACTTGTAGAGATTGAGGATGATGAGGAATTAAACAGCGTAGCTATGGCATGGAAGGAACTGAACAAAGAAAAATTAAATTAATTATTGACAAAGCTGTATATTTTGTTTATAATACAACTTAAAAACAATGAAAGCCCATGATGGGGAAGAGTAAATACAACTTTCATTCCAGAGAGTCGGTGGTTGCTGTGAACCGATAGGAGGTTGTATTGAATCCACCCCTGAGGTGATAGCGACGAGTTATCCGGCAGTGCCCCGATAAAAGCACTTAAGAGGGTTGTAAAACGAACAGCCAAGTAGGGTGGCACCACGGGAAATTCCGTCCCTAGTATGAGGGGATGGAATTTTGTTTTACAACCAATTAGGGTGGTACCACGGGTAGAAGCCGTCCCTATTATGAGGGCGGTTTTTTATTTTTACACAGGAGGGAGATACCAATGAAAAAACAACTGCGAGTCCCAGGGCCAACCGAAGTCCCTGAGGAAGTTTTAAGGGAATCTTCAAAACAAATGATAGGCCATAGAAGTGCCGAGTATGTGGAAATGTTTAAAAAAATAAGTGAGGATATTAAGCAGGTTTTTATGACAGAAAACGATGTATTGATTTTTCCGGGTGCAGGAACCGGAGGAATGGAAGCGGCTATCGTCAACCTGTTTTCTCCGGGAGATAAAGTTTTGGTGTTGACAACAGGAGTTTTCGGAGACCGATTTGCGGAAATAGCTGTCAGTTTTGGATTAAAGGTTGAAAAGCTGACATTTGATCCGGGACAGTGTGTGAACCCTGACAAAGTAAGAGAAAGGATGGAGAGGAATAGGGAAGAAATAAAGGCAGTTATCGTTACCCATAATGAAACATCGACAGGAGTATTGAATGATATTAAGGAAATAAAAAGTGCTTTAGGTGATTTCCCGGGTTTGTTTGTTGTGGATGCAGTAAGTTCCCTGGGTGCTGCTGAATTAAAAACCGATGAATGGGGAATAGATGTTGTTGTAACGGGATCACAAAAAGCTTTGATGACACCACCTGGTTTAGCTCTAATAAGTGTTAGTGAAAAAGCCTGGAGAGCATGTGAAAGCTCTAAGCTGCCGAAATATTACTGGAGTTTTGTGCGAGCAAGGGAATACCTTAAAAAAGGTCAAAACCCATATACTCCGGCAGTTCAACAGATATATGCTCTAAAGGAGGCAGTAAGGATGATTTTGGAGGAAGGGCTGGATAATGTTTTTTTGCGCCACAGGAAACTGAGTAAAGCCTTCAGACATGGCATTAGAGGAATGGGGTTGGAACTATTTGCACGCGATGAAATAGCATCCCCCACTGTTACGGCAGTTAAAATCCCAGAGAATCTGAACTTTAATAACTTTAAAAAACGGCTTAAAACAGACTTTAACATAGAAATAGCCGGAGGTCAAAAAGAGCTGAAAAACAAAATTTTCAGATTTGGTCACATGGGATATATAGATGAAAAAGATATTTTGGCATGCATTTCAGCCATTGAGATATGTTTAAAGAATCTGGGACTGTCCATCAAGATCGGCAGCGGGATAATCGCTGCTGAAGAAATTTTAATAAAGGGGGAATAACAATAAAGATGAAAGTTCTGGTTACCGATAAAATATCAGAAAAAAGTATACAAATCTTAAAAGAAGAAGTAATTGTGGAAACAAACTACAATCTGACACCGGAAGAATTAGCTCAAAAAATAAAAGATTTCGATGCATTAATAGTCAGAAGCGGAACACAGGTAACAAAAGAAGTAATTGGTGCAGCTGATAATCTAAAGGTTATTGGCAGAGCAGGGGTTGGTGTTGATAACATTGATATACATGCTGCTACGCAAAAAGGTATAATTGTATTAAATGCACCTGAAGGCAATACCATTGCTGCGGCAGAGCATACCATTGCAATGATGCTTTCACTGTCAAGAAATATTCCTTCTGCCAGCAATTCAGTAAAAAGAAATGAATGGGAAAGAAAAAAATTCATGGGAGTAGAAATCAAGGACAAAGTCATCGGAATAATTGGTTTCGGAAGGATAGGCCGTGAAGTGGCGAAAAGAGTAAGAGCTTTTGGAATGAGGGTGCTTGTATATGACCCTTATTTATCCCGGGAAACGGCCAGAAGTAAAGGCGTGGAATTGGTTGATTTTGAAATACTTTTAAAGACTTCGGATTTCATAACACTCCACGTACCCCTGACTGATAAAACAAGGAACATGATAGACAGGGAAGAATTTGCTATTATGAAACCGGGTATCAGAATAATAAATTGTGCTCGAGGCGGAATTATAAATGAAGAAGCACTTTATGAAGCAATTAAACAAGGAATTGTAGCCGGCGCCGCCCTTGATGTCTTTGAAATAGAACCCCCGACGAAAGATAACAGGTTGCTTACACTGGATAATGTTATAGCGACTCCGCATTTAGGTGCGTCTACCAGAGAAGCCCAGGAAAACGTTTCATTAGATGTGGTAAAGGATGTATTGAGAGCCTTAAAAGGCGAACAGGTTAAAAACCCCATAAACATGCCCACTATAAAGGATGAGGATTATGAAAAAATCAAGCCGTATATGGTCCTTGCTGAAAAAATGGGTAAGTTTTATGTGCAGTTCAAGAATGGTAGGATTAATGAAATTGAAATGATTTATAATGGTGAGATATCTCGTTTTGAAACGAAAATAATAACGATATCCGCTCTCAAAGGCATTCTGTCAGTGTTTTTGCAGGAATCAATAAACATAGTCAATGCACCAGTTATTGCAAAAGAAAGAGGTATAAGGATAAAAGAAACAAAGAGCCCGGAAATAGAAAATTATAATAACCTTGTTACGTTAAAAGTTAAAACGGATAAAACAACGGGTTCTGTAAGTGGTACCATTTTTGCCAAAAACGATCCTCGGATCGTTAAGATCGACGATTTCTACATTGATCTGGTTCCAGAAGGATATGTGCTGCTAACATCCCATAGAGATCAACCAGGTGTGGTAGGAAGGGTAGGAACCATCCTGGGTGAGAACGATATTAATATTGCCACTATGCAGGTGGGTAGAAAGTACCCAAGGGGTGAGGCGATTATGGCGTTAACAGTAGATGAAATTGTTAGTAAAGATATTATTAAACAATTGGAACAGGTAAAAGGTATAAACAAGATGCATCTTGTGATCTTTTAAAGTGAGGGGGATAATGGCTTTTAAAATAAAAGGCAAAAAAACAAGGGGAAAATTTGTAAAACGTCTTAACAGGTTTTTAGCCGTTGTAGAGGTCAATGGAAAAGAAGAGTTTGTTCATGTTCCCAATTCGGGGAGAATGGAGGAACTTTTGGTTCCCGGAAGGGAAGTCATTGTAAAATATGCTGGAAACAAAAACAGAAAGAGCAGATATGACTTGTTAATGGTAAATCACAATAATATCATTGTTGCTGTCGATTCAAGGCTCCCTTCAAAAATATTTCTGGATGGTTTTTATAATAAAAAATTTAAAGAATATGTAGATTACCAACATGTTGAAACAGAAATTGTATACAGAGATAGCAGACTTGACATATGTTTAACTTCAACTGATAATAAAAAATGTTTTTTAGAATTAAAATCAGTAACCCTTGTTGATAAAAGAATAGGGTTATTTCCTGATGCACCGACTTTACGAGGAACAAGGCATATTGAAGAACTATTAAAAGCAAAGGATGACGGGTTTGAAGCGGGGATTATGTTTGTAGTATTAAGGAATGATGCCGTATCCTTTGCTCCCAATAAAGAAACAGATCCCTTATTCAGCAAAACTTTAAAAAAAGCATATGAAAAGGGTATTTTGATAACGGCTTATACATGTAATATCACTCCAGATTTTATCGATATTTACAAACAAATTCCGGTTAACTTGACAAATTGATACTTTTAAAATATACTTAAGGGGAAATTTCCCAACATTATTAGGAGGCCTCTGTAATGGCTAACAGGATAAAGGAAATAGAAAAGAAACTAAAACAACGCAATTATAAATTAACAAATCAACGTAGAGCTATCCTTGAGATTCTTCTGGAGAATAAATCAGAACATCCGAGCAGTGAAGAGATATTTAAGTTGGTAAAAGAGAGACATCCGGATATCGGATTAGCAACAGTTTATAGAACTTTACAGCTTTTCGATGAATTGGATATAATCCATAAACTAAATTTTGGAGATGGATGTTATCGCTATGAAATTAACAGAGAACAGAAACACCACCATCATCACTTAATTTGTATGAAGTGCGGCAAAGTAATAGAATTTGGTGATGATTTGCTTGAAAAACTGGAAGCAAACATCGAAAAACAAAACAATTTTAAAGTCCTCGACCACAGAGTAAAGTTTTTTGGATATTGTGCTGAATGCCAAAAACAAATATAGAAAGGCTTATTTCTTTCGTTCGAAGAAATAAGCCTTTTTTTGTTGTTTTATGACCCGTTTTTGATTAAAGCTTTTCCTATTTCAGCAGCAGCAAAAGGTATGGCAGCAAAGGCTAAAATGTAGGCCCAGTGTGAAAGGGTGAGTGGAACGGTTTGAAAAACATTTCTTAAAAATGGAACATATACAACCATCAAAATCAAGATAAAGGATATGATATTCCCCCACAGCATGTATTTGTTTGAAAACAGCCCCAATTCAAAGACAGATGTTGTTTCAGAACGTACTGTAAATGCTCGCAACAGTTCACTTGTTGATAATGTTACAAAAGCAAAAGTTCTGGCAATTGTTAGGTTTTGGGTAGTCTGAAGAGTTAAATAATAAATTCCCAATGTTGCTGCGGTCATGGCTATGCTCTGGATAATTATTTTTCTTTGTATTTTTCTGTTTAAAATAGGCTCATCGGGGTTTCTGGGTGGTTGTTTCATGATACCCGGTTCTCCGGGTTCCATCCCCAGAGCGAGAGCTGGAAAAGCATCTGTAACAAGGTTTAACCACAAGATTTGAATAGGGATTAGGGGTATGGGCCAGCCAAGCACCATTGCTAAGAAAATAACCAGGATTTCAGCAATGTTACAGGTCAGCAGGAAGAACACAAATTTCCTGATGTTGCTGAAAATAATTCTACCCTCTTCTATTGCGGAAATTATGCTGGCGAAATTGTCATCTATCAGGATCATTTCAGCTGTTTCTTTGGCTACATCTGTACCGGTAATTCCCATGGCAACTCCTATATCAGCTTTTTTAAGGGCTGGAGCGTCATTAACTCCATCACCTGTCATTGCTGTGATTTCACCTTTCTTTTTCAGGACGCTTACTATACGGACCTTGTGTTGAGGAGATACCCTGGCATACACATCAACATCATCAATCACTTTTTCCAGTTCATTGTCATCCATTTTATCGAGTTCAACACCTGTCAAAGCTTTAGAGTTTTCATCCATGATCTTAAGCTCTTTGGCAATAGCGACAGCGGTTTCCCTGTAATCTCCAGTTATCATTATGGGACGTATACCGGCAGATTTACACACTTCAACGGCTTTAGCTGCCTCAGGTCTTGCTGGATCGATCATGCCAAGCAATCCGACGAAAATCAAATCCTTTTCATGTTTTTGTGGATCAGGATGTCTTGGAATTTCTTCAACTGGTTTGTATGCCACAGCAAGAACCCGCAATGCCTGTTTAGCCATTTTACGATTTGCGTCTAGAATTCTAGCTTTTTTATCTTCGGTGAGTTCCCTTATTTCGTTGTTTTCATAGATGGATTTGCATAAATCAAGAACTATGTCAGGAGCCCCTTTAACAAAAGCAAGATATCCTTTGTCTTCAGGATTGGAGTGAAATGTGGTCATGCGTTTTCGTTCAGAATCAAAGGGAATTTCCTGCTTTCTTACATATTCTCTGTTTAAATCATCGGACCACATACCGGCCTTACTGGCTGCAACCACCAAAGCTCCTTCGGTGGGGTCACCGATAATTCTCCATGAATCTTCTGCTGATTCTTCTTCGATTTTTTCAAGTTTTGCATCATTACAGAGAGCTCCTATTTTTAATAAAAGGGAAAGGTGAGGATCCTTATCGGGATCAGTTTCTTTATCATTTTTTAAGAATTTGCCTGCAGGTTTATAACCTCTTCCAGTTACTTGTGTGAATTCATTGTTTGTATAGATTGAAACAACTGTCATCTCGTTTTGTGTCAGGGTTCCTGTTTTATCGGAACAGATTGTTGTCGTGCTGCCCAGAGTTTCAACAGCATGAAGTTTTTTGATTATTGCATTTCGTTTTACCATTCTCTGCATCCCGAGAGCTAAAACAATTGTAACTACAGCGGGTAAGCCTTCTGGAATGGCAGCAACTGCGAGGCTTATGGAAGTCATAAACATTTCAAGAATAGGTTCTCCCCTAAGCAGCCCCAGAACAAAGACTACAGCAACAACAGCCAGGCATATAATACCCAACCATTTACCGAACTCTGTCAGTTTTTTCTGGAGAGGTGTCTGTTCGTCCTCATATGATTCCAGCATTTCAGCGATTTGTCCTATTTCAGTATTCATTCCCGTTGAAACAACGATACCTTTACCTCTGCCATAAGTTACAACTGTACTCATGTATGCGGTGTTGTCTCTATCACCCAGAGGCTTTTCTTCATCGTAAACTACAGAAGCATCCTTCTCAACAGGTACAGATTCACCTGTTAGAGAAGCTTCTTCTATCTTTAAATTGACGCTTTCGAACAGCCTGACATCAGCAGGAACATAATCCCCTGTTTCAAGGATAACAACATCTCCAGGGACCAATTCTCTGGCCGGTATTTCCTGCCTTTTCCCATTCCTGATTACACTGGCCTGAGGTGCCGCCATTTTTTTAAGAGCTTCCAGGGCTTTTCCTGCTTTGGATTCCTGCACAACACCGAGAATGGCGTTTAGCACAACTATAATCAAAATAACAATGGAATCTGTTACTTCTCCAACGATAATTGATACAATACTGGCGGCAATGAGGATAAGAACCAGAAAATCTTTAAACTGTTCTAAAAACCTTTCCCAGATTGTCGGGCCCTCTTTGGTTGCCAGTTCATTATAGCCATATTTTTTTAGCCTTTTTTTAGCTTCTTCTGCGGTCAAACCGTTTTCAAAATGTGACTTTAAGCGTCTTGCTACTTCTTCTGAAGGTAATTTATAAGCTTGGAAGTCATCCTTTGTTTTACTGGAATTGTTCAAAGATATCCCTCCCTTAACAGTAGTTTCATATCTTATTTATTATTCTCCTTAAGAATTTTTTTATCATCCCTCCTTTATTTTTTAAATCTTAACATAATAAAAAAAGACCTTTAACACGCACTAATAGCACGTGTTAAAGGTCTTGCTCTCTGGTAACAACCAAAGGATTGAGCCAGACACTGAAAAGTGCCGTCCTGTTGACTCAATCTTAAAAGCTACTCCCCTTTAACCTAGTAGAATTATAACAGATAGCATGATGATTGTAAAGAACATATATTGAAATTTTTTTTTTATGATGTTAGACTAAAAAAAGGTAAATAACAAATGGGAGAGATTTGATTGGTTAAAGTGTATTTGATTAGACATGGAGAATCTGAGGGCAACAGAAATAAAATTTTCCAGGGATGTCTGGATTATGAGCTAACTAGGGAAGGTATACAACAGGCATACAAACTCGCCGAAAGGTTGAAATTCTGTCAGATTCAAAGGATATACTCAAGCGGCCTTGCAAGAGCTTACACAACGGCAAAGATAATAGCAGTTCACCATAACATTTCGGTTAACAAGCTGAGGGAATTCAATGAAATAGATTTTGGTATACTGCAGGGGAAAACCAGACCGGAGATCGAAAAAACTTATCCTGAAATCCTCAAAGCATTTTTTCAATATCCCCATGAAGTTTACTTCCCTGAAGGGGAAACTTTAAACGAGATGAAAACGAGGGTATTAAAAGGGCTTAAACGAATCATAAAGGAAAACAAAGGGTACTCCGTGTGCATAGTTGCCCATGGTATCGTCAATAAAGTGATTATGTGTACAGTAGAAGGTAAGCCATTATCAAAAATATGGGATTATCCACAAGACAACACAGCTTTAAATATCTTAATGTTTTTCAAAGGAATCAATTCAGGAAGGGTTATAAAACTTAACGATACTCAACATCTTGAAAAAAGGGATTATCGACTTTAAATAGAATGAAGTATAAATAACAACAAATGAGAGAAGGTGATTACCCTGTGGACAATTTTGTTTGCACTGATAGCGGGAGGTATTTTGGGCTATTCGGGAACATTAAAAGATTTTTTTGAAAAACATTTAGATAATATTATAACTTTGGGATTAGTCATACTCCTTTTTTCTATGGGTATTAAAATAGGAATCAACGAGGAAATTTTAAGCAGCCTCACAAATCTCAGTGTAAAAGCTGCTGTCATTTCTATTTGCGCAATTACTGGTAGTGTATTAATTATGAGAATTTTAACAGCGAAATTTTTTCAGTAAAAAGGGAGGAAGCAAATTGACCTGGCTTGTGTTGGGTTCAGTTATTGGCGGGATTATTTTTGGATATTCCATCATTCCAGATGAGATTATCAAACAGATGGATACCATTATCACCTGTGCTCTAGCCTTCTTGCTTTTCCTGATAGGAATAGACCTAGGCAGAAACAAGAGCGTCATAATTAAAATCAAATCACTGGGTGTAAAAATATTATTTATACCTATTAGTATAGCTCTTGGTAGTATTTTAGGAGCAAGCTTTGCGGGAATAATATTGGGAATGCCCTTTAATGAATCAAGTGCTGTAGGTGCAGGCTTTGGTTGGTATAGCCTCTCCAGTGTTATTTTGACTCAAATGTATAATGCGGAAATAGGAACCCTTGCCTTTCTAACAAATGTTTTCAGAGAATTGTTTGCTTTTATGGCAATTCCATTAATAGCAAAACACATAGGTAAGTGCGAAGCTATTGCTCCTGGAGGAGCCACCACAATGGATACAACATTACCACTGATTGCAAAAACTGTTGGAGGAGAGGCTGCTGTTATGGCTTTTATAAACGGAGCCGTTCTTTCAATGCTTGTACCTGTGCTGGTACCCCTTTTGATTAAATTACCTTTCTAATATTTAATGCAGAGGTTGGTATGATGGATTTTTTGAACAGGAATTTGTTTAAAAAAGCTAAAGATTTCTTTTGCAGCAAAAAACCTATTGTAATGGCAATAATAAAGAGATTGAGCAAAAGGTCATGTAAAGCTTATCGGTGTTTTGTAGAATATATTCGTGTTGTATACAAGCACAAAATCAAACCGGCATATAAGCATTTATTTAAGAACAAAAACCTTTATATAAAAAGGTTAAATCTTTTCTTAAACAAGCACAAAAAAACTCTAACTATATGCTGTACAGTCATATTTTTTTTAATGAGTTTGGTTTATACATCTTTTTTAAACAGCCTTAAACCTGTTATCAAACAAAATGATGCAGAAAATGTAGTCTTCCATATCAAATCGGGAATGACCGCTGAAGAGATTGCAGGAAAATTAAAAACCCAAGGTTTAATAAAAAACTCAAAAAGCTTCCTTTTATTTGTTAGGTTAAAGAATTATGATAAAAACATTAAAGCCGGGAAATATCTTGTTTCCCGAAACATGAGCGTTAAAGAGATGTTAGAAAAGTTTGTATTGGGTAAAACTATAAATGATTCAATAAAAGTAACGATTCCGGAAGGCTTCACGTTAAAGCAGATAGCTGATCTGCTGGAACAAAAAGGTTTGGTAGAACATGATGTGTTCATCGAAACAGCTGTTGTAAACGGTTTTGATTACGATTTTTTAGAAGGTCTATCTCCTGGAACATCTCTGGAAGGTTATCTTTTTCCTGATACATACAATTTTCCATTAAATGCTGATGAAAAGACAATTATAAATATTATGTTGAAAAGATTCGATGAAGTTTTTAATGAAAAATTTAGAAATAGAGCACGCGTTTTACAGAAAACCTATCATGAGATTATTACTCTGGCTTCAATCATTGAAAAGGAAGGACGTTTAGATGAAGAAAGGCCAATTATTGCTTCCGTTTTTTACAACAGATTAGAAAGAGGAATGCCCCTGCAGTCCTGCGCCACTGTGCAGTATGCTCTGGGTGATTGGAAAGAAACATTGCTGTACAAGGATCTAGAGGTGGATTCACCATACAACACGTACAAGCATCTCGGTTTACCTCCAGGCCCTATATCCAATCCAGGTAAAGCATCCATCTATGCAGCCCTTTATCCGGCAGATACTGATTTTTTGTATTTTGTTGCAAAAGGAGATGGCAGTCATAGATTTAGCAAAACCTTTAATCAACACCTTAAAGCCATCAGAACAATAAAACAGGAATAAGACGGGATGTGTTTTGATTGAATTCTATCAACTACAAGTTTATAGAAGAGTATATCAGGTTATTGCTGCCGAATAGAGAAGGGATCTTAAAAGAACTGGAAAAAGAAGCGATTAGAAAGCATATTCCCATTATTGAACCAGAAGTGGTACGATTATTAGAGATACTATTATACATCAAACAACCCCATAGAATCCTTGAAATTGGAACTGCAATAGGATATTCAACCATAGTTCTCGCAAGGGCAGTGAAAAACGGAGAAATTATTACAATCGAAAAAGATGAAGAATTTGCGGATGAGGCGGAAAAAAACTTTAAAAAGGCAGGCGTATCCAATGTGCGCCTCATAATAGGAGATGCGTTAAAGCTACTTCCGTATATGAGTGAACCCTTTGATTTTATTTTTATAGATGCTGCTAAAGGAAAGTACACCCGGTTCCTTCCGTATTGTGTAAAACTACTTAAAGGCAACGGCATTTTGGTCGCTGACAATGTGCTTTTTAGAGGTATGGTTGCAAGCGATAAACTTATAAAGAGGAGAAAGATAACGATAGTTAAGAGGTTAAGGAAATTCTTGAAAGCAATATGCAGCAGCACGGATTTAGAGACCGTTGTTATTCCAATAGGAGATGGTGTATCTATAAGCATCAAAAGGAGGGAGAATACTTGATTAAGCCGGAATTACTCGCTCCAGCTGGAAATCTAGAAAAGCTGAAAGTTGCCGTAAAATATGGAGCAGATGCAGTTTATCTGGGAGGACAAAATTATGGATTAAGGGCTTTTGCTGACAATTTTACATATGATGAGATTCAGGAAGGAACCCAATTTGCTCATGAACATGATGTAAAGGTTTATGTTACTGTAAACATTTTTCCTCATAATGATGATTTAATAGGGCTTAAGAGTCATTTAAAAAAACTAAAGGAAATAGGTGTTGATGCAATAATTGTATCTGATCCTGGTGTGATGAGTTTTGCACAGGAAACCGTGCCGGAAATGGAGCTTCACCTCAGCACTCAGGCCAACACTACAAATTGGGCAAGTGCTCTTTACTGGCATAAACAGGGTATTAAAAGGATAATTCTGGCCAGAGAACTGTCGCTAAAAGAGATAAAGGAGATAGTAGCAAAAACTCCTAAAGAACTGGAACTTGAGATTTTTATTCACGGAGCAATGTGTATCTCCTATTCTGGCCGATGTCTATTGAGTAATTATCTGGCTAAAAGAGATGCAAATCGCGGTGAATGTGCTCACCCGTGTAGATGGAAGTATTACCTTATGGAGGAAAAAAGGCCGGGTGAGTTCATGCCTGTTTTTGAAGATGACAGAGGAACGTATTTCTTTAATTCAAAGGATTTGTGTATGATTGATAATATACCGGAAGCTGTAGAAACAGGTGTTAAAGGCTTTAAAATAGAAGGCAGGATGAAGAGTGTTCATTATGTTGCAAGCGTAGTAAGAGCCTATAGAAACGCCATTGATGCATACTTTGCTGATCCACAGAACTTTAAGCTTGATAAAAAATGGCTGGAGGAAATCGGAAAAGCCAGTCACAGAGAATTTACTACAGGTTTTTATTTCGGGAAACCCACCGGAGAAGAGCAGATTTATAAACACAGCTCATACATTAGAGAGTATGATTTTGTGGGTGTTGTTAGGGAATTTTATCCAGATAGTAAACTTGCTGTGGTTGAACAAAGAAACAACTTTAGAGTCGGTCAGGAAATAGAATTCATGAATCCATCAGGTAAAGATTTCCATCAAAAAATCGAAAAGATGTGGGATCAGGAAGGCAATGAAATAACTGTTGCTCCCCATCCTCAACAGATTGTAAAGATTCCAGTAAAGAGAGAAATCGAACCATATACTATTTTAAGAAGGAAAAGACATAAAAAAAGCTAAAAGTTTTTGTATGACATGCACCTTCACCTCCAATTCTGCATATAATTTAGAGTGACCCAAAATTGGAGGTGAATTTTTTATGGGAGGAGCTTTTATAGCTCTTGTGACTTCCCTTTTAAAAGAGGCATATATTTTTATTTCCTACGTAACAAACTCCACCACATTCCCACAACCCCTTTCCCCTGAAGAAGAACAGAAGTATTTGAAATTGTATAAACATGGTGACGAAGAAGCAAGGAATATTTTGATAGAACACAACCTCCGATTAGTCGCTCATATAGTCAAAAAATTCGCCATCAATGGAGAGAATACAGAAGACTTGATTTCCATAGGAACTATTGGCCTTATAAAAGCTATTAATACATTTGACCCCCAGAAAGGTACCCGCCTGGCAACCTATGCTGCTAGGTGTATAGAAAACGAGATCTTGATGAACTTGAGGTCAACGAAGAAGATGAAACAGGAAGTCTCCCTTCAAAATCCAATAGGCATAGATAAGGAGGGCAATGAAATAAGTTTACTGGATATACTTGGTACAGATTCTGATGCCATCACCGACGAAGTGGCACTAAAGTTTCAGAAAAGGAAGCTTTACAATAAAATTAAGACTGTATTAAAGGGTCGGGAAAAGAGGGTAATAGAATTACGCTACGGTCTCTTAAATGGAGTGGGTAAAACCCAGCGAGAGATAGCAAAAATGTTGGGTATTTCAAGGTCATATGTATCACGAATAGAAAAAAGGGCAATAAAAAAGCTGTTCAAAGCTTTTCAACCAGAAGGCTGCCAGCTCTGACGCTGGCAGTTTTTATGTTCGCCCGGCATGTCTGCCGAGCCGATGGTTTGAAAGAAACCCTGTCACCTAACCAGCGGGAAGACAACCCATAAGCAAGGGCGT
>ENA-OSAI01000131-OSAI01000131.1-marine-sediment-metagenome-genome-assembly--contig:-NODE-131-length-45337-cov-13.707456_pt1 | contig 45337 bp, 45 predicted proteins | sample MGYA00237871_ERZ529316 | MGnify/ENA primary metagenome ERZ529316 (study PRJEB26369, sample SAMN03142814) | marine sediment metagenome | biome: marine; feature: borehole; material: sediment...
GCCTATGATGCGGCGTCGATGGAGTGGAGCCTCGGCCGGGCCTTGAGGTCCATGGGGACCGACTACATCGACCTGTTCATGCTACATGAGCAGGAGTCGGCGGAGACGTTAGAGGGCCACCGGGAGGCGCTTGAGGCCTTGCTGCGGGCGAAGGAGGCCGGGCTAGTTCGCGCCACTGGTATCTCCACCCATTCGCCTTCGGCCGTGCTGGCGGCCGCGTGGATGCCGGAGATCGACGTGATCATGGCCATCATGAACGCCAGAGGCGTCGGCATAAGGGGAAGCACACGGGAGATGCACAGCGCCCTGAGCCGTGCGAAGGCCGCCGGCAAGGGGATCTGCCTCATGAAGGTGCTCGGCGGCGGGACCCTGTTGAATGATGTGAGGGCAGCCCTCAGGTTTGCCCTAGGGCTGCCCTACGCTGACACAGTAGCCGTGGGGATAAAGAACCGCTCGGAGCTGGAGATGGACGTGGCCCTGTTCGAAGGGCGGGCCGTGCCCCCGGCGGTGCTGGAGGAGCTCAGGGGCGCCACCAAGGAGCTCATCATAGAGCCGACCTGCTCGGGCTGCGGTTCGTGTATTGAAGCCTGCGGCCAGAGGGCGCTGTCGCTGGTGGCGGGTAGGGTCACGGTAGACCGTCGCCGCTGTGTGCTCTGCGGTTACTGTGTGGGACGTTGTCCGGATATGTCCATCGCAGTGGTTTAGCGAAAGTTCCAGGAGGAGGCGTACTTTGAAGATCCTCGGTGTTGATGTCGGCAGCAAGCGGGTGGGCCTGGCAGTGAGCGACGAGCTCGGGCTGGTGGCCGGGCCGCTGACTGTGCTGGCGAGAGATGACCTCGGGGAGGTGGCCCGGGTAATTGAGGAGGAGAAGGTCCGGGAGGTGGTTATCGGCCTGCCGCGTCGCTCAGACGGCAGTTACGGGCCCGAGGCCGCGGAGGTGCGGGCCTACGCGGAGGAGCTACGGGCGGCCATCCCCGAGCACGTGAAGGTGACCTTCTGGGATGAGAGGTTCAGCACGGTAAGCGCCGAGCGGTACCTCATCGAGGCCGACGTCCGGAGACGAAGGCGACGCGAGATCATCGACAAGGTGGCCGCATCGCTTATCCTGCAGGCCTACCTCGATCATAGGAACAGGCATAATAGGTGAGGAGGAGGTTGGTTAAATTAAGACTGCTTTGAGCCCGGACGTCGTTGACAGGTACCTTTTGCTAGTGTAGAATACGGGTGATTTCCACGAGAGAGGTGGTGCGTCAGATGGAAGACAGGGAGAACACGATCGTTCTCACCGACGAGGACGGAGACGAGTACGAGTTCACGGTGATCGATGTCCTGGACGTCGACGACAAGGAGTACCTGGTTCTCCTGCCCCCCGAGGGCGAGGATGCAGAGGTCGATGAGGCCGTCATCCTCCGCTTGGAGGTGGATGAGAACGGGGAGGAAGTGCTCTACGACATCGAGGACGATGAGGAATGGGATAGGGTGAGCCAGGCCTGGGAGGAGAGGATGGAGCAGGAGTTCGACGAATGGGATGAGGAGAGCTAGGCCCGGAGGCTTGACCAGTTCCCCACTCGGCGGTATATAATCTAGAGTAAGTCCTCGTCAGGGAGAACGACGGATGTTCAGGCTCAGGGCGCTGCTGAAAGCCGTAACCACCAGAAGCCGAGCCCTTAACTTACACGTTCTGGTGCTGGTACTGGTGTTAGGGGTCGGCTTTCTAGTTTCTCATTACCTTCACATCGTGCTCGGCCCGGTGGACCCGACCGACGGATCGGAGGTGGAGGTCTACGTGCCACCGCGCTCCACAACGGCCGCCATCGCCGGTCTCCTGCACCGGGCCGGGGTGATCAACGATCCCTTAGCCTTTCGGTTGCTGGCCAGATGGCGCGGCGTGGATGGGCTGCTGAAGGCGGGGGAGTACAGGTTCAGCCGCGACATGGCGATGAACGAGATCATCGACAAGCTGGTGGCCGGCGAGGTGGTGACCTACTCCTTCACCATACCCGAGGGGTACACCCTTTCTCTCATAGCCGATAAGCTCTCCTCGTTAGGTTTCGTGGACCGTGAGAGGTTTGTGGCCCTCGCTCACGACCCGTCCTTTGTCCCCGAGTTCGTTCCCCACGACGCCCTAGACGTTATCCCCCACCCGGTGGAGGGATATCTCTTTCCGGATACCTACGTGCTGACTCGGGAGGCCACTGAAGAAGACATCCTCCGCATGATGTTGGACAGGTTCCGGGAGGTCTTCAACGACGAGATGCGCCAGAGGGCGGAGGAGCTCGGGATGACCGTACACGAGGTGGTGACTCTGGCCTCCATAATCGAGGCCGAGGCTCGCGTGGCCGCCGAGCGACCGATAATCTCCGGCGTGTACCACAACCGCCTCCGCATCGGGATGAAGCTCGACGCCGATCCCACGGTGAGGTATGTCCTCGATGTGGGAGCGGAACGGCCGCTGTTCCGCAAGGACCTGGAGGTAGACTCACCCTACAACACCTACCGCAACGCCGGCCTGCCCCCGGGACCGATAAATAATCCTGGGCTGGCCTCTATCGAGGCCGCCCTGTACCCGGCGGATGTCGATTACCTCTATTTCGTCTCCAAGGGCGACGGGACGGGTGAGCACGCTTTCAGCGAGACCTACGCCGAGCACCTTCAGAACCTGAGGAAGTATCAGAAGTAGATATTTGGAATACCTCCTGGCGCTGTCGGGAAAAACATCCAGTGACAGCGCCGGGAGGTGATCCCTTGCCCGCAAGACGCATAACGACCCTCATCCTCGCCGTCAGCGTTATGTTCGCGCTCCTCGGTCTGAGGTTGTTCTACTGTCAGATCCTGTGGGGGGGCGAGCTGGCGGCCCTCGCCGTAGAGCAGCGACGCATCCCCCTATCCACGCTGGAGAGGGGAGATATCCTCTACCGTGACGGCACCTCCCTGACCGACAGCGATTATCGGCTTGACTTGGTCCTGATCTCTCGCCCCGATGAGCCGCAGCATCTCGCCCGCCGCCTGGCTGATTTCACGGGCGCTGAGGCTGAGGCCTTTTGGGGCGCCTTAAGCTCCGAACCCCCCGTCACCTTGCTGTCCGACCTCAGTCCGGCGGAGGCCGCCTCTGTCTCCCGCTTGGTGGCTGAGCTCGATGAGATAATGATAGTCCCCCGTTACGTCAGGTACGGAGCCGGTTCCAAAGCCAGGCATCTCGTAGGCCACCTCGACGGCAACGGGAGGGGGGCCGTAGGCCTAGAGAGCGCCGTCGACCACCTCCTGCGCTCGGACGGGCGGGGCGAGGGCATCTTCCTCTACGTCGACGCCAGGGGAGTTCCCTTGAACGGCCTAGGTGTTAGGAGCACGCTGTCCAGCGCGCTGCCCGCGGTCGTCACCACGATAGACCCCACGGTGCAGCGGATCGTGGAGGACGTCATGGACCGGCTCATCCCGCGGGGCGCTGTAGTGGTCGTCAGACCGGAGACGGGAGAGGTCCTCGCCATGGCCTCCCGCCCCAATTACGAACAGGACCGGGTGGGGGCCTACCTCGATGAACCGGGGAGCCCCCTGGTGAACCGCGCCCTGAGGGGCTACCCGCCGGGTTCGGTGTTCAAGGTGGTGACTGCCGCCGCAGCCCTTGAGTCCGGTATTGCAGGGCCCTACTCCTACTTCAACTGCGGCGGCTACCTACGCCTGGGAGAGCGGGTTATCCGCTGCAGGGTCGGTGGCCACGGTACGGTGAGCCTGGCCGGGGCCATGACGGTCTCCTGTAACACCACCTTCGTGACTCTCGGGCTGCAGCTAGGGCCCGAGCTGGTCCTGGACCTGGCCAACCGTCTCGGGTTTGGGCGACCGACGGGGCTTGGGCTTGATGAGTCCGTTCCGGCCCTGCCACGGGGCCCGTTCTCCGCCGGAGACACGGCCAATATCGCACTGGGCCAGGGCGAGCTGCTGGTAACCCCCGTTCAGGTGGCCAGGATGATGTCGGCGATAGCCGATGAGGGTATACTGAGGCCCCTCCGTGTTATCACCGAGGTGAGGTCGCCTGAGGGGGTGATAATATGGAAGCCCCGACAGCCGGCGCCCGTGAGGGTGCTCTCCCGGCCCCTGGCCTTGACGCTGAAGTCGATGCTCCTGAGGGTGGTGCGTGAGGGAACCGGCCAGGAGGCGGCCGTGCACGGGTTCGGCGTGGCCGGGAAGACGGGGACGGCGGAGACGGGGAGGAGGGACGCGAGCGGCGAGCCCATCACACACGCCTGGTTTGCGGGCTTCTTCCCCTACTCGCGGCCCGAGTTCACCGTCGTCGTCCTGGTGGAGGAGGGCGGGCTCGGCGGCGACGTAGCGGCCCGCGCTTTCAGCGAGATCGCCGCGGGGATAATGGCACAACGCCCCTCCGACTGACAGGTTGGGATGGCTCGGAACTTTCCACGCTGGGTACTTCACCTATCGGCATATGTCCTAAGTTCTCGGTGCAAGGAGCCCTAATCAAGAGGAGCCGGTCGTTTGAGTATCCTTGAAATAATGTCTTTGACTTCTTCTTCACTCTGCTCCCAATTTACGCAACTTGTGCTGAAAGAGTTGCTAGTTCCCTCACCGCTACCTGGATCCTTGTGGACCTCAGCCGCCCGCTTCAACTCTGTTCTAGCCCATAGAGTCTAACTGAACCCGCCCCACTCGCGAATCCCTCTTCTCGCATAGTTCCCTCAAGCAGCGTACATATGGCCCCCAGTCTCCGGAGGTATCCATCTTGGACAATTCAGCCTTTGCGGCCTCAAAATCTCCCAGTTCGCGGTAAATCTCGATCCGAACCAACCGGTGTTCCGGAGAGCGGCGCCTCTTGGTAAGTGCAAGGATAGCCTCTAAGTTTTGCCGCCACTCAGAATCGGTCAGGAGCCGGTTCTTCTGTTCAGGTGCCGGCCGACCACGCCGCGATGGCTTTCGGTCTAATAGGATATCGTTATGGGCACGCCAAGCCAGAAGTCTGAGCTTGAGCTCTTCATCGGTAGTGCGGCAGACCCCAGCCTCCACCGCCTCTAGGTATTCAAGCGTTCCAAGGAACCTTACTATGGGGAACATGGTGTTGTTCCTGTCTTCCCAGGGGAACATGGGGTCGCTCCTATCTACTATCTCAGCGTCGTCTAAAAGATCGTCCAGCCAGAAAAAGGTCCCGCATTCGTCGCATAGGCTAATCTGTGGCATCTCTGGCAGCATTGGAGCCACACACTTGCCATCAGTCCAATACTCTGCGCCGAACGTGTTTCCTGACATGATTGAAGGGTAGAGAAAAACACCGCTACAGTTAGGTCCTGGGCATCTGATAACATAATCAGGTCCGGGTCGCATAGTCACACCTCCATGCAAATGTTATTGAAGCTGATCTCGAAGGAGCTTACTGCCGTCCAAGACAAGCCACGGAGCCTCTTGCCTGTCTGAGGAGTTAGTTGCTACGTCTAATTCTGAAGCCAGGCGAATGGCTCTTTGATAGAGCTTGAGCCTCCGGTGACACCCGGTCTCGATGATTGCCGTTCAAGCTGGCAAAGCCGGGCGGCGGAACCTCATGTCTTGGTGATCGTGAGGCTGTCGATGGAGCCATCGAACGGCAAGAGCTGGTGCCGATGATGGGCGAAATAACGGAGCGGGTAGCAGTAGCCACAACTGTCATTATACCAGATAATGCTCTGCCATGGAAGATATTAGCACGCCCTCCTTACCACAGGGGTGCTGGATTACAGACCTTGAGTCACAGCATGTCTTGAAAGGTTCAACAGGGCTTGGCTGCAACGTAGCGGCCCGCGCCTTCAGCGAGATGGCCCCGGGTATTGGCACAACGCCTCCGCACTAAATATTGGCAGGGCGGTTAGGAACTCCCGCCCCGAGCCATTCACCTCTCGGCAGGAGGGTCAATACAATATATTATGACCTTTTAGAGCCACGGAGGTGTTTCTTGCTTGGCAGGAGAGCTCGTCGCCAGTGCCGCCCTGTTGGTCCTGCGTGTTCTCAGCATCCTCGCCGGATATCTCACTAACAACAACGCCTTCCCCAAACCTCTGTCGGAGGAAGAGGAGGCCGAATGCCTTGAGGCGATGAGGAGGGGGTGCGAGGAGGCGCGAAACAAGCTCATCGAGCATAACCTGAGGCTCGTGGCCCACATCGTCAAGAAATTCGACAACACCGGCGAGGACCCCGACGACCTCATCTCCATAGGTACAGTAGGCCTTATCAAGGCCATAGACACTTATGATGTCAAGAAGGGCACCCGCCTGGCCACGTACGCGGCGAAGTGTATAGAAAATGAAATACTGATGCATTTGAGGGCGCTTAAGAGAAAGCGCTTTGAGGTGTATCTCTACGATCCCATCGGGTCTGATAAGGAGGGCAACGAGGTGTCCCTGGTGGACCTGCTGGGGACGGAGGGTGACATCGTGGCCGATGAAGTGGGTGCCAAGTTCGAGAGGCGGGCCCTCCTCAGCAAGGTGAGTCAGCTCTGTGACAAGGAGAGGCTGGTCGTGGAGATGAGGTATGGTCTGCGCAACCGGGCCCGCAAAACCCAGAGGGAGATAGCCGAGAGGCTGGGGATATCCCGTTCTTATGTGTCGCGGATCGAGAAGAAGGCGGTGCGGAAGCTCATCAAGCAGTTCAGCGAGACCTGAAGGGGTGAAGATATGATATAATAAAAAAAACGAGGACGGCGGAAGGAAGGTCGTAGATGTTGCGGTATCTTCGCCCCTGCCTTTATATTCGCTCCGTTCAGGAATTAGATCTCAGGGCCCTGACCGCACGAGGCATCAGGGCCATCATCTTAGACCTGGATAACACACTCATAGCATGGAACGCGGAGGAATCCCGCTCTGACCTGGTGGAGTGGGTGCGGGGGGTGAGGTCCGCTGGCTTCTCCGTGTGCATCGTTTCCAACAACCTGGCGGAGCGGGTGACACGTTTCTCGCGGCTGCTGGGCATCCCAGCCATTCCCAGGGCAGCCAAGCCCCGTCGCAGCCCCTTTAAGAGGGCTATGCAGTTGATGGGAAGCACGGCCCAGGAGACGGCCGTGGTGGGCGACCAGCTCTTCACAGATATCCTGGGCGGCAACCGGCTCGGCTTGTACACCATTTTGGTGGTACCGCTGGACCGACAGGAGTTTTTCTTGACGCGCCTCATGCGCAAGCTGGAGGGGTGGACGTTGGACCGGCTCGAGGCGCGGGGCTGGATACGTCGGCCGCCGAGGCCGGAGGGATAGAGCGGTGTTGTCTAAACTGTAGGAATTGAGCGTTCGCAGGTGATGTGTGTGGACCTGAAGAAGAGGTTCGGTGAGGTATTGGTGGAGGCCGGGGTCATCACGGAAGCCCAGCTGCGGGCCGCCCTGGAGAAGCAGCGGTCCACGGGGCTCATGTTGGGCCGGATTCTGGTTCAAGAGGGCTACATAACGGACATCGACGTGGCGCAGGCCCTTGCCGAGCAGCTTGAACTCCCCTTTTTCCCGCCCGGCGAGCTGAGGCCCCATCACCGCCTGACCCGGCACATAGGCGAGGAGACTGCGCGTAGATACAAGGCTGTCCCGGTGAAGGAGGACGACCAGGGCGTTCTCGTCGCCATGGTCGACCCCCTGAACGTCTTCGCTCTGGATGACCTCTCCTTCATCACGGGGAAGAAGTGCAGGCCCGCGGTGACCACGGAGCAGGCCCTCGAGAAGGCCTTGGCCGAGGTGTTCGAGGCTGGGGGTGTGTCCGCCGCGGCCGTTCCGACGGAAGACAGCTCGTCGGGGGGTTATACGCTCGGCGGCGCCGAGGGCACCCCGGCCGTGAAGCTGGTCGACCGCATGATCCGGGATGCCATCGACGAGAGGGCCAGCGATATTCACATCGAGCCCATGCAGGACAGGATGAGGGTGAGGTACCGCATCGACGGCGTCCTGCACGATGTGATGAGCCAGTCCCTCGAGATGCATGCTCCGTGCGTCTCCAGGATCAAGATAATGGCCTCTATGGATATATCCGAGAGGAGAGTTCCCCAGGACGGCAGGGCGGAGGTCAGGTACAAGGGTCGAACTATCGATCTGCGGATATCGACGCTGCCGACTATCTTCGGGGAGAAGGTCGCCATCAGGCTTCTCGATAAATCGCAGGCGCTGACGGAGCTCGAGGAGCTGGGTTTTGAGGCCGACGTGCTGGAGATATACAAGGAGATGATCAGGCGGCCCCACGGCATGCTGCTGGTGACGGGGCCCACGGGCAGCGGCAAGACGACGACCCTGATGGCCACCCTGCGTCGCCTGAACCGGCCAGAGGTCAACATAATCACACTGGAGGACCCCGTCGAGTACGACATACCGGGGGTCAATCAGGTACAGGTGAATCCCCGCGCGGGATTGACCTTCGCCAACGGCCTGCGTTCGATAGTCAGGCAGGACCCCAACATCATCATGGTGGGCGAGATTCGGGACAGGGAGACGGCGGATATAGCTGTGCGGTCGGCCCTCACGGGGCATCTGGTCCTCAGCAGCCTTCATACGAACGACTCCGCAGGCACCGTGACGCGCCTGCTGGACATGGGCGTTGAGCCCGCCCTGTTGGCGTCCTGCCTCCTGGGCTGTCTGGCCCAGAGGCTGGTTCGCGTGCTATGTCCCCGCTGCAAGGAGGAGTATGAGCTCGGCGAGACCAGCGGAGAGAGGTTCGGGCTCCCCTTTCCCGCCGGCCTCCTCAGGCTGTACCGTCCCGTAGGATGTGCTCACTGTAACCATACGGGGTACCGGGGCCGGACGGGTATCTTCGAACTTCTCCCGGTCACGGCCGAAATAAGACAGCTTATCATCGAGAGGGCCTCGGCCGAGCACATCGCCGGAGAGGCGCGGGCGCAGGGCATGAGGAGCGTTGCCGAGGCCGGGGTGAAGAAGGTACTGGCCGGGCAGACCTCTATCGAGGAGCTGCGCCGGGTGGCCTTCGAGGAGGGGGCGTGAGGGGTGGCCAGTTTCGTGAGGGAGCTTCTCGAGGAGATGGTGAGACGGCGGGCCTCGGACCTGCATCTCACCGTTAACGTGCCGCCGGTGCTCAGGGTGGACGGGCGATTGATGCACTTGGAGGGGTACGGCCCCCTCGAAGCCCGCGACACCCTGGAGGCCGCACGAGAGCTGACGAGGTGCAGTGGTGAAGAGATCCCGCGTGACCTGGACTTCTCAGTGGGTTATAGCGGGCTTGGGCGCTTCAGGGTGAACGTCTTCTATCAGCGGGGCAGCGTATGCCTCGCCCTGCGGCAGATACCCGCCGAGGTGCCCAGGCTGGAGGAACTGGGCTTGCCCGAGGTCCTCGCCGAGTTGACGCGTTTGACCTCTGGGCTCATACTGGTCACCGGGCCCACGGGCAGCGGGAAATCAACCACCTTGGCGGCGATGATCGACGAGATCAACAGGGAGCAGAGGGTGCATATCATAACCCTTGAAGACCCTATCGAGTTCCTCCATTCCCATAAACAGTCTATAGTCAACCAAAGGGAGGTCGGGCGCGACACTGATTCCTTCGCCCGTGGGCTGCGGGCGGCCCTCAGGCAGGACCCCGACGTCATCTTGGTGGGGGAGATGCGCGACCTGGAGACGATAGCCACCGCCATAACCGCCGCTGAGACGGGGCACCTGGTCCTGGCAACCCTGCACACGCCTGATGCGACGAGGGCGGTCGACCGGGTCATAGACGTCTTCCCGGCCGACCAGCAGGAGCAGATTCGGGTCCAGCTATCAGCTACTCTACAGGCAGTGATCGCCCAGCAGCTGGTGCCCCGCGCCAGGGGCGACGGCCGGGTCGCGGCCTGTGAGGTACTGGTGGCCACGCCCGCAGTGCGCGCCCTCATCCGGGAGCGAAAGACCCATCAGCTGTATTCCGCCATGCAGACCGGAGCCCGGTTCGGGATGACGACCATGGAGCAATCGCTGCGGAGGCTCCTGGAGGAGGGGTTCATCTCGAGGGAGGAGTACAGGAGGCGTACGGGGGATCTTGGAATCAACCTTTGAGACCATGACGGGAGGTTATCATGCCGAGGTTCTCGTACAGGGCCAAGGACAGACAGGGCAGGCCTGTGGCCGGGGTCATCGAGGCCCAGAACAGGGATGAGGCGGTCACGTTTCTCCAGAGAGAGGGGTTCCTGGTTACGGGGTTGGAGCTCAACCGGGACATCAGGCTGAGGTTGCCCCTATCGCTGAGGGTCGCCCGCAACAGGGTGAGGCTCAAGGACGTGGCCGTATTCTGTCGCCAGTTCGCCACGATGCTGCAGTCGGGGCTGCCCATCGTCCAGGCCCTCAGGGTGATCATCGAGCAGACGCGGTCCCGAGCCCTGAAGGAAGTGCTGCAGGGCGTGGTGCAGGACCTCGAGGGCGGCGAGACCCTCGGGAGGGCCTTCTATCGGCACCGCGAGCGGCTGCCCCTGGTCCTGGTGCACATGGTGCGGGCGGGAGAGGTCGGGGGTATCTTAGACGACGTCTTCTTCCGGCTGGCGAGTTACTTCGAGCGAGAGGAACAGGTGAATCAGAAGATACGGTCGGTGATGGTCTATCCCGCCGTGGTCTCGGTCGTGGCCTTCGGGGTGGTGGCCTTCCTAGTGGTCGTGGTAGTTCCCAACTATGTAGTGCTGTTCGAGCAGCTGGGCGCCAGCCTCCCGCTGCCCACGCGGATCCTCATGGGGGTGAGCGCCTTCGTGGGCCGCTTCTGGTACCTCCTTGTGGCCGCTGCGCTGGGCCTCCTGGCCGGGGTCAACGCCCTGCGGCAGACGGAGGAGGGACGGCGGGTCCTTGACCGTTGGGTCCTCAAAGTGCCGGTCTACGGTGACCTCATCGTCAAACGGGCCCTGGCCAGGTTCAGCCGAACCCTCGGGGCCCTGCTCGCCAGCGGCGTGCCCATTCTAGAGGCCATGCAGGCGGTGGAGGAGGTCGTGGATAACCACGTTATTTCCCGGGAGATAGGGCGGGCCCGGGTGAGGGTCCGAGAAGGCCAGGGGCTTGCGAGCTCCCTACAGGAGAGCGACCTTATGCCGGCGATAGTGAGGCAGATGATCAGCGTGGGCGAGAGCGCCGGCGACGTCGACGGCATGCTGGGCAAAGTCGCTGATTTCTACGAGAGGGAGATCAACGAGTCGGTGGGGCGACTGACCTCCCTTCTCGAGCCGGTGGTCGTGGTAGGTCTCGGGGCTGTAGTGGCCCTGATCTTGATCTCGATTATCCTGCCCATGTTCGAAGTCTTCTCCCTGATAGGCTAATCTTCTAGCCTTTTCTACCGTTATTGACAGGAAAGCCTGCGCGGATTTATAATGAAGAAAATTATGTATACAGGGGTATGGGTTACAAAAAAGTTATGGGGGTGGAAGTTTGTCTGGGTTTGTTGGTAAGTTGTACAGGGGAGAGAGGGGCTTTACGCTGATCGAGCTCCTCGTGGTAGTGGCCATCCTCGGCCTCGTGGCCGCCATCGCCGTCCCCAGGGTGGCGGGGGTTTTGGACGATGCCCGCGGGAAGAGCGCCCAGGCCACGGCGCATCAGCTCAGGGTGGCCTTCGAACGGTACAACATCGAGGAGGGTGAGTACCCGCCAGATAGCCAGTCCGGTGAACAACACGCCATAACGGATTATGGGACCTTGAGGAATGCTCTCGGTAAGTACATTGCGCTGCCCGAGAATCCAGATTATGCGAACTTCAGTTACGAAAGCTATACAAAGACCGCCGAAGGCTTTACATTGCAGATAACGGCGCGGGACGGAAGCACCATCACCGTTACTCAGGATGGGGTCTTCTAAGGGCCGCTGTAATTGACGGGAGGTGGCGAAGGAACCGGCCACCTCCCTCTTGTGTATTTCCCCGGGGGTGCAGAGCGTGGACCTTCTTCACGTCGTAATAGCCGTCGTCACAGGCCTAGTGCTGGGCAGTTTCTACAACGTCGTCATCTATAGGCTGCCGAGGCGCTTGTCCCCTCTGGCGCCGCGTTCCTTTTGTCCCTCCTGTGAGAGGACGCTGGAGGCGAGGGACCTGGTGCCCCTGCTGAGCTACGTGGTCCTGGGTGGGAGATGCAGGTTCTGCAAGAGCCGGATCTCGGTGGCCTACCCCCTGGTCGAGGCCGGTACAGCCTTGGGCTTCGCGGTCCTGGCGGCCAGGTCGGGCCTCGGCTGGGAATGGGCCTTCTACGCCCTCTTCTTCTCTCTGCTGGTGATGATCTCGGCCATAGATCTCTCCCACCGTGTAATCCCCAACGTGCTCACGGGCTCGGGTGTCCTGGGCGGCGCGGCGCTGCTGCTGGCCTCGGGAGGGGCCCCCCTATCCCTTCAGTCCGCCGGGCTCGGGCTGCTAGTGGGCGGAGGAACGATGCTGGTCATCGTCCTGCTTTCCTTCGGCGGCATGGGGGCGGGGGATATGAAGATGGCGGCCCTGATGGGGTTCTACCTGGGCTGGCCGGGCGTAGCGGTGGCCCTCTTCGCCTCCTTTTGCATCGGTGCCCTGGTCGGTTTAATGCTCATCATCCTGAGGATCAAGGGGAGAAAGGACGCCATCCCCTTCGGGCCGTTCCTGGCCCTGGGGTCCCTGATCGCCCTCTTTTGGGCCGAGCCGCTCATAGACTGGTATCTGGGCTACCTGTACCTCGCGCCGTGAGAGGAGGATTTCCCCCTCCTCCGTTGAACTAGCTACGGAAGAGGTGCGGCAGTGACTAAGACGGCCGGCTTTACGTACATCGAGACCCTTTTGGCGGTGGCGCTGATAGGCATAGCCTTCGTGCCGCTGGTCGGCGTGTTCCTGGCCGCGGCCTACGCCCAGGAGACGGCGGAGAGCTTCGTTACGGCCACCATGCTGGCCCAGGAGGGCATGGAGGAGTTGTTGGCGGCGCCCCCTGGCGAGGTGACCTCCGCAGCCAGGGCTGCTGTGCCGGGGTATCCCGGTTATGAACGGCAGGTGGAGGTGACGGCGCTGGGGCCGGAGCTCAGAGAGGTCAGGGTTACGGTGTTCTGGCGAGAGGGCGACGAGGACAAGGAGCTCCAACTGGTTACGTTGCTTTTGCCGGGGTTGTGGGTGAAGTGAGGTCCTCCCAGGGGTTTATCATGATAGAGGTGCTGGTGGTCGCGGCCCTGCTCGGCCTGTTGCTGGTGTCAGCTGCCGGCTTCTATGAGGGGGCGGTGCGTAGTCTCGAGCAGGGGCAGGCCGTCTCGGAGGCCAGGCAGAGCCTGCTGGTGGCAACTGACCGGCTGGTGCGAGATGCGAGGTCAGCACTGGACGTTACGGTCAGCGACGAGGCGATCACCTTCACCTTGCGCGATGGACGGCAGGTCAGGTACGCCCTCGTCGGGAACACCATAATTAGATCAGTAGACGGCGGTGAGGGCGTCGTCGTTGGGTACGACATTTCCAGCCTGAACGTTGAGGTATCTCCGCGCGGCGTGGTGACCCTTTCTCTCAGGAGCGAGGACTCGTCAGGGGGCGTCCATGAGATCCGCACCAAGGTGGCTATGCGCAACCGAGAATGACGAGGGCGTCGTCCTGTTGGTGACGCTGTTCATTATAACGGTTGTATTGCTCGCGGGGGCCATGCTCGCCCTGACGGTGACCACCGACCTGCGCATAGCCTCCAATGTGTACAGGTCAACGGCGGCCTTCTATCTCGCGGAGGCCGGTGTGGCCCGAGCGGTAGAGGAGCTTAAGGGAAACCCCCATTTCGTCGGTCAGCTCGACGGGTCCCTGGACGAGGGGACCTACCACGTGACGGTGACGGCTGAGGGTGACGATCGGAGGACGATCCGGTCGGAGGGCCGGCTGGGGAAGATACGCAGGGTGGTCACTGTCACCGTCAGCGTCGGGGTAAGTGAGGCCCAGAGGAAGGTTCTCTTCGTGACGGGAAACAACATCGAGTTCAAGGCGCCGGCGGAGATCAGGGGGGACGTTCACGTCAACGGCGACGTCAAGGTAAAGGACAGTGTGTTCATCGACGGCGATCTCTCGCTCTCGGGCGTTCTCAGGGAGACGGAGGACGGCGGGAAGGGCCAGGGGAGGGGGAGACGCAGCGAGCTGGAGGTCACCGGTTCGATAACGGAGGGGGCGCCGGAGCTGTCGCTCGGGCTCTACGACGAGAGCTGGTACCTAGAGCACGCCGACGAGGTCTATTATGGCGGGCGAGTATTCGCGGGGCCGCTCACCTACCAGGGCGAGGTCATCTTCGTTGACGGAGATGTGGAGATATGGGGAACGCTGGCGGGAAGGCTGACCATCGTGTCCTCCGGCAGCATAGTGGTCTCGGGCGACCTCTCGTACGCTGATGAGGACAGCCTGCTCTGGCTGATCGCCCTGGACCGGGTGGAGGTGGAAGCCGGTGTTCTTGAGGCGATGGTGGTCGGCCAGAAGAAGGTAACTATCAAGGAGTCGTGTGACATATTCGGGGGATTATCCGGTGAGAAGGTGGATTATGCCGGTGAGCTCCGGCTGATCTTCGATGAACGTCTCGAGCAGGTTTACTCCCCTGCCTGGCCCTCGTTGAGGGTAGAGGTCGTGGAGTGGCGGGAGGAATGAAGCACCGAAAGAGAGGTGCCGGTTAGTTGAAACCGCTGGTTACGAGGTCGGGAAGGCGCGTAGATGATAGCCCCAAGGAGGATGGCGTCCTCTCGACCGTCGCCTGGACGTTGTGGTTCTTCGTTCTCCTCTTGCTCACGGGTTGTGTGTTGGCCCTCGAGTACCTTTGGTACCTGACGGATTCGGGTTACAGGTTCTACGGCTTAACGGGGCTGGGCCTCTTCTACGGTGTCCTCCTATGGCACTGGGTGAGGAGGGCCCGCAGGCGGGCCGCTGACGGGCACGAGATATCCAGGGTGGCGGGAGGACCTCGTCATCGCGAGCAGCGGTTCAAGGTCGTCGTCGAGCCGACCTCCCGCAGGGTGAGTCCGCCGCGGGCTGTGCCCTCCGAGACGGGTGGGGATCACCAGGTGGCCGAGGACGATGGCGACCAGGGCAAGTTAGACCTGGCCGAGGTCGCCCGCCGGTCACAGGAGCAGCCTCCTGAGGGGGTGACCCTGGCCAGCCTGATACAGGCGGTGGAGGGAAGGAGCGATTCGGCGGAAGAGGTGCCGGACGTGGGTGAATCCGAGGGGCCGCGGAAGTCTCCCTTCCCCGACGGCGAGGAGATATGGCCCACGGTGAGGGCCTTCGGCCCCTTGGCCTCCCAGCGCAGGACGCAGGTCGGGCTCGATGTGGGACAGAGGTACATCAAGCTGGTGCAGATAGTGTGGGGGCCGTCCGGGCCGAGGATCGCGAACTTCGGATGTGCCCGTACCCCGCCTGGAGTGTTGGAGGACGGCGTTATCCTCAGGCCGCAGGAGCTGGTCAAGCGACTGAGGGATATGCTCAGAGCGCGGGGCATCAGGGGCAGGCGAGTGGTGGTGGCCGTCGGGGGCGGCAGGGTGATCGTCAGACACGTGAAACTGCCCAGGATGAGCCCCGCGGAGCTCGAGGAGGCCCTGCGATGGCAATCCGAGCAGTATATCTCCATGCCCGGCGAGGAGGCTGTGGTCGACTTCCACATCAAGGACGCTGACGGCGAGGGGCCGGAGATGGAGACGATGCTGGTCGGGGTGCCCAGGCGCTCTGTTGAGGGTTATCTGACCGCCATCCGCCGTCTGCGTCGGTACCCGTGCGCTATCGAAATCGAGGCCGTGGCTAACTACAGGGCTCTTGAGGCGGTGGCAGGGCTCAATGTGGTTGAGGATGAAGCGGTGGTCATAGTGGACCTCGGGGCCAGCAGCACGAAAATCGGCATTTATGTGGACGGGTTGCCCCTTCTAGTTCGGTCCCTCGAGGTAGGCCTACGCTCTCTGGTCGACGTCATCATGAGGGAGAGCGGTCAGGACTGGGCCAGGGCCGAGTCCCTAATGGTTGCGCACGGGGTGGCTAATGACAGCCCGGTGTTCGATGCGCTTCAGCCCCTGGTCTCGGTCCTGTTGGGCGATATCCGCCGGTCCTTGGAGTACTTCATGGCCCAGTACAGGAAGAGGATTGGGGGGATATACCTGGTGGGTGGTGGCGCTCGCCTTAAGGGGTTTCCCGAGGCGCTGCGCAACCACCTGTTGGCCTCGCTCGAGAACAGGCTGGGAGGGGACTGCAGGGTGCAGCCGGTACAGCTGCCCGGAAAGCTGCGGGTCAATGCCGGGTTGATGCAAGCAGTAGACGGCTTTGGACCGGAGTTCGTCACAGCTCTGGGCCTTGCCCTGAGGGAGAGGAGCTAATTGGTGGACATTAACCTGCTCCCGCAATCGGTCAAGTTCCGTCGTCGGAGGCGGCTCAGGATGGCCCTCGTCCTGGTAACGGTCCTCGTGGCGGCGGTGGGTGCGAGCTACTACTACCTGTTGCTAGAGAGGGAGATCGACGCGACTCGGGCACAGCTGGCCCTGCTCGAGGAGGAGTACGCCGCCTATCGGGAGGTTCTGAAGGCCAGAGCCCATCTCAACACGCTGTTGGAGGACCTGGCGCAGCGGCGGGCGGCGATGACAGAGGCGGCGCCTCGGTGGTCTGGGTTTATTGAGGGGCTCGGTAAGGTGACCGAGCCCGACGTGGTGCTGACCGGCCTCGTAGCCTCTCCCGGAGGCGAGGTCACCATCGCCGGTGAGGCCGCCAGGTTGGAGAGCGTGGCGTCGCTGTTATTGGAGCTTAAGACCTCGCTGGGAGCCGAGGTCATCGAGGTGACCTTTCCGAAACGGTTCGACGAGACCAATACACCGCCCCGACGGGTGCACTTTGTGGTGCGAGCTAAGTTTGGAGAGGGGACGGTAGATGAACGTCCTGGGTCAGAAACTGACTAGGAGAGAGAGGCTCTTCCTGGCGGTCGGAGGGTTGGTTTTCCTCGTGGCGGCCCTTTATCTGCTGGCCTACGAGCCCCTCCACGGAGAGCTGGTCTTGCTGGAAGAGAGGCTGAGGGCCCAGGAGGTCTTGCTGGCCGAGGCCAGACGTCTCTCCGGGGAGCGGGAGGCAATAGAGGCCGATATCGAGAACACGCTCAGGCTCATCCAGGAGTTCGACGAGGGTGTTCCAGCCGGGCTGGACCGGCCCGGGCTCATCGCTTATCTGGCGCGGTCGGCGTCCGAGGCCGGCGTCACGGATCTCCACATCAAGTTCGGGCCGAGCACGACCGCCGGGCCTTATACCCGCCACGAGATCGAGGTGCTGGTGAGCGGCGATTTTCACTCGCAGCTGGCCTTTTTGAGATTGCTCGAGACTATGCCGCGTCGGGTCGTCGTGAGCGGCGTTGAATTTGTAACTCCGGAGCTGGCGAACGGGGCCCTCAATTACGGCCTCCTGGAGGCCACCTATTCCTTCTGGGTTTACTCGCAGGAGGGAAGCGGCAGGGCGGTCATGGGCGGGATGAGCCCCGAGCGTCCAGCGGGGCGCCCTGACCCCTTCTCGCCCGGACCATGATGGGTAGTCAAAGGGGATTTACCGTGCTGGAGGCTCTTCTGGCCCTGGCAGTTGTAGCGATCATCGGCGCCGTGGCCGTGCCTGCAGTGCAGTCGGCCATCCGGGCGGCCCAGTTTGACTTCATAGTCGGCGAGGTGGTAAGCGAGATAAGGCTGGCGAGGTCCCGCGCCGTGGCGGAGGGGAAGGAGAGGGTTATCCTGTTCTTTCCTGACCGCATAGAGGTCTGGGTGGACGACCTGAAGGAGAGGGAGGTCGTCCCGAGCTACGGCGCGCGGATAGAGGGGGTTGATTTCGCGGGGGAGAGCGCCCTGACCTTCCACGTGGACGGGTCTCCGTCCGCCGGCGGGGAGTTCATCCTCTCCTGGCGGGGGATGCACAAGAAGGTCCTGGTTCTCCCCGTCTCCGGACTCGTCAGGGTGGAGGATGGGAATTGAAGGGAGAAGGAGCCGGTGATTGATAAGGAGAGGATCCGGCGAGAGGTTCAACGCTTAGCGCCGGAGCTCGCCGCTCTCTCGCGCCTGCTGTTCGACCACCCGGAGCTCGGGTATAGGGAATACCGGGCTGCTGAGTGGTTGTCTTCTTCCCTGGCCCGCGACGGCTTTGAGGTACAGCGTCCCTTTTGTGACCTGCCCACGGCCTGGTACGCCGAGCACAGCTTCGGCCCAGGCGGCCCGTGTATCGCCCTCCTGGCGGAGTATGACGCCCTGCCGGAGGTCGGCCACGGCTGCGGCCACAACCTCATCGGCGTGGCCGCAGTGGGCGCGGCCAGAGCCCTCGCCCGGGCTGCGTCCCCGGGGCGAGGCAGGATAGTGGTCATCGGCTGTCCGGCCGAGGAGGGCGGCGTGGAGGGGGCGGGCGGAAAGGTGCGCCTGCTGGAGGCGGGCGCCTTCGCCGGGGTGGATGCGGCTATGCTCGTTCACCCGGCCAGCGTCACCGCGGCCCGAACCACTTCCCTGGCCCGGGAGGCCCTTGAGCTGGAGTTCAGGGGGCGCCGGGCGGTGGACGGCTTGGTCCAGTTTTACAATTCGGTCAACTCCCTCCGGCAGCATCTGAAGGCCGACGCTCGCATCCACGGCGTGGTGACCGAGGGAGGAAGGGACCCGGTTATCATCCCCGACCGCGCCGTGGCGCGCTTTTACGTGAGGTCGGCGAGCGACACCTACCTCACGGAGGTGGTGGAGAGGCTCCTCAGCTGCGCCAAGGGGGCGGCGCTGAGCACCGGGGTCTCGTTGAACCATCGAAGGTTCAGTCACCGTTACGCTCGCCTGGTGACCAACGAGGTGCTCGCCGAGCGATTTACCAGGAATGTAGAGCTGTTGGGGCACAGGGTACTCAGGGAGATGAGGGTGGGCGGGTCTACGGACATGGGCAACGTGAGCCAGGTCTTGCCGGCTCTGCACGCCTACGTAGCGCTCACGGACCGGCCGGTGCCAGGGCACACCCGTGAGTTCGCCAGGGAGACCGTCTCCTCCAAGGGTCGACGGGCTCTCTTGTTCGCGGCCACGGCCCTAGCCTGGACCGCCTACGACCTTCTTCTAGATGAACGGGCCCTGAGGAGCGCGTGGGAGGAACATCAGCTGAAGGCGGAGGATGATCAATGACGCGCAAGAGGGTTCGGACCGGCTGTCCGATGAACTGTTGGGATACCTGCGGTCTCTTGGTCCACGTCGAGGATGGCAGGGCGGTGGCCATTGAGGGGGACCCGGAACATCCGATTACACGAGGCGTAGTCTGCCCAAAGGCCAGGTACCAGCTCGAGCGAGTCTACAGCACCGCTCGTCTGACCAGCCCGCTGCGCCGGGCGGGATCGGGGTGGGAGAGCTTGGGCTGGGAGGAGGCGCTCGACCTGGTGGCCGAAGAGATGGAGCGAACCCGGCGGGAGAGCGGCCCGCACGGGCTCCTGCACTACTACGATTACGGGTCACAGACCCTCCTCAAGGAGGTCGAGCACCTCTTCTTCGACCTCTACGGCGGAGTGTCCGTACCCGTTGGGAGCCTGTGCTGGGCGGGCGGCATCCAGGCGCAGCTCTACGACTTCGGCGATTACCGGGCGAACGACCCGCTCGACCTGGTGAATACGTCGCTGGTGGTTGTGTGGGGGAGGAACCCGGCGGCGACTAACATGCACGGGATGATGCTGATCAAGGAGGCCAGAAAGCGCGGCGCTCCCCTCGTGGTTATAGACCCCGTGAAGACCCTCACGGCCCGCCAGGCCGATTGGCACCTGCAGCCCAGGGCCGGCACCGATGGGGCCCTGGCCCTGGCCATGGCGCATGTGATCCTGGAGGAAGGCCTGCAGGATGAACAGTTCATCGCCCGGCACGTTAAGGGCTACGCTGAGTTCAGGGCCATGGTACGGGATAAGACGCCCGAGTGGGCGGCCAGGGTCTGCGACCTTCCGGCCGACGATATCCGGCGGCTGGCGAGGTTATACGCTGGGAGGCGGCCCGCTGCGATCCTCCTCGGGTACGGTATGCAGAGGTACAGCAACGGGGGCTCCACCATTCGCGCCATAGACGCCCTCGCCGCCCTCTGCGGGAACGTCGGCAAGGCCGGCGGGGGGGTTAACTACGCCAACAGCGCCGTCTCCCGTGCTTTTCCTCCCTTCCAGGTTGAGGGGGTACGGCGGCGAGGACTGTTGCGTACCCGCCTGGCTCAGGAGATCGCAGAGGCTCAGGACCCGCCCATATCCCTTATCTTCGTGAGCAGGTCCAACCCTATTGCGCAGCTGCCCGACGTGTCAGCTACGCTGCGAGCCTGGCGGAGGGTTCGCTTTCGGGTGGTCCTGGACATGGTCATGACCGATACCGCCCGTAACGCCGACCTGGTCCTGCCGGTTTGCTCGTGGCTGGAGCAGCGGGATATCTACAAGACCTCCTGGCACAACGTGGTGCTGTACGGCGAGCGGGCCATCGAGCCGGTGGGGGAGGCCCGTCCGGATATCTGGGTTTACGCGCAGTTGGCCAGGCGGCTGGGCTTCGGGGAGCAGTTTCCTGCCGACGAAGATGTATGGGCCGAGAGGTACCTCAGCCGGGTGGGCGGCTTGGAACTGAAGCCGGGGACGTACCAGCGCTACCCCGGGGCGGCGCTGGTCGCCTGGGAGGACGGGAGGTTCGAGACGCCGTCGGGGCGTATAGAGCTATACTCGGAGCGGGCGGCCCTGGATGGCTTGCCGCCTCTGCCTGAATTCAGCCCGCCCAAATACCTAGAGGAAGAGGGACTTCAACTGCTTACCCCGCTACCTCTTCTGAGCATCCACTCGCAATTTCCGAAGCGGATTTTCAGAGAGGGCGAGGTAGAGGCCTTGATCCACCCCGATACCTGCCGGCGGCTCGGCCTGCAGGAGGGCGGACGGGCGGTGCTAGAGAACGAACGGGGCTCGCTTGAGGTCGTGGTGAGGTCCACTGAGTCGGTCCGGCGGGATTCGGTCCTGGTTTATTCCGGCGGCTGGGTGTCTGACGGGACCTGCGTGAACGTGCTCACGGCGGCGCGTGAGACCGATATGGGGCACAGCGCGGCTTATTACGATTGCACCTGCAGGGTGCGGCCCGTCTCTTGACAGGGGGGAGGAGGCGGGATTATAATAGGGGTACCCCGTAGGGTATAAGGAGGTCTGAAGTTGCCCGCGCATGTGATCCCAGAGCTGTGCACCGGATGCGGGGCCTGTGCCAGGGCCTGCCCTGAGGAGGCCATCAGGCTCGTCGGGGGCACCGCGTCGGTCGATGAGTCGAAGTGCAGGGATTGTGAGGCCTGCCTTGAGGAGTGCCTGCAGGGAGCGATGACTTTCGTGGAAAGGTCGGCGTGATACGAGGATTGACCCCCCTGCGTAGCGAATAATGCCTGTGAAGGGTGAGGGGGGGTCCGTGTGGTGCAGCAGAGGTTGAACGTGGTCGGTGACCCGTGTCCCGTCCCGCTGCTGAAAGTGGAGCGCAAGGTCCAGTTGATGGCGCCGGGGGAGTCACTAGTCGTCTTGGTCGGCCTAGAGCAGGCGGTAAAGAACATATACGATTGGGCCCTTCAGGAAGGACACGCTGTAGACGTTTCCCAAAGGGAAGACGGCGTTTGGGATGTCGTCATCACCAAGAGAAGGCGAAAGAGATTCACCTAGCCGTTGGCGCAATCAATAGGCGTATTGCACACCATACTCACGAACCGGCGCGTGATTCCCGGCGCTGCGTCGGGCCTGTAGACGGCGTGAAGGGGCAGTGAAGCAGGGAGCCTCCGCACTTTAACGGAGTGGAGGGTCCCCTCGTGTATCTCCTTCAGGGCCGTGATCTTCAACACTAGCGCGACCCCCAGGCCGGCCATTACGGCGGACTTAAGGCCCTCCTCACCGCCGACTTCGACGATGGATACCCTTCCCTCATCGACCCCGGCCGCTTTTAGGGCCTCTCCCCAAAGTGAGCGCATGGTGGTATCCTGGAGGCTTACGACTATGTTCTCCTCCAGGAGCTCCTCGAGGTCCACTTCCTTCTTGTCCCTCCACTTCCTCGAGGGCGGCGTGATGAGAACCACCTGTTCCCTGCCCATACTCTGCACCTGCCGCCCCTCAGCGGGCACCTCGCCCTCCAACACCGCCACGTCGGCAGCCCCTTCATCGAGAAGCCTCAAGACAAGCTCCTTGCTGGCTATCTGGATGTGAATTTTCGTAGACGGGTGGGATCTGCGGAACGTCCAAACCGTGCACGGAAGGATGTATCGGCCCACTATCTCCGTGGCCGCTATCCGCAGGTGACCTCCGGTGTCGGATATAGTTTCAGCTATCTCCCTCTCCATTGTGGAGGCCAACGCCAGGATCTTCCTGGCATAATCATAGACCAGCTCGCCGGCGTGGGTTAAGCTGACCCCGCGACCGTGGCGGTTGAAGAGCTGCACTCCCAGGGCGGCCTCCAGGCCCTTCACCTGCGCGCTGACGGCTGGTTGGGTCAAATGGAGCAGGCGGGCGGCCCTAGTGAAACTTGACACTTTTGCCACTGTACAAAAGACCTCGAGCTGATAGAAGTTCACGGCCGATACCCCCTAAGACGTAATTCTATCGACCCGTTATCTTTCCTTCATACTCGTTAAGCCATAAATTATACCTTATGGGTTATAAGTTACCGTGATAACAATCACAAAGGAGCCTGGTTGCCCACTCATGAATTATAGGTATTAACGAAAAATATTAGCCGCTTAACGGTGGGCGGCTCTGGGAGGAGGGTCGAAGATGATTCGGAGCAAGGGTGGACTCCTGCTGTTGGGCGGACTGCTGGCCCTGGCACTGCTGTTGGCAGGGTGCGGTGCACAGCAAGCGGACGAGGAACCGGCATCAAGCGAAGAAGGCTTCACCTGTATCTCCTGCCACACGAGCCGCGAGAACCTTGTGGCCGATCTCGAGCAGAACCCACCGCCGAAGGTCGAGAAGTCGACCGAGTCTGAAGGCGAGGGGTGAGGTGGTTCGTTGCCTCCGTTGGAGGTACAGGACAAGGTTCTGGTCAAGGAGGAGTTTCTCGACACCGTACACGGTCGCGTTGCGTGTACGTCCTGCCATGGCGGGACTGAGCCCGCTAAGGACAGGGCCGAGGCGCACGTAGGGCTGATCCCGAACCCCTCGGCAGAGGAAGAGCCCTTCTGTGCCACCTGCCACGCGGACCAGGTGGAGGCTTTCCGAAAGTCGCTGCACTACACGAACAACGGCATAGTCAACCTGGAGACCGGGGTCCTCGCCCCGCGGGTGAATCCGGAGAAGGTAGATGTGCTGCAGGTGGCCGTTGATAACCACTGTGCGTCGTGTCACATCACGACCTGCGGTGATTGTCATGTCAACCGCCCGGAATGGAGTGGCGGCGGCTTTCTGGCCGGACACCAGTTCCGAAAGACGCCCAATCCGGTCCTGAACTGTATGGCCTGTCACGGCAGCCGAGTGCAGAAGGAGATGCTGGGGCAGGGACCCAAGGACCAGTTCCCGGACATAGTGCCGGACGTCCACTGGGCGCCGCTCGGAATGGACTGCACTGCCTGCCACACTGGGGAGTGGTTCCACAGTCCCTCGGAGGAGTATGCTAGGCGGTATGACAATAAGGAAGCTCCCCGTTGTGAAGATTGCCACGCCGGCGCGCCGGAGTTCGCAAAGGTCACGGCTCACCAGATGCACGCCATGGAGACAAGCAGCACGCTGCTCCAGTGTCAGGTGTGCCATGCCCAGCCGTATAACAACTGTGCTGGCTGTCACGTAGGTAAGGACGACAAAGGCCTGCCCTACTTCAAGACCGACAGGTCGTGGTTTGACTTCAAGATCGGTCGTAACCCGGACAAGTCCGAGGACAGACCCTACGATTACGTCGTCGTCCGTCATGTGCCAGTTGCCCGGGATACCTTCGCCTTCTACGGCGAGGATCTGCTCAGCAACTACGACGCGGAGCCGACCTTCAAGTACGCGACGCCTCATACCATCGTGAGGGTGGCGCCCCAGGCGGAGTCGTGTGGCAGCTGTCATAACAACGCGGAGCTGTTCTTGACCGAAGAGGATGTTCCGGAGGACGAGAGGGAGGCCAACCGCGAGGTTATAGTTGACCGGTTGCCGCCTGCCATGCCGTAGGCCAAGGGGTGAAAACATTCATAAGGAGGGAGCCTAGTTGTTTGGGAGACCAGCGAGGTTAATCGGTTTGCTGATCGTGTTCGCCCTGTTGGTGTCGGTCGCCGGCTGTGGGGGCCAACAGCAGTCTGAGGTATCCGAGTTCAGCCAGATCGCCCAGGCTGCCGACGAGGCCCTTGCGCAGGGCTACCCGCCCGTCATTCCCGTTCAGGACGTATACAACAACATTGTCATGGGTGGGGATGACAGCTACTTCCTGCTGAGCATCAGGAGCCCCGAACACTACGAGAAGGGCCACGTACCGGGAGCTGTCAACATCCCCTACCGCGAGATCTGGAAGTCCGAGAACCTGGCCAAGATCCCTAAGGATAAGAAGATCGTGGTCATCTGTTACACGGGCCATACCGCCAGCCAGGTGGCGATGCTGCTGAAGATGCTGGGGTATGAGGCCTACGCCATGAAGTTCGGCATGATGGGCTGGACAGATGACCCTGAGGTCCTCGGCATAAAGCCCTTCAATTGTGAGGAATCCCTCAACTATCCGTTGGAGACCGGTACCGTCGAGGCTGAGGGAGGTAAGGAGTTCCCCACGGTTTCCACAGGGAAGGATAGCGTAGACAACATGATCCTGGCTCAGGCTGAGGCCTACCTGACGTCGGGTCGCCCGCCGGTCATCTCAGCCGCGGACGTCTACAACAACGTGGTTATGGGTGGCGACGAGGGCTACTTCATCCTGAGCATCCGGAAGCCCGAGCACTTCGAGAAGGGACACCTGCCTGGTGCCATCAACATTCCCTTCGGCGAGATCGCCAAGGAGGAGAACCTGGCGAAGCTGCCCAAAGACAAGAAGATCATAGTGATCTGCTACACCGGGCATACGGCCAGCCAGGCCACCATGTTGCTTAACCTCCTGGGATACGAGGCCTATGCTATGAAGTTCGGCATGATGGGCTGGACCTCTGACCCGGATGTGTTGGGGGTATCTCCCTTCGATTGCAATCCCCCCAACTTTCCGACTGAATAGGGGTTGAGCTACAAGGGACCGGGGCGCGGCGCATGATGGGCCGCGCCCCGTCGGTATGTTCTGGCACGAGTTTGGGAATCCAATTACCCTTCGGTTCCAGTGGTTCGAGGGAAACCGTTCAAACAGCCGTAGCGCCACGAGCAAGAGGACATCGGGACGTCGGATTGCTTCTGATCGAGGCAGCAAGCTAGCGGGAAACCGGCGGAAAGTGCTTGGGTCAGAGTTAAGACCAGAAACGACCGAGGCACGTGACAGCATTGCTTCCTAGAGCTTTTCGGTCCTCGGGCTCTGCGAGGACCAAAGGGTCTTTTTTCTTCTGCAAAGGCTACACCTCATGATACCGGCCTGTCGATAGTTCCCTAGCAGCGCAACCGCCGTTCTAACTAGCGAAGACGAAGGAGTGACGGCTTCGGTCGTCTTGCCTACTCTTCTTCTCTTTTGTCTAGTGGATCCCGGGCACCTCAGAGGGTGTATTTACGTTTCCAAGAGTTTTTCGAGGACAACAATAATTCCAAAATAATCGGGAGAGGGAAAATACGCCAGCAGGAGAAATTATTAACACAAGGATTACCAAGTTAGACGCTTGATCGGAGTAAAGAAAGATAACCGCTAGATGATCTATCATTGCACCTTCGCCAAGTCAACTCCTCGCTTGTGAAGGTAGTCAATCAAGGCTTCCCTGGTTGGGAAGTGCTTTTCCGCTAGTGCAAGGTGTTCTCTTACGAGAGCCAGGCTGTGGCCCATCACCTGACTCATCAGCTTCGGCGGCAACCCGTAGTGACGCAAGACCAGGACACGATCGAACACCCTCAGGTATTGGTCCACGGCTTCCGGCGTGTGGAAGATGCGCCGGGCGATCTGTTGGGTGCTCATGCCCTCAAGGGCCATCTCCACGACAATGGTCTTGTGGGTGAGCGTGCGACCCATGTCCAGAACCGTGCCCGCAGTGGGCAGCAACACCCCAAAGTGCTCCTGATAAGCGTTCAGGAGCTGGCGCAGCGTGGTAGCGTTGATGTTCAACAGCCACTCCAGGTCGAGCAGCGTCAATACGCCGTCCTGCTGCCACGCCTCGGCGGTGATGCGCTCAAGCTGACACACCTTGAGGGCCTTCAGGTCATCTCGAGTTACGAGGCTGGCTTCCTGCTCCGTCGGGGTGAGGAGGGTCAGGACCACGGGCACCAGCAGCCGCGGGCTACCGCGTCTCCGCCGCCGGGTACTGTAGACCAGCCACACAACCTGACCGGGCTTGAGCTCCTCGATACGAGGACAGCACCACTGCCGAACGGAAGCCGCGCGCTCCACCATGGCCCGGGCCAGGGCGGGCTTGCAGCCGTAATCGGTGACCAGACCGTCAATGATGGGCTTGAGCACCGCCTCCGGCAGCATAACGTCCTCCGGCCGGCGGGGGTGGATACCCAGTGTCTCTGTCTTCAAGGGCTCTGACGGTAGGAACCCCTCCTTCTTGCCACCCCGTCTCCTGACCAGTTCCTTCTGGTCCGTCCACCGCCAGAGTTCCTCCAGGGTGGCCTCCCCGTCGATAGCGGTGAGGACCTTAAGCTGCTCGTACTCGAGGTGCCGCCGTACCGCGGCCACCGAAAGCCCCTCCGCCAGCCGCCGGCTCCAGAAAGGCGATAGCAGGGATAAACGTAGGGGCTTGCCCTCGTGCTCGATGAGAAGCTGGCCCGGTTGGAGCCGTTCAGTCCCCGTCTCAGCTTCATATGCTTCGAGGGCTGCGTTGGTCCTCCCGACCACCTCCTCGGCCAGATGCGAACGTGGTGCAAGCTCAAAGCGTTCTTTCAAATGGGCCACCTGCACTAGCTCGACATCGCGGGCTGGAAGGGCGGCGTAGCGACTGTGGCCACCCTTCCGGTCCTTCATGAACGTCACCTCCCGTTTTTTTTTGGATCCCCCGCTTCAACCATGCGGCGGACCCGTGCCATGCGAAAGGCGTAGTCCGGATGGTCGAAGCGTCTCCAGAGCTCGAGGTACTTGCTTACCACACGGCGGGACATCCCCAGGGCCTGACGGATGGCCGGTAGGGGCATGTCCCTCTCGGCCAGGTGCACCACGCGGGAGAAGTCCCACAGGTACCGCTCGATACTGTCATACGAGTGACCCGTGCGCCGCTTGATCTCCGTCTCCGTGTACCCGTCCATGTACAGCGATATGATCTTCTCGGCATGACTCAGGGTGGAGTCCATGTCAGCCACCCTGCCCCGTGTGGGAAGGATCACCCGCTCATGCTTCTTCAATGTGTTCTGGATGGCGTCGGTTGATAACCCGAGCAGATGAGCGAGATCGGGCAGTGACAGGGCCACCCCCTGCTCGTAGGCCTGGGTGGCTAACCGTTCGAGCCTGGTCCACTTCAACTCCTGCGGGCTGGTCCGGTCCACAAGGCTCCAGTCGGCAGGGGTTATGTAGTCCAGAACCACCAGGCACAGCCTGGCCTCTGAGAGGCTCCGGCCGGGGGGCTCATCTGCCGCCACCCCGAAGGTGATGATCTGGCCCGGTCGGCGCTCTGACCGCTCAAGCCGCAGGGCCAGGTCCCTGAGCTCCTGCATGAACTGCCGGGCAGCTGCAGGCGTGTAGCCGTGCTCTTCCACCAACCGCTGCCATAACCGGTCCTCTTCATCCACCGGCGGAGCGGGGTTCCTGACAGGTCGCAGGCTACCCACCCGCTGCTGGGCTCGAGGGTCGCCCTGATACTTCCGCCATAGATCCTGCCAGGCCTTCACCCACTCGACGGCAAAACCCACAGCTTCGGCCACAACCTCCGGGTCCTCGTCCCTCCGCGCGGCGGCCTCCTGGAAACCTCGCCACCACTGTTGCCACCGCTGCCAGCTGATGGCCAGGTCGCGACGGATGTCTGTAAGGTCCTCCCCATCGAGATAACGTTCCACAGCCAGCACCGCACGGGGGACCACCATATGGGCCCGCTTCCTTCGCGTCATCCCCGCCAGCGGTAACTTGACACCCTGCGCCCAGAACCCCTCCAGACGCTCCCGTATCGCCGTCAGGGTGAGGGGCAATAGCAGGCACAACCGTTCGCCGTCCAAAAGAGCATCTTGCTCATAGCACTGTTCAATGACCCGTGCCAGCCGGCCCTGCTGCATGGTCCGGGTGCCGAACTCCTCAAGGAGACTCGCATCCTCCTCGGCTATCACCGTTAGCCGCACCAGCTTCTCCGGCTGGTTCCTGCGGGCCCGGCGGAAGTGGCTCTCCAGTCCCGCTATACAGGGCAGGACAACCTCGCCCGGAGCCAGGTCCAACAGACCACGTTCCAGATAGCGCTGAGCGTCTAGCGCGATCAGCCAGGCCTCCTCGGGCGACGTCTCCCGCCGCTCACGAATTTCACTCGCCAGGTGCGCCAGGAGTGTCTTGGCCCGTACCGAGGCCGCCTGGTTACGGATGCGTTGACGGTAGAAGACGGGTCGGCCCATCCTTCCATACACCTCCCCCTTCCTCTACCGTTCATTACCACTTCGACTTACCCGATTCCTCTCCACTCTATGGCGTTGCTGTTCACTTTTCAAGGTTCAGCTTCCAGCCCGCAAAGGATAGATCATGTGACGGTTGTTGAAGAAAGAGCACGGCACCACCCCGTGAGGTCCCATCAGAGCGGCTGGCAGACGAACGAAAGGCCTTAGGCCCGTTACCTGGGGAGGGAGTTCCTAAAGTAGGTGTCTACGGCCTTACCGGCTCGCGAGGCGAGAATAGGAGTAGATCTAATCTGCTGGCCGGTTGGAGCGAAGCGGGGCTGGCCAACGGTGAGGCGGAGCGCCCGACCGTCTCCATCTGCATCTCGCAAAGGCGGGGTGGCGTTAACATCAACTTCTTAGCAACTGTTCCGAAAATAGAACCGGGTGGCGGAAACCGCCACCCGGTCTCATCGAGGGACGCTTACTGGTGCAGCTGCTCCACCTTCTTGATCATCTCTTCGGACGGCGCCTGGGTGACCGTGCTCACGATAAACATAGTGGCGAAGGACAGCGGCAGCGAAACCAGGACATGAGACAGCGACGGCATATCCGTGAACCAGACCATGTACAGGTAGGACAGGGCACCCACGAGCATGCCCGCCACTGCGCCCGGCGTGTTGGCCCCCTTCCACCATATGCCCAGGATCGTGGGCGCGAAGAGACCGCTCACGATAAGGCCCACGGCAGCGGTGTACAGCATGGTCAGCAGGGCCGGGGGGTTAAAGGCGAAGAACATGGCCAGGAGGCCCACCACCCAGGTGGTGATGATGCCGATGTTGACCAGCACGCGGTCGGAAGCGTTGGGGTTGATGAGCTTCTCGTAGATATCGTGAGCGATGGCGCTGGATATAGCGAGGAGCAGGGCGTCGGTGGTGGACATGACCGCGGCCATGATGGCCGCCATGGCGAAGCCGGCTAGCAGGGGCGGGAAGTATCTCTCTACCATCAGGATGAACAGCGAGTCGGCGTCCTCCACTCCGATGCCGACCAGGTGTCCCGCCGCGGAGATGCCGATGACCCCGATGAAGATCATCAGTGCGTAGATGAGCATGGCGTAGTTCAGGGACAGGCGCGCCGACCTGACGTCCTTGGACGTATAGATGCGCATCACGATATGAGGTATGACCGGGATGGCCGCCGCCCAGACGACGAAGGCGCCGATATAGGAGGACAGGGGCATGGCGACCACGTCGCCGAGCTCGGGGGCCACGGCCGTCGCCTGGGTCAACAGGCTGCCGATGCCGCCGAACTTGCCGATCATGAGGAACCCGAGGCCCAGGACCATGCCCACCACCAGGATGCCCTGGATGATATCGGTGATGGTGATGGCCCACATGCCTCCTATGGACACGTACGTGACGAAGACGAGGGTGGTGAGGACGATGGCTTGGTTATAGCTGATCCCCAAGAGGTATTGGGCGGTAATGCCCGCGGCCTTCATCTGGGCGACGATGTATGCCCCGAGGGCCAAGACGATGATGAGGGGCACCCCCGCCTTAATGACCGGATGATTAAAACGCTCCGTCAGGAAGTCGGTAATGGTGAACTTGCCGAAGTTGCGTAAGGGCTTAGCGACCAGCATCGCGGCCAGGGGGAACCCGAAGACAGCGCCGGCGAACATGCTGAAGGTGTAGGGGATGCCGAGCCTGTACCCGAGCGCCGTCACGCCAAGGACCGAACCGCCGCTGGCCAGGGCCGCCATGATGGCCCAGGTATTGGCGAAGGTGCCGACGCTGCGGCCGGCAACCCAGTAATCGTCCTTGGACTGGGCCACTTTCCTCCTGGCCCAAAGCCCTATACCGACCATGGCCACTATGTAGGCCACGGTGACTATCAGCTGGGTGGTCTTCACACTCGCTCACCTCGCGCGTTGGTTATGCAGAGGGCTTTGACCGAGGGCCGCGCAGGGTGCAGCCGGGCGAGGACAGCCCCATACACCGGCCGACTGTATGGAGGGCAGCTGGGCTTCTCGTCACCCGCCTGACGAACCCCCGTTGACCCCGGACTGCCTAAGCTCGAAGCTACAGCTCATTTCGCCCAGTCACATGGATTGTGTCCTCTTCTGGCTCTCGGGCCTGTCGGTCAAGAGGTTCAGCAGGGAGAGGAGCGGGGCGAAGAACATGAAGAGCCCCATCAGCCAGCCCTGCAGGACCATGCCGCTTACCTTGATCTGGGTAGTCCACGGCATGAAGATGAGGACCACCACTACCAGGTAGATGACCAGGGAGACGGCGTACTTGGTCTCGAGCCTAAAGAAGCCGCGACCTGCCAAGGTTCTCACCTCCTTTCAGTAGCACCACGGCTGCATCTTATCCCCACGAGTCAGAAGCTTAGCACTAGGACCCCTCGCAGAGCTCGGTCGCTGGGCTTCGCCCGCTCGACCGGCCTCCTCTGGTGGCGCTGGTCAGGGCGAAGAGGCGGGAAAATATGTCATATGCATACAATATTTTCTGGGCCTGGTTATGCTTTCCTTCCAGGTAAAGAAACTTTCTCCGGAGGGGCAGTGACAGGGGATTCTCGAGGGGTTGTAGAAAAAATCACAAGTGGGGTGAATCCGATGTCCAGGAAGCAGACCGTTCTCGTAACCGGTTACGCGAAGGCGCCGAAGGGCACGGGGATGTACGAGGTTTATCGCCACGCCGGCATCGTCCTTGAGCTGGATCCGGAGACCGGCGAGATCCTCGACGTGGAGTTCACCTTCGTGACCGACCTGGCGAAGAGATTTCTCAGGGAACTTCTGTTGGGATATAGGCTGGAGGAGGACCACGATGAGATCCTTCAGGCCATCAGAGACCAGTATCTAGCGCCCTCGAGCGAGGCCATTGTGGCGGCCCTCAAGGGAGCCCTGCAGAGGTACCGGGAAAAGCGCGCCTCCGTGGCAGGAACGGCAGGCTCGATATCGAAATAAACCATGAAAATTAAGAAGGTTGGGCAGGCTGTTTGTCTGCGATGGGTAGGGCCCAAACCCCCGCCCAGCGAAGCAGATGAAACCTAGCGCCTCTTCGCCCTCGTGGTTGGAAGGTAGGCTGGGTTTTTGTTTTAATACGGATCTTTGAGAGGAAAGGTTGTGGTATCTTGGTCGAGGACAAGGTGATGTCGCTCGCCGAAGCCGTCGACAGATTGGTCGAAGACGGGGACACCGTCTATCTCGCGGGGTTTACCCATCTCATCCCCTTCGCCGCTGGCCACGAGATCATCCGGCAGGGCAAGAAGGACCTCACCCTCTGCCGAGCCACCCCGGACCTGATCTATGACCAGATGATCGCGGCGGGGTGCGCCAGGAAGGTGGTCTTCAGCTGGGCGGGGAACCCCGGGGTGGGCCTTCTGCGGTCCTTTCGTAAGAAGGCCGAGGCCAAGGAGATCGAGTTGGAGGAGTACACCCACTACGGCATGGTGGCGCGCCTGTGGGCCGGTGCCACCAACCTGCCCTTTTTCCCGCTCAGGAGCAACATAGGGTCGGACCTCCCGGCACACAACCCCAACATCAAGACCGTGACCTGCCCCTACACCGGCCAGGTGCTGAGCACGGTCCCGGCCCTGAACCCCGATGTGGCGGTCATCCACGCCCAGAGGGCCGACGCCCAGGGCAACGCCCACATCTGGGGCATCATCGGCGAACAGCGCGAGGCGGCCTTCGCGGCCCGGAAGGTAATCATCACCTGCGAGGAGATAGTGTCCTCAGAGGTCATCAAGTCAGACCCCAACAGGACGCTGATACCGGGCTTCCTGGTCGACGCCGTGGTGGAGGAGCCGTGGGCGGCTCACCCCTCCTACGTACAGGGTTACTACGACCGCGATAACGATTTTTACCTCGAATGGGACCGGATCTCTCGCTCGGAGGAGGACCTACGGGCTTGGCTCGACGAGTGGGTGTACGGCGTGTCGGGCCGGAGGGAGTACATGGCCCGGTTCGGGGCTGAGAGGATCCTGAAGCTGAGGGTTAACTCCCAGTACAGCGTCCCGATTAACCTCGGGAGCTACCGTTGAGGTGAGGCCTATGAAGTACAGCGCTGCAGAGATGATGACCATAGCGGCGGCCCGGAAGATCAAGGACGGGGACAGGGTGTTCGTGGGCATAGGCATGCCCAACCTGGCGTGCAACCTGGCCATGAGGTTGAACGCCCCCAACATCGAGATGATCTACGAGGCGGGGGTAATCGGCGCCAACCCCTCACGTCTGCCCCTGTCCATAGGCGATCCCTGTCTGGTCACCGGGGCCACCTCGGTGTGCTCCATGTTCGACGTGTTCACCTTCTACCTCCAGAGGGGCCTCGTGGACATCGGCTTTCTGGGCGCGGCCCAGGTCGATAAGTACGGGAACCTCAATTCCACGGTAATCGGCGATTACGACGACCCGAAGGTCCGGTTGGCAGGAAGCGGTGGGGCCTGTGATATCGCCTCCTTGGCCCGACAGGTGTTCATCCTCCTTCCCCACCAACCGAGGCGTCTCCCTGAGAAGGTCGACTTCATCACCAGCCCCGGCTTCATCGGCGGCCGCAGGGAGCGGGAGCGCCTGGGATTGCCCGGCGGGGGGCCCACCGTGGTCATCACTGACAAGGGGATCCTGGAGTTCGACGAGGAGGGGGAGATGGTCCTGGTCAGCATCCATCCGGGCGTCGAGCTGGAGGACGTCAAGGCCAACACCGGCTGGGACCTCAAGGTCTCTCCCAGCCTGACCGTCACCGATCCCCCCACAGAACGGGAGCTGGCCATCTTACGTGAGGAGCTAGACCCCAAGGGAATCTACCTGAAGAGGGGGGACTAAGCCGTGAGAGAGGTAGCCCTAGTAGGCGCCGGCCAGACCAAGTTCGGCGACTTCCCCCAAAAGGGCATAAAGGAGCTCTTCGCCGAGGCCTACGCGGAGATGCTGTCCAGCGTGGACAAGGGGCTTGACCCGCGGGTGATCGATGCCGCCTACGTGGGGACCCTGGGTTCTGGCGGCTTTCAGCTCGGGCAAGTGGCCCCTCTCCTCACGGGTCACGTGGGGCTTACCGGGATACCGTCGGTTAGGGTGGAGAACGCCTGTGCCTCGGGCGGCTTCGCCGTGTTCCAGGCGGTCCTCGCCGTGGCCTCCGGGGTTCACGATGTGGTGCTGGCCGCCGGGGTGGAGAAGATGCGGGACCTCTCGGGCGAGAAGTCCCGCTACTGGCTCGGGGTGTCCGGCGATACGGAGTACGAGCGCCTGGCCGGCATGACCTTCGCCGGTATATACGCCATGATCGCCGCCAGGTACATGGAGGAGTACTCCGTGGACCGGAAGTACCTGTCGATGGTCGCCGTGAAGAACCACGCCAACGGCGTCCGGAACCCCAAGGCGCAGATGAGAAAGGCGGTGGCCCTGGAGAAGGCCATGGGGGCCCCGGACGTAGCCTACCCCCTGAACCTCTATGACTGTTCGCCCACCAGCGACGGGGCCGCCGCCGTGCTGGTGGTGGCCGCCGAACGCGCCCATGAGTTCACCGACAGGCCGGTCTACGTGTTGGGGTTCGGGGCCGGCAGCGATTACCTGGCCGTGCACGATCGGGAGACCATCACCAGTTTCAAGGCCTCCGTGGAGGCCGCCGGGAGGGCCTATGAGATGGCCGGCCTGGGCCCAGAGGACGTGGACCTGGCAGAGGTGCACGACTGCTTCACCATCGCTGAGCTCATCGCCTACGAGGACCTGGGCTTCGCCCCGCGGGGCGGCGCGCCGCGCCTCCTGGAGGAGGGCGTGACGGAGCTCGGGGGTCAAAAGCCGGTCAACGCCAGCGGCGGCCTCAAGGCCAAGGGGCATCCGCTGGGGGCCACGGGCGTGAGTCAGGTCGCCGAGGTCTTCCTGCAGCTGAGAGGCCAGGCGGGCGACCGCCAGGTCCGCGACCCGAAGGTGGGCCTGACCCACAACGTCGGGGGCTCGGGCGGGACGGCGACAGTCTTCCTGCTGGGGAGGGATTAGAGAATGGCAGTGGGTATTATCGCTTACGGTACGTACGTGCCCCGATACCGGATCCGGGCGTCGGAATACGTGAAGGCCCTCGGCAGCTTCGCGGCCCGGGGGATCTCCGAGAAGACGGTACCGGACTTCGACGAGGATACCATCACCATGGCCCGTGAGGCCGCGCGAGGCCTCGACCTCTCAGGGGTCCTCTCCCTGGCGCTGGCGACCACCGTTCCCCCCTACGACCAAAAGGTCCTGGCGGGTACGCTGGCCGAGATGTTGGGGCTTGGGCCCCGCATCTTCGCCACCGAGCACACCAGCTCCGACCGGTGCGGTACCGAGGCGTTGCTCGCCAGCTCCCGGGGACTTGACGGCCGCGGGCTCGTGCTGGTCGCCGGGGCCCCCCGGGGCGGTGTGCGGGAGGAGACGGAACACGGCGCCGGGGCGGGGGCGGTGGCCCTCGTCATCGGCGAGGAGGACGTCTTCTGCGAGATAGAGGGGTGGTCCGCCTACGTCGAGGAGGCCCTGGGCGTAGATTTCCGGCCGGCCGGGGCGGACCGGAGACATGACCTCGGCCTCGGCACCTACTCGAGGGAGCTGATGTTCCACTGCGTCAGGCAGGCGGTGAGCGACCTGATGACGAAGCTGGGTACCGAGCCCGGCCATTACGCCTTCGCCGTACTGCCCGGCGGGGACGGTAGGACCCCGGCCGCGTTGGGCAAGGGCCTCGGGTTTGAGGCCGAGCGGGTGAGGAACCCCGTCGCCACCCTCGGGGATCTCGGGCCGGCCACCGTGTTCTTCGGCCTGGCGGAGGCCCTGGCGCAGGCCCGCCCCGGGGACAGGATCCTATTGGCCTCCTACGGGGCTGGATCTGGGAGCGATGCCATATCCCTCAAGGTCCGCTCCGAGAGAGGACCGGTGACGAGCGCCGTAGAAGATGTAGAGTATCTGGACTTCCTTTCGTACCTCAAAATGAGGCGATTGTTATAAGGGGGTGAGGCGATGGGAGCTCACATCTCCGTGCCCATGTATCAGAGGACGGTTCCGCAGAGGTACCGCTTGGTGGCCAACGCCTGTACGCAGTGCGGGGCGATCAGCTTCCCGCCCAAGGCGACCTGCCCCCAGTGCTCGGTAGGCCGAGAGTTCACCCCCGTGGAGCTCAAGGGGACGGGTGTAGTGTACACCTACACGGTCATCGCCGGCGGAGGTGCGCCGCCCGAGTTCACGGCCCAGGCGCGAAGCCGGGGACGGTATCCAGTGGTCATGGTCGCCCTGGACGAGGGGCCGAAGGTCGTGGGCCAGCTGGTGGACTGCGATCCCGAGGACATCAGGATCGGGATGAGGGTCCGGGCGGTGATGCGTAGGATCTATGTCGAGGAAGAGGTCATTCGCTACGGCTTCAAGTTCCGGCCGGCGTAATTATATCTTTGAAGGGAGGATGCAGCGATGCAGTTAGTGGCCAGAGACGAGCTATGCTCGGGATGTCGTACCTGTGAACTCCTCTGCGCCCTTTCCAAGCTCAAGGAGAACAACTACAAGAAGGCCGCGATCAGGATCAGGGGCCAGTTCCCCGACCCCGGACGGTACTTCGTCGTCGTGTGCGACCAGTGTGGCGTCTGTGCCGAGGTCTGCCCCGAGGGCTGCATAGAGGAGGTCGACGGCGCCTACCGCATCGACAAGGAGCGGTGTACGGGCTGCGGGGAGTGCGTAGAGGCCTGCCCCAGCGACGCCATGTTCACCCACCCCTCTCGCACGGCGCCCATCAAGTGTGACGCCTGCGGCGAATGTGTAGCCTACTGTTCGAGGAAAGTCCTCGCAATCCAGGAGTGAGGAGGGAGAGGGATGCTTTACGGATACGGCGGACACGTATTACGGCTTAACCTCAGCGACCGATCGGTGAAGATAGAGCCACTGAGTGAGGAACTGGTCCGTGACTACGTGGGAGGCCGCGGTTTCGTGGCCAAGGTGCTCTACGATGAGGTCCCCCGGGGCGCGGATCCCCTCGGTGAGGAGAACGTAGTGGCCATAGCGCCGGGCCCGCTGTCTGGAACCTTCCTCCCCTGCCCCAATAAGGTGGCCTTCGGGGCCAAGTCGCCCGCTACGGGAGGATACGGGGACAGCATCATGGGCGGCCATTTCGCCGCCGAGCTGAAGCACGCGGGCTTCGACCTGGTCGTGATCAAGGGACGGTCCGAGGAGCCCTGCGTCATCGTCATCGACGACGATGAGGTCAGGATAGAGGACGGCAAGAAGTACTGGGGCAAGGGCTCCATGCAGACGGAGAAGATGCTCAAGGAGGACCTCGGTGAGGACTTCCAGATAGCGACCATCGGCCCCGCCGGGGAGAAGATGGTCTACTTCGCCTGTATCACCCACGACTTCGGCCGCCAGGCGGGACGCACCGGCGTGGGGGCCGTGCTGGGCTCGAAGAACATCAAGGCCATCGCCGTCCGCGGCAGCAAGGGCTTCCCCATCTATGACCCGGAGGGGGTTATCAAGAAGGGCCAGGAGATGTACGACGCCGTCTTCGCCAAGCCCGGCTTTGAGAAATGGACCCCCTACGGCACCGCGGACATCGTGAACTGGGTCAACGAGGTCGGTTCCTTCCCGACCAAGAACTTCTGGACCGGGTATTACGAGGAGTACAAGAAGATCAACGGCGTGGCGCTCAGGGAATCGGTATGGACCCTGGACAAGGGCTGCTTCGCCTGTCCCATACCCTGCGGCAAGTACTCCAAGGCCACCTTCCGCGGCAAGGAAGTGCGGGTGGAGGGCCCCGAGTACGAGACCATCGCGCTGGTGGGCAGCAACTGCCTGATCGATGACATAGAAGAGGTCGCCTACGCCAACTACGTGCTGGATGAGCTCGGGCTGGACACCATCTCCGGCGGTAACGTCATAGCCTTCGCCCTGGAGTGCATCGAGAAGGGCATCATCACCAAGGACCAGGTGGAGGGCAAGGACCTCAAGTTCGGCGACCTGGAGTCCTTCGTCTGGCTCGCGGAGAAGATCGCGGCCCGTGAGGGCATCGGCGATCTCCTAGCCCAGGGCGTGAAGACGGCCGCGGCGAAGCTGGGCCAGGGCTCTGAGAAGTTCGCCATCCACGTCAAGGGGCTTGAGGTCAGCGGCTACGAGCCCCGCTACGCTCCGGCCACGCTCCTGGCCTACATGACCTGTGACGTGGGCGCGCACCACAACCGCGCCTGGGCCATAACCTACGACGTGGCCGTGGGCAGGGAGAAGAAGGAGGGCAAGGCCGCCAAGGTCATCGAGCTGCAGCACGTGAGGCCCCTCCTGGACTGCCTGGGTATCTGTCGCTTCCCCTGGATCGAGATCGGCTTTGAGCTCGATTGGTACGCCGAGATATGGCCGCTGGTGACGGGCCAGGACAAGACGTGGGAGGACTTGCTCAAGGACAGCGAGAGGATCTGGAACCTGACGCGGGCCTTCTCGGCCAGGGAGATCGAGGGCTTCGGCATCGATTACGACCAGCCGCCCGCCCGCTTCTACGAGGAGGACGTCCCCACCGGTCCCATAGCCGGCAACCGGATCACGAAGGAGACCCTGGACGCCCTGCTCAAGGAGTACTACGAGCTCCGCGGCTGGGACGAGAAGGGCCTGCCTACCGAGGAGAAACTGCGGGAGCTGAAGCTAGATTTCGTTGTGGAGGATCTGTACTGAGCAGAAGGTCCTTCGAGAAGGTGACGTGATGAACGACGCAGTGTTCTACCGTAACATGCGCCAGAAGCTCCCCGTCGTGTCCCACGGCGAGGGGATCTACCTCTACGACGAGGAGGGCAAGAGGTACATCGACGGCTGTTCGGGGGCCCTGGTGAGCAATATCGGCCACGGCGTCAGCGAGGTGGCTGACGCCGTGGCGGAGCAGGTCCGCCGCGTGGCCTTCGCTCACCTCATGCAGTTCGCCAACCGGCCCCTCAGCGAACTGGCCAACCTCATCGCCGAGATGGCCCCGGCCGGCGGCCGCACCTATTTCGTCTCCGGCGGCTCGGAGGCCACGGAGACGGCCCTGAAGATGGCGCGGCAATATCACCTCGAGAGGGGCAAGGTGCGAAAACACAAGGTCATCGCGAGGTGGCGGAGCTACCACGGCAACACCCTGGGGGCGCTGTCCATGTCGGGCCATACGGCCAGGAGGAGGAAGTACGACGAACTCCTGCTGGACTTTCCCCACATCGAGCCGCCCTATTGCTACCGCTGTCCCTATGAGCTTCAGCATCCGAGCTGTGGCATCAGGTGCGCCAAGGAGCTCGAGCTCGCCATCCTCAGGGAGGGGCCCGAGAACGTCTCCGCCTTCATAGCGGAGCCCATCAGCGGCTCCTCCATAGCCTGCCTGGTGCCGCCGCCCGAGTATCTGCCCATGATCCGGGAGATCTGCGACAGGTACGACGTCCTGTTCATCGCCGACGAGGTCATGACCGGCTTCGGCAGGACCGGGGCCAACTTCGGCGTGGACCACTGGCGGGTGGTCCCCGACCTCATGGCCTTCGGTAAGGGTATAAGCGGCGGCTACTCGCCCCTCGGTGGCGTCCTGGCCTTGGAGAAGGTCCACGAGGTCTTCGAGAAGGGCTCAGGCGCCTTCGTCCACGGCCACACCTACGGCGGGAACCCGGTCTCGGCCGCCGCCGGCCTGGCGACCCTCACTTACATCAAGAAGCATGGCCTGGTCCAGAGGGCGGCGCAGACGGGTGAGTACCTGCACAAGCGTCTCCTGGAGCTGGCTGACGAGGTGGACATCGTCGGCGACGTCAGGGGACTAGGCCTCATGCAGGGGCTGGAGTTCGTGAAGGACCGCCAGACGGCCGCGCCCTTCGACCCGGGCCTCGGGCTCACCAACAGGGTCCTCGCCCGGGCAAAGCAGAGGGGGCTTCTCCTCTACCCCGGAACTGGCTGCGTCGACGGCGTGGCCGGAGATTCGGTGATCGTAGCGCCGCCGCTGATCACGACGCCGGACCAGATAGATGAGATCGTGGACATATTGGCTGAGGTACTGAAGGAGATCGCCGTCGAGGTCCGGGCCTGAGGGACACGGAGCAGATGCGAGAGAAGCCACCCGGGCGTATCCCCGGGTGGCTTTATCTATACCTTCGTCCCCGGAGATGGTGGAGGAGGCCCGAGCTGAAAGGGGTCACAAGCCATCAATACCTGCGAAGGAAGCAGGAGGCTCTAAGGGGTCGCAAACTGGTCCCGGGGAGCAGCCTGGGCGTTACCATCGTGTGGTATACTAGCATCGGCAAGGAATGTTCTGGAATCCGGCGGGCCCGGTGAGCAACAGGGGATTCTAGCTCAAAGGGGTGGAGATATGGGGGGTTCTCCGGCTATCGAGATCAGAGGTCTTAGTAAGTCTTACGGACGGGTACAGGCATTGCGAGGAGTTGACCTAGAGGTGAAGTGCGGGGAGATCCTCGGCTTTCTCGGTCCCAATGGGGCCGGCAAGACCACGACCATCCGTTGCCTGTTGGACCTGATCCGGCCCCAGGCGGGTACGGTGCGAGTTCTGGGGATCGACCCTAGGAAGGACCCTGTAGCAGTCCGCTCGCGCGTAGGCTACCTGCCGGGCGAGCTCAACCTGGAGGGCAATCTGACCGTCGAGGGCGTCCTGCGGTATTTCAACGACCTCCGAGGTCGTCGGGTTGAATGGGGATACGTGCGCCAACTGGCGAGTCGCTTGGACCTGAACCTCTCTATCCCCATCAAGAACCTCTCCAAGGGCAACAAGCAGAAGGTCGGCTTGGTCCAAGCTCTCATGGCGCGGCCTGAGCTGCTCCTGCTGGATGAACCGACCAGTGGTCTCGACCCGCTCATGCAGCAGGAGGTCTACCGCTTGTTGAGGGAGGCTCAGGCCAACGGCGCAACGGTTTTCTTCTCCTCCCACGTCATCAGCGAGGTAGAGGCTCTCGCCGACCGGGTAGCCATCATCCGGGAGGGGGTTATCGTAGAGGAAGTCGAACCCGGTAGCCTGACCGATTTGTCCTTGCGCCGAATTCGGGTGCGGTTCAGGGAGCCGGTTGACGTCAAGCCGCTGGTCGAGCTTGATGGCGTTTCACTTGTTGCACGAGATGGCAGGGAGGTCACCGTCCAGGTCGAGGGCGAGGTGGATAGGTTGATCAAGGCGCTGGCGGCCTTCCCCGTGAGCGATATTCAGACCCAACATTTATCCTTGGAAGAGGTGTTCCTGGCTTACTACAGGGTCGGGGAGAAGGAGGAGAGATGAGATGCTCGCTGAGTTCAAACACACCCTGCGCCGCCTCCGCGGCCCAGTGGTCGGTTGGGCCCTGGGTGTGGCGCTATACGGCCTGCTCATGGCGCTGATGTTTCCCAGCATCAAGCAGATAGAGAACTTGGAGGAGTTTATGAGCCTCTACCCCGAGGAGATGACTGCCTTCTTCGAAAACCTGTACGCCATGGCTACCCCCATGGGCTACTTGGACGTCTACTTCTTCGCCTACATGCACCTCGTGATCGGCATCCTGGCCATCAGCGGTGGAGCCGGTCTGCTGGCCGCTGACGAGGAAAGGGGAATCCTCGACCTGGTCCTGGCCCATCCAGTGAGCCGGACCGGGCTCTTTTGGGGACGTTTCCTGGGCTTGGCCGTAGCCCTGGCGCTCATCCTGGCGGCGGGATGGCTGAGCTGGGTGCTGCCAGCAGGCAGCGTGGGGTTCGAGTTGACCCCCTTCGAGATACTTTTGCCCTTCCTTCCCCTGTTCGCGGTGTTGCTCTTCTTCGCCGCCTTGGCGCTGCTGCTCAGCATGCTCGTGCCCGCGGCCCGCTCTGCCGGGATGCTCACCGGGGCAGTGCTCGTGGGCAACTTCCTCCTGATCGGGTTGTCCAACATCAATGACGACCTGGAGCCCCTGATGAAGTTCACCCCTCTCTATTACTATCAGGGCGGCCTCGCCGTTGAGGGCTTGGAGGGGAGCTGGTTGGGGGGCCTGCTGCTGGCCGCGCTGCTCCTCGCGGCTGTCGCCTGGCTGTTGTTTCTCCACCGTGACATCCGGGTCGGAGGCGAGCGCAGCTGGGTGTTACCGCGTATCGGCCGGCGGTTCCGGTTGCGCCAGAGGGGCTAGAGGCTACCCCAGTGCTGTCCTCTGCCGAGCTCGTGGGCCAGGGAAAGAGCGTCAAAGAGGGCTCAACGGCAATAGAGAGCTGATGCGATGGCTGGTCAGCAGAGGTCTGGGCTGATGCTAACGGGGCTGGCCAAGGAAGGTGGGTTGCTGGTGCTCCCCTTCGGTGCGCGGCATCTTGCTCCACGTCCACGCGGGGGGTCGTCGAGTTTAAGTAGGTAATTATGGATCTAACAGAGAGGAACTTAGGATGCAGGGTGAGGATGGAAGCAGCCCGCTTGAGCTCATGAACTGAGGTGACGGGGCATTGAAGGTGCCCCTCAGGGGGTGGATGGTGTGCGCATGAAGTCGAAGGTGGATTGGTGGCTTGGCGCGACAATGTGGACGACCATCGCGGTCGTGCTTGTGATCCTGTGGATAGTTCCAGAGGAAGAGCGGCTGCTGGGTTACGCCATCGGCCTTCCGATGATAGCCCTGATTATCTGGATATACTTCGGCACCTACTACGAGCTCAGAGAGGAGTATCTCTACTGTAGAAGCGGGCCGTTCTTTGAGAGAATAGCCTATGACAAGATCAAATCGGTCAGGCTCTGCCAGAACTTGTGGTCCTCCCTGGCCCTGTCTGCGAAGCGCATCGAGATAAGGCAACACGGCAAGGGCTTCCTCCTGGGGACCACCTACATATCGCCCGAGAACCGCGAGCTGTTCTTCCGCGAACTCGTGAAGAGGTGTAAGAACCTGGAGAAGACGTGAGAGCCCGCAGAGCGCAAAGAGCTCGGCGGGCTCTCTGGCCCTTAACGGGGCGACAATCGGCGGCGAGGTCCCGAGGGGGCGCACCTTCAAGCCCCGGTGCGCCCCAGCGCACGGTTTATCCTGATCACCTTGCGCGCTACGCTGACCGGGTCCGGGCCGAAGACCCTGACCTGAGGCTCCAGGCACCAGCCGCCGTGGTCGTAGATGACGTCAGGAACCCGCCCGAGCCCTCGGATACAGGCCGTCGTCCCCCATTCCCGGTACCTGTTCTCCGGGCTCGCCGACCACTCAGCGGGCTCGTCCTCCCGTTTGAAGTCGGTGACGGCCAGGCCGAGCCTCCGGCAGGCGGCGATGACGTCGGGGCCCTGTCGGATGTTCATCACCGACCTGATGCCCTGGTCCAACTGGTGGGCCGGCAGGAGGACGGACGCCATGTGACGCGAGGCCCCGAAGGTCGGGAGGCCTATGGCGCGGACTCGGTCGCCGCAGCGGACGATCCGGCCCGGCAGGGCCGCTACGTCCCCGGGGTTTTCGGCGTAGGGCAGGGCGGCCAGCAGGTTGGACTGGACCTCGGGTATCAACCTGGCCAGGCCCGGCTCGTCCTCGAGCAGGGCCACCGCCTCTCGGAGCTGATGGAGGAGCCGGTAGCGCTCGGCTTCCCGGTACAGGGGTGCCAGGTGATGGGTGGGACCGTGGCCACCGCCGATGTCCATGGCGAAGGTCAGGGCGGTGGTGATGTAGTCCTTGGCCTCCGACACCGCCTCGGGAACCGAAAGCCCCCGGGCCAGCCCAGCTGTGATGGCCGCGGAAAAGGTGCAGCCCGTGCCGTGGGTGTTCTCGGTGGCTATGCGCTCGGACTTAAAATATCGGAAGTCTCGTCCGTCGTACAGGACGTCGGTGGCAGCCCCTTCGAGGTGCCCGCCCTTTATGACTACGTAGGAGGGCCCGAAGCCGTGCAGAGTTCGCGCAGCCCTCTCCATGTCGGCGACGTCGCGGATCTCTTGTCCGGTCAAGGCGCATGCCTCGTGGAGGTTGGGCGTGACCACCAGCGCCAGCGGGAGGAGCTCCCTCCGCAAGGTCTCGCGGGCCGCGGGCTCTAACAGGTGGTCGCCGCTCTTGGCCACCATTACCGGGTCCACGACCAGCCTCTCGAGACGGTACTCCTTGATCTTGCCGGCCACGGCGGCGATGATCCCGGCCGTGGCGAGCATTCCCGTCTTGGCGGCCGCGGCCCCGATATCCCCCAGCACGGCGTCCAGCTGGGCGGCGACGAAGCTCGGCGGCAGGTTATGGACGCCGGACACCCCACGGGTGTTCTGCGCGGTTACCGAGGTGACTACGCTGGTGCCGTACACCCCGAGGGCGGCGAAGGTCTTTAGGTCGGCCTGGATCCCGGCGCCGCCTCCGGAGTCGGAACCGGCGATGGTCAAAGCTTTGGGCAGCAAAGGCCTCACGCTCCCTCGCGAGCCAGGAGGTCCCGGAAGAAGACCTCCCAGAAGGGGTCCCTGTCGGGAACGGTGAGTTCCTCCTCCCGGCCGTCCCTTAGCAGCTTACGTCCAGCCGCCTCGGGCACCACCTCTCCGACGACGGCGGCGCGAATGCCGGCGCGGTCAAAGGCCCGCATCATCTCGCCCGTGACCGACGGGCTGCAGGTCATGACCATCGTCCCCTCGCTGATGGAGACCAGTGGGTCGATGCCGAAGTGCTGGCAGGTGACCTTCGCGGCCGGAGGGACGAAGATCGCCTCGGCGTCGATCCGGAGCCCCACCCGTGAGGCAACGGCCACCTCGTGGAGGCCCCGCAGCACACCTCCTTCGGTGGCGTCGTGCATGGCATGAACCCCGCCCACCTCCACGGCCAGCAGGGCCTCTCTGATCACCGACATCTCGTAGACCATAGCCGCGGCCTCTCGGACGATCTCGGGGTCGATGCCGGCCGCGAGCATGTCGTCCCCGTAAACTTGGGCCAGGAGGCCGGCCGCCTCGATGGCCGCCCCCTTGGTGATGATCACCTCGTCCCCCACTTGGGCGCCGGCGGGGGTTACCACCTCGTCGCCGAAGCCCCACACGGTAACCCCGCCGATGGTGGGAACGGTCACGGCCGGGTAGTAGCCGGTGTGCCCGCCGACGATCGTTATCCCCTCCTCAGCGGCCGTCTCACTGATGGAGGAGATGATCTCCGCGAGGTCATCTTCCGGGGTAGCTGGGGGTACGAGAAGCGAGTAGGTCATGTAGCGGGGCTTGACCCCGAGGACCGCCACGTCACTGGCGCCGATGTGAACGGTGAACCAACCGAAGTCCCTGAGGGGCAGGCCCGGGACGGGGAAGATGGGGTCCTCGGCCACCACCATGTATCGCTCGCCAACCCTCACGACCGCCGCGTCCACGCCCATGGCCGGACCGACTACCAGGTCCGGCGCCGGGGCACCGAGCTTGCCGGCTATGCTTCGCCTGAAGAACTCGTCGTTCACCTTGCCGATGTTCATCTCGACACACCTCCATCACTCGTGTCCCCTGTCCGCCTTTCCGGCTCGGACTTCCGCCAGGAGGTCCGCCGCCGCCTGCCGCACGTCCGCGGCATGGACCACGGCGGAGATGACCGCCACCCCGTCGGCGCCGGCGGCTATCAGGGACCGAGTGTTCTCCCTCTTCACCCCGCCGACGGCCACCACTGGGATGTCGACGGCGGCCTTGACCGCCCGCAGGGTGTCAAGGCCTATGGGCGGTCCCGCATCCCTCTTGCTGTCGGTGGGAAAGAAGGGCCCCAGTCCAACGTAATCCGCCCCATCGGCCTCGGCCTGCCGGGCCTGGTCCACGCCGTCCACGGTGACCCCGATGATCCGGCCCGGCCCTAGGAGGCGGCGGGCGTAGGCGGCGGGAATGTCGCTCTGGCCCAGGTGCACGCCGTCGGCATCCGCCAGGAGCGCTATATCAACGCGGTCGTTGATGATCAGTGGAACGCCGTAACGCTCGGTTATCTCCCGCAGCCGCAGGGCCAGGTGGACGAGCTCTCTGCCCGAGAGGGCCTTCTCCCGCATCTGGATCGCCGTGGCTCCGCCCATCAGAGCGGCCTCGACCACCGCCTCGACGGAGCGCTTACTGTCGACGTCCCCGCCGGTGAGGAC
>ENA-OSAI01000132-OSAI01000132.1-marine-sediment-metagenome-genome-assembly--contig:-NODE-132-length-45266-cov-14.110991_pt1 | contig 45266 bp, 45 predicted proteins | sample MGYA00237871_ERZ529316 | MGnify/ENA primary metagenome ERZ529316 (study PRJEB26369, sample SAMN03142814) | marine sediment metagenome | biome: marine; feature: borehole; material: sediment...
GGTTGTCTCCATTAGAATTCTACGGATTCTACCTAACGAAATCTATTCTAACATTTAGTGTTTTTCGTTAGAACCAATTGTGTAAGAGATGTTTGACAAATCTTCAATTTGTTCTATAATAAAACATGTTTATAAGAAAGAATGGTTGTGATATTTTGTATTTAATTGTGTATTTTTTGATTGCAGTTATAGCGACAATATTGGGTAGTATTGCTGGACTTGGTGGTGGTGTCATCATCAAACCAGTGTTAGATTTTTATGGACGTGACGCATAAGAATTATTGGAGCACTTTCTAGTATTACCGTGTTTTCTATGAGTATCATGACATTATATCGTCGATTAAAAGCGGGTATTTCATTAAAATTAGTGCGTATTTCTATTTTATCTTTAGGATCTATTTTTGGTGGTGTGCTAGGTATTTTCATTTTTGACTTTGTGATCCTTAAAATTGGAGAGGATTCATTAAAACTAATCCAATCATTGATTTTACTTGTTTTAATGATTGTTATCTATGTATATACACTTAATAAAGACCGATTCCCAGATTATGATGTAAAAAATTATATTGTTTTAGGATTATTAGGGGTAGTGCTTGGTTTTGTGGCTTCCTTTTTAGGAATAGGTGGCGGACCTATCAATGTAATGATTTTAATGCTTGTGATGGCACTTAATGCGAAAGAAGCTGCGATACATTCTATCTTCATCATCTTTTTTGCGCAGTTGAGTAAAATCATATTTATTGGTTTCACGGGTGTGTTGTTCGAGTTGGATGTCAGTGTTGTACTGATTATGATTACTGGTGGATTGATGGGTGGTTACTTGGGATCTCGGATATCTGTTGATGTATCAAATAAGGTCGTTATGAAGATATTTCAAGGAACAGTTTTGTTTTTGATTGGGCTTAATTTGTATAATTCAATTGCGGTGTTGGTATAAAAAATAATGAAGTCACTGACTTCATTATTTTATATTGATTTCGCCTTCAATGGTTTGTTTGCTTTTGATGATGATATCGTGTTCTTTCTTTTTATTTTTGATGTCTAAATCACCATCAATTGATTCAAAACTAATCGTATTAGGATAAAATTCTTTCCCATCAAAATCACCACTCTCTGTTTGAAAGAATAGTTCTTGTGCAAACCCATCTTCAATATCTATATCTCCTTCTACTGAGATACATTTTATAGCGTTTTTGATATTGATGTGTGATAGTTCTATATCAGCAGTTGTTGTTTTGAAGGTTGCGTTTGATGAAGATAGATGTGTAAGATTGACTTCGCCTGAAGTTGTTTGTAAAGAAAAGTTGGATGCTTCAATATGATCTAGTGATAGTTCACCAGAAATGATTGATATGTTTATTTGATCAGCATCAACGTTTGATAGGGTTCCTTCACCAGTCTTAGATGAAAAGTGAAATTCTCTAAGGAGTACATTTTTGGGTAGAAAAATGGATAATTCTTGACCTTCTCCATAGGGCTCATGGGAAATCGTATGCTGATCATTCCTTTTGAAAATCAGTGTGTTTGGTTTCACTATGAGTTCATAGTCTTTTTCAGATAGTGTGTTTCCTTTGATGAGAAAGTAAGATTCATCATGTGTGTTTAATTTGTAATATTCGTTAAGTAATTCAATTTGAATAGAATGAATTTTATTGTTTGGTATTTTGAAATAAGGTTGCTCATTTTCTTGATTAAAAAAATAGTTTTGATTATTATCCATGGAATCCTCCTTTGAATATTTGTATAGTATTATCATAGCATATTCATTTGTTTTTGTTTAGTATGCTTGTGAACGTTTTGAATAATTTAGTAATATATCATATAATTGATAGTGAAGTGGAGTGATGTATATGGAAAACAATCAAACATTCTTATTAACGATAACTGGAATTGTTCAAGGCGTTGGTATGCGATATTTTATTTATCATAGTGCAAAAAATTATGGCGTAAGGGGATATGTAAGAAACAAATCTGATGGCTCAGTAGAGTGTGTTGTGCAAGGAAAAGAAGATACACTTAATCGTTTTATTGGATATATAAAAAGGGCCTCAACTGGGGATATTGATCATATTGATAAAGAGGATATGAAAGATACAAAAAGATACCCTGGTTTTGAAATTACATTTTAATAACTAAAATCGATCACTACAGCTGTGTAGTGATCGATTTTTTAAAAAAGAGAATGTCATTTTGTGTGTTATTGTAATTTAGGTGTTTTCACATTTAAGAATGACAATTCTTCACCTTTATCTGCGAAGACACTCATTGGTGTATTCGGTGGACAAACAACGATGTCTTGTTCTTCTACATCCATTTTTGTATTTCCTATTTGGATAGATCCTTTTCCGCTGATGATGTAGAAAAATACATCTACTGGAACTTCATGAGGTGGAATGACTTGATCAATTTTTAAGATCAAGTTTCTAACAGTGGCGTTTTGGTGATCAACTAAGGTTTTCATAAGAACACCTTTTTTATTGATTTCACCTTTTAATTCTTTCATTTTAATTAAACTCATCATATCATCTCCTTGATATGTTTACTATACAAGATTGTAATAATATCTCAAGTGATATCCCTTAGATAAATAAATTTTCTATTTACCTAAGTCGATTATTGATTGCTAATTTAGAAAATGCTTTTCATGGTATAATGGTGAAAAGGAGTGATTCATATGCAAAATGAGATAAAAGAAAAAGGATTACTACTTGATGAGAAAGGGCGTCTTAAGACACCTGGTTATGCAAAAGAGATGTTATTAGAATATCGTAGAGAAGATATCAAAGCTTCAAAATTACGAATCAAAGAATGGGATTATTATATTGTCGTGAAGGATGATATAGGTATTGCTTTCACCATCGCTGATAACGGTTATATGGGTTTTGTGAGTGTTTCACTGTTGCATTTTAAAGAGCGTTGGTATAAAACGTCTAGTGTCATGAAATTCATGCCTTTAGGAAATATGAAATTACCGTCATCCTCAAAAGTAGGGGATGTATATTTTAAGAATAAAAAGATGGCCTTATCATATTTAAATCATGGGGACCATACGGTCATTTGGTGTGAGATAAAAGACTTTGAAAAAGGGAAAGATTTGACTGCGCATATTACCTTAAGAAACATCCCCAAAGAATCGATGGTCATCGCAACACCTTTTGAGAAGAATAAAAAAGCATTTTATTATAATCAAAAAATTAATTGTATGGATGCTTCTGGTGAAGTTTTGTTTGATGGTGTTACATATGATTTTAATAGTGGGTTTGGTACGTTAGATTTTGGACGTGGTGTTTGGACTTATGATAATACATGGTATTGGGCTTCTGCTTCGGGTCTTGTTAAGAGTGTTAAGTTTGGGTTCAATTTAGGGTATGGGTTTGGTGATACCTCTTCGGCTACTGAAAATATGATTTTCTATGATGGAAAGGCTCATAAACTAGATCACGTTACTTTTGAAATACCAAAGAAAGATGGGGAATATGATTTCTTAAAACCTTGGATATTTACATCGAATGATGATCGTTTTGAGATGAAGTTCACACCAGTGATAGATCGTAAAGATAAAACGTCTTTACTTGTAATCATGAGTGATCAACATCAAGTATTTGGACACTTTACAGGAACAGCAGTGTTAGATGATGGACGTGTTATTGAGGTGAAGGATTTACTGGGATTTGCGGAAGTTGTTCGCAATAAGTGGTAATAATGTTGTATTTCTTTTCATTCTTTGGTAATTAGTTTGTATAATAATTATATACAGTATAAATGGGAGATGAAACGATGAATAAAAGATGTTTGATTAAGTTTTCGCATGATGAGAAAACAGATTTGATGCATTATGTAGTTTATGATGGTGATGTTGTTGTATTATCAAAAAAAGAATCAACAAAGGTTCCTTATGCACAAAATAATAAGGAATTAGAAGTTTCATTTGATATTGAATCAAAGGATTATGATGTGTTAAAAGTAGAGATAGTTGAAGATTTAGAATATGTCAAGAAGGTATATAATTATATGATTGAGACCAATAACGCATATTTTACTGAAGGATACGAAGATTTGGTTGCGCTAAAATTATATAAATAAAAGAATGATTGGTTTCATTCTTTTTTCCTCTAATAAAAAAGGATGTTGATAAAATGAAATTTGAACTAGGTATTACAACCTTTGGTGAAGTCATGCCAAATCCTAATACAGGGAAAACGTTAAGTTATGATGAACGTATTCGCTTGTTGTTAGATGAAATAGTGTTGGCTGATGAAGTAGGGTTAGATTATTTTGGTATTGGTGAACATCATCGAGAAGATTTTGCAGTTTCTGCACCACATATGGTGTTGGCCGCAGGAGCGAGTAAAACAAAAAATATTAAACTTGGTAGTGCGGTCACTGTTTTGAGTAGTGATGATCCCGTTCGTGTGTATCAAAATTTTGCGACTTTACAGGCAATTAGCAATGGAAGAGCCGAAATTATGGCTGGTAGAGGATCCTTTGTGGAGTCTTTTCCACTTTTTGGATATGATTTAGAAGATTATGATCAACTATTTGAGGAGAAACTCGATTTGCTTGTGAAGATAAGAGACAATGAATTTGTTGATTTTAAAGGTAAATTAAGAGCGGACATTGATCATATCGGAGTATATCCGAGAAACAAAAAGAAAATACCAGTAAGTGTTGCTGTTGGTGGAACACCAGCTAGTGTGATTCGCGCTGCGAAATATGGGTTACCACTCTTTTTAGCGATTATAGGTGGAGAACCATTGCGTTTTAAAGCATTGATTGATTTATATAAGAAACATTATTTCGCAAATGGATATAAAGAAGAGGATATGTTTATTAGTATTCATTCACATGGATATATTGCGGAAGACTATGATCAAGCTGTGAAAGAGTATTACCCATCGGTTGAACAGTTGATGACGAAAATTGGTATTGAACGTGGATGGGGGCCATACAACAAAAGTACATACAGCCATGCGTTGAGTATGGATGGAGCTTTGTATGTTGGTGATCCTGTTTATGTTGCGAAAAAAATCAATTACTTAAAAGAACATTTGGGTATTCACCGTTTTACAATGCATGTACCAGTAGGGTATATGGATCATGATAAAGTATTAAAGACTATTGAACTCTTAGGAAAAGAAGTAAGACCACTAATAAAATAGAAAATGACCGAATACTTAAGTGTATTCGGTCATTTTTTTAATTATAATCTTCAGATGTTCCCCAAATCATTTCAACAAGTTCAGGTAGATCAATGAAAGGATTTCGATTTCCTTGGTATTCATAAATGGTTTGGTTTCTTAGGATTTCCCATTCTGATACAGGGTCTTCTAAATGCCATCTCAGTAAGTCGTCTAAATCTCCATAGAATGGGAGTTTTGAATCTCGGTCTTCAAGCGCGTCATTGATGACTTCTAAGTCTACGAGGTCGCCTTCTTCACCTTCATATCGAACCGCCATGTAGAAAATCATTCTTGCGACATCGCCTTTCACTTCGTCTCTTGGTTCAAAAGACCATTCATTACAAGTGTAGTTTCCGTATCCTCGATCTTCTATGTTGGTATCATCACCATCATGGCAATCTTCATACATACGGTTATTTTTGATTGAATTCATCGTACGTTCAGCAGCAACTAAGTGATGTGTATCTGTATATGCTCCTAAGTCACTAGCGTTTGAGAAATCTCCACGTGATTTGCTCCAAATATGTTCACGATTCCACTCATAAGTATCCATCTCACCGTTGATTTCCATGGTACAGAATTCAGGTGGTGTGTTTGTGTCTTGACAATCTTTAGGCAATGATATTCCACTATAAAATGTCATGACATTATTTGGATTATCAGGATCTTCATCTGCATCTCTTAAGATATCCCACACATCAGTATCATCATCGGTATATGGATACTCTGTATGTCCAGTAATAATATCATTTAAGGCATCTTTAAGTGCTTCACCCGTTAATCCCTCAATATCGCTATAATAGCCAGTAGGAATGTAAAATGATCCATCAAAACCTTCAACAACTTCGACAATAAAGTTGATTATTTCTTCATTGCCTGAAGAGTCAGTTGCGCTAATAATAATGGTGTATTCCCCAACAATGCTTGTATCAACTTGACCATCTATATCCACTTCACAAAAGCGATCATGGTCATCCTCACAAGTAATTTCATCTTCATTAATTGTATAAGGTGTGTTGATGACGACTTTTGATGGTAGATCACCAATCGTAATTTCAGGTGCATTTTGATCATCAATAATAAATTTTGTGATTAAATTCACATTAAGAAAATATTCTGCTCCAAAAATAATACCAGCAATAATCAAAACAATGATTCCTAATGCATTTCTTGACTTTTTCATGTGACCACCTCTATTTATATTCTCAAAAATAGTATAGCATATAAATTGATATTATTTCAATATTTCTAAAATAGAGAAACGATATGTAAAGGGCTACATAAAAAAGAAAACGTGTTCATAAATATATCGGTTTACATTATTTTTTCATTGTGTATAATACGATTGAAAACATAAAAGAAAGGGTGTTTATTATGGGAAATATACCAAATAGTGCATTAGAAGCATATATGGAAGCAATGGAAGAAGCAAAACAAATTTTATCGTCCGTTTGGAAACGAATTATACATAAATCTAAATAGTATTGTAATAAAGGATTTCTAAATGAGATTGACATCATATTGCTTATTTAGTATGATATGTATAGAGTGAAAAAAGAAAGGTTTGGTGATGATTATGAAAATTGTCAATAATATGAGAAAAGTACATAGGAGTCATCAAGCAAAATAGTCTATTCAATACGATATTTATAGGCCCTATTTTGTGGGCCTTTTTGTTTGCTTGATGACTTATAAATGATGGTTTTGTATTTATAAGGAGAAAAGATGAAAACGAGTAAACAAAGTAATGAAATTTTAAAACAAGCAATAATTTCTTTGGTTCATCGTACACAATATGTCGGTGAATATGAAGGAAATAGTGTTGATTTGACAATCGCAGGAAGATTTGAGTACATCACAGTAGATAAGAGTGATTATCCTGTTGTTGGTGACGTGGTGTTGTTTCGACAAATTGACGAAACGAAAGGCATCATTGAACGAGTAAAAAAGAGAAAAAATGTCTTAAGACGTTCCGGCGTCTCTTTGACAAATGAAGCACAAGTGTTGGCGTCAAACATCGACATCATATTTGTGTGTATGGCGATGGATGAAGATTTCAATATGAAGAAATTAAGCAATTTTATGTCATTAACTTATGATGTTGATGCAGAAGTAGTCATCCTGTTGACGAAAAAAGATGTCACAACAAAGGAAGATTCGTTTGTTCAGCGAGTCAATAATGTGTATAAAGAAGAAATTATGACAATGTCGATTTATCATGAAGCAGACATTGAAAATTTAGAACAACGAATAGGACAAAAGACGGCAGTATTTATCGGTAGTAGTGGAGTGGGAAAATCTTCACTAATCAATCGCCTTTTAAAAGAAGATCGGTTAAAAGTAAACGAAGTAAGAGATAGCGATGCGCAAGGTAGACATACAACAACACACCGTGAATTGATTCATCTCCCTCAAGGTGGAACTGTAATTGATACACCTGGTATCCGTGTTGTTGAAAGCCATTTTGTTGAGGATTTAGATGATGCATTTGAAGAAGTAATTGCGCTTGCTGATGAATGTAAATTTCGTGATTGTAAACATGAAAATGAGCCGGGATGTCATGTGCTAGAAGCAATAGAAGATGGGATATTAACAATCGAAAGATTTGCATCTTATCAAAAAGTATTAAAATTGAATCGTTATCATAAGAAACGTGATTTAGAACGTAAAAGAATGATGGAAAAGAAAAATACTTACCCAGAAAAAGGGTAAGTATTTTTTAAATTAATAAACCTATAATTAATGCAGTTGCGCCCCATAAGAGGATAAAAATTTGAAGATTTCTACTGCTTTTTAACATTTTTTGCATGATCTGTAATTTTTTTGAGTTCCAAATAAACGGTGGTTTTAATAGACCAATGATGATACACAAAATTCCATAAATGATTAAAATGATGCTTAAAGTTTCCATAAACCCTCCTATATATTAGATTTTTTTGTATACAATTTCATGAGTAAGTATAGCGCAACCATATTGTAAAGAACACCAAAGATGAATGTGAGTAAGACGCTTCCTTCCTCAGTAGGTACTAGTTCTAATTCTATGATTCTCGCTGCCCAGTATCCTGGGGCAATCCCTAGTAAGTTTTGAATGAATCCACTCACAAAGAAGGCGATGACGGGGAAAATAATGATTAAACCTGAGAGTTTCATGATGACGAAACCTTCGACTTTGTTTTCTGAGAAACTATTGACGATTAACGCAACACCTGGTCCTTGTATTGCCCCAACAATCCCAATCAAGAATATGACTAAAAAGGAAGTGTTGCTTAAGAACCCTGTACCATAGATGATTGCGAGTGTAGCGATGAAGCCAAAGATGAAACTAATGGCCAATTTGATGATGACATAATATTTCACACTAATTGGGGTGATTTTTAAACTCATTAGTACATTATCATCTTTATCATCTAGTAATGTGAATGCAGTTAGGGCCCCAAAAATATAGCCGGTTAAGATGATAAACAACATTGCGAGGATATTGGCCCAAGGTGTACCAGGAGATTGTTCTTCGATGTAAGGAATTAAAAAGTAACCAATGGTTCCTAATATCACAGGATAAAAAGCAAAGAAGATATACATAGGATCTCTACGCATGTTTCTTAGTTCGGCTTTAAGAATTGTTAGAATCATTGCTTACACCCCACTTTGTTTGACGGCATAGTCTTGAAATTTAGGAAGCGCAAAAAATTGATATAGTAATATAGAACCAACAATCATATAGGCAAGTGAGACAAAATACTTGTAAGTATATTCATAACCAGAAAATGCGCCCATAATGATTTCTTGTGCTGCTTGTATCGGATTGATTAGTAAAATATAATCCCATGCAGGAGAAGTTAAAACACCAAATAGATAGAGTGCAGAGGGAATCAATAATACAAATGAAATGACCATAATATTCACAAGCATCGTTGTAAAGTCTTTTTGGTAATAACTTAAACATAATCCTCCGATTGTGAAAAACGCAGTTGAGGAAATAAGTGCTAAATAAATTAATAATAGATTGATATCAACATCTTTTAGAAAGATGAAGACGAGGATAATCAATGTTGCTGAAAATAGATTGTGTAAAATATTAGCGATGACTTTGGACAATACGAGTTCGCTATTTTTGATTGGTGTAACTAGTAAAGTAGAAATGGTTGACTCGGTTTTTTCAAAATGGGTTACTGCACCGATATAGATGACGCCCATCAAGGTCGCATCGATGAGTAAAACAAATGGTAATAGTGAACCGAGTAAGGCTTCATCTAAGAAGAATAATATGGTTCCCCAAATAAAGGCAACTAAGATACTAATCGAAAATACATTGTATTTATTTAAACGATTTAATTCGCCTAGGATTAAAACGACAAGTCTACTTTTCATCATGGAGTTTCACCCCAGTAACCTTAATGAAAATATCTTCAAGTGTCGTTTCCCCTGTATGTAAGGTTTCAATGTCTTTTGTTTGTAAGAGTTCTAGAAATTCCTTGTTTTGTCCTATCCCATCAAGTGGATATTCTTTGGTCACTGTATGATTGTTTTCTTTGTATTCTAGCGTCATAGAACGTTTACCATATTTGATTTTTAAATTTCTTGGCGAATCTATTTCTTTGATTTCACCATGAACAATAAAGGCTACTCGATCACATAGTTGATCAATATCAGCCATAATATGAGAAGTAATAAAGACTGTTCCACCTTGTTGTTTGAATTCGTGTATCATATCTTTTAAGATTTTAGCGTTGGTTGGATCTAACCCGTTGGTAGGTTCATCTAAAAACAACATTGTTGGTTCATTCAGCAATGCGCGCACAATATTTAAGCGTATTTTCATTCCTTTTGAAAATTCTCCGACCATCTTGTCTTTGTCTTCCCATAATCCTACACGTTTCATCAAGGTTTCAATATCAGCGTTACGTTTGTAGAGTTTCATGAAAAATTGCACATTTTCTAGGGCAGTCATTTTTGAGAAGTGAATTGGCATTTCAAAACTAACACCAATGTCTTCATAAAAATCATCGTTGAACTCAGTGATGCTTTTCCCGTTATAAGAAATGGTTCCTCGAAAATCTTCTAAGATTTTAATCATGATTTTCTGGGTCGTACTTTTTCCTGCGCCACTAGGTCCTAAAAAACCAAATATTTCACCTTCTTTGATATCGAAACTGATACCGTTAATGACATCTTTATCTTGCTTTGGATAGCGGTAATATAAATCTTTTACACTGAACATACTATTCACCTTTTGTAATACCTTTCTCGAATATTGAGATAATTTGATCTATTTGTTTATTCATTTCTTCTAAGTTGAATGTACCATCCGTTGAACTTAGACTTTCTGTTGATACATTGAGTGTCATATCAAGAACAAGTTTGGCAAGCAATCTTGCATTGATTTCTTTTTTAATGATCCCTAGTTCTTGATCTTTTTTGATCATCGATTGATACATATCTAATGCTATATCAATATTGCCTTTCATTACTTTATTGTAAATCTCTCCTTTTTTCGTAAGGAGATGAGCACTAATTTGAACATATTTTGGATTATCTAAGGCAAACCTAATTCCGACTTTATAAATTTCTTTAAACCATTGTAAGAAAGTCACATTATTTGGGTTCTTCAATGTGTCAGACATGTAAGATAACTTATCTTGACCGATTTGATTGATAAGGTAACTATATAAGTCGTACTTATCTTCAAAATATTGATAAAAACTACCTCTTGGAATGTTTGCTTGCTTTATGATGTGTGATAGTTTTGCATGTTCATAGTCTGCGCGAGCAAACTCATCAAGAGCTGCTTGGAAGATTCTTTTTTGTTTTGCTTTATTTAGGTTGTTAAATGTTGATGTTGGCATTTTTTTTACCTCCTGTGACAAGGTTGTCATATTTATAGTGTATAGGGTTTTATATTGTTTGTCAATACTTTTCATGACAAGATTGTCACTTTTGAATAAAAAAACATCATCCTATTTTGTAGGATGATGTTTTAGGGTTATTCTTTTTTCTTTTTAAGGAGTTGGTCAAATCCTATAAATGTAATCTCTGTGCGATAATTGCTCATTGGAATAAATAAGAATACGAGGACTGGAATAAAATTGAATAGTCCATAAAATGAATAAAATGGAAGTGAAAGTCCTGTTTCTAATTCTTTGATCACTTCTAAAGTTAGTAATGTTTTATGATTGTTTTGTTCAACTTGTAGATAGGTTAGTTCATTGTCAATTGCTAGATAATTTATGATATAAGAATTATGGTATTGATTTGCGACCCAAAACCTTGTGTTTTTACGGTGATTGATGATGCTGTCAATCTGGAACGTAGGGTTGGTGATTTCAATACGACCAATACTCTGTTCTGGTGGTTCGACGTAAAACACATGTTCATCAACGATGATTCCATAAGTATTGTGTAATTTTCTTAATGTTTTTTCATTTACAATGGTTTGAGATATAGCTTGGATGTAAACGGTACTTGTTTGATTTTCATAGTATGAGTAATACATCAAATGATTCTCTTTATCATATAAAGGAGAAGAATTGACAAACTGAAACGAATATTCGTCATCAAAATAATCTATATAGATGTCACCATCAATTTTAAATAAAGTTGAACTAATCACAGTAAAACTTGTAAAGTTGTTTTCGCTGTCTCTTTCTATCTCTTCATATAATACAATTTCATCATCTTCAACTTGATAAATATGATAAAGACCAGATCCTTGGGTCTTTAATAGAAATGGTTCTTCGTTGTGATAAAAAATCTTTGTATTTGTTGTTTTATCAGTTGAAATCATTTCATAATTTGTTGGATTGATTTTATGTAGTCCACTTCGAGATAGAATGTATAGTTGGTCGTTGCTTTCAAAGAAAATATTGGTGATTTGATTAAACGTTACGCCACCATCTTCTGATACGATTCCGAGTTTTGTTGAATAGATGATTTCTTCTTTTGTGACATCAATTGTATATAGTACGTCTTGATTTGAATAGACATATAGTAAATCTCCATCGAGATAGTAATCAACTAGATTCGTTCCTAAGTTTTCTGGGAGCTCGAATTGAAAGGCTTTTTCTTGTGAAAAGTTGTTGTCTAAATTTGTTGGAAAATCATTGAATGAGAAATAAGGGACGTTGTCTGATAGGTTTAACTGTTGTCTTACTATATTCACTGGGATATCAATCAAAGCAAAAGTGATTACAAGAAAGACAACGACACCCCAAAGAAGTAAAAAGATGTTTGCTGTTGCTTCCGCAAAGTATAAATAGATTGATTCTGTGAAATAGTTGAGTGGTTCGCGAAAAAATATATATATGAAGATGATAGATGAAGTTGATAAAACGCTATATAGTACTTGTATAAAAGGTCCTTCAAAACGAAAAACAGTTAAAAATATATAAAATGGTGCGATCGTGATGGCATATAGAATTAGATTGTTTTTAATTGTCTCAATTTGAAGATCCATGTCATTGTCTAAATCTTTTTCTATTAGAAAGAAGATATAAGATATGACTGCGATCAATAAAAACATAATTAAGTATTGATAAAATTTATCAAAGAAACCTTCTAAGAATATTAGATATACAAAAAAATAGGAAATGATTCCTTCAAAAAAAGAAACCATTAAAATATAAGGTAATGATTCATCAAGCTTCTTTTTGTTAAAATAGAAAGATGATATTAATAAAAAGAGTAGTGGTAGTAGTGTATATAGATTAAGCATTCATGACCCCTCCTTAGTTACTAAACCTATTATAACGTAAATTATGTGATTTTAGAAGACTAAATTAGTCGGGGATACATTTCACAGTATTACTAATTATATGAAAATAATAATGAATATTTGTTCTAAATTTTGTTCGTTTCACAAACTAACCGATAGATTCAATAAAAAAGAAACAAAAATATCATATAGTTATTATACAATTCTCGGAAATAATAATAAAAAAAATTAAAAAAGCGCTTGCAAAATGTTTGATTGTGTTGTAATATTTTCATAAGTAACAAAAACCCACATTTTAAGAGAGTGAGAAGGAGAGAACAATGATTAATTTTTTTATGTTAGCAACTTGGGTTGACGAGATTGACCCAACAAGAATGTTGATTGGTTTATTAGTTGGTGTTATTTTATTAATTGTATTAGTAACAATGACTAGAGTACATGCATTCTTAAGTATTTTATTAGCTGCAATGACTGTGGCTATAGTTGGTGGAGTGCCTGGAGGACAAATTCCTGGTATCATCACTTCTGGATTTGGTGGAACATTAGGATCTATAGGTATTATTATCGGTCTTGGTGTCATTATGGGGAAAATTTTTGAAGTTTCTGGAGCAGCGGAAACAATGGCTCGTTCATTTATCAAGTTATTTGGTAAAGGTCGAGAAGAACTAGCACTTGCTGTTACTGGGTTCATCGTATCGATTCCGATTTTTTGTGATAGTGCGTTTGTCATCTTATTTCCAATCGCAAAAGCAATCTCACAAAAAACCCGTAAGAACTTACTTGTATTAGCAGGAGCTCTTGCAATCGGTCTAGGAGTAACACATACTTTGGTTCCACCTACACCTGGTCCATTATTTGTGGCTGAAGCATTTGGTGTTGAAATTGGAACAATGATCTTCTGGGGTATCTTAACAGGTATTCCAATGACTATTGCAGCTGTTATTTATATTCGTTGGGTTGGTAGAAATATCGTTTTGATTCCTAATGAAGAAGGTGTTATTGAAAAAGTAACTGTAGCAAATGTTGATTTAGTAGATTTAAAATTAGAGAAAAAAGAAGGATTGCCAAGTGCATGGATGTCATTTGCACCAATCTTTATTCCTATTTTCTTTATCTTAGTAAAACAAGTTTGGGATACTGCTGGAACAGCACCTCAATTCATTGAATTTATTGGGAATCCTGTTGTATCAGTATCATTAGGTACTTTGGTCGCAATTTACGGGTTAGGATTAAAAACTGAAAAATCTGTATTAATGGACTATATGGACGCAGGAATCAGATCAGCTGGGATTATTTTACTTGTAACAGGAGCTGGTGGAGCATTAGGTAACGTTATCAAAGTTACTGGTGTTGGAAATAGTATCGCAGATGCTATTACTACATGGGGACTTCCTGCAATATTATTGCCATTCATTATTGCGACATTGGTTCGCTTTATCCAAGGATCTGGAACTGTATCATTAATTACTGCAGCTTCTATTTCTGCGCCAATCATCGCTTTACTTGATGTAAACCCTGTTTTTGCTGCATTATCAGCAATGATTGGGGGATTATTCTTCTCATATTTCAATGATAGTTATTTCCATGTAATCAATCGTTCATTGACATTGAAGGATCCAAAAAAACAAATGCTATTCTGGAGTGGAGCAACGACTGTCAGTTGGGTTGTTGGTATTATTACAGTATTGATTTTCAATTTATTCTTCGGTGGAATTGCTTAAATTATTAATCCAAAGCTGGACTCAAGCATTCTTTGGGTCCAGTTTTGTTTTAAGTGTTTTAAATTAAGGATTTCTATATTATAATGTGAGTAAGTTGATAAGGGGGCATTATGATGTTTGAAAATACAAGACAAAAGAAAATATTTGATATCATATCAAAAAAAGGAAGTGTATCTGTTGATTTTTTGGCAAAGCATTTCCATGTTTCAAAAATGACAATAAGACGTGATTTGGAAAAGTTACAAGAAGAAGACTTATTACAACGTACTCATGGAGGAGCTATGCTACCTCAAGTACTGTTTAAAGAGATGACTTATTTAGAAAAACAGACACAAAATATTGAAGTAAAAAGACAGATTGCAAACGATGCATTAGCGTATGTTGTTGAGAATAGTGTGATTTATCTAGATGCTGGTACAACAACATTTGAACTTGCCAAATACCTTATTGATAGAAAAGATGTTCAGGTTGTAACAAATGATTTGCGCATTGCTTCACATTTAGCGAATGCTGGTATTCGTGTTTTTATTCCAGGAGGTCTTGTATCAAGTGATACGGGAAGTATTCATAGTGCGGAAGCAATTGACTTTTTAGAAAATTTAAATATTGATATTTCATTTTTGGCGGCTTCTTCGGTCGATAATGAGTTAAATGTTTGTACGCCAAATGAGGAAAAAGTATTGTTGAAAAAATATATGATTAAAAATGTACCAATGAATGTGTTGCTTGTAGATGGTTCGAAGTTTCATCAAAAAGCGATTCATCGTGTGTTCAATTTATCAGAGGTTGATTATGTGGTGACGGACTATAAGGGTAACCTAGAGGTAGAAAAGAAGGGTTAAAATATGAAAAATGTATTTATCATCGCAGATGATACGACTGGTGCGAATTCAAGTGCGATTTTACATAAAACATTAGGGTATGACTGTGTGTCTATCCATACAGAAGTGAAAGAAATAAGAAAACAAAGTGTTTATGCATTTAGTACTAACAGTCGAGGAATTGATCAAGAGAAAGCTTACCAAGTAGTCAAAAATACGCTTTTTGATTTGCCTATAGAAGATGCAATTTATGCGAAACGTGTGGATTCTACTCTACGTGGAAATCTTGGAAGAGAATTAGATGCTTTTTTAGATCATTTTCAAGAGAAAAAGGCGATTGTAGTCGCTAGTTTTCCTTCTTCAGGGAGAATATGTAAACATAATACTTTATATGTAAACGGTGAGTTACTAGAGACAACTGATGTTGCAAAGGATCCAAAAATGCCTGTGAATACTAGTATTGTCACAAGTTTAATTCAAAAACAGACCAAGAGAAGTATTGGACATGTTGATTTAGATACTGTTCGTGGTGAAATGTTTGATCAAGTGCTCCATGAAGCATATCAAAAATATGATATTGTAGTCGTTGACGCTGTTGAGAATACTGATATTAAACGTATTGCAGATAGTGCTGTGAAACAGTCACTAGATATAGTTACAGTCGATCCTGGACCATTTACATATTATTACGCTCGTAGTTGGAAAGAACACGAAGAGTTTAAGTTTTATTGTTTAATAGGGAGTGTTACTCAATTAACATTGAAACAAATGCGTTATGCAAGTGAACGTGGAGCATTTGTTTATGAACTTGATGTATTGAGTGTGTTAAGTGATGAGCATGAAGAGTATTTAAAAAAAGTGTATCAAGAATTATTAACAATTAAGAATGATTTTATCATAATTACTACTTCAAGTTTGTCTTGTGATCAAAAAATATCATTACAAAAACATTGTAAAGAACATCAACAACCAGAGGATGTTTCAAATTTGATCAACAAGCGTATTGCACAATTGTTTATTGAGTTTGTTTATCACCAAAAACCACATTGTGTTTATACTAGTGGTGGGGATACGACTTTAGAATTTTTAAGTTCAGCGGAATCTTACGGGCTTCGTATGAATAGTGAAATTATGCCTTTGACAGTTGAATCACAATTACTAGGAGGTCCTTTTGAGGGCTTACGTATTGTGTCAAAAGGTGGACTAATTGGAGAAGAAGATGCGATCATGCATATTTATCATTATATGAAAGTAGGGAAATAAGATGAAAAAACCAGTGGTAGGGATTACTTTAGGGGATGTAGCTGGGATTGGCCCAGAAATAGTATTAAAAAGTTGTTTAAATGAACGAGTTTATGATGTGTGTCACCCTGTTGTTATAGGGGATAAAAAAATTGTTGACATGGTAATCAAAGATTTTAATTTTGATTTAAAAGTCAATAGTATTCAACATACTATAGATGGCGTTTATGAAAAAGGAATTGTCAATTTAATTGATTTGAACAATATTGATATGAATGATTTTGCATATGGAAAAGTATCAGCGAATGCTGGACAAGCTGCATATGATTATATAGCAAAAGGTGTCGCATTGTTTCATGCTGGTGAAGTTGATGTTGTTGCGACTTCTCCAATCAATAAAGAAGCTTTAAAAGCTGCTAACGTACCTTTTATTGGACATACTGAGATATTGGGATCATTAACAAATGTTGAAGATCCTCTTACGATGTTTGAAGTTGATAGTTTACGCGTGTTTTTCTTATCACGTCATGTATCTTTGAGAAAAGCGATTGATATGGTAAAAAAAGACCGCTTGGTTGATTATATCAAACGTTCATTGATTGAATTGGATAAGCTGAAAGTGAAAGGAACTTTGATTGTATCAGGACTAAACCCACATAATGGTGAACATGGTTTATTCGGTGATGAAGAAATGACGGAAATCATTCCGGCTATTGAAGAGTGTCAAGCGATGGGATTGGATGTTTCTGGCCCAATTCCAGCTGATAGCGTATTTTATAAAGGGTTTAATGAGAACTGCTCTGCTGTGCTTTCGTTGTTCCATGATCAAGGACATATTGCAACAAAAACATATGATTTTCATCGAACAATTTCACTTACATTGGGGATGCCATTATTAAGAACTTCAGTAGATCATGGTACTGCATTTGATATAGCTGGACAAAATATTGCAGATCCAATTAGTATGATTGAAGCAATTGTATTGGCAGCGAAATATGGAGATTATGCAAAAAAATAGAGACAATTTAATTGTCTCTATTTTTTTATGGCTTTAATAAGTCTAAATAACTCTTCTATATTGTGTTTTACAAAGTCTCTTGCTGTGTCTTCTTTCATAGCGTCTTCCAGTGTGATTGGGTGATTGATAATGGAAAAAATGCTTGTAATACCAAGGTCGTGCATTTGATAAGCTTCTTGTGTAACTGATCCACCGAGTGCGATTACTGGGATGTTTTTGATTTTAGCAGATCTTGCAACACCGGCCAAGGCTTTTCCCATAACAGATTGAAAATCAATTTGACCTTCTCCTGTAATAATAATATCGATGTTTTCTAGTTGTTGTTCAAATGATAATTTTTCAAAAACGATGTCTATACCAGGTTTGAGTTCACCATGTAAAAACGCGGCAAATCCATATCCTAGTCCACCTGCAGCTCCAGCACCAGAAAGGTGAGCTTTATCAATACCGAGAGTGTTCTTTACAATGTTTGAAAAGTGTAACAATCCCTGATCTAGTTCTTCAACGATTTCTTTTGTTGCACCTTTTTGAGGTCCATAAGTATGTGAAGCACCTCTTAATCCACAAAGTGGGTTATCGACATCGCAGGCTACTAAAAAAGTTGTATCCTTTAATCTCGGATCAACACTACTTGTGTCTATATGCTCAATGAATTGAAGAGACTTACCTATTGGCTTCATTTCTTGATGATTTTTATCAAGAAATTTATACCCAAGAGCATGAAGCATTCCGATACCACCATCATTTGTGGCGCTTCCACCAATTCCCACGATAAACTCACTAATACCCTTGTTAAGTGCATCTATGATCAGTTCACCAACTCCATAAGTTGTGGTATTTCTAGGATCTCTTTTTGCTGGCTCAACAAGTGGTAGTCCTGAAGAAATCGCCATCTCAAGAATCGCAGTTTTTTGATCTGGTAAAATACCATAATAAGCATTCACATCTTCAAAAAGTGGACCCTTAACAGTTTTATAAATAAGTTGACCACGTAAACCTTCGATCAAGGAATCAATCGTTCCTTCACCACCATCGGCAATGGGGGTTTTTGTAATATTTGCGTCTTCGTAAACATTGGTAATTCCTTCTTCAATTGCTGAAACCAACTTTCTAGCTGAAAGTGAACCTTTAAAGGAGTCTATTGCAATAAGTACGTTCATCATTATCATCCTCAATATGTGTTTATATATTTATATTATACCATGTATAATTGCTGATATCGAGAAATAATGTACATTTCTGTTCATTTTTAATAAAAATTATAAAAATGAAAGATTATTATGATGAAATAGTCAATAAATTTTGGCTATTTATTGACTTAATAAGAAAAAAATGTTAATATTTGTTTGTAACAAACATAAACAAACATATAATATATAGAGGAGAGAAGATTATGTTGAAGATGATCATATCTGGGGATGCGATGATTCCTGGAAAATTGTTTGAAGGAGCAGTAAAAAAACATTTAAAGAATTACGTAGGTGATTACGTTGTTGGTGATTTTGAAACCAATTGGGGAAATCTACAAGAGAGACGTTTAAAAGTTGAACAACAAGGGCCTGAAATAGAAGTTGTTCCTGATGTTGTCAAAAACAATGCTGATGCAGAAATATTAACAGGGTTGTTTGTGCCAGTATCAAGTAAATTAATTGATGCATTACCGAATTTAAAAGTAGTTGGATTGGCACGCGCTGGTAAAGAAAATATCAATTTAGACTACGCTACGAAACGTGGTGTTTTGGCATTTAATATTATGGGGCGAAATGCAGAAGCCGTGAGTGATTTTACAATTGGATTGATGTTGGCAGAATCAAGAAATATTGCGAAAGCACATTTATCGATTAAAAATGGTGGATGGCAAAAAGAGTTTGCGAATGTAAATTTCATTCCTCAATTAAAAGGTAAAAAAATTGGGATTGCTGGATTTGGATATATTGGTGAATTGGTTGCGCAGAAGTTAACTGGTTGGGACTGTGAAATATTGGTGTATGATGCATTTAGATCTAAAGAAGAAATTGAAGAACTTGGGTTTACTTATGTAGACAAAAAGACTTTGTTTGAGGAATCTGATTTTTTAAGTATCAATTTGCGACTTGTTGAAGCAACAAAGAAATGGGTGGATCAAACTCATCTAGATATGATGAAAGACACAGCTATTCTTGTAAATACTGGTCGTAGTGGTTTACTGGACATGAACTATCTATATACAGTTTTAAAAGAAAAACGTATTGGTGGAGCAGCTCTTGATGTATTTGATCAAGAACCGATTGATCCAAACAGTCCATTTATAGGATTAGATAACGTTACTTTAACGACACACATTGCTGGTACAACTACAGAAGCATTGACAGGAAGTCCTTATATCTTAATGGAAGAGATAGAACGCTTTTTTGATGGTAAAAAGACACGTTTTATCTTAAACCCTGAAGTATTAGAGCAGGATGAATTTAAAGTATGGTTAAAAGGTGTTAAACATGATTAATAATCTGACGAATATGTTGAAAAAAGCAAGTGAGAAGAAGTTCGCATTAGGGTCTTTTAATGTGTATAATTATGAAACAATTAAAGGTGTTTTTAATGCAATAAAAGAAACATCTAGTGATGGGATTATCGCATTTGGTGCTAAATACACAAGCAATATGGAACTAAATGAAGTAGCCAATTTGATTCGTACAATCAGTACAAAATATAATAAAGATATAGCGATTCATTTAGATCATTGTGCTGATGTTAAATTGATTAAAGAAGCGATAGAAGCTGGTTTCACGAGTGTGATGTATGATGGATCACATTTACCATTTGAGGAGAATATGAAACAGACAAAAGAAGTATGTGAATATGCTCATGCTAGAGGTGTAACTGTTGAGGCTGAATTAGGTTCTATTGCACTTGGTGGAGACTCAAATGAAGATCATCACGAGGAAAAATATACAGATCCTGTGCAAGCTGCACGTTTTGTAAAAGAAACTGGAGTAGATTGCTTGGCGATATCTATTGGTACTGTTCATGGTACATATAAAGGAACACCAAACATTAGTGTAGATCGTTTAAAAGAAATTCGTGATGTAGTGGATATTCCACTTGTATTACATGGTGGATCAGGTACGCCAGTTGCGGTGATAAAAGAGTGTATAGAAAATGGGATTTGTAAAATCAATATTAACACCGAAATGTCAAAAGAAGCAGTGAAATTGATGGTTGATACAGTTAAAGAAAAACCTGGTTCACATTTTTCACAACTTAGTGTTTTATCACGTAATAAGGTTACAGAAGTAGCGAAGAAACACATTGAGTTGTTTGCTTCGTGAATTACATTATTGTTGATGTAGGAACACAAAGTTTACGAAGTATTCTTTTTGACAATTCGGGAAAAGAACTTTTTAGTGCACAAAAATCTTATTCCGCAATGTACCATGATTTAGAAGTGGAACAAGATCCTAGAACTTGGAAGGATACATTGATACAAACATTGAAAAACGTTGGGGATTATGTTCAGGCAAATCAAATTGACGTTGTTTCAATTAGTGTCACTTCACAACGTGCTTCAATCATCCCAGTGAATGAGTACGGGAAGTATTTATATAATGCGATTACTTGGCAAGATAGACGAAGTTATAAATTAACTGACGAAATATTAAAAAAAATGTCTTTAAAAGATATTTATTATAAAACTGGATTACGTTTAGATTCCTATTTTAGTGCACCAAAAATGATGTGGTTAAAGAAACATCAAAAAGATGTTTATGAGAGTGCTTATAAAATTATTGGTGTGCAGGATTACGTGGTGTATCACTTAACACGTAGATTTGTAACTGATCATACACAAGCAGCTAGAACTTTATTAATGAACATTGAATCATTTTCATGGGATGATGAGCTCATTAATCTTTTTGAGCTAGATAAAGAAAAATTATGTGATCTTGTCGAACCAGGAAGTATTGTTGGTAATCTCGATAAATTAATGAGTGAAAAAACAGGGTTAAGTTCAACCATAAAAATCATTATAGCAGGTGGAGATCAACAGTGTGCTGCAATTGGACTCAATGTATTAAAACCTGGTGTTGTAGAAGCAAATACAGGAACAGGGTCATTTATATTAGGATATTCAGAAGAACCGAAATTTGATGATAAGATACGTGTTTTATGTACCGCATCAGCAATCCCTGGTAAATGGGTATTAGAAGCAGGTATGCTGACAAGTGGGAATATATATTCATGGTTTAAAAAGAATTTTTATGATGTTGATAATTATGAATTAATCAATAAGGAAGTAAAAGAATCTGGCGTTGGTGCTAGAGGAGTCATGTTAATTCCACATTTCAAAGGGAGTGCAGCTCCGTATTGGAATCCATTATCTAGAGGAATGTTTTTCAATACATCTCTTGAAAGTAGTAGAGGAGATTTTGCGCGGGCGATTCTTGAAGGCATCTCGATTGAAATGTCTCAGAATATTCGTTTAATCGAAGAATTGATTGGATATGTAGAGATAGTTAATATAGCAGGAGGATTGACTGTATTTGATGAGTTTAATCAAATCCAAGCAGACGTGTTTAATAAAGCTGTAGCAGTTTATGAAAGTGCTGAAGCAACAGCGATGGGTGCACTTGTTTCTACGCTTGTCTCTTTAGGAGAGTATCAAGATCACTTAGCAGCATATCAAGCATTGTTTGGAGAAACTGCACAAAAAAGATATCATAGCGTTAGTGAACATGTTCATAAATATATTACGATTCGTAAAATTATTCGTCAGTTGTATCATGCAATTGATGATGCGCAATTATATCAATATTTAAAATTAAGATAAAAAGATATGAGTCACTCGACTCATATCTTTTTTTGAATCTCTTATAGATAGTGTGTGTGATATAATAGACATAGAATGGAGTGATTAGATGAATCGTAAAGATGACCATTTAGTATATGCACTTAAACAAGAAAACAAAATAAACGATTTTGATCGTGTAAGGTTTGTCCACCATAGTATTCCTAGTATAGGTATTGAAGATGTTGATTTTGGAACATACATTGGAAAACATAAATCAAACGTTCCAATATACATCAATGCGATGACTGGTGGGAGTAAAAAAGCAAAAGAAATCAATCAGTTGCTTTATCAATTAGCCTTAAGTTTTGATATTCCTTTTGCGCTAGGAAGTTTTTCTAATGGACTAAAAGACATTAAATTACTGGATACTTATATGGTATATAATAATGATGATGAAAACCGACCTATTATTATGGCAAATATTGGTGCTGATAAAACATTGGAAGATGCGAAGAAAACGATAGAATTGTTGGGTGTTGATGTATTACAAGTACACATCAATGCACCACAAGAAATGGTAATGCCAGAAGGGGAACGAGATTTCACTAGCTGGAGTGATCATATTAAACAGATGGTGTTAGAACTAGATGTTGATGTGATTGTTAAGGAAGTTGGATTTGGAATGAGTAAGGAAACAGTGGAAAAATTGAAGAAATTGGGCGTAAAAATGATTGATGTAGGTGGACGAGGAGGCACTGATTTTGTGCACATTGAGAATCAACGTCGAACTTACAAAATGGACTATTTGGAAAATTATGGTTTGTCAACTGTAGAGTCATTGTTGGAAATAAAAGATATATCAAATATACGCGTATATGCGAGTGGTGGAGTAAGGCATGCGTTTGATGTGGTGAAATCACTTGCTCTTGGTGCTGAAGCAGTAGGTTTATCAAGGTTTTTTTTAGAGTTGGTGAGTACGAAAACATTAGAAGAAGCGAAAAGAACAACCAAAGAACTTCTTTTAGAAATTAAGGAAATTATGGTGTTATTGAATGCAAAAAGTTTAACTGATTTAAGACATAAAGATTTAGTTTATGATCTTGAGCTAATGAACTATCTATCACAAAGAAAATAAAAATGCACAATTCAAATGAATCGTGCATTTTTATTAGATATCGTATTTAGATAAGATTTGTGATGGTGTTTTCATCAGCAACATCTGAATCGGGAGTAATCCAAAAATGGTTTGAATAACGTAGATCGCTATAATACCTATTGATACATTTAAGAATGTAAATCGGAACATTTGGATATAGTCTGCGACTTCACTTTGTGCGCGGATAAGAAGAATCATCATAAGGAAGAACCCGATTACAGTTGAAATGGTTGTAGTGATGATGATCTCGGCGATAAACATTCTCCTGATGTCACCTTTGCTTGCGCCAAGTGCGCGATAGACACTGACTTCATAGATACGTGATAGTAAACTACTGCGCATGATAAAATAGATGCTGGCAGCACTGATGATGATTCCGATGATGGAGAAAATATAATAATTCATATTTTCTTCCCAAGCAAAATCAACATACTGATCATAGTCTTCTAAATAGTCACTTCTTGCTAAGACACCTAAGGCTGTAAGTTCTTTGATTGCCTCTTCAGGATTTTCTGTGTAGGCCAATACATCAAATCTTGCAAATGCGTGATCAACAAAGAAGAAATACCCTTCTTTGATGTAATCTACTGAAGCAAGCATGAGATAACCTGTATCATATTCTAATCCATTTTTTATATATTTGTATGACCCTGTGACTGTAAATCGACCGGATGCGATACCGACATCTGAAGGTATTTCGTTTAAGGCTAAGACAATAGTATTTTCTTCACTAATCATTAGCTGCTTGTAAGCAGTGGGAAGAGTTCCACTAGTAATAACCAAATAATCTCCTAATAAAGTAGGATCAAGTAAGGAAGGCATGGCAATGGAATACATCAATGCTTCAGCCATCCATATGGTAGGAGATTGATCATTCGCGATTCCTGTGATGGGGAAGAGTAAACTATTCTCATCTCCAATATCAAAGTCATGTCCAGAAGCTTGTATTTTTAAAGAAAGCTGTAAGATATCTTGATAATCTTCAATGCCACGATCTTTATGAGTTCTCAAGATATCATCTGCAAGGCTTTGATCAATCACTACACCATATCCTTCAGGTTTTTCTCCAAAGATGATCAATTCTTCATCCAAAAAATCGATATTGGTTGGATGTGCATCGACTTCAATAGAACTTGGTATTTCATAATAAGGTTTTGTTTCAAACCGGAATGTTTGTTGATTTTCAATAAAATTGATTTGTTCGATAAAGTCATAGTTTTCAAATGCCATCACTTGATCATAACTAAGGTCTCTTAATGATAATCGAATGTAGTTTCTTGATTTATCAACAAAAGAACTGTCTTCAATATGATAAACTTCACCCATGAGTCCAACACTTAAACTAATGATTGCGCCAATAACCGCAAGCACAAAATACAACATTTTCCCACCGTAGTGAAGCTTGTTGATTTTTGATTTTGCGTATTTAAATGAGTCTTTGACTGATATAACGTGACGTTTTTCAATGGTATTTGTTTCTAAAAATTGATCAAATTTGAAACTAGAATAAGGGGTAATTTTTGGGGTTTTCGCATGTTCATCTCGGAGTTCAATCTCACTAGAAGAATCAATATATTTGATTCTTTTGTACTGATTCGAATCAATTTTTATGTAGAGTGTTTCGTTACGCTTGATTAATGTGACACCAACTTTTTCAAGTTTTTTTGCTTCTTCATCTGTGTAGGTAATAATGTCTGCTTGTTTGTTGGATATTTCATCTTTTTCGTAGTCTTTTAGATAAATAATATGTTCTTGTACAATAGAAAGATTTCCTTGATATGTGTTCGGTTCGTTACGAACAATTAATCCATTGCTGATTTCAATGATTCGGTCGGCGTAAAAGTCTGCGAGCTCTGTTTCATGTGTGACCATAATGACAAGTTTGTCTTTGGACACATCTTTAAATATATTCATCAACTCAATAGTTGTTTTGGCATCTAAATTTCCTGTTGGTTCATCTGCGATAATGATATCAGGGTTGTTGGCAATTGCCCGAGCAAAAGCAACACGCTGTTTTTGTCCACCAGAGAGTTGGTTTGCTCTACGGTTATGATAGCCTTCCATGCCAACTTTCTTTAATAGATAGTGAATGCGTTGTTCACGCATTTCTTTGGAAGATTGTCCGCTCATTTTTAACACCAAATCAATGTTATCATATACGGTCATATCATGTAGTAAGTAATAGTTTTGGAAGACGTAACCTATTTCATGGTTACGGACTTTATCCCAAGGTTTGTGTTTGTATTTTGTAAAAACGTGTTGATTAAGTTCGATTTTTCCATGTGTGAAATTGTCCATCCCACTTAAAACATTTAGAAGTGTTGTTTTTCCACTACCAGACTGTCCTAAAATCATGACTAGTCCAGTATTAGGAAAGTCAATACTTGCGTTTTTGATGACATGGTTTTGATTGGCCTTATTTTTATTGAAGTATTTATTGATATTGGTTAACTTTAACATATGTTCACCTACTCTACTCTCAATGATGTAATGACACTCTGTCCAAACAATCTAGCGTTGAAGTTTCTTGCCATCCAAATCATCAATATGAGGATCGTAAGAAAGATGATAAGATAATGTTGAATTTGGAAATAACGCATGATTTTTGGAATATTGTTGTCTTGTGTTTCGTTGATGAAAAGAAGTCCAATCACAATAATATAAGCAAAGATGCTTTGCAAAATCATTTCAAAAATCATCATTTTATGTATGACGGTTTTTTCTGTTCCAATTGATCGATATATGACAAAATCTTTTTGTTTACTAGAGATTACATTACGCATAACGAAATATCCTACCATATATATACCTAGTACTGATAACACAAGAATTAAACTAAGTTGTATATTGCGTGAAATCGTATCGAATGCATCACTTTCATCCAACACACCTGCTGGATAAAAAACATTGAATCCTTCGTTTTCTAGCTCATCTTTTACAAGAAGTGCTTCATACATAGTATCAACAATGGCGGTGATTTGATAGGGTTCATCGCTAAATAATGTGTTGAATGTATGCTTGTTTACATAGAGTGCTTGACCCATAATGTTTGGTTCCATTGGTTGACTTGTTATTGTAATTGGATGAAGTACGGGTTCATTTTCAAAACGAGTTAAGATTGATAATGAAAAATCATGAAAAGGAATAAATTCTTCAACTGGGCATAGTCCAGCATCAAAATCGTCAACAACATCTTCTTTATATCCGAAATCACGACAAATATCGAAGAACATCATGTCATAAACGTGTAACTCCATATCATCTAAGGTGTTATCAATACGAATATCACTTACAAGTGAATAATCACGCAGTTCATCGATGTCTAAAAATACTTTTGCGTATTCGTAGTTTGTATGATGTTGTAAATTGTTAATACCTTCTTGTGTGAGGTATAGGTGATTATCTTCATTTAGTCCGAGGGATTCATCTGTGAAACCAACAATTTTATAGACAAACTGGTCTGTGATTAAGCCTTCGACTTTCTTAATTGAAGCTCTGTTAGACAGTTGAATATAGTCCCCAAGTTCATACATGTCATTTTGATTGATGACAACTTCATAAGCATTTTCTGGTAAAGTACCTGAAGATAAATCAAAAGAAGATAGATTGATACTTGGGAATATTTGATAATCATAAAAGATTGTTTTGTTGTAATCTTGATGGAAGATTGCGGTGGTTAAAAGGGAATCGAAAATCAGATCATAAGGATTCACTTCTAGGACATTTTTTGTTACTTGTATTGAGGCTAATTCATCATCAGTAAATGTTGTCTTATCAGGTTTTGTTACGATTAAACGCCCTTCAAATGCATTGTCAAAATAGGGTGTCGATGTTTGATATGGTTGGTTTTGTTGTTCGATGGTATAGCCATAAGTAAACGTAATGGCTAGAATCATAAACATCATAATCATCAGTGCAAAGAAAGATTTTTTTGGGACACTGAAGATATTATCAAGAGCGATTTTTATAATTTCTAATGTGTTTGCGTGTTTATGAGGAGCTTCTTTAAAAGTTTCGATATTTGATGTGTTTTCTTGGAGATTCGTATCTTCGATGACTTCGCCATCGTATAAACGAATCTTTCTAGTTGCGTAAGATTCGACTTGACTAAAATTATGCGTCACAACAATCACAAGTTTATCCTTTGCGATATCGTGGAGTAGTTTCAATATTTGGTTGGCACTTGCACCATCTAAATTACCAGTAGGTTCATCACATACAATCATTGGTGCATCTTTGGCAAGAGCACGCGCGATGACGGTTCTTTGTTGTTCTCCACCGGATAATTTACTAGCCTTTTGATGTGTTTGATTTTCAAGGCCAACTTGTTTAATTAATTCTAAGGTTCTTTGATGTCTATCTTGTTTTGGATAACCGTTAATGGTAAGTGCAATTTTGATGTTTTGATAAACGCTATAAGAATCAATAATATTATAATCTTGAAATACAAATCCAATGTAACTGCGTCGATATTCTTCCAGCTCAGCCACGCTAAAATGGGAAATATCCTTGTCATTGACAAGCATTTTTCCTTCTTCGTAAGTATCTAGGCCACTTAATACATTTAAGAGGGTACTTTTCCCACTACCACTTTCACCAGTGATTGCGATAAATTCTCCTGGAGAAAAGGTTAAATTGATCCGTCTTAAGGCCATTACGATATTGTTTTTCGAATAGTAGTATTTACTTAAGTTCACTAGCTCTAGCATATCGACACCCCATTTCGATTTGTGTTGTTTATTATATCACATTCCTTTTTAAAAAAACATCTTCTTATTTGTAAGAGAGAATGCATGATGTGAGGTTGCAAAAATAACTTCTGTAAATATCTTGGATTCTCTTACATTATATTCATCTTTCTCGTATAATGGAATTGTAGGTAAGATTTCGAATAAAGGAGAAGTTAAATGAAGCAAACCATTATACTAATAGGATTACCCGGTGTAGGTAAGAGCACTACTGGGAAACATCTCTATTCACAATTGCCTAGATCACAATATGTTGATGGGGATGATCTATGGCGGATTCATCCCTTTGAGGTCACTGATATAAATAAAGAAATGGTCGAACATAATATCAAATCTGTCTATCAAGGTTTTCTAAAAAATAGATTGTTACAGTATTTTATCTTTTCTTGGGTTGTTGCCAATCATGAATTATTACACAAGATTACGACATGGTTTAAAGACACCAATCCAGTTATTGTACTTCTTGAATGTAATAAAGGAACATATATTCACCGACTTCAAGAAGATCAGCGAGATTTATCAATCTTAGATCGATATGAAGAAATGCAAAGTAATTACAATGAAATGGATGTCCATAGAGTTGACACCACAGATAAATCTATTCCAGATATCATTAAAGAAATTCAAACATTCATTCCTGAATGTTAAGAATAAATGCTCAATAATGAAAACTGATAATAGATATATTTTTCCAATCGGCGCAAGTTATTAAAGAGGAGGAATCCTAGTGAGAGTATTTATTGGTATTGAGCTTCCAGTTGAGGTTAAAGAATATTTAGATAAGGTTAGTAGGTTGATTCAACAATCGGCTTATAAGGGAAATTTCACGTTATTTGATAATTATCACATCACCATTAAATATATCGGAGAAGCAACGAGTGAAGACTTGGATACATTAGAAAATATGATGGATTATGTAGCGAACAATCATTCATCATTCACCCTCAGTGTTGAGGATTTAGGATCATTTAACAGAAGAGGTAAACACATCGTATGGATGGGTGTAAATCATGGGAAAAAATTATTAAAAGGTGTTTATGAAGCATTTGAAGAGTTGATGGAAGAAAATGGATTTAAAAAGGAAACTAGAAAATTCCAACCACATATTACAATCGGGAAAAATATTATGTTTTCTTATGATACGATGCATGTTGATATTCCTTCATACAACAAGGACATCGTTGTTGATAAACTTACATTGTTCTGGTCTCATAGAGAAGATGATGTTCTTGTATATACACCGATTTATGAGAAAAGTTTTAATAATAAAGATGAGTTATGATACAATAAATTGATAAATAAAAGGAGAAATGCTTGATGAAGAAATATATTATGAAAGGGGTTCAACCCCTAATTTTATTTTTGATATTATTATTACTTACCATTTGGAACGCTTTTAATGCAGACTTGAGTGTTGATATGGTTTACTGGATGTTGGTTGTTTCTGCTGTATTAACAATTTTTCATAATCATAGTGGAACCAAGGGTGGACGTTATGTAGTTCATATGATTCATTTGGTGATATTCTTATACTTAGCTTGGGCATTTTTGGTGATTGGTGGAAGTATAGAGAATACTATTTTGGATTATGTATTTTATGTGACATTGCTTATATCTGTATGGTTCGGACTCGGATATACAGCGGTGATGCTTAAACAGTTGATGAAATTATAATGAAAAAGATGATTCAACAAATATTGGACTTGTTTGATAACGCCTATGGTGGAGATGTATTGATTGGTGAAAGAGACAATCAATACCTCCATTTTTCTTATGATGAAATCAAAATATTATTAAAGAAACTTAAGAAACATGATTGCTTCAAAGTTGTTTGGAGTGAGGATGGATTAGGATTAGTGAAAGTGAAAAAACATCAAAGAGAAAAAGGGGATGTTGTGATAACAGTAAGTGAACTCTTTAATCTTCTTTTAAAATCAAAAAGACCAAGAGACGTATCATCTAGAGAAGAGATATACTATTTCCATCTTCCATGTGAAGGAGATAATCGGAAAATTGATGATAAGAATGAAAAGAGAAAAACGATTAAGAAAAAATCATCTATTCGATTTGATTGGCATGATCATTATTTGGAGGGACTGAGAATCCATGGGAATATTGATGATGCTGAAGCCCATGCTGATGAGATGAAAAGAAAACTCCTAGATAAGATTTAGATAGGTTTAAGAAGGATAAAATGTTCTTTTGATAGGTTAGATAAAAAAAAACAAGTCGTCAGACTTGTTTTTTTTAGCAAATTATTTTTTCTTATTAATTACGATACCTTCCATTGCGATATTACTGACAAATCCAATAGAAAGTGCAAAGAAGGTTAAACCATACATACTCAAAAATCCTCCCCAAGCAAGTGCGATGTTGTATGAGGTTGATGGTGTAATATCACCATAACCAAGTGTAGAGACGGTAATGACTGTATAATATAAGAATGACCCATAAGTATATTGTACTGGTATATCTGTGAGTGTCGCAAGTCCGCCTTCATGATAAAAATAGCTGTTTAGTTGTTTCCCGTTTTGATCAAATACAACGGAAATAAGTGATCCACTTTCATCGTAATACTCATAAAGGATAAATCCATTTTGATCATAGAACGTTGTAATGACATCTCCACCTTCATCATAAAAATCAGTGATGATGTCCCCATTTGCATGATAGACGGTATCAATCATATTTCCAGTAGCATCATAAACTTCTGTGATGCGTTCATTAGACTGGTGGTATACATTTGTATTGACAATTTCTTCATATTCTTGATAAGAGAAATGATAACTATCGTTATCCCACAAATAGATACTATATGCGACAACACTTGCATATAAAATAACATATATATGAAAAGCAAAGAACACTAAAAAGACAATTTTTGTGATTGTTTTTGAAGGGCGTGTACGCAAATTTTGGAAAATATTGATTTCGCCAACAATCATATTTAAATTTACACCGAGTAATGCAACAAAACCTATAATCAGTACAAAGATCATGATTTCTGCTAAATAGACAACCTCAAAAACTTGGAACAAAATATAGATTACCATAATTGCGGCTGATAAGGTTAAGATAAATCCGTTTTTCGCATCAATCGATTTGTCTAATATGCTAGGGATGATATGGAATAAATATTGCCATGAACAAACTATGACTAAGAAGGCTAGTTCTGTTAACAAGGCAGAGGTGATGATGCTTAAAATTAAATCATCTTGATTGATTCCTCTTATAATAACAGAGTAAATTAGTGCACCAGAAATAAGGATGTAAAGAATGAATGTGAAAATTGTTTTGTACTTATTGAATACAGTTTGTATTTGATTTTTGCCGACCGAGTACACAATTTCCTTTTTGACTTCTTGTCGAGCCTGTTTAAACATTCGTTCAAAAGGTAAGAATAAGAAATGGAAAATGATTAAGTGTATATTAAAAAGTAATAAAACAAATAAAACAAAGAGAGCAGCAAAGGCGAAAAGAGCACTTTGCACAATGTCGTTATTGTCATAAAGGATATTGTTGATATAAAAAAATGCACCAGTATAAAAGAATAAAGAAAAAAGTAAGTAGAATGTTTTCCCCAATGGTTTGTGTTCTTTTTTTTCTTTTTTTAGAATAGATTGATCAATATTCTTTGGTGTAGTTACTTTTTTTACAGTAGGTGTTTTCTTCACTGCCTTTCTCTTTTGATTATTTGTCGCCATAACATCACTCCTAACATTATTTTTAGCAAGTCTACATGGAGTATGTATTAACATCTTTATTGTATACTTTTATCTTATGCTGGTAAATAAATTCTTTAAATATTGATTATCTTTTAATATAATTAAAGAAAGAAGGAATAAATACTCCCAAAAAAATGCTAAGTGTGAAGTTCTTTCAATACTTTCGAAAGGAGCTTTGAAAATGAAATGCAAAAATTGCGGCGAGCAAATGGATGAAAAACAAAAATTTTGTCCTTCATGTGGAGTAGAACAAGAAAAAATCGACTATACTGCTCCTCGTCCATTTGAAACAAACAGTGTGGATGAAACAAAAAATCCACAGTACCAAAAGTCTACATTTAAAGGAAAACAAGTTTCAACAGGTTCCAGTGGTAAAATCGAGTTTAAAAAAGGTGGTTTTCTAGGAAAGATAATCAAATTAGGGGTAATTTTTGTCGTTGTGGTCATTGCTTTATTTGTCATCTTTGGTGGTGGTCCAAGAGTATCAAATGTGGTGACTTCATCAGAAATTGATCTTGATACATTCGAACCACTTGTAAAAACATCAACTTTTTCAACTTCTACACCTGAAATTTTTGTGACATTTGACATTGATGGATACGATATAGGTACTATTGTTGTTGGTGAGTGGCATTATTTGACTGAAGAACAATTGATCGATGACGTTACGCTATCGACAGCGTATGATTCTCAAGTTGCATATTTTAGTTTAACCAAACCGTTTGCAGGGTGGCCAGTAGGTGAATACAGGCTAGATATTTTGATTGACGGAGAGGTCATTGAATCTGTCGAATTTGACGTAGAATAAACAAAAAACACTAAAACATTGATCTTATGTTTTAGTGTTTTTTTTGGTTAATAGTAATAAGGAATTGATGCTTATTAATAAGATGATTGCCAATATCAGTATGGTATATGGGAATAAATTAATTGAAAGGTTTGCGTATATTAATCCTAGTATAGGTGGGAAAATTGCTCCTCCGATATAGGCAAATGCGATTTGGTAACCAATGACATATTGTGCGTTTTCTTCTCCAAAGTTTTTCGGGGTATCATGGATCATACTAGGGAATACAGGAGATAAACCTAATCCTAAAATAATAAATGATGACATCATCAATGTTTGATTGCTTGCGAGGATCAATCCTAGTGAACCAACAAACACCAATACAATACCACTATAGATTAAGATTTTATTGGAAAATTTAAAACTGGCAAGACCACTTATAAATCTTCCTAAGGTAATCCCTCCATAATACAGAGCAATGATTCTCGCAGCATCACTGGCCAGTAATGATTTACTTAGCACCAAATAACTACTTCCCCATACACCAACAGAAACTTCTAAAGCAACATAAAATAAAAAGATTAATAAGGCAAAGATGACTCCTTTTACTTGAAAAATATGACCATTTTTATGTTTCGCTAATGATTCTTTTTGTGCTGATTTATCGTCATGCCATAAGGGGAGTGATAGCGTCAATACAACCATAAAAACAAATTGGACTACAGCAATCGCTAAAAAGCCTCTTCTCCAATTTTCATCAACTAAGAAGTAAGACATAATAATAGGACCAGCAGTGGCTCCTACACCCCAAAAAGAGTGTAACCAATTCATGTGATGAGGTTTATAGTGGATCGCTACGTAATGATTTAAAGCAGTGTCTATTGAGCCTGCTCCAAATCCCATTGGAATTGAAAACATGACCAAAAAGAGGAATGAATCACTTACTGAATATCCAATGAGTGCGATAATCGTCAATAAAATCGATAAAATAATAACTTTTCCAGTTTGCAATCTGGCAATGATATGTCCAGATAATAAACTAGATGAAATCGTTCCAATTGTAATCACCAACGAAATAAACCCACCATATTCCAAACCTAAATTGTATTCTCCACGGATTAAGGGCCATGAAACACCAATTAAGGAATCTGGTAATCCTAAGCTAATAAACGCCATATATATAATAATCAATAATAAAGTTGCCATATCAACACCTCAGTATTTTCTTCTTTAGTAGTATACTAAAAATTGAGTTACTTGTCGAATAAAAAAAAGAGTTGATTACTCAAACCCTTTTTTCATTCGACCTCTATTACCTTGTCCGTGTCCACGACGTTCCGTAATTTCATTCGTATAAACAACGTCACCACCTGTAATTTCAATCATTTTTCCATTGACAATGGCGTCCGCTATTTTATGTTTTGCGTCATTGTAAATACGTTGTGCTGTGGTTCTACCTACGCGCATTTTTTCTGCACATTCGTCTTGTTGTAAACCGAGATAATCAATCAAACGGATTGTCTCATATTCATCTATAGAGAGATAAACAGTTCTTCTTTGTTCATCTTCTATGTTCATTGGTCCATAATGTCGAACCATTGGTTTACAACCGACATGTCTAGCTTTACGTGGTCTAGGCATGTATTCACCTACAATTCTTCTAGATTTTTATTGATTTCTTTTAGTTGTTCTTCTAAAAAGGCTTTTTCTCCTTGAAGACGGTCTTTGTCATTGGTATATTGATAAGTCTGGAAGCGTCTATTCCCAGTGCGCATTCCTCTTTGGCGACCCAATCCAAATTGGGGACGATTTGCATTACTACATCTTCCCAATCCTCTACCAGTCATTGGTCCTTCACCTAATGGTCCTCTTTGATCTCTTGCGGGCATAATATCACTCCTTTCGTTTTAGGCATATGCCATTTACAAATATAGTATATCTGGATTTTGGGCATATGTCAATAATAAATATTTCTTTCGCATTCTCTCGTTTTCTTTTTAGGAGGAGTGTTATAATAGAGATAGTTAAAAAAGAGGAGGAAAAAATGATGAGTGCCCTAAACGAAACATACACCTTAAGCAATGGGTTAAAAATTCCGAAAATCGGATTTGGAACATGGCAAATAGAGAATGGAGACGAGGCATACAACTCTGTATTATTGGCTTTAAAAAATGGTTATCGTCACATTGATACTGCGGAGGGTTATCAAAATGAAGAAAGTGTTGGTCGCGCGATTCGTGATTCAAATATTCCAAGAGAAGAAATTTTTGTTACATCAAAATTAGAATCACATATTAAGAATTACGAAGATGCAAAAAAAGCGTTTGAGCAAACGTTAGAACATTTAGGTTTTGAATATCTAGATTTATTTTTGATCCATGCGCCATGGCCATGGAGCGAAATGGGAAAAGATTGTCGTGAAGGTAATGTAGAAGCTTTCCGTGCAATGGAAGAATTTTATAAAGCAGGGAAAATTCGTGCAATTGGTGTTTCAAACTTTTCACCTGATGATCTCGAAAATATCATTCAAAATAATGAAATCGTACCACATGTCAATCAAATTGGTTATTTTATCGGGATCGACCAAAAAGAGACAATTGATTATTGTGAAAAGCATAATATCTTTATTGAAGCATATTCACCACTTGGTATTGGGTATTTGTTATCTAATACAGATATTCAAAAAGTGGCAAAAAAATATCATCGAAGTACAGCGCAAATCTGTATAAAGTATTTGTTGCAAAAAGGTGTCGCACCATTACCAAAGTCTGTTCATGAAAATCGTATTATTGAAAATGCTCAAATGGATTTCACGATCACAGAAGAAGATATGGCATTTTTAGATACAATCAAAGGAGACCCACGTCGCTGGGAATAAATTATGATTAAATCACAAGCAGAAGTTGTAAATAAAACGAAACGTCCAATAACAAAAGAAGACATTGTAAAAGGATTAAAAAAATTGGGTTTAACATCAGATTCAAAAATAGAAGTACATACGAAATTGTCTAGTTTTGGATATATCATAAATAAAGAATATGATATCATTGATGCACTAATGGATGTAATCAAGGATGGCGTGATTATCATGCCTGCACATACAAGTGAGAATTCTGATCCAACCTACTGGGAAAATCCTCCAGTTCCAAAAGAATGGATCGATTTGATTAAGAAAAACAAAAGGCCATTTGATCAGAATATATATATACCTGAAAGAGTAGGAAAAACGCCGATCGCCTTTCTTAGATACCCTGATGTAGAAAGAACCAATCATCCGATTGATTCGCTCGCTGTATACAATCAAACAAGCGATCCTACATGGGTGTATCATTCCTTACATCAAGATGAAGATATCCATCCACTATACAAATTAGCCCAAGAAAACGGGAAAATACTATTTTTAGGAACTGATTTTCAAACATGCACTTCCATCCATTTGACAGAAAAGTATGCAGAAACGGTGACAAAAAAAGAAGATACATTGAAACTTATAAAGAACGGTCAAATTATTCAAGAATCTTACAGTTTTTATGAGTTTGATGATGATATCGATCATTTTGATGAAATTGCCAAAAGATACATTGCTGAGTATGAAGGAACACCGTATTATAAGCAAGTAAAAATCGGATTGGCTACTTGTACTTTGATTGATGCAGAATCACTATATGATATAGCGTACGAATTCCATAAGAATCATAAAAAAATCACATCAAATTGATGTGATTATTTTTTTGGTTGGTCTTTACGAATTAAAGCAGCCAAACTTGAATATCTTTTTTTACCAGGTGCTTTTTTTGTGTACTTATCAAGCACTGCTTGGATTTCTTCATATAAATCAGTATATTCGTCTTTGTTTAAATAGACTGCTTTTTGTGCGATGGCACCTTCATAGTATTTTTCTTCGGGGTCACGTTTCATAAAATCACTACGCGCTTCAACATCATCTTTAAATGTATCTAAGACGTTGTTGATATAGTCGGTAACTTTATCGATTTGTTGCTGCAAACGTTTCTTTGGTTGTGACTTTGAGAATTCTACTTGAAAAACGCGATTTACTAAGTGATAATACTTTGCGTTAATACCATTGATTACTTCTATGTGATCTAGTACAACAATTTGTATAGATAGAAGTTTTTGTACATGGTAGTGAACTTTCGCAGGTACTTCACCCATAATATCGGCCACCATTTTCACAGTTAAAGGTTCATCAGTTTCTAAAAACGTGTCAATTATTTTCATACGGTATGGGTCAGTAAATATTTTTAATTCCTCATCTGTTTGAATTACACGGACTTCTTTTTTCATCGTTACCTCCTATTTTTGTTGTAAATACACAAAATATGCCAAATCACTACATGATGTTGGCATATTATTGTGTTTTTTAAGAGAGAGATTATAATTTTTGTATCAGTATAAGTATTTTTATAAAACAGTATAATTGAAGTCTAAGAAGTTATTTGCCATCACATTTCTTTGTGACGAGAATCTTGATGATTTTTTTTGGTGAAATATCCATAGTTTTTTCATTTTGTCACATCCTTTTTCCTTTTGTTAAGGTTTATCTTTCGTTAAATTTATTTTATCGTGCGACTTATTTTAACGCCAATCATTTAGTTTGTCAAGACTTTTGATTTAAAAAAATAAAACTTTTTTTTATTAAAAAAATTATCGCTATTTTAAGCCATTTAAATGGAATAATTTTTCTTGTTAGGTTACAAACTCCTAGAACAATGTTACAATGAAGATAGTTCATTTAGATAGGGTGATTTTAATGAAAACATATCAATGTATTGCAACGTCTTCTTTTGGTCTTGAGGCTGTTGTCAAAAGAGAATTAATCGACTTAAATTTTGAAGTAATTGAAACTGAAAATGGGAAAATCACATTTTTGGCAGATGCCGCAGGAATTGCACGTGCCAATTTGTGGCTTAGAAGTGCAGATAGGGTGTTGTTAAAAGTTGGTGAATTTAAGGCAACTACTTTTGATGAATTATTTGATCAAACAACAGTTCTTCCTTGGTCTGACTTGATATCAAAAGATGGGAATTTTATCATCAATGGTAAATCGGTGAAATCTACGTTATCTAGTGTGAGAAATGTACAAAGTATAACAGAAAAAGCCATTATTAAAAATTTACAATCGAAATATAGAATAGATTATTTTTCTAAGAGTGGGGATTCATATCCTATATTGGTTTCGATTTTAAAAGATCAAGTCACTCTGACGCTTGATACATCGGGAGATGGATTGCATAAACGTGGTTATCGTGTGGAAACTGTTGAAGCACCGATGAAGGAAACGTTGGCAGCTGCGACGATTATGTTGAGTTTTTGGGAGAAAGATCGTGTCCTTTACGATGTATTTTGTGGATCAGGAACCATTCCAATTGAAGCTGCGATGATTGGTCGTAATATTGCGCCTGGTTTAAATCGTGATTTCACATCGAAACATTGGGATTTTATTGGATCTGAAGTTTGGAAAGAAGAAACAAAAAAAGCGTATTTGGCGATAGATCATGATATTGAGTTAAATATTCATGCATCTGATATATCAGAAAAGAATTTAGAAGCCGCTAAAGAAAATGCTATTGAGGCAGGTGTTGATGATTGTATCAATTTTACTGTTTCGGATTATAAAGATGTTGATTATCAAGATAATTACGCTGTACTAATATCCAATCCACCTTATGGGGAACGATTGAGTGAACAAGATGAAGTAAGAGTGCTTTACAAAAATATGGGTAAATTATTTAAAAAATTACCGACTTGGTCTATCTATATTCTTACAAGTTATGATGATTTTGAAGAAGTATATGGACAAAAAGTCAGTAGAAGAAGAAAGTTGTATAATGGTAGAATTGAGACATGGTTTTATCAGTATTATGGACCTAGACCGCCAAGAAACGAATAAAAAAAGCCACTTTTAGTGGCTTTTAGTTTGATTCAATCCAGTTTAGAATCTTATGATAAGTTGCTTGTTTATTCAGTTCGTTCAATATTTCATGTCTTGCATTATCAATGAGGAGTAAAGTGAGATTTGTATAATAGTTTTTTTGGTAAGCTTCAAATACCTTTTTGACACCTTCTCCATTGTTTCCTACTGGATCTTCTTTTCCAGAGATAAACAATATTGGGATGTCTTTCCCTTTTTGCAAGAAATTGTCATTGGATAGTCCTAAAATTCCTTTGAAGAATTCTTGATAAAATTTAGGAGTGTAAGGATATCCACAGTAAGGATCTTTGATATAAGCATCGACAATTTTATCATCATGTGTTAGCCAGTCAAAAGGTGTTCTTGGATTATCGTAATGTTTTTGTAATGGTGATCCTACTAGATTGAAGATAAATGGTGATCTTGCTCCTTCGCGTTTAAAAAATGACACGAATCTAGCAAGCATAATTGGAATGAAACTCATTGCTTTAGAGTAAGGTGGAAGTGTTCCCATAATAATAGCTTTATCAGCAACGTTTTTATAGTCGATTAAGAAGCGTCTTAATATGATGCTTCCCATAGAATGACCTAAAATAATATAAGGTAAATTTGGATGTTGTACTTTTGTTTCATCCGCGACAAGTGAGGCATCGTTAAGGACCTTATCCCAGTTATCTCCACGTAAGAAAATTCCTTGCATATCTTTTTTGGGAATACTTTCTCCGTGTTTTCTGTGGTCATGAGCAATGACAACATATCCTTGATTTACCATAAACTCCATAAAAGGAATATATCTTTTTTTATGTTCGCCCATTCCGTGAAAAATGTGTAGTATAGCTTTTGGAGCAGATGTTGGTACATATTTAATGACTGATAATTTTGTCCCATCAGGGGTTAAAATATGTTGATGATCACTTGTCATAGTGAATCCTCCTTCAAATTATTATTCTCTTATCTATAGTATACTTTAAAAAAAAGAAAACACAAAATATCTTTACATATTTTGTGTTTTCTTTTTGATACAATATATATCCTTAAAAAAGGAGGAAAGATTGTGTTTATGACTTTCAAAAAGATTGGTGAAAGTCGTTATTGGTTCTTAATACTTTTTTGATTAATCAATTCTTCAACGAAGAAAGTAGCAACATCTTCAGCGAATTTTTTTGGTCCAAATCCTGCGTCAAAGCCTAGTTCTTTAGCCAAACTACCAGTAATACGAGCGCCACCAATGATGACAAGGAAATCTTTACGCATTTGTTCTGCTTCTAAGAGTTCGATTAAGTGAATAAGATTTTTAATGTGTACATCTTTTTGAGTGACGGTTTGGCTTATGAGTAACACATCTGCATTTTTATCTTTGGCGAACTGGACTAAATCTTCATTTTCTACTTGACTACCTAAGTTGTAAGTATCGATGCCTTTATATCTTTCTAAGCCATAATGACCAGCAAAACCTTTCATATTCATAATAGCGTCAATTCCAACTGTATGTGCATCGGTACCAGTAGATGCGCCTACTACGACAATTGGTTTGTCGAAATGTAATTTGATTTTCTCTTCTATCTCATCTTTTGACAAAGTGTGTTTAACAGCTTCTTCTACATGGATATCATCATAATTCACGCCGTTTGTTAAAGTACCATAGGCAATATACATTGTGAATTCTTCTTCTAGCGTAATTGAATCGGCAATCATCACATTTTCTAAGGTCATGTTTTGTGCTGTTTTTAACGCTGCTTGATAGCCTTTCTCATCGTTTTTAACAGGTAAAGTAAATGACAACTGCACTTTACCGTCGTTCATGGTGTCTCCATAAGGAAGAATATTTTTGTTGTTTTTGTTTGTGTCTTTGATTTTGTTGTCTAGATTATAACCCATTTTAGTTAACCTCCTTTAAGGAGTCTAACATATCATCAATGATAGGATTTGCATATGATGGGTCTTTTTGATAAACCCCAAGACGTCCTTTTCCACCATCTTTTTTGCGTTTGATTCCGGCAAACACACCTTTTGAAAGGGAATCGAAAAGACCGTCTTTGTTGATATCTTTGATGAGTTTGTGAGCATCATGTAATACATTTTGTGCTCTTGATTGTATTTTACCATCTTTTTTAAAGGTGATTTCATCACCAAAATGTTTCATTGTTTGATTGATCATTTTCGCATTTTCAATCGCTAAGTAACGATCACTCATAAACGGTGTATGAACAGCTTCTGTAAGCATACCAAGTAAATGGATAGATTGGTTTGTCGTACTTGTGATGATGTTGAATAAAGTGTTTTGAGCATAACCTTTAAAAATATCTCCTGTCATGTGTTTGGTTGGAGGCATATATTTTAAAGGTGCTTCTGGGAATATTTCTCTAGCCATTAGTGCTTGTGCATATTCATATAAGAAACCATCTTCAATTGTTGGGTCGATTTCAAAAGCATGACCAAGCCCCATTAGATGAGGTGGCATTTTTGCACGCAAAGCAAATTGTTCATTGATGAATTGGCTTGCGAGAACTGTATGTGCTTCTTGAAGAGCATCACTTGTCGTAAGGTAGTTATCTTCTCCTGTATTGATGGTGATTGATGCATAAGCGCTTATGACTCGTGAAAAATATTGATCAATGAATGTTCTTTCCATATTAATGTCTCGGAATAAGATACCATATAGGGAGTCATTTAACATCATATCTAGTCGCTCTATTGCGCCCATTGCGGCGATTTCAGGCATGCATAACCCACTGGCATAATTCACCAAATGAATATATCTTTGTTCTTGGATAGAAACTTCATCTAATGCTTTACGCATGATACGGAAATTTTCTTGGGTTGCGTATGTCCCTCCAAACCCTTCGGTCGTAGGACCATAAGGAACATAGTCTAATAAACTTTGCCCTGTTGTTCGAATAACTGCAATTACATCAGCACCTTGTTTCGCAGCTGCCTTTGCTTGGGTAACATCTTCGTAGATGTTTCCTGTTGCGACAATCACATACAACATTGGACGATCTAGTTTGTGCATTTGTTTAAATTTATCTCTAGTGGCTCTTTGAGCAACAATTGCTTTCATTTGTTTTTCATAGTACGGGAATAACTGTTTTTTTACTTCTTCTTTTGATAAAGGTTCAATTGTTTGGGGTGGTAATGTTTCTTTTGTTATTTTGGCAACAATATCATCCAAAGTAGTGTTGTGTTTTTTGATATAATACGCAAGCATTTGTGCAATTCCAATCGATGGATCATGATGATGTTTTAGAAAATCAACAACAAGATTAGGAATGGGAATGTCAAATTCATTGATACCATCTACTCCAAGTAATCTTACAATTGTCCGTTCAACACTATCAGTAGTGTGTTTATCAATAAATGCTTGGGTATGATCTGCGACTATTTTTGCTTCTTGTCTAGCTTGATTGATTTTATCTTGTGATAGTCCGAGTTTACTCATAAATGAAACTCCTTTCTTTTGATGTCGATGATTTTTATGTTCGGTAATGCATCTTTCATTGCTTCTTCAAATACGATTGGATCAAATCCTTCAAAATAAGGACTTGTAGGATTGATTGTGAGGAGAAGAAGAGGTACTTTATTGATTGTTTTTACCGTATGTCCAAGTAGATGAACTTTTTGAAATAATGACAAGTCTGCATTGATCATCGTGAAATCATTGATGATGATTTCAAGGGGTGGAATGCTTTTTTTACTAGCAATCAATTGATCAATCAAACGATTGGTGATTGCGCCTTTAATTCTTAATTCTACAGCAAACTTCGCTTGTGATAGTAAAGATGAAGGATTTGACAAAAAATCACCTTTATCAAGAATAATCTCATGATTTTTTAGGAGTAAATGTGTTTGATTAATATAATCGATGTCTTTTTTTGGTAAATGCATCGTATCAATCAGAGATTTGGTTTCTTGGATGACTTTTTGCATATTTTGATGTAGTGCAGCTCCGCTTGAAAGAATCATGGCATCTGCCAATTGTGAGGCAGCACTACTTTTACGAAATAAGGCTCCATCAATCAGTAAGTAGTCTAATTTGTATGTTGCTAATTTGTTTTTTAATATTTTTAGATCTTCTAATGAAGAAGGACCAGCAATCAACACATCCGCATCTTCTTGTAATTTAATTATTGTGATTTTCCCTAGGGGAGTGTTGATGGGTAATTCTTCGATTAACTCATAAGGAGAATTGATGACTGTTAATGTGTCCTTTGCGGTTGCGATGAGCATATCTTTATAGGCATGAATACTTGGCTTTTCTAAATTTGTGAGTTGATCGATTTTTTCACCGTCTAGACCAATAGAAGTGATGGCAATTTTTTGATCTTTTGTATAGGTTAATAAAGCATTTAACGCAGTTGTTTTACCAGCGTTTTTTGCCGTTCCAATAATGGCGATTGTATGATATTTACTTAGGTTACTCATTGTGACGTCTTTTACGGGCAAGGTTTAGGTCTGTTAAATTGCTTGAATAACCGATCTCAGGATTCACAATACCATTTCGTGCATCAACACAACTTTCGCAGTTACATGTGTTGTCATAATTTGTTGGTCCGTGGTAAGTGTATATATTCCCTTCGTAGTTTCTTAAGATGATTTTTCCAGGTGCTTCTGATATGACATAGTTTGGCATCACGGGAATTTTCCCACCACCACCTGGTGCATCTACGACAAAGGTTGGTACTGCGAGTCCACTGATGTGACCACGCATCCCTTCAATGATTTCAATTCCTTTACTCACAGGCGTACGAAAGTGTTCAATTCCTTTTGATAAATCACATTGATAAATATAGTAAGGACGAACACGTAAAGCGATTAAACGCTTGACCAATTTCTTCATGACATTCACGCAATCATTTACGCCTCTTAGTAAGACAGATTGGTTTCCTAAAGGAATTCCAGCATCTGCGAGTTTACGAAGTGCTTCTGCACTTTCTGGAGTCAGTTCTTTTGGATGATTGAAGTGTGTATTTAGCCATACTGGATGATATTTTTTTAACATATTGACAAAATCATTGGTGATGCGTTGTGGCATCACAACTGGCGTTCTTGACCCAAGACGGATGATTCCGACGTGTTCAATCTTTCTGAGTTCACTAATGATGTATTCAAGTCGTGCATCACTAACAAGTAATGCATCTCCACCACTGAGTAATACATCATTGATTTGAGGATGTGTACGGATATAATCAAGCGCAAGTTCTACGTTATCTGTTTTAAGTCCTTTATCAGTTTGTCCTGCGAAACGTCTTCTTGTACAATGACGGCAGTACATACTGCACATATCAGTGATTAAGAAAAGTACTCGATCAGGATAGCGATGGGTTAGACCTGGTACTACTGAGTCATGGTCTTCATGAAGAGGATCATCTTCATCGTGAGCACCTATAAACATTTCTTGAATGGAAGGAATTGCTTGTTTGCGTACGGGATCCTCAGGGTCATCAGGGTTGATTAAAGTGAAATAATAAGGTGTAACCGCCATACGAAAAGTAGAAAGAACTTGTGATATTTGTTCCTCTTCTTCATTGGTAAACAACATATACTTGCGTAAGTCGTCAACTGTCTTTATTCTGTGCTGTACTTGCCAGTGCCAATCATTCCACTGTTCGTCAGTGACGTTTTTAAAGTATGTGTGTCTTCGTTCTAAGTGATTGGTGTATAATTTTACGGCCATCATAACCCTCCTAGAGATATTTTTCTTCGTAAAGTTTACGGATTTTTGTATCGTTTCTTAAAATATTAAGTGTAAAATCTGCATGATCTTTTGTATATCCATTCCCAATCAACATTGTCACGTCACTTCCAACACCTTCTGCGCCTAAAGCAGCTTTTGTGAATGACGTAGCCATGCTGAAGAAGTAGACAGTTCCTGTGTTCTTAGCGGACAATATTGAAGCCATTTCAGTGTTTTCAACATTGACAACATTGATGACAACATCTGCGAGTTGTGGTAATACTTCTTTGACTTTGTTGTAGACATCAATTGCGTTTGTTGCATCTGCTAAAATGATGTCATCACAGAGGTCTAATTGTTTGAGTAAATCAATTTGAGAAGGTTCATTAACTACGCCAATAATGCGTCCATTTTTTGCGTTTTGTTTTGCTTGATAGCAACAAAGAATCCCGCTTTTACCAGCTGCGCCGATGACGAGTACATCATCATCCTTGCCGACAAGTTTATTGGTTTGTGCAGGTGCCCCAGCAACATCTAGTGCAGCGAGCGCTAGTGTTTGACTCATATCTGTTGGTAGGACGGCATAAATGCCACTCTCAAATAAAATTGCTTTTGCTTTTACTTCAACTTGATCAGTCTCAAGGTGAATTTTTATGATGTCTTCTAATAATAAGGGGGTGAGTGAAAGTGAGACCAATGTAGCGATTTTATCGCCTACTTTTAGGTCTTGATCAGGATGATTTTTCCCTTTTTCAATCACTGTGCCAATCAACATTCCACCACTAC
>ENA-OSAI01000133-OSAI01000133.1-marine-sediment-metagenome-genome-assembly--contig:-NODE-133-length-45103-cov-12.678965_pt1 | contig 45103 bp, 44 predicted proteins | sample MGYA00237871_ERZ529316 | MGnify/ENA primary metagenome ERZ529316 (study PRJEB26369, sample SAMN03142814) | marine sediment metagenome | biome: marine; feature: borehole; material: sediment...
ATCTCAAAATTGAGTTTTCATCTCTTTATTTTCTACGAACTTTTTCAGTGCCTTCATGTTTTGAGGCTTTTTTTTATGATTTTTTGTCCATAAACATATAAGGAGAAACATCCTCATAAGAAAAATCTTCTCCCAATGTATCAAATGGGATATTTTTATCACGAATTGTTTTTTCATTGCTTTTCTTTTGTTTCACTTCTTTATTCGATGTTTGTTCTTCATTTTGGTAAACCATTTCCTGCATCTTATCAATCAGTGAACTTTGTCTACCACTCTCTAAATGTTCTACTCCATAAGCAAAAGCATCCTTATCACCCATCATGATCAGTACTTCTTTTGCTCTAGTAATTCCAGTGTAGATGAGTTTTCGTTTCAACATAATCGAATAACTTCGAAAGATCGGCATAATCACTACTTTGTATTCACTACCTTGTGATTTATGAATACTCATCGCGTATGCATGTTTCAAATTGAATAAGTCACCCTTTTTATAAGTTACTTGTTTCCCATCAAAATCTACAATGACTGTATCATCACTGACACCAATCACCACACCTTGATCTCCATTCATAATCCCATCATCAATCTGATTGACAAGTTGAATGACTTTATCCCCAACTTTAAATATACGATGATTATGTTCAATTTCATTTGAGTTGTTTTTATTAAACTCTTTTTGCAATAAATCATTGACCGCATCAATTCCTGTATTTCCACGATACATCGGTATCAACACTTGAATATCTTCAAGTAAGTCATATCCTTGTTCAATCAGATAATTGATGATGGTTTTCAATCTTTCTTGAAACTGTTCACTAGATTCACTGACAAAGTATCGATCAGGATAAACCTTTAATAAATCATTTGGAACGATCCCGTGATTAATATCATGTGCCAGTGAGATAATGTGTGAATCTTTTGCTTGTCGATGAATTTGTGACAATTTCACCACATTGATCAAATCACTTTCAATCAAGTCTTTTAATACTTGCCCTGGTTGTACACTTGGCAACTGGTCTTCATCACCAACCACAATCACTTTTGTTTCTTTTGGTATCGACTGAAAGAGTTGTGATGTTAAAAAGATATCCAGCATAGACGCTTCATCAATAATAATCATTTTCGCATTGACTAAATTGTTTTTATCATGAATAAAACTACCATCAAAATTGTATCCTAAGAAACGATGAATCGTTTCTGCATGTAACTTCGTCGTTTCATTCATTCGTTTAGCCGCTCGTCCTGTAGGGGCAATCAACTTCACTTCAAAGAGTGAATTATTATAAGAGATTGGGATTTGATGGTATTTTGCATAGACAAACACCAATCCATTGATGACTGTTGTTTTCCCTGTACCTGGTCCTCCTGTTAAGATAAAAAGATTTTGTTCCATCGCTTGATGAATTGCTTTTTTTTGTTTTTGCGTATAAGAAATTTCACTTACTTCTTCAAACAAAGTAATCAAATCATCTACTTTTTTCGCATTAATGTCCTCTACAACACTCGTCAATTCTTTGACTTTTAACGCGATATTCTTTTCTGCATAATAGACACTTTTTAACTTAATTTTGTCCTCTTCTTGGACAAAGAATTCTTCTTCAATTAACTCATCTAATAACGACATCAATACATCTTCATCAACGACATGTTCCTTACGGTTGATATGTTTACCCAAATATTCTTTCATTTGGTCAACTGTTAAATAGGTATGTCCAGCATTACTACCCATGTATTGATACAAATATATAATCATCGCTTTAATTCTACGCGGATCTGCTTCTTCAAATCCAAGTTCACGAGCGATAATGTCCGCACGCTCAAACCCAATTCCTTCAATATCATACATCAATTGATATGGATTTTCTTCGATAATTGAAATCGTATCTGTTTGATAATATTTAAAGATTTTCATTGCGGTTTTCGGTCCTATTCCCCAAGAATAAAGTTTGATCAATGTGCTTTCAGAAGCTTTGTTATCAACAATGCTTTCTGTGATACTTTCTTTTATTTTGTCCGATAATTTAGGCACCGTATCCAATATATTTGGATCATCTAATATTTGATCAATCGCGTCTTTTCCTAAGGTCTCAACAATGTTTGTCGCTGTTTTTATTCCCACACCTTTAAACAAATCACTTGATAGATATTCAATCAAACCAGCAATACTTGTTTCACTTTGTTTTTCATAACTTTTTACCAAAAACTGTAAGCCATATTTAGGATGTTCTTTTGTTTCTCCATGAAACTTATAACTTTCTCCTCTTAACGGAAGTGGAAAATATCCAGTGACTGTCATATAATCATCAAGAAAAAAGAGCGACTTCTTTAAATCAGTCTCTTCTACTTTCACTTTTAGGATGTTGAATGAATTGTCCTCACTATGAAAGACAATTGATTTGATTGTACCTACTAAATAATTCATTGTTGCCTCCTAAATATGCTTTACATCAATGATACTGTTTACGTTCACGAATTACTTTTTTGTTGAATATGGTATCGCTCTTCAACACGCATTATGATATTTTCTCTAAGAGTAATACACGATCAAGTGGTCCATTTTCAATACGTTCATATGTCGCACTTTTTAACAAACGAAAACCATTAAAACGACGAACCCATTCTTCGGTCGTCAAATTATGTGATCTTAACACACCATTAATGGCATATGTATTATGTGCCATTCTCACTGCTTTGGTGCGTTTGATCATATCTTCAGTCAAATAAAAATTCAGTTTCAACATCAATAACCCTTTTGGTTTTAACAATCTTTTAATTTCTTCAATCATTTGTTCAGAAGTTTCATAAGGCACAACATCTAAAACATTAGAAGATAATACTCCATCAAAAGAACCATCTTCATAAGAATCAAGTATTACATGTGTTCCAACTTTTGTTTCAATCGTATTTATATTTGAGTTCTTTAAGGTCTCATTCAAAGTTTCAATCGCTTTTAAAGAAGGGTCAATTGCAAGACCATGTGTCATTTTACTTCCTAACAAAGCAGCGGTTAAGATACAATATCCTGATCCAGTTCCTAGATCTAATATTGTACTCGCATAATCTCCAACATCTTTAATATATTGATCAAGTTCATGTTCAACTTTCATATCTTTTTTATCCAAAGTCATTGGTTTATGCTCTTTAAAAAAATCATTCCAAAACTCGATGAGTTCTGTATTTATTTTACCTATATTCATAAGCATCTCCTTTTTTTCTTACCAGTATTATTATACCATCTTTTTCAGGTTTTTAATGGATAAATGTGATGTGACAAAAATGATTGGTTTAACTATTACAATATCATCTTAGATAAGGTATAATAAAGATAATAAAAATTTGTAGGAGGACGATATGAAATTTAACGAGTATCAGTACGAACGACCTAACTTAGAAACATTCAAAAAAGAGATGGAAGAATTATTGTCTTTGATTGGCACAGATAAAGATCCATCAATAGAAATTGAAGCGATTCAAAAAGTATTCAAACTGCAAGACTACATCGATTCAATGATGCAGCTTGTTGGAATTCGCAATAGTTTAGATACAAAAGATGCATTTTATGAAGAAGAGCAATCTTTCTTAGATGAAAACAGTCCACATATTCAAGAAATGAATCAAAAATTCATCAATAAATTGCTCGAATCTAGTAATAGAAAAGCACTTGAAGAGGAATTTGGGACCTATATTTTTGATAAATATGAAGTCGCAAAAAGAACATTTAAAAAAGAAATTATACCTGACTTACAACAAGAAAACAAACTATCAACTGCTTATTCTAAATTGCTTGCTGGGGCTGAAATTGAGTTTGATGGTGGAACTTATAACTTAAGTCAAATGAGCCCATTCACCCAACATAAAGACCGTGACATTCGTCACCGTGCTCAACTCGCTGTGTCTGCTTGGTTTGAAACTGAAGAAAATGAAATTGATCGTATTTATGATGAAATGGTGAAAGTACGCCACAACATCGCAAAAACCTTAGGATATGACAACTTTGTTAGGCTCGCATATGATCGTTTAGGTAGAACAGATTACGGAGCAAAAGAAGTCAAAAAATACCGTGAACAAATCTATGAAGAAGTTGTTCCTTATGTGAGTGAACTTGTAAAAAGAAAAGGAAAACGTTTGGGTATTGAAGAGTTAAAATCTTATGACTTAGCACTCTCATTCTTAAGTGGTAACCCTACCCCTAAAGGGGATAGAGCTTGGCAAGTAAATCATGCCAAAGATATGTATGAAGCAATGAGCAAAGAAACAAGTGACTTCTTCAATTTTATGTTGGACCATGAATTGTTAGAGTTAGATGCAAAACCAGGTAAACAAGGTGGTGGATACTGTACCTTTATTCCTGAATATGATTCTCCATTCATCTTTGCGAACTTCAATGGTACTAGCCATGATGTGGATGTATTGACCCATGAAGCAGGACATGCATTCCAAATTTTCCAAAGTAAAAACTTGTTACCTGAATATCGCTGGCCAGGATATGAGGGCGCAGAAATTCACTCAATGAGTATGGAATTTCTAGCTTGGCCATGGATTGATAAATTCTTTGAAGAAGACACAGAAAAATACAAATTCAACCATCTAGCAGGAGCGATTTCGTTCTTACCTTATGGTGTCGCAGTTGATGAATTCCAACATGGCATTTATGAACAACCGAACCTTTCAAAAGAAGAACGTAAATCTTTATGGAGAAGTATTGAAAAGAAATATTTACCATTCAAAGATTATGATGATGACGCATTCTTAGAAAAAGGAACCTTCTGGTATCGTCAAGGACACATCTTTGGAGCGCCATTCTATTACATCGATTATACATTAGCACAAGTGGTTGCTTTCCAATACTGGGTTCAATCACACGATGATTATGAGAAAGCCTTTAGTAAATACTTAGATCTTTGTAAACTAGGTGGATCGAAAGGATTCTTAGACCTCTTAAAAAGTGCTGATTTAAAAAATCCATTCATTGATGGAACAATAAAAGAAACATTGATTCCTTTAAAAGAATATCTAGATAGTATAGATGATACATTGCTTTAATGAAATAAAACCGTAAAACAAACTAATTGTTTGTTTTACGGTTTTTCATTTTATATGCATAATATGTAACCAATTTTAATATAAAATACATCCCAAATAACAAAATGTATAACCACATACGTTGATTTTGTATAAGGATTAAATGTAGTCCTATAGAAAGATAAAACACATAAGATAATTGATGAAGTTTCTTCCATTTTTTATACCCCATATGTTTCCTGATAAACTGAAATGAGGTGACAAATAATGGAATGACAATCACTGCGGCTAGCAGACCAAAATAAAATGAAATACCTCCGCCAAATAACCCGATATCATCTAAGTAATATTCAAGATATCCTAATGCATGGGGGAACAATAAAATCGTCCCTATGACAGCCAGTTCAGCGCGAACCATAAACAGTCTTTTTCTTAGTGTACCTTTGTCCATTACACCAGAAAACATGACTACAATAAACACGCCAAAAGGAACATACCCCATACTGACAATGTTGGCTTCTTCTCCGCCATAAATCAGCGCAAGAATCGCAACCATACCATAAAATACATACCGATAATGATGAATTGTTTTATAAAAGAAAAAAGAAAAGATGCTAATGAGGGCGGTTGTTGTTAAAATAATCGTCATTAGTCATCATCCTCATCTTCGTGTTCATCGTCATCATCTTCGCGTTCTGACGCACCTGCGAGTTCATCAACTGTATTCGAGTATGTCTCATTGGTCGCACCAGCTAGTGCATCAATCGAGTCACTCACTGGTTCTTGCACAAGGGCAAGTACCCCAATCACAAAGAAAAGCAGTAACAAAATTACATTTTTCATCTCACCACAACCATATTTCACATTTGCTTAATGATATCATATTCAAATGAAATACACAATAATCAAGAAGTTGCTTTAAAGATGATTTCTTTTAGTTTTACATCATTTTTTGCATAGATGTTCAAAAGATGGTTCCCCTTCTTAAGTTCAACATATATCTTACCATCTATAGACTGATGTTCTGTTTGATTGATAGATATGATGGTATCGGAAACATCTTCACCAATGACCTCGATCACAAACATTTGTTTCTTTGAAGCATAAAATGTGTAATTCACCCACTCATCTTTTGATAAATAAAGATATAATGCATCTTCTTCATTCATCGATTCACCATTGTATTGTTTGAAATTGGGTGTAATGATTTGATTGTTTTGATTGGCAATCCTTAAGCCTTGAGACTTCCTAAATGATGTCTCATGTACTTTCACGTTATGTTTAGAGATTCCTTCCCCCTCATAATCAAACGCATAAGCAGGTGTGGTGAAGGTATCTTTACATACTATATGATTGCTTACTTCATGATGGATGAAAGAATAATCAAACTGAATATATTCTAAGAGTTCATCTAAGACATCTTTTGCTTCTTCTTTTGATAATGTATGTGTTAAGAATGCTTCCCAATTTTTGGGCTTTTTAAAACTGACAATGGAGTTATCTATATCCATTTTTTTATATGTCCAAAAAGCATAAGATATATTGAGTTGTTCATACATCTTAAATACTGCACTATACCATTCTTTGTTATTTTCGCCACCTTCACCCATGATTAGTGGCACATGTAATTTTTCTCTTAAGTCTATATAATCTTTGATACTCTCTTGATCAGGATTGCTCCAATATTTATGAAACTGTAGTAATATATTGTCATCTTCTAAAGAAGAGAATATTGATAAATCTGTCGACCAGTGTAATCCTTCTAAGGTGATCATATGATGTGGGTCTACTTTTCTAATTTCTTTGATGATGGACTCATATAAAGGCATCAACTGATTGTTGAAACTAGAAAACCATTTTGGTAGGGGCTCATTTAACAAATCATACGCTACAATGTATTCTTCATTTTTGTATCTATCCGCAAGTGTTTTCCATACAAAAATGGTTTGTTTTTGATAAAGAGGATTGAGAAATAATCTCGGAATATCATCAATTGAATTGTCAATATTGGTCCCAGTTTGTCCTCCAGGAGCTGCGTGTAAATCTAAGATGACGTAAATACCTTGTTTTCTTGATTCAGCGATCATTTGATCTAGCATCTTGAAGTGAGATTCAATCACACAGAGTGTCTCTTTATCTTCACTTGCTTCAAACAAAAACTGATAATCAAGTGGTATTCTTATACAGTTAAATCCTTCTTCTTTGATCAGTTGAATGTCTTTTTCTTGAAAAAATCTTCGAAACCATTCTTCAAAAAAATATTCTGCATATCCTTCACTGATATAAGATGTTATATACTCTTTGATTCTTCTAGGTCGATCAAGTGTTTCATAACTCTTAATCATATATCCTTCTAATAGTAACCATCCACCAATACCAACACCCTTTAAATACAAAGGGTGTCCATGTTGGTCGATGATTTCTTTTTCTTTTGCTTTACAATACAGTTTATCCATTATTTGATCGCTCCATCTGATATACCTTTAACGATGTGTTTTTGCAAGAAAATATAAACAATGACAATTGGCAACAATGCCATAATCAAAATCGCTAGAATTTGACTCCAGTCACTCGTATATTGTCCAAACAACATTTTCGTTGACAATAATAAAGTATATCGGTTTTTATCACTAATCATCAACAATGGTAATAAAAAGTCATTCCATATCCAAAGAGCATTTAAGATGACGATGGTTGCGGTGATTGGTCGTAAGATTGGGAACACTACTTTATAGTACAGTTGAAATTCATTACATCCATCAATTAAAGCTGCTTCTTCAATTTCTTTAGGAATATTTTTCGTAAATCCATGATATAAGAAAATCGCCATAGGAGAACCAATCCCAACATAAACGATTGCGAGTCCCCATAAACTTCCTTGAACATGTAAATCATGTGTCACTCTTACGAGGCCAATCATAATCGAATGAAATGGGATCAACATCGACATCACAAATAAACCAAAGAACAACCCACTTAGTTTTGTTTTCGTTCTAGCGAGTTTATATCCAGCCAAAGAAGCCGCGAAGACTATCCCTGAAACACTCATTAAAACAAGTAAAAATGTATTGAGTAAACTACGTAAATAATTCGTTTTTTGAAAAACGTCAATATAGTTATTCCATTGTATTTTTTCTGGTAAGGATAAGATATTGGTGTATATTTCACCATTCGTTTTCAAAGAATTTAAAACGGCCAAAAGGATTGGTGAAAGCGTAAATATTGAAGCCGCTATGATGAAAACAATCACTACTACTTTACCGATCAACGCAAGTATGTTTGCTCTCATTACATCTCCACCTCTTTTCGTTTCATCACTAAGAGTTGAATCAGTGTAATCCCTAAAATTAAGACAAATAATACAACAGCTTTCGCACTCGCATATCCAAAACGACTTTGCATCGCAAAGGCTTCACTGAATATGTTTAATGAGACGACCTGTGTTGCCCTACCAGGACCTCCACCAGTTAAAGCATATACTTGATCAAATACTTTAAAAGATGTCGATAAAGCAATAAATACACCAATGGTTATAGAGTTGGCAATGAGTGGTCTAACAATATGCCAATTGATTTGTAATTTAGAAGCTCCATCAATTCTCGCTGCTTCTAGTAATTGTTTGGGAATATTTTGTAACGCAGCGATATAGATAATCATTAGATATCCAACACTTCCCCATAAGGACAAGATTAAGATACTATAAAATGAATATTGGGGATTACCGATCCACGATTCATCTAAAATCATGAGACCAATTGTATCGGCCAAATATGGAAATACACGTGTAAAGATAAATAACCAAATAAATCCTCCAACAATCATACTAATCATATTCGGAAAAAAGAAGATTGTACGGAATACATTTTTCGTTTTCTCAAAAGATTCAATGATGACCGCAAGTAATAAAGCAATGATGTTTTGTAAAATCACCATATAAATAACATATTTTGATGTGAACAATAACGACTGTTTAAAATTTTCATCTCCTAGTAATTCCTTATAATTGGAGAACCCCACATAATCTCCGTATGTGGGGTCCAATCCATTCCAATTTGTCAAACTGTACCAGAATCCACCCAGCGCAGGATATAAAACAAATGTGGAATATAGAAGGAAAGCTGGAAGACAAAATATCAATAAAATACGATTACTATTTTTCATTATTTTGGCCTCCTGAAGAATCAGTTATTGATTGTCTATTGCACTTTGCCAAGCTGCATCTATCGCATCAATGACTTGTTGTTTTGTTTTATCTCCTAAGTAATACTCTTGTAACATCAACGCTGTTTCATCAGTAACACCGTTTGGTAATCCTTTTTCTAAATATGCTTTTCCTTGTGCAACATAAGCCATTGCTTCATCTACCCAAGGGAATGTATCATAAGTATGAACACTTGATAATGGATTGAATTTTAATTCCGCAAATAAATCACTTGAATGCTCAGCATCTAAAATGAAGTTGACAAGTTTGATTGCGATATCTTTATTTTCAGATGTTGGTGAAACTCCTAAAGAAGTCGATGTACTTAAGTTGATCATTGTTGTATCAGGATTGTTTGTGACAGGTAATGGTGCTAATCCAATATTCATATCAGGGTTAACATCTAAGATACTACCTGACATCCAAGGTCCTTGTACCCACATTGCAGCTTCTCCATTTGCGAAATCAGCTGAACCAGCTGCTCCACCAGTTTCAAATGCTCTTTCTGTTCCGTTTTCCATAATCAAATCAATGATGCCAAATACTTCATCAATATCTGCATATGAACCAGTACCGCTGTTCATATTTTCAATAAAATTAGGTTCTTCAGAATTGATCATACCACCTAAAGATAACGCCATCAACAATTGTGGAATCCATGACTCTTGGAATGCGAGTAAAAATGGTGTTTGATCATTCGCATTTAACGTATTGACAACTTCTTCCATTTCACTTAATGTTTGTGGAGGAGTTAAATTGTATTGTGCAAAGATATCTTTATTATATAGGTATCCCCATGCCAAACTTTCAAGTGGCAACGCAACAATTTTACCATCATATGTCACCGATTCTAATACACTATCATAAACTGAGTTCGTAAACTCAGCATCACTTAAATCTGCCAAATATCCAGCCTCATAATAATCAGGAATATCTGCGATCGCATGCAATGTATAAACATCAGGTGCGTCATCAGATGATAATCTAGCTTGTAATAGTTGTTGTGCTGTATCACTACTAGGCATTTCTAAATTGATTTTGACAATAATGTTTTCTTCTTCTAACATTTTTTGTTCGAATAATTCAAAGTAATCTTCGAATTGTTCTTGGAATCTAGGGAAACTCATAAAGACATCGAGTTCAACCTCACGTAAATCATCTTCATTGTTCTCGCATCCTGTGATGACAAAAACAGAAACTAAGACCGACATTAAAATGAACAATTTTTTCATATTCAATTCTCCTTTGTTTTTGATTCCATTATACAAACAAAGCGTTTACATTTAATTGGACAATCTTGATTAAGTTATTGGATAATATTGATATTTTTATCTCTAAACTGAATGGGAGTCAACATTGTTTCCTTTTTAAATACTCGATAAAAGTACTGTACATCAATATAACCCGACATCACAGATACAGTAGAAATACTAAGTGCTTGGTGTTTTTTTAATAACCTTTTCGCATACGTTATTTTCTTATTGGTGATGTATTGTTGGACACTCATTCCGACTTGCTTTTTAAACAATCTACTTAAATGTTCTTTTGATACATGGTAAATATCCGCAATATCGGCTAGTGTAATAGATTCGGTAAAATGATTGTCGATGTATTTTTGCACATCCAATATTTGCACTTTTTTGTACACATCTTTTTCAATGATTGCTTGCATCATCATCGATAAACTCTTTTGTAAGGAAGTAAAATTAAAAGCATTATAGTTATGATTGATTGCACCTTCTAAGTTATACTCATCTTCTAAGCGAATTAAAAATCGATGCATATCTGTATAGATGAACTCTGATAATTGATTGTTCATTTCTTTTGATTTGATCAAATCTTCTAACTGATCCAATTCAGTTAAGAGTTTCTTTTCATCTACAGTAATCAACGCTTTATAGATGATATTTTTTAATTCATAATACTTATTTAACTCAAACTTTAAGTCTTCATTACGCAATATTTCTTCAATATACTCATAACTCTGATTCTCTTTGATAATATCGGTTGCTCTTTTTACTGCGCTTACAAGTTCTGCTTTTACGACTGGTTTTAATAAGTAATCAATTGCTTTTGTTTTCAATGCTTCGTGAAGATATTTATAATCTTCATACCCACTCATCACGATAATTTCACATGAATAATCATGTTCCCTTACATATTGTAACAACTGTGCACCATCTACTTTTGGCATTCGCATATCAGTAATAATCAAAGAAAATGGATATTTTTCTAATAAGGTGATTGCTTCTTCTCCATTGGTTGCTTCGCTAAGTTCGTTGAATCCATAGTCATTCCAATGAATGACCTTTTTGATCAATTGTCTACTCCATAGTTCATCATCTACAATCAACAATCTCATGCGATAACCTCCTTCGGTAAGTTCATCGTTACTTCTACGCCACCTTGTTTTGCTTTTAATAGTTTGATTCCGTATTCTTTTCCATAAAGTAATTTGATTCTTGAATCAATATTGACAAGTCCAATACCAGCAAAATAATCATCATCGGAAATAATTAAGTGATTCTCACGTTCAATAAATTGTTGATTGATTAATTTGCGAGTTTTTTCATCCATTCCTGAACCATTATCGATAATATGAATCACAATATCCTCATTCATCTCACAATGGATTTTAATGCTCCACAAACCTTCTTTATGTTTGAATCCATGTTTGAACGCATTTTCAATAATCGGTTGGAGTGTCAGTTTTGGTACGGGAACACTTTTTAAACGGGCAGGTATATCAATCTGGAAATCAAGTTGATCCCCAAAACGTAATTTTTGAATACTCAAATAGTTTTCAATATGTTGGAGTTCTTCTTTTATTGTTGTTGAATCTTCGTTGATTTTCATGGAATATCGAACCATATTACTCATTTTAATCGTCGCGTCATATATATCTTCCGCATCTACGTTTAATGCCATTCCACCGATTAACTGAAATGTATTTGCCAAAAAATGGGGATTGATTTGCGCTTGTAATGCTTTTAATTGAGCACTTTGGATATCGATTTTGTTTTTATATCTTTCTTTGATCATTAAAGACATCTCATCAATCATTTTATTGTAGCTTTTTTCTAACAGATTGATTTCATCATAATTTTGAATATCACCTTTCACATGACTAAACTCAAATTCATTCATATGATCCACGAGTTTAATAATTGGCATGGTGATTTTGTTTGATAATATGATCGCTGTAGGTATAGTCACCGCAAGTGATATGAAAATAATTAAAAGACCCGTTGTAATCAATTGATTGTTAAACGCATCAATATATTCACTGTCAATCAAAGAAGCAAGGTATACATCATTATTCGATATTTGTCTGATCCAAATATATTGTTCATCATCTTGGTAAGAGGTGATGTTTGTTTTGTATTTCTCAAGCAAATTTTCCTCTTCTATATTTGTTTCATTGCTTGCGTATACCATTTCATTAGATGAAAAAATAAGGTAATCTGTATTGTCACCAAAAATTGAATCAAACTCATTTGTCAATGATTGATTGAGTTGAATAATGATGACACCCAATTCTTCTTGTGTTTGAAAATCATTGATTGTATGATAAGCCACGATGTTGTTTTGATGTGTCGAAAATCCAACACCCATAGGTATCCCTTGTAAATCATGATACGGATTCATTATGACGGTAGATTGTGACCTTAACCCATTCTCATAATCTAATGACACAAGCAAATTTGATTGATTAGAAATGACAGTGATTTTATTCGCTAAGTTCGCATTGGTGTAAAGCGCATTTCTTAATATGCTTTCAATTTCTGTAGAGGATTCATACACATCATCTACAGATGTTAATAAATTCTCTTCAATATGCATCGAATACATGACATCTTCTAATTGTTCGATTTTAGAATTCATATGTTGTGTGGCCCATGAAATCTTCGTTTTACTTTCTTCTAAGTTTGATTCGATTTGATCATCACTAACAAAAACCAGTGAATACACCAAAAAAGCGATTATCGGGATAATCGTAATCACCAATATACTCACAATTAGTCTTGATTTAATGCTCTTCATAAAACCACCTCATTTTTCTTTATCATATATTATTTTTTAGGGCAAGTCAAAATAAAAATATCAATATTGTCCAATATTTTCATTTTGACTTAATAATGTTTTAATAAGTAAGATATGCTATAATAAAGTATCCTTTATAGGAGGTGCCTAAAACATGAACGATATTTTTGAAAGTATTTATTTTGAAACCATTATCCTTTCTTTGCTTTCTGGAGCATTTGTTTTGATGTTATTTACACTTCTTTTGTTCTCTATTCAAAAGAATCCATATATGAAATATTGGGGGCTTTTTTGGGTTAGTACAACCTTGATGTTTTTGTCTTTATTTGTTTCAATCCATGTTGATTCTATCTTCTTTGTAGGATTATATCTATGGTTTGTTTTGCTTGCTGGTTATTTTTTATACAAAGGATGCTATCTATTTATTAATAAGAAAGAGTCAAATAGCTTACACATCATTATCCTAATATTTGCATTGATTATCCTTCCTACCATATTATTTCCAGACTGGATTGGCTGGGGTATAGTATTTGCTTTTTTAGGATATGGTCTCTATTTATTTTCAATTGGAAAAAGTTATTTATCATTATCAAAAAGAACCATGACTTATCTAGGTATTATTATGATTGTTTTTTCAGTATTTTCAATCATTTATCCCTTTATCCTTTTTAGTACTTGGTTTCTCAATTATGGTTACTTACTATTTGGAATACTTGGTCTTTTTATGGGTATATCTTTATATTTGGTTCATTTTCAAAAAGAAAGGCAAGCTTTTATATCAGTTCAAAACAAATTGGAATATCTGATTATGCATGATCCTTTGACCAATCTTTATAACCGTGCTTATATGAGCGAAGTCTTCAATGAAATGATGAACAATGGTGAAATCAATGTAGGATTGCTGTTTATTGATATGAATGATTTCAAACTTGTCAACGATCGATATGGTCATCGAGCTGGTGATGAATCTTTGGTTCATATTGCCATAGAGTTAAAAGAGTTGTTTTCTAATACAGCAGATGTTTGTCGCTTTGGTGGAGATGAGTTTGTGATGATTCTTCGAGATACAACTTATGAATCTGTAAAAAACGTTCAAGAACTGATTCTTAAATTTCATCCCACTTTACCGTATGATGTTGATATTACTTTGGCAGCTGGAGTGTCATTTAAAGATAAAACATCGCAAGATATATACACTTTACTTGATGAAGCAGAACGTGAAATGTATTCCATCAAACAAACACAAAAATCATGATATTACAGCCAACAAACAGTTGGCTTTTTTCATGGAAAAACCCCACTAAATAGTGGGGTTAAGGAAATAAGATGATATATTCAATTTAACTATTGAATAGTTAATACATAAACAGTTGTATTTGCGAGTGTAACAAGGATAAAGAATAATGTGTTAAAGAATACACCAGTCCAAATATTGCCAGTTTTTATTGACAATCTTCTAGAGATTATCGCAACAAATGACAATGTCGGAACAAGTCCCATAGCCAAAATTCCACTTAATGAGAATGTTGGATATGCCGCAACACCTGTGTTGTATAATGTTCTATATTGATAAACTAAGAAAATAACAACAGGTCCAGCCAATAAGAACGCTGCTAAAAGGTCACCTTTCCAGTTTTTGCAATTTCTAGTATTGACATATACTGTGACTGCTGCCGCTAAGAAATAGATAAAGAATAGTGGCATATATCTAAATGCAGCGACGAATTGATGACTATTAAAGATCTTAATTGCATATGTATAGAATCTAAAGTCTGTTAAGAAAATCCATTCAACTAATGCTACAAGTAATAATAGAGTAAATGTCATTGTAATTGCTACAATTGCACTAGCAAGTAACTGTTTCCAAGTTGTTTGTATTCCAAATGGATTTTTCACTTCTTTGTTCACATTAAATAATCCTGCGGTACCAAAGACGATTAAGAAAATCAAGCCCGCACTGGCAATCGCCCAATATACAATAGTATTTACTGAAGGAGCTGAATAATAAGTCGCCTCTGTAAATAAATCAGTATTGGTTAAGAACCATCGATATAGCAATGCCATCAATACCAAAATCAATCCATATAATGTCACTCTGCGTGCTATGTTAACAGCTTTTTCATTGTTGTCTTTAAAGATTGAAGCAATCCATACAGCCAATACAACGAAAGCCACAGCACCAAGTAAATAGTACATTGAATCTGCGAGTGTTTGTAATCCAGTTCCACTACGATTCATAAAATCAGTTAAGAAGTATGCACTTAATAGTGTCGCAAGGAGAATCACGATTGTTTTTAACATTTTTTCTTCTTTTGACACCGGTAATTCTTCTATGATTTCTAAATCTTGACTTGTTTCTTCTTGAATGTTTTCTTCTTCCTCTTCTTCTTTTTTATAAACCATATTGAATACAGGGAATTTAGTAAGTACGGTAAATAATGGGAAAATCATTGCGATCAATGCAAGTAACCCAATCAATGTAAATGCTTCTTTTAACCACCATACTTGTGATGTAGTTCCTGTATCAACACCATAAGATTCAAGTGAATCTAATCCAGCCAAATTCAGTTGGAAGGTAAAAGCTCTTTCAAAAAACTCAATCGTATTTTCTCCACTTTCAAGTGACCAAGTGTTTTGTGGATGAGTTTCATCAGGAGTATAGATAACGCGTTGTCCACCATCTTGAATATAGAATTTTCCAGCTTCAGCTGAACCTTCATCTGTACGTCCAAGAATAGCTAACCCAACTGCGTCATTGACAAAATCTTTATAGATAACTGAACCTACTGGGTCTGCTGAGTTGTCAAAGAAAAATTGATCATAATGTGCCGCGATTGTACCATAACTTCTTGATTGGAAGAAATTTTGTGGGTCTGGAACACCTATATAACGTAAATCAGAACCAACTGGTAAAGCCGCTGCTATTTTTCGATAACCATTTGTCGCAAAATCCATTTCATCAAAAACAACTGCATATGTTGATGAGAACCCACCCATTGAGTGACCACTTACACCAATCATACCATTACCATCGTCATCTTTTAATACATAATCTTGATCATACATGTATTGCACTGCATCATAAACTGAACGCACAAAGAAATTGAATTGTGCAGGAGTTTCCCACACAGAATCCCCATGGTCATACATATCAAACGCAAGTACAACATAACCCCTACGAGATAATTCAATCGCACCAATTTCTTGCATTTCTGCATTGTTCAAATATCCATGTGTTAAAATTACTGCCGGTGCTGGATTGCTCTCATCTACATCATTTGGTAGATATAGATACCCAGATAACTCACCATTGTCTGTTTCAAAACTAATTTTATCAACATCTACTGAAAAAAACGAGTTTTGAACAGTTGAAGCAAATAAGCTCGATACAATCACTACTACGAGTAATGCAATTAACCAATTTAATGGTCTTTGTAATTTCTCAATCATTATTACCCTCTCTTTTTTTTGGATTTTTTTATATAATTTGAATTATATAAACAAAATGGAAGACAAGTTCTTAAGCAAAAATAAAAAGAGTCCCAAAACAAAAAATACGATTATACGTGTTTTTTGGCTTTATCTATGGACTCTAAGCGCTTTCATTAACTTGTTGTAATCATTTTATCACTTTAAAGTATTTATGTCAACAACTGATTACTACCCTAAGAAAAAGAACTTATGGATGCTCCATAAGTTCAAAGGTTTATACTAATTTCTATCAATCAAGGATACTATATCCATCAAATACCAATAAATGATTCTAATTCAGACATGATCATAAAATGAAATACGAGCACCAAAGCACCCATCACTATAAATAAAATCCTGGCAAATGTTCGTCCATACAAATCTTCAAAATCATAAAACTTTATGCGAAACGTAATCGTGAGCCAGAGAATTTTTAAATTCACCCCTAAGAGTCCCATCAAGATCAAATATCCTCCTAAGAGTAAGTATACCCAGTCAGCAAATGACATATTATTCCTTCTTCCAATAATCTTACTGCTTATTTCATTATACCACTTCTTTTCTTTTAAGGGTATGTTCTTTTCTAAGTTACTAAGCAACGCTCCGTTGCTGTTTGTAAACAAATAAGGCATTGTCTTGTGCATATTCTTGTTATATACTACTAATAGATGACAAAAGAAAGGACACGGGCAGAATATGAATTTTGGAGAAAGACTAATATCAATCAGAACTAGCAAAGGAATCACACAAGAACAACTAGCAAAAGAGATGGGCGTTTCACGCCAGGCTATCTCTAAATGGGAACGCAATCAAGGATTACCTGATTTATACAACATTCAACAGTTGGCATCTATTTTAGGAGTCAGTGTTGACTCGTTGATCAATAATCAACCAAGCAATGATAGACAACCTCACAACCATTATGACCAACAACCAAGTGGGATGAATTTTATCAAGAATTTACTTTATAAGGCCAGACATACAACCAACACAAAAAAAGCACAAAAAATTAAAAACTGGTTATTAGTTGGTGGTGGACTTGGTGTCCTCATTGGTGTAATCATCAGTATTTCAGGCTTTTACGGTTTTGTCAAAGGTGGCTTTGACAGTGTCAACAGTTTCGGAAATGACCCAACTGATTTTTATAATACAGGAGGATTCACAGAACCTAAGGCCTTTAACCCAATTCCTTATATGGCCATGTTTATGGGTGGAGGCTTCCTTGCTGGTATTAGTATGTATGCCGTGTATGGAGGGCTCGCTATTACGGTCGCAAAGGTTACCACAAACTTCTTAGATGACCGGGCAAAATGTCCAAAATGTGGCGATGAAGTTGATGCTGATGAGGATGTTTGTTCTACTTGTGGATTCAAATTAAAAGAACATTCTGAGATCGCATGTTCCTGTGGAAAAATCAATAAAGCAACTGACGCCTATTGTCGCAGTTGCGGTCTAGCGTTAGAAAAAAGTCACCTCTAGGTGACTTTTTTCATACTTTCATCTAATGAAAGTACATAGGAAACAACTTGTGATATAAGCAAATATAATGCGATTTGTTTCCAAGTAAACCTAGGATGTAATCGCCAAAACAAATAACCGAACTTTACTGCCAGAATCATGAGTTCAAATAGTAGGATAATAGTGGTGAAATTTGACGAGGATAATTGAACTACTTGAACATATAATATATAAGAAAGTCCATGCGTTATCAAATTGATGAAAAGCACATTCAGCAAGGCTTTCTTTGTGAAAAGTTTACAAACATAGGCAACAACCAAATTAATCAAAATAGAACTTAACATGGACCCAATATTCAGTACAACAAATATGATAGAATTAAAATCAATCAGTGATCCAAGTGAAGGTTCAATTTATTGACTAACAAAAAAAAGAATCAACTAACTGATTCTTCTTTTTGTTTGATAAATTGGAGAAAGGATTCTACTAATTGAAAATCAAACTGACTTCCCTTATTGATATCAAGTTCAATTTTCGCTTCTTCAATACTTAATTGTGTTTTATATCCACGGTTTGATATCATCGCATCAAACGCGTCACATATCATAACTATTTTAGCAAGATAAGGAATATCATGCCCTCTTAATCCATAAGGATATCCGTGTCCATCGATACGTTCATGATGATATAGAATAATCTCTAAGATTTTTTCATCATCTACACCATTACGAGCGAGCATAAATCCTCTAAACGGATGGTAGTGAATCGTCTCTCTTTGTACTTGAGATAATGTTGTTACACCACTGAAGAGTGACTGATCAAAGTACGATTTTCCCAAATCATGTAAATACCCACCAATAAATAATCGATGAACATCTTTTGAATTTAAGTTTAAAAATACTCCAAAATCTTTACATAAGGTAGCGACATGATAAGAATGGCTATCGATATCTTCATCATGAATATAGTTTATATTGCTATGTAATGCTTGATAATCTTCATTTGTTCTTAACATATGTCCACCCTCTTCAAATATATATACAAAGTGCAAGATACTTTTTCTCAAAAATATCAAAAAAAAACACAATTCTTTTGAACTGTGTTTTAGAGATATTAACCTTGTTGTTTTGCTGGTATGAAAGAAGGTTGTAGTTTTTTATTCACTGGCAATTGTTCTTCAACAACTTCTTCTTCAATATCTTTAATCATCATAGCGACAAAAAGTCCTACAACTGCTGTTCCCATCGCAATCATAAATGTTTGATTGTAAGACGTGCTAAATCGTTTGATGATTGGTCCAAGTAAAGCAGCTACACCATATGCTTGGAAAATGAAACTATAGTTTGCACTAAAGAATTTCCCACCAAACAATCTTCCAACAATTGTTGGCACCAAACTTAAGAAAGCACCATATCCTAATGTGATTCCTAAAATCGTCAGTAAGAAGAACGGATAACTTAATGGAATAAATGCAAGGATAGCTAGTGACACAATCGTAACCAAGTACATTGTTCTATATACATTGAGTGCACCCAGCTTATCAGCCAAAAATCCTGAAGCTAGTCTTCCAGCAGCGTTGAATATCGCAATAAATGCTACTACACCTGCTGCCTTCTCATAAGATAAACCAACAAAATCTGTTCCGATATCCTTGGCCAAACCAATCACAAGCAGACCAGGCATTAAAGCAAAGAAATCGCTAAACAACAACTTATAAAAATTCGAAGTCTTTAACATTTCTTTGGTTTTATGATCCCAGTTTTGCGCAGCAGCTTTCTTTTTCACTTTCACTTCGCCTTCAGGTACATCAAGCAACAAAGCACCACCAATTGTCATCACCGCATAAACACCTGCGAGTGTTAAAAAGACACTTGATACAAGTTCAGTAGTATACGCCGCATCACCAATATTAAACATATTTCCAATCACTGTTTTAAAAACAAACCCACCAATCGCAAATGATCCAGTAGCGAGCCCAGTAACCAATCCTTTTTTACTAGGAAACCACTTGACCAACGTCGATAAAGGACATACATACACAAACCCTACACCAGCTCCAGCCATCACTCCATATGTTAGATAAAGCATTCCTGGGGAAGTCGCAAATGATGATAAGAAGATTCCACTAGTATATAGTAACGCACCAATCAACGTTGTATAACGTGGACCCAATCTTAACTGAATTCTACCAGACAACATCGTTGATAATGCGAATGATACAAGTGAGATTGAATACGTTGTTACTACCGTATCTTTATCTACCCCAAATGCCTCTGAAATTGGTTCATTAAATAAACTCCATGCATATAAAGCACCAATTGCTACTTGTACTGTGATCGCCGCTAACGTCACAATCCATTTGTTTCTTATTCGATAACCAAATACTCTTTTTATAATATTCATCTTGTCACTCCTTTTTTTTCGCGCAATTACCATTATAGTAATTCATGTAAGCATTATCAATGGTTTTGTTATCAAACTATAGATTTTCTAATTAATGAGTGACCAGTCAGTTTATTAATTATTCATTCATGTCTTTAAACCATCATGAAGTTATTCTTAATACAAAGAAATCATATTTCTATGGTAAACTATTTCTTATCATAGAAAAAAAGTCTATAATAGAAGTAAGAAAACATATGATAGGAGAGATGTTATGTTATTAACAATCATTACCACATTAACCTTTTTACTTATGTTATCTACAAATTATTTATCCAATAGTATTCCTATTGGAGGACGCACGCAAAGTGATATTTCAGCAGAATACCCAACGTTATTTACCCCTTCTGGTTTTACCTTTTCAATATGGGGAATCATCTACATCTTACTCATTGTGTTTGTCATATTACTGTTCACCGATTCTACTGTGATCAGTGCAAACAAGACGCCAATCTTATTACTATTTAGCCTTGTTAACATATTAAATAGTGTTTGGTTAGTTTTTTGGCATACCGACAGAATATTTCTTTCGACCATCGTGATGATTGCTTTGCTTACTACTTTATTAGTGATGCTTTCATTAATATCAAGAAGTGATGCTTTCACCTTCGCAACCTTTAGTATTTACGTCGGATGGATTAGTGTTGCGACTGTTGCGAATATTGCGATATTTCTTGTTAAACAAAACTACCCATTTTTTATGAATCATGAGCAATTGTTCTTTGGGCTCACCTTATTTCTAACAGTCTTGATTGGTGCGTATATGTTGATCAAAGAGCAAAATTATTATTTCGCAGGTGTATTTTTATGGGCATACATCGGAATTGCAACGAAATTTATTCCGTAAATCAAAAGGAGGATAATCAATGAATAATAGAACAGTTTTAGTTACCGGTGCTTCTGGTGGTATTGGACATGAAATTGCTAAGTCCTTCATCAAAGAAGGCTATCATACTATTTTGCATTATCACTCGAATAAACAATCAGTTGAACAACTAAAAAAAGAAATGAAACAAGAAGGTTTTCAAAATATTGAATTATTACAAGCTGATTTATCAGATCCCAAATAGTGTACAAGAAAGCATAGATGCATTAGTAGAAAAAAATATTGTTGTTGATGTATTGATCAACAATGCAGATATCAAAGATGATGCAATGGCGCATAAAATGACGGATGAACAGTTTAAGCATGTTGTAGAAACGAATGTCATGGGTACATTCTATATTACAAAACGAATTCTACCAATGATGCGCAAACAAAAATATGGTCGTATTATTAACATCTCGAGTGGACTAGCCCAACATGGTGGCCTAGCAAAACTCAATTATGGAGCATCAAAAGCTGCCATCGAAAATATGACCAAAAACTTAGCCATTGAACTTGGTCCATTTGGCATCACAGTGAATACTGTAGCGCCTGGTTTAATCGAAACAGAGATGACCAAAGCAGTAACTGAAAAAGAAAAGGACGCGTATCGAAAAAAAATACCAATTAGAAGATTGGTTGAAGCAAAAGATGTAGCACATGCATGTCTCTTCTTCGCCGATGAAAAAAGTAGTGCCATCAGCAATCAAGTGATTGGTGTTAATGGTGGATTACGCTAGTTTTGTCAGTCAATTAAAAAAGCGTAAATCGATTGATTTACGCTTTTACTTTGCTAAAATTTCTTTGACTCTACCAACAGTACCATCTTCAAGTCTTACTTTGATTCCATGTGGGTGATTCGCTGAGTTCGTTAGTAATTTTGATACAACACCTTCTGTTAACTCACCACTTCTTTGATTTTGCTTTTCAACTACTAGTACTTTCAATCCGATTTTTACATCACTTCTGTTTTGTCCATTCATCTATACTCATTCTCCTTTATAATAGAAAAGAGACATCTTAAAAAGATATCTCTATAAATTAGAATCTATATTGCAGCGCTGGAAAACGCTACTAGAAACTAAATCTACCCTAGGACCCGATAATAGGTTAGATAGCCCATATGCTAAGATGGCAATCAAAGCACACTTTAAATCCTAGTGCTTAACTATATTAACACAAAAGAACTGAAATGCAAACACTTTTGTTCTTTATTTTTTATCATACACGATTGTTTCATTGTGAAGGGCTTCATTATGTGCTAATATGAAGTAGTTACTAAGTAACTTAAAGGATGAGTAGATGAAAAAATACCTATATATCATATCAGCAAAAAAATCATATGAAGAGTTGTGTCTAATGGAAATGAGGCATATTTTTGATACGCAAACAAATCATAAATATCATCTCACCAATCAAAACATCGATGTTTCACGCAGTCCATTTATCAAAGGAAAAGTATCGATTCTCTATACAGCCAAAGACATTTCAACCATTGAACAACAAATAAAACAAGATGATTTACACTATGATGACTATAAAATTCAATTCATCAAATACGATGAAGTGCCTTATCAATATAGATTAGATATCATGCGAACACTTGGGTTTCAAATCATTGGTGATTATGCTTTAAATGATCCAAAAAATGAGTTTCTCATCACCAAACTCAATGATGAATGGATCTTTGGAAAACTCAATCGAAATCCAAACAATCATCTCACAAGAATTGAGAAACCACATAATTATTCAAATGCACTAGACACCGTTCTCGCAAGAGCCCTAATCAACATTGCTATTAATAATGACTTTACAAAAAAATTGATTGATCCTTGTTGTGGAATAGGAACCGTATTAATTGAAGGAAGAACATTAGGAATAAACATTACAGGATATGAAATCAACCCACTAGTAAAAATACGTTGTAATGAAAACTTAGCGCATTTTCACTTTTCCCCAGACGTTCAAAAAATTGATATGTTGGATACAACTGCGCATTATGATGTGGCAATTCTTGATTTACCCTATGGACAATTCTCTTTTGTTACAAAGGAAGAACAACTAGCCCTCTTACAGAAAACCAAAGAAATCAGTAGTCGTGCGATCATCGTCACAATGGAAGATATGAGCGAAGCATTTCATTCAATTGGTTATACCATCATCGAACAATGTCAGATTAAAAAATCAAATGCTTTTAGTAGATATGTTAGTATATTGCATTAAAAATGCCACTTGGTGGCATTTTTAATTGATACCAAATCCACCTAGCCAGAAAAACCTAACATATTCTGGTGAATTGAGTGCCCTTGTATCAGAAGGAATATGGATGTGGTTCCCTTGAAAATGATAAAAAGCCCAAGCACCAGCTTCATACACAAAACCAGCGGTGCCAGGAATCAATGCATCTTCATTGATGGAAAACACCCAATAACTACGAACAATTTCAGCACTACCTATTGAATCATACCACTGTAGTTCATAGGTGATTTCTTCTAAATCACCCAATGTCATAATCACATCAATCGCTGTGATGATTCCTTCTTGATAGATGTCATCACGTAAATTGTGGGCCACAATTTCAACATCATAAAATCTATATGAATTCTCTATACCATCAATGATGATTTCAGGAATAATCACTCGTTGATTATTCCGATTGAATCGATCAACCTCATCGACATAAGATGTATATATTTGTTCGATTCTCTCTTCACTTTCTTGATATAAACGAATCGTCATACGTTCTTTATATAAGAAGTGGTCCATTCGATAAACAGACACCTCTCGCCAACCACCATCATAATGAGCACTATACCACCAATGTTCAATACCATTGATGTTTTCAATTACATAAGTATTCATTGATTCATCAAATGAATAACTCATTTCAAGATAACCTTGTTCTTCTAAATGCACCAAAATCGCAAAGATGGAAAAATGTCCATCAATAAAAATATCTGTTCTTAATGTTGCAATCTCAGTTGGATTATACCAAAAAGTACCAATCCCTTCGATGGCTACTTTTTCACTACCTTCCCCTACTTCGATTAAGACAATTTCTTCTTCCTCTATTATTTCTTCTTCATCTATTATTTCTTCTTCCTCTATTATCTCTTCTTCCTCATCTACTTGAGGAGATTGATCAGTTGGATCTGCTTCCGTTACATTGTTGCAAGCTGAAAAAAGCAATACTAGCAATACCATGAATCCAATACCTAGAATCTTATGAATCTTCATAATCATTCCTCCTTTGGACCTTCTATCTTTATTGTACAATGCATTTTAGGTTTCGTTTGTTGAGATGCATCTTTCGGCAAATATTAAGAGGGGTAATAATGAGCAAAAAAAGATTGAAAACTAAACCAAAACTTGCTATACTAATACTGCATGAAAAAGGAGGTCTAATATGCTAGAAGTAAACAATGTAGAACTAAAATACGGTGATTTTACAGCTGTTCAAAATTTATCATTCACCATCAAACCAGGAGAAATTTTTGGGTTACTAGGAACCAATGGTGCTGGTAAAACAACCACATTTCGCGTAATCATGGGACTGTTAGAACCATCAAAAGGTGAAGTGCTGTATTTTGATAAACATGTCGGATATCACAACGTTGATGAGATTGGCTATATGATTGAAGAACGTTCCTTACTGACAAAACTAACTGTCAAAGAATTGTTGCTTTTTTTTGGACAATTAAAAAACATGGAAAAAGAACTCATCATCAAACGTTTAGATTATTGGTTAGAACATTTTGGTATCACAGAATATAAAAACAAAAAGATCAAAGAACTATCAAAAGGGAACCAACAAAAAATACAATTCATCTCCGCAATCATCAATGATCCAAAACTATTGGTCTTAGATGAACCATTTAGTGGTTTAGATCCAATCAATATGAGTCAATTTATTGAGGTCATTAGAACGTTCCAAGAACAAGGGAAAATGATTGTTTTTTCTTCACATCAACTTGATCATGTTGAATCATTTTGCGAGAAAATTGTTGTCTTAGAAAAAGGTGAAGCCATCATAGAAGGTGACATCAACCAAGTCAAAAAAGACTTTGAAAAGCTCACCATCAATATCAAGGCAGATGTTGATATCGATGTATTAGAAAACCTTGATGGTGTCTATAAAGTCATCAAAAACACCAATAAAGTGATTGTAAAAATAGAGTCAGATAAATATATTGACGGTGTGTTTGACTATGTAAAAACTTGTGAAAATGTCACATTATTTGACGTTGAACAAGCGAGCCTTAGTGAAATATTTGTTGCGAAAGTTGGTGGCAAACGTGAAAAAGTTTAAATTTCTAGTTGCTTTCGGATTAAAAAAACGCATATTTAAAAAAGCATTCATTATTTCCAATGTCATCATTGGACTTGTCATTATTGCGCTTGTGAATTTGCCAAGTATTATCTCGATTTTTTCTGATGACGAAGAAGAAATCACTGTTGTAAAAACAGCGATTATTAATAATACAACTGATACAGAGTATCCCCTTGAAACAAACATCATTCAAACATTGAATCAAAGTTATCAAGGGTATGATTTTGAAGAATCAGACAACACATTAACCAGTCAAGAAGATTTTTGGGACCAACAAGAACTTGATGTGTTGATTATTTTTAGTGGTGATTTAACACAACCTAATGTTGAACTATATGCATTAAATAGTAGCCATCAATCTATTCTCCAACAATCAATACAGTTGGTCTTATATGATTATCAAGATATTGGATATGCGAATTATGATATCAAATCACCACCTTCAAATGGTGATGACCCAGGACTCTCACAAGCAGATCAATCATTTCTTGATGGGATTGGTAGTATATTATTCTTACCTGTATTTTTCTTGGTCATCATGGCAACACAATTTTTGGGTGTTGACATCATCGAAGAAAAATCAAGTAAAGCAATCGAAACCATCATCGCAAGTGTGCCAGCGAAAACACATTTTTTATCAAAGATTACCGCAAGCATCACCTTCTTACTGATTCAAAGTGGTGTCCTTATCGCATTTGGATTTTTAGCATTCTTAGTCAGCAAAATCTTTGAAACATCGAGTAGTATTGAAAGTCTAAGTTTGCTCTCAGAACTTGCTAGTAGAATACCAAACTGGCCAATTATTCTCATAATGTCGATGTTGTTCTTAATCTTTGGTGCATTATTATTTTTAGTTTTAGCCGCATTCTTAGCGTCAATTTCAACAACCCAAGAAGATTACCAACAATTTCAAGCACCAATGATTTTCTTAATCCTTGGTGGGTACTATATGACCATCTTCTTACCAATATTAGACGCAGACGGATTAATTAGAGTCTTCTCATATGTTCCTTTCTTTTCAACAATGGTTGCCCCTATGGCTTATATCCGTGGTGTCACCACCTTGTTAGAAAGTATCCTCAGTTTAATCATCACGATTGGTTTCGTATTTTTATTCATTTACTATATCGCACCAATCTACCGTATCGCCATTCTTTCATATGATGAGACAAAATTCTTAAAACGCATCAAATTTTATTTTAAAAAAGCATTTACAAAAAAATAATTAACAAAAGCGACAAAGTTCAAACTTTGTCGCTTTTTATTTGAAATAATCTTAGTCATTGATTTCTTGATATCGATTCACAATCAAATCATACAAATGCACAATATACTCAGACGGATCAGACAGATGATAAATCACCGCATCAAACTCATCATTGACACTCTTTTGAATATTCAAACGATCTTGATAAAGTTCAATCACAATCTTTGTGTCACCATTTACCATTGTAATATTGATCGGTCCTTGCGCATAAAGCAAAATACACATTGTTTCTTCACAGACACTTTTTTCTCCCAAAGGTTCACTAAATATCAATGCAAGATCATCCATCACATCAGACACTGTTAAATCGATTTCTTCAAATGTATCCCACTGTGGTGGTGTCATGATTTCATTGTTTAGTTCTTTTACAATGATGCTTTCCAAAGCAAAATCATTTAAATCAATCTCTAAGACGTTCGCTATACTTGTGGTCACTGAAAAGTAACCATAATCTAATGCTTCTAGTTCTTCTCTTGAGACATCATGTTCACGAATAAAACCAATCAAAGAAACATACTCCTCTTCAACCAACACCACATAACTTAACGGACACAAATTGATGATGTGATATGTTGTTTCTTCATCAAGTTCTACACCCATACTATACCAAGCTGCACATATCTCTGCTTCTGAATCATAAATATACACATCATACCCATTTAAGGTATGTTCAGTTTTTTCATACTGATTTTCACTACATCCTACTAAGAAAAACAACCCACCAACAATAATGATTAATAGCCATATCCTTTTCATGTGTCCCCACCTCAATTACATTATACCAAAGAACACATCCTAACGAAATAGATTGTTTTAGCTTACAAGATTCTATATGTAAGTTACTTGTATAAGAAGATAAACAAACTTATAATGAAAGTAAGAAATCTAGATAAAGGAGAAGTGAACAATGAAAAGAATCGCATTACTCATTGAAAATCTATACGATGAAAAAGAATTTGTGTTTCCTTATTATCGTTTACTAGAAGAAGGCTATCAAGTAGATATCTTAGGAACAAAAAAAGGTGTTACTTACACAGGTAAACATGGTTTACCTTTCAAAAGTGATTTATCTACAGAAGAAGCAAACCCAGATGATTATGATGCATTAGTCATTCCAGGTGGTTTCTCACCAGATTATATGCGAAGATCAAAAGCAACAATTGACTTTACCCATAAAATGCACCAACAAAAGAAAATCATCGCAGCGATTTGTCACGCACCATGGCTACTAATCTCAAGCATTGATTTAAGTGGGCACAAGCTCACTGGCTATCATTCACTAAAAGTAGATATTGAGAATGCTGGTGCAACTTACCTTGATGAAGAAGTCGTTGTCAGTGAAAACCTCATCACATCTAGAAATCCAAATGATTTACCAATCTATTTAAAAACAATTATTCAAAATATCAATGCATAAGAAAACACCATCATTTCAACTTGAAATGATGGTGTTTTTATTTGTTTTCAATCAATTTAATGAATGTATGGTTTATTGTATTATCTTTAAAGTTACAGTCATCCTCTTCAAATCCAAAACGGTGACCCACATTCTTAAATACATCAACAACGTTATCTATATGATCCATATAAGGAAACTTAATCATCTTTGATTTACCCATCGCTTTCGCTTCTTTAGCTGATGTTGCCAAAACAAAATCATATTTATGGAGTTCATCAATGTGGTCGTTTTTATAGCCTCCATAGACAATCATATATAAGTTTTGTTTGCTTGTCATATTTAGATTTATACGGTAGTTATCAATTGTTTTTAATTCTATGTAACTATCAACATGTAACTGTTCTCCATACCAACGATTCTTTAATACTTCGAATGTCTCTTCTAACTTAGTAGCGATGACAAACTGGACATCATGTACTTCAATGTTGGCGTTTTTCACACTTCCACCTACACCAATCATAAATACTTTATGCTCATTTGCGTTGTTCATATATTTTCACCTACCCAGCTAGTTCTAATGCAATCTCAAGCATTAGGTCATTGACTTGTTTCTTTATCGATTTTCGTTCTTCAGAAAACCCACTCCAACCTTCTTGCTTGACAATGTCTGAGAAATACAACAGTTGTGAAAATGCTATCTTTCGAAACTTCGCAACTGCACATAATCCAGCGCATTCCATTTCAACAGCGATTGCACCTTGTTGTTTTCTAAGTGCAATTCTGCTTTTTGTTTCTCTATAAAACGCATCAGTTGTCCAAGCAATTCCTTTATCATATAAGACGTTTCTCTTTGATAAGGCATTCTTAATCATCTTGTTCAGAGAAACACTTGTATCTACATATAACGATGGTTCTAAGTAATGATAAGATAATCCTTCATCCCTGATTGCTTTACTGACAAGTAAAAACTGCTTCGGATCAAAATCCCCAATCAGACCACTACTCCCACAAGCAATCACTCGCTTAATTCCTAAGGCAATCAATTCTTCTAGTAATCCTCCTGCAGCTGCGCTTCCTAAAGGAGCATAAGAAAGCACCAACTTATCTTTATAGATATATTGTGGTAGTCTATAAGAAGCACCAATAAATGTAAACAAAGGAGTGCATTCTTGCAGTATTTGTTCATCAGGAGATGGATCAAAAAGCATTATTGCTAAATCAATATGTTTGGGTAGTTCTTTACTTGCTTCTAAAATAATATTTGGACTAATCAATCCCTCTTCATCTAATCCTTTTGTATCTAAGATTGGTATGTTCATATCATCACATCCTTAGAACAATTATAGCAAACCAATCATGCCTTAACAATAGAAAAATGGTTGAATATTCAACCATTTTTTCGCTGCTTACATAAATACAATTCTTTATCTGCATAATTAATCAGTTCTTCTGTTGTATCAACTGAAGAATCCATCACCTTGATCCCATAACAGAATTCAATCAAATACTTTTTAAGATAATCATCTTCTTTAATCATTTCTTGTAAACTATGCATGAAAGTATCTAAGTTTTCCTCATCAGTTAATTTTGTAATAATCGCAAATTCATCTCCACCATAGCGCGCAAAAGAGTCTGTTTTGCGTTTTCTTTGTATAATTAGTTGACTAAAATGTTTTAATACTTTGTGTAATCTTCGAAATATTCTTCCAAGACTTGATCAAATTTACGGCGATTGAAAGCTTTGGTTAATGCATCATAATCGGAAATAATTTGAAGTCTTTGATTTTGTTCTAACATCATCAAATCTTGCTCAATGATGTTTTTAAAAAACATCATGAGTTGTCGGTACTTTTCTGAAAACTGATTGGTTTTATTGTCTAATGCACAAATTGTCCCAAAAAAGGATCCATCTTCCCATTTGATGGGCAATCCATAATATGAAATCATATCTAGATTAACATCAGGATTATCTTTCCATTTTTCATTTTCCAAGCTGTTTTCAACCACTAGTTCTTTATCAGTCCCAATCACTGTTTCACAATATAACCCATGAAGCAAAAGATCTTTGCCATCACTTGGATAGGGATTGTCTTCGTTCTCACTTTTTAAGAATACATTCATATGTTCTTTTGTGATTTGCATAATTAAACCGGCTGGGACTTCTAAAAGCTCAGCAACTAGCGAAATAATATTTTGCCATTTTTCTTTGATATAATCATTAATCTCTGGTTTATCTTCATCCCCAATGTTCACACGTACTTTTTCATTTAATTCTCGCAATAATACATCGGTTTTCATCTCATCACCTCATAAATAAAGTTATTTTCATAGAAAAATTAGTCATTTAATACATACTCTCCATCTTTAATAATCATCTGCAAATGCTCTTTTAAACAATCCCCATATTCATTGATCGTATAAGGAGCTGATATTCCTTCAAATGTTCCAATTTCCAATATCGCTTGTTTTACTAGTTCTGTGTCAAAAGAATCTGCATATTCGATTGCTTCTTTTAACATATAGACTAAATCGTACGCATTGGTCGCAACCATATCCACTTCAACACCGTAAAGATCAAAAAATGTATCATGAAATAGTTCGAAATTTGGATCATCCATATTTTCATAGTAATCAAAGTAGGCATAGATTCCTGAGGTATTACTTGTATCAATCAAAGGAATCAATCCCGTTGACGCCCATGATGATAAATGCATATCTATTGGGTAGTCATTGGCGATGATATAATTTACAAAAGGTGCAATAGTGGTGTTTGATCCAACAAGCATAACTGTATCATAATCTCCTGTATCTAAAGCGTCTAATATTAATTGAGAATCATTAGCATTATCACGATAATACCCAATCATATCATAATCATCATCTGTATATCCCGCATTACTTAACACTGCTTCAAAACTGTCCTTATGATGTTGCGTTAAGATGTAGTTATCTAAGTTGTATACAAGCAACACTTTTGAAAAAGACGCTTCTACAATTTTCTCTGTCATATCTAATCCTTCATATAAAGTAGTCGATACGTTTCGAATAAGATTGTCATCAATATTCGATAAACTATCTGTACCAATCGATGGACTTAAGAACAATACATCTTTCCCTTCCGCATTATCCATCACCTCAACAGCGACAATACTTAACGTATGTCCTATGATAAAGTGAACACCTTGATTGATTAAATCATTACCAACTTCTACTGCTTTCTCTGGATCTGCTTGATCATCTTTGATGATTAACTCAATTTGTCTTCCATTAATGCCACCTGACTCATTGATTTCAGCAATCGCCATTTGGACTGCGTAAAGTTCCATAGTACCAACACTCGCATAAGTACCTGTTAATGTCCCCGCAAAACCAATCGTGATTGTTTCTTCTTGCTTTTGACAACTTGTAAGCAAAAACACAATAATAATCATATTTAACAATAGTATTTTTTTCAACATTCAATCACCCCTTTTGCTTTAATTCTTTTTTTACCACATCAAGTAAGTCTTCTTCTGGCATTGGTTTAAAAAATAGATAACCTTGAACATAGTCACATCCATATTCTTTAAATATATCAAGTGTTTTTTGATCCTCGATACCTTCAACAATTGTAAAAAATCCCAAGCGATGTGAGAGATCCACAATCGTTTGAATCAAGACACGACTTTCAACATTGCTTAAAATTGATGATAAAAAGTTTCTCGATATTTTCAAGGTATCAATATCTAGTCTTGATAAATAAGTTAATGAACTATATGCATCACCAAAATCATCTTCACTAAATTTAACACCCTTGTCTTTTAAATACTTAATTTTCTTCGAAATTCCTTCAAAGTCTTGGATGATTGTTGATTCTGTAATTTCTAACTCTAATAAGTTGGGATCATAATGATATTTTTCCAACGTTTGATCAATCATTGATGTAAAGGAATCTTTCATAATGGTTTCCACACTTAAATTGATACTTGCGATTAATGCAACCCCGTATTCATCATGGATAAACTTATTGAGGCGCAAGGTTTGATTTAAGACTTGTTCATCTAGGATGGATATCTTATTTGTTCTTTCTAAAATAGGTATAAACTCATTAGGTGTGACATTCCCTAGTGTGTCGTGATGCCATCTAGACAATGCTTCAAAACCTCTTATTGAATGATCTTTTACATTAATTATTGGTTGGTAAACCACGGTAAAATCACGATTCTGTAAAGCTTTTGTAATTTCTAGTTCTATGTTTGATAGTCGGAAATACTTATCAGATTGTGCATCATCGAAACACAAAATTTGGACATTATCAGTAACCTTGACCTCGTGCGCAGCCATAATAGCTTTTTTGATGATTTCTTCATAAGTGTTTCCATGATTTGGATATCTTGCCATCCCAATATTGATTGTCACTGGAATACTTAAATTTTGAATGGTAACTCCATTGGACAATGTTTTCAGGATATTTTTTGCAATTTCAAATACTTCTTCTTTTGTCTTATTTAATATAATTCCTAAAAACTCATCACTTTGAACGCGATATAAATAGTCAAATGTTTTTCGAATTTTCATACTGACTTCTTTTAAAACCTGATCCCCAAATTCGAATCCGAAATTGTCATTAATCAGTTCGAAACGACTGATATCTATATATAAGAGGGACACATTTTCATTTTTCATCAAATCATTAAAATCAATCATCGCTTTATTTTTACTAGGCAATCCTGTTAATTGATCATGGAATGCAAGATATTCTAATCGTTCAGTACTATCTTTTAAACGTATGCGCATTTCATTAAATCCTGATCGCAATACATTTAACTCTTTTATTTTTGAGTGTGGTAATTTCGTAGTGAAATCTCCTTGACCAAACTTTTTCAAGCGACCAACAACAATATGTACATCTTTAAACAAGATAAACTGGATAAACACAAATACAAGAATCAACAAGGCCAAAATCGCAGTAATAGTGAATGCATAGTAATTTTGTGTAATCGTGTTTGAATATAACGCTGAATCGGTTGATTCATAGATCACAATAATCCAGTCAGAAAAACCAATTTCTTCCATACTCAAAATCGATTCTTGATCGTTGATTTCAAATGTTGAAAACTCACTTGACTTTGTATTTTCTAATAATGCATCATAATCTTGAAAATAGTTTTGAATAAGATGTTGATTATCAACACTATCATAGAGATATTTCCCATCTTGATTTAAAATCATCAAATCTTTGTTATCAAAAGATTCTTGAAAATTATCACCATAAATTGTAAAAAACTCAATTGATATTAAACCTGTAACTATAATATCTTCTCCAATATATCCGACCTCTAGTGCTAAATTTTCTGAAGTAGCATCATAAATCAACTGACCAATCGTTAATTGATGAATCCCTTCTAAAGACTCAATCAAGTAATAGCTTGATATATTGATTCCTTCTCTATTTAATGTTTCATCACTAGAATACAATATATTACCATTTAAATCTAATACTTCTATTCTATTTAAATAATCAGACTGTAAAATGATTGTTTCATAATACGCTTCATCAAAAATTCGATCTTCAGCACCTATCAAATTATGATGAGCCACTTCAATACCGATAATAGAATTAATTTCAGATTCAATTTTTGCATCAAAATAATCAGCAGCACTCTGTGCGATTTCACTGTTTTCTTCAAAGGCCTCTGTAAAAAAAACTTGATTTACACGTCCTCTTAAAACGATGAAAAACAAGCTTGCAGATATAATGACCGATAAAAATAACGCTACAGACATAACTACTTTCATTGAATAGGATTTATTATGTTTCATACAATCACCTAATCTCATTATATGTGATACTAGTTCATAATACAATAAATAATGAAGGTCAAATGGTGTTCTTCCATTACATTACAAAAAACCTATAATACTTACACTCATCTTGTGAGTGTTCATTTTATAGGTTTCTTTATTTATGTATTTATAATCTCTTCTCAGAATATCATTTGTATATTTAGATTATGCGAGCAATATACCTAAGAAAATAAACCACGCTAGAATAGATTTCCCAAACAAACTCAACCAAACATACATACGTTCACCATATATATAATCTTTCCATAATCCTACTTTTTTATATTGCAAGTATTGATTCAAAGCGAATAGATTGAATACTAAAAAATAAAACAATAGACCAGGTATGACAAACCATGGCAACTGTGATAAATCACCATTGTTTAACATATAAATCACAATGAGCACCCACGGTGTTACTCCAGCAATCCAACCAAACCAATGTGCTGTCCAATCAGTCTTTGTTCGATCAATTGGATTCATTTTCTCCATTAATAAACCAAAGAGATTCATCAGTGCATTCATAACAAATATCAGCAAAATTGCTTCTATTGTTAGTAACCCAAACATCGTCGCAAGTAATACAATCATGATGGATGATGAGAGGGCATATTCATACCAGCGAAATGTATTGATACCTTTATCAATAGATGCAAGATAGCGAACACTAAATGGCCCTGAGATTAAAAAGTGAAATAGTGCACTTAACAAAAGAAAAAGCGCAACCAATATGCCAAATGGTAATTCAAACATTTCTTGTGTTACTGGACCATATCCACCAGTTCCATTCACTTCAAAAAATCTTCCATATATCGTTGGTTTAAAGTCTTTGAATACATCAACAGTTAATGCAAGAATAAGAATGGCTGATCCTTGAATGAGATGCATGAAACCCATTTTTTTATTGAATGTTATTAAACTATTTTTCATAAAAACCCTCCTTTAACTATATGTCTATTCTATCATTAACCTATTAATAGTTTTCGCTATTTGCTCTCTTAGTTATGGTTACTTATATTAAAATGATCTTCATAAAATCTACTGACTAACCATTATAGAGAAATCAACTATCCAAATGGTGTATGTAAATGATATACTATATATAATATGCTGTTGATAGAGGTGAAAGAAAATGATGAAAAATACAATTGGTGAAACAATGAAAAACTTAAGAACAGAAAAAGGTTATACCCAAGAAAAACTCAGCGAGATACTTGGTGTATCCGCACAATCTGTCAGTAAATGGGAAAGGTCTACTTCTTTTCCAGATATCCAACTATTACCAAAAATCGCAACGACATTTGGTATAACGATTGATGAGTTGTTTGTGCAATCAACAGATGATGAACTAGAAAAGATTGAAAACATGTTGGATTACAAAGATGATGTTTCTTATGGAGAAGAATCCTATATTATTCAGAAGTTGGAACAAAATCAACATAGTGACCAAATAAAGAGATTAAAAGCAAAACTATATTTAAAACGTGGACAAACATATCTTAGACTAGCTGAAGAGACGATTAAGAATGCATTAGAAAAAGATCCAGATAATAAAGAAAGTCATTATATCTATCTATCAACAAATAATGGGGTAATGACTGATTGGAACTTCTATAATAAGATGGAGATTATAAAATACTACCAAGACTTTGTTAAAAAGAATCCTAACAGTAAGTTAGGACACGCACATCTACTTGATCATCTTATTCATGATGGAAGAATAAAAGATGCAGAGTATGCTTTAGCAAGTTATCAAGAATTGGATAGTTCTTTTAGAGTAGATTGGTATCAATCACGTATTAATCAGTTACATAAAGAAGTAGATCCTCTTATTAAAAACTTTAAAGGTGACTGGCTACGACATAGTATAAAGGCAGATGAATATGCTAAAATAGGACAATATGATATTGCGATTAAAGAGTATCTCACTAGTTATGAGTTACAACCTTCTCCTAAATATATCGACGCACTTGAATCTATTGCTCATATTTATGAGATAAAAAACGAACAAGATAAAGCAAAAGAATACTACAAAAAAATCGTAACAAACTTAAAAGAAGAATGGAACATTACATTTGGTTCTAGTATTGAATACTATATGAAAAAAAGCCATTAAATGGCTTTTTTGTTTGCTTTTTATTCCTACTCATATAAGATATTTAATTCCCAATCTGTAATGACTGTTTCTCCTTCTATTAAAAAGAAGATTAGCTCATCAGTATAGTAAATTATTTCTAAGTTTTTAATGTCTAATTTGGAAGATCTTAAATATAGCAGTTCAACAGTTGGTTTGGTGTCATTTATTGTGCAGTCACCTTCATAAACAAATAGTTCACTGTTGTAAGTATTAGGACTTACTTTACATGTTATATTTGTTTTGAAGAGTTCTTCAAATGTCTTTAAATCTATAAAGACCATACTACCCTCTGTATATACTTGTAACAATCCACCTGGTAACACTTCATGAGATTCATATTTAGAATCAAAGGTGATGGTCTTACCAATAGAATGAATGGTTGTTTCATAATCACCATAGTTAAAATATACTGGATATCGATTAACAATTTCAGTATTCGTTTTAGAAAATGCATATTCTAAGGTTAATGTATCTTTCGAAAAGACTTGATGATTTTCTTGGCAAAACATCATAAAAGTATCTTCATGTATATCAAGTATCCTCGAACATCCTTCTATTACAGTATGTTCTCCTGTCACACTATCAATGAATGATACATTGCTATTTGGATTGATTAAGAAATATTCATTCCACTCTTTCAGTAATACATGGAAAGAATATTCTATTATACTAAATAGTTCTGTTCTTTCATTTGTTACTCTATTCTGACGATAGATTACTTGATCTTTCTCATAAAGAAATACTTCATCATCAATCACAAATATGTCATCATAGTGATCATCATATAATAACGAAAAAGATGAATCTAACACGATTTTGTTTTCACCTCTCGAAGCAATATAGTAATTGCTCTTACGATTTATAATTCGATAATCAACTGATTCATAAGTCTCTTCTTCTATATTGTAGATTTGTCCTGATGATTCATATAAATAGATTGTATCTTGATTTTGAGAAATAATTATATCAGCATAATTAACAAGTTCAAGGATCTTATCTCCATCACGATTGATTATTCCATATAAAAAGTTAGAATCTTCGACATAACGTACTCTAAAGTATTCTACTTCTTCATCATATAATACTTTGTTTTCAATTGATTCATAGTATTCAATTCCAGTATCAATAAAGGTATATATCTCAGGAATGACTTGTTCAAGATTACTGTTGATTAGACCATAATAAGTCACATTATCTTTCACACATTGTGTTTTATATAGTTCACCCGTAGTATCAACATCACTTGATATATCAGTATCACACTTTTCGCCCGTGTTGCTGAATATACATCCAGTTAATGTCGTTACGAATGTTAGTGTAAGTATTAGAGTAATTATCCTTTTCATAGCTTCCTCCAGTAGTTGTGTGGTGTTAATTATGATTTAACATGAATTTATTACATATAAAAAATATAAAGCAATTAACTTATTTTTGGTAAGCTAGCAAAACTTCGCATAACGACACTTCATCTCTTATCGCTTTATACATTGCTTTAATTATTCCATCAAAACTATCATCATATTTGATTGGTATAAATGACATATGATTCAGGGATCTATTTTCGTTATCTATATCATCAAAATACAGTACATCGATATTCGCATCACTAATTTGAATTTCCCAAATATCAACATCTTCACCAATTTCTCCTTTAAGTTTCTCAATATCTTCACTTATTCTATCTTGATATGTTGGATTGAAGATAATTGACTCTACATCCAAACTATTGAAACAGTTATGGAGTGTTGTAGTTAACTTTTTTATATTAAGGCCAAAATGTTCATAATCTCTTCCTAAAAAATTGGCAATATAATTTGGTTTAACAATATTACGAATTGCAACTTCACGCATAGTCAAATCACTTAATGTTAGTTGCTCTAAATCAATATTGGTAAACCGTAAGATAACCACATTGTTTAAAGGACCAACAACAATATGTTCTTCAAACCTTACATTGGGAAAATGTTTGTTTATTTCTTTGATCTTCGAGTATATTTCATCATTGAGTTCTTGTGATTCAATATATAAGTTCATTATGCCATACCTCCAAACCTAAATTTAATAACACAACTGATGATTGTACTAATATTACTTTTTGTATTTTTAGTTGCCACTTTATAAGAAAAAAGTAACATATCCTATTTAGTAGTAGTATACCACTAGAGTTTATCCATAATAATCGAGCAGTGAAGGATTCCACCACTCGATTCGTTTTTTTGCCGGCAGAATTATTCGGGTCAAATATTGGCTATTTTATAATACCAATGATCAGCCTTCTTATTTCCTTTTATTGTTTTTAAAATTTCATCTTTAAATTTCTTTCCGTAATTTTCACATACATAATCTACATAAGAAGATAAATATTCACAATCAATTCTGTTATTTAGAGCTGTATCTAATAATTTACAGAGTTTCTCAATATTGCTATCATTATGATCAATTGCTTGCAAGAAACCAAAGAACTGATAGCCTAAATATGATTTTTCAAATGTAACAATTCTACACTTTGTAATTAAAATTAGTGCATTAAGAATTTTATCATCTATTTTAATGCATTTTTTTTCGGATCGACCCCTTTGTTCTATTGCAAACATTATCCTTTCATATGTTGTAGTGTTATAAACGGTATTGGTATTACTAATAAAAACGATAAAATCATCAAGAGTTCTTTTGAGAACGACATCCTTTTGAGTGTTTTGATAAGTGAATAATGCTCCATTTACAAACTCTTCATTCTTAAATATTTTTTCAAAGTCAAGATTATATATATCATTAGCAAAAATCACAGTATAGTACTGACTTAAATTTGATATAGTAATCTCATTCTTAAAATTAAGTTCATACGCTTTATTAAGGTCATACAAGATATAATCTTGTATTATTTTAGAATCAACAAAACGTAGATTAAAATGCATTATATATCCTTCAAAAAACCATATTTTGTAAGTCCTATTTAGCAATTTGTATATTTCTGTGATTTCATGTGGATTTGCATTATATAAATTCAAAATTTGTGTTCCGAAAATGTATGATAATATATTATCCAATTTATCGTCTTTAATTAGTCCAATTATTTTAATCTTAATTTGATTTACATCGACGCCATTTGCAGACAATAGATTAATAATTTTTAAAAGAGATTCTATTCTAATATTAATAAATTTATGACTAATGTTTTCCAAAGTCACTTTTTCATCACTTCTCAATGTAGAGATATCTGCAGTGAATTGGCCCTCTACAATTGATAGAATACAGCTCACTAAAGTATTAACATCTAATTTTGAAAGTCTGTCCTTATATGTTTCCAAAAACTCACTAAAACGATAAAGATTAATACTCAATTTTTTATTTGATGCACTTTCAATAATATCCACAAGATATTTATTACTCAATTCTATTCCACTCTTATTTTTACTAAGAACATCCAGAATATCATTTAAAATTATTGTATCTAGCAACTTAACGTTATCAAGAAATTTCATGTTGTTATCATTAATTTGTCTATTGAAAACTTCAATAAAGTTATTTGAACTGAAGTACTCCTTGCGAGATTCGCCTTTATAGTAATCATTTAGTTCTTTATAATCCATCTTTTCAATAGTTTTAATAGAAACAGAATCTTCATATGTACTTGAAAATCCTGTTGTAATTCTAATTGATGGGCCCAGTATATGGTCTAACTCTGCAAGAGATTTTCTGCCATAAATTAGATCAGTATAAGCATTCTTAATCATTTTTTTATATTTATCATTATCGTTTGAATATACTTCCTCAACTATCTTAATATAGTCTTCCTTAAGTATATCCATCCTGCTAATATATATTCCGAACTCTTCTCTAAAATACTCTGATTTAATGGCCTCAAAAATAATATCCTTATTTTCAAGAAACTTTGATGGAATGCTCCTAAACTCTTCTGTCTTTAATTCAATTCTAAATATAAGCTTAAGTAAATATATCTTCTCTAAAATCATTTGAACATCTATCAATTTTAAAAACTCAAAATATAAATTATATTTAATTAACAGTTTGGAAGCAAGCATAATCATTGTAGAACCTTCGTCGTAATCTCTTAAAGTTAAAGAGCTTTTATATAATGAATATTTGTAATCAATAGTCTCGTCAGTCAGAACTTCAAATATACATTCTAAAATACAATCCTTAGTGAAAGTTTCACCAATACGAACTTCTTCCAACATAATTCTTCTCAATTTTACACTTATAATAATGTATTTAAGTAAATCTTTTGAATAAGGTGATTCCTTTAATAGTTCCTTCGAATCTTTCAACTTATAGAGTAAGTAATCCGGCATTGTAGCTGAATCCAAAATTTTCTTAAATTCACTTCTTTTTAAATTTGAAAGTACCCTCAAAAAAATATCCCATACTCTACTAATGTAATAACCTTTATATGACTTTAATATTTTTGTGCTTTCAAAAGTATCAATAATTAGTTGTATTAGAAATTCTATATTCTCTTTAATAAATTCATCTGATAAAAGACTATACAAATAATCTATTGCATACATATATTTGTCGGATAATAATTCAGGATGAAACACGCCGAATTCAATTAAAATTTGCAGGTAATGCTCTCTCCCGTTCAATTCGCCAAATAACTCTTGTGCAAATAGGTTATCATTATCTTTTACTCTTTCTAATAAATCTAAAATCATTCCTTTGTCTGCTGGGTTCAAATCACTCACCTACTTCATCTTTCAATGCACTTCTAAATTTATCTAAAGCACTACCTGGAGATTTCACTGCCAAACCCAAACTTATTTTGGTAATGATTTCATTAAAAAGATTATGGTTTCTTGATGAGTTGTATCCTATGATATTAATATTGTATTTCTTGCTATAAAATGATGAGGAAATTTCATAATCTTCTTTTGAGTCAAATCCTAACAATGCATATTTATTCGTGAAGCACTCATCTCCCGATATTAAACCAACCAATTCTGGCTCTTGCATACTACTACCAAGAAATAGAATAGTTGAGTTCTTAAGTTTGTCTATATCAACTATTTCCTTTAGCAAACTTATCGATTTCCCTGGGCTATTATATCTTTTTAAGTATGATTCAAAATCAAAAGTCAGATCTTCCATAAAATCATGCTTATTGGATTTTTCTAATGCCCCATGTAGATGAATAATTCCATTTCTTCCATAATCAACATACTCAGGTGATTTAACAATCTGATTCTCTATATTTAAAACTTCCTTTAGAACATTATCGAAATTAGTGGTGCAAAATACTGCGTTTATCTTACCCAAGTCATTCAATAATTTAATTTCTTTTTCGGTTACACTGGAATACTCTAAAACACTCTTTTTTAGTTTCATATTTCGACATAGGCTATTGTATAAAATTTCATTGGATTTCAATTTACTAATTAGTAGCTGATTAATTAAACTAATTTTGAGCTTAATATTAATGTTCGAATATTTCAATTTTAATAAATAAAATTGAATATCTTTTTCATATTCAGTGCCCAAAATATCATTATGATACATTACATCCAACATTATCTGTTCTATTAGGGATTCCCAATTAGGTAGTTTAAACATAGAAGAAAAACCTGCGCCTAAAAATACAAATAATCTGCTATCTCTTATATCTGATGAAATAAGTGTATCCATTTCGCTAATAAAAGTCCTTAATTCTCTTGAATCCTCAATGTTATTTAACTTTTCAATAAACATGTAAACACCAACTTTCTATTAATTATTGTTTCATTACTCCTTTATTATTTGAATGTAAACTTCAAAACAATGTAATTATACACAAACTTTACTTATCTCTAATTTATAGAATTGCACTCATATCGAACCCATAGCAAATTATTCTATAAATATTTCAAAAATTGTTTTTAAGCAAATTTCATGTATCGTACTTTCATTCAATCAAATTTTGAAAATTTCAATATTATTAAAATAATACCCATTATTATGGTTTCAAATTCTCTTTCCACATGAGAGTAACTTATTGAACCTTCTCGTTGATATTTGTTCTTTGCATCCCACGGCCAGTTAAAACTTAATAATCACTTTTGTTTTATTTTTAGACTTCTATACTCTAATTAGAAACTTCTCCAATTTAATTTCCAAATTTTTTCATCAGCATAATATATTTCTCTAAAAATCCCTGAATTATCCATTTTAAGATACCCCTTTAATTTAGGATAATTTAGTGCTTTTTGATTAATTTTAATATAATCTAACCCCGGGCTTTCTAACCCAGCTTTTTCAACATAAATAGCTTCTTTATCTCTGTTTTCTAACAATAATTGATAAATAGTTTTAAGTTCTTCTTTTTCGTCATTCAAGACAGCATTGTTTATTGTTTCTTTCTGTTTTTCTTCATCAACCTTATGTGCGTGTTTTTCAAGGATTGATCGTTCTATATATTTTTTTTCAGCAGTCTTATTCAATATTAAATGAATTAATAATATTGTCAGTAAGAACAAAAGAATGAAAATGTAGATCCAAAGTGGTCCTGATATAAGCCACGTAACTACTTCTATCACAGCAATGTAAATTAGTATGAAAAATCCAAGAAGCGCTACAAAGATAATCATTCGTGACTTCCCTCCATCTGCAGAGGTGCTTATTAACTTCATTGAATAAAGCCAACCTACTATAGTTGTAGTCAGCGAAGTAGCAATTAGCATAAATGTTTCAAAAACAAACTTATCAATTATGGCAATTCCAGATAATACCATGCTACCTAAAATTAAACCAATTACCCATTTTCTACTTTCAAACATGATAACCCCCTAAAAAATCCCATAAAGGACTGTTTGTTTTTTTCCCAATATTATTCTTATTTAATGTAATTGGTAACCTGTTCTAATAAAAATGCATTCGAACGAATTAAAGACTCAAGCTCATTTTGAGAATAATATTTTGATTCAATAATATCCAATATATCCAAATTTAATCTATTAGAATTATGTCCACAACTATATTCCTTTTTTTTGACTAAAATGTTTTCATCTATTATCTTAATCTCATATGTGAAATCATTCATTGCTAATCCCCATTAATATCACTAAATGGTTTATGTTCAAACTCATAGCTCTTATCTTCGTTATCGTTTATTTTTACGAGCATTTTTTTACATAACGCCACTCAATTATCTGTTTTAGTATCTCTATAACTACTCTTACCTTGTTTCTCTACAAGTATATACCCACATTTGAAACAGACATACTCTAAATGAGTAGATTTCCCGTTTTCATCTAACTTACTTTGAAGCGCTTCAATTCTTCCCCATTGTGAACCACATTTCGTACATTTTGTTTTATCCATTTCTTTTCTCCTTTTTAAAAATTTTTAATCAATGTTTTTAATTATATTATAACATGCAATATTATAAATAACGAGTCATATAAGACCCAAAAGGTCTTTGTTATAATGTTCATGTCATAAGTTGCAACTTATTATGTAAATTATATCGTTTTACAGATAATCATGCATGATTTCTTGTTCTAATTGTTGCATTTCTGAAATTTGATCATCAATTGCACTTAGAAACGATATCATCGCTTCAAATAAATCTGTAAAGTTTTTCTTATCATTTGTGTATTCATCTAAAAAATACATATTCATATACTTATCACACGGATATCTAAATTTATCTGATCTAGGATCGAAATTATGAAGGTAACTAATGTATCTTTCAAAATTTAGCAAATCTGTTTCATCTAAATTTGAATTATATCTTTTTACCTCGCTTCTCATAATATTCCAAAGTCCTAAAACGCTATGTTTCTTTCTCCTAAATATTTTCAGAGGAGTTCTATTAAGATTACTATGTCTTGAATATATCAATCCTTTAAGAGACAATTCAATGCAATTTCTATAAAGATATAATATGGGATACATAATACCATTGAAATAATTTATTAGGTATTTTGCTGCATCTCCATATCCATATACAAATGGAAAGAAATCTCCGCTATTGTACTGATATCCTACCACACTAAACACACCATTTAACTCATCTAGTTTTAACACCTTATTATGGCATTGATTATTAAAATCTTTATTTTTGCTCATAGTTTTATATCCATCATTATGAATAATTCCATATGCATGATTTGCTGATTTATATATTTCAAGTAGATTTAACCATGTTTGTTTTTCAAAAGGGAGCTTACCAGTTAAATCGAAAGGATATCTGAAAAAGTCCGAATCAGTATCAATGTGATCTAAATCATTTATATATGATTTTATCCAAATCACTGTCTCATAACTTGAAATCTCTTGATCATAAATCCCTAACTCAACTAATATATCCCTAATACTATGTCGAAACTCACCTATCTTAAGTCTTAACTCATCGATATTCGAATATTTTTCTGCTAACTTAGATTTTACAAGCAACTCTAAAGAGTGTCTATATAGATATAAAATAGGGAAAATCCATGTATCCAATTCAATATTTGAATTATTAACATGTAGGTTTATCATTAAGATATTTGCTGCTGACAAAAAATCATTTGCCATTTCCTTAAAGTGAACTGATAAACTTGATGCGTTGTAGAACTGAAACAAAGTAGTTGATTTAGTATTAAAACTAGTTAAATCAAACTCACTTCTAACCCATTTAAAATTTTCTTCATCTAGTATAGAC
>ENA-OSAI01000138-OSAI01000138.1-marine-sediment-metagenome-genome-assembly--contig:-NODE-138-length-43861-cov-16.953888_pt1 | contig 43861 bp, 84 predicted proteins | sample MGYA00237871_ERZ529316 | MGnify/ENA primary metagenome ERZ529316 (study PRJEB26369, sample SAMN03142814) | marine sediment metagenome | biome: marine; feature: borehole; material: sediment...
AGGTTAGTCATGAGTAAAAAGAAAGAGTTATTAGAGGAAGCCTTAATAAAGGCTATTGTGGCTTGTAATGGGATTATTGATTTATTGAGGGAAAAATTTGGAAAAGAGTTGATGGTTGTTGGAGATATTAAAATAAACAATAAGTTTGAGAAAGGAAGGGATATTTATCTTGTCTTAAATATTGAAGAAATACCCTGAATAAACTTTTTTATGTTAATTAGGTGAAATAGGTTAACATAGGTTAAGTAATTACCCGCCGATGAAGTGTCTAACCGTTAGACAAATGGATGTAGAACCTTGTAGAACAGTGTGGATGGTTTGTAGAACTTCTTACTATTTGTGTAGAACTGTGTAGAACTTCTACGAGCATCATTTATACTCTTCTGTAAAATCTTACTTAATAAGCAATAAATGACAGGGGTATATAAGTATCTATCTAGATTTAGAGTATTATAAGAGAGAGTTATATATATACTCTTAAGAGAGATATATAGAGACTAGAGTTATAAGAGATATACTAGATAAGTTAATAGAGATAAACAGAGTATATAGCTATATACTTAGATATTAGTCCTAGTTGATATATATATCTCTAGTTATTAATTAATTATTTATTAATAAATATAATATTAAGGGGTGCGAATGGCGGTCTACAAAGTTCTACAAGATTCTACAAATGTCCATAAAAAATGGTAAAGTTCTACAAAGTTCTACAGGAAATAGGGTTTTTTCTACAAAATGTCTACAAGAGTCTACAAGGTTCTACACGGTGGGGATAATTTAAGAAATTTTAAAAAAAATCTTGATGAAGTATTGACAAAGTAATAGTTTGGATGTATATTGTAAACAGAGAGGTGATTTCATGAGCAACAAGAGGATTGAGCAAGCAATTAGGCTACAAGCAGTTAACGAGGAAATTCGGGGTCATATTTTAGTGGCATGGAAATTGAGTGAGCTACTGGATTTAGAGACTAGTGTAGTTACTGAGCTAGCCGAGGAGTTGAGACTCAAATTTGCTGAAGCTGATAGTTTATGCGGGATGATAGAGGAAAAACTTAGTGAGCTTAAGGTGTAAGAGAGAAGGAAATGTTTAAGAGGTTTATTTGGTGGTTTAAGAGAAAGAAGTTAGTAGGCGAACTTAATATTTCTGTTGTAGATGATAAACAGGCTAAGGTAGTGTTTTTTATTTTGCGGGCGAGGAGACCATTTAAGAAAGGGGATAAATATGGGTTCGGTATTGTAAGGGAAGCCATGCCTTATTGTCGTATGTCTAAAGGTGCGTTGGCCAGTTCGGTTCATGACGCCTTTAAAGAACATATAATTGGCTTTATTACAGAGATAATTGGCGATTTAGCTAAGAAGGGAGATATGGATGACGACTGATAAGAATAATGAACAGCGGAAAGAAGCGGGCAAAGAAGAGAATCCTTATAGCCTAGAATTAAACGACGCCGAATTAGAGTTTATAGAGGATATGTTATTTTTGGTTCGGGATATAATTGCTGCCCCGCAAACAAAGAGGCATATTAGGGATATATATCGAGGATTAGTTGAGAAAGTAAAAACAATGAAGCAGAATAGGCGAATAATCCTTGTTTAGGAGATGAAAATGAATACTGAGACAGCATTAAAAGCTCTGAAGGTTATGTCGGAATTAAGGGTATGCCCGTTTCATTTATTAGAAGAAAGCGAATTGTCGCAGGATGTTAAAAGCATGATAGAAGAACTAAAGAAAGCGGGGGTAATTAATGAGAAACCACCTAAAATGATTTATAAATGTGATGTTGTTTGCGGGGACAAAAACAGGAAAGAATGCCGAATGAATACTCATAAGCTGTGTCTTACAGCTATTTATGGTGTATGCGGTGACAAAAAAGGAGGGATGGAAGATTTTTGGGAATTATGGGAACGGTATCGTAAAGACCATCCAGAAATCTATAATGAGTTAGACCCTCTTTTTAGGAAACATGGAGTTTATGAAACCAGGGTGACAGAAATTAAGGAGGGATAACATGTCTAAGATGATTGAGTTAATAGCTACTGGTATGTCGGACTTACTTGATAGAGTAAAAGAGATTGAATATGATAAAATAAGGGGAATTGAAAGAGAAATTAAAGAAATTAGTCAGCGGTTAGAAGTTTTAGAAAAAGGATACGAAAAGCTAGCTAACAGAAAAATAAAGATTAGGCTAGATGAACCTTCTCAGTCAAGTAATATTGTAATTTTGTGTAAATTTGAAGAAATTGGGTTGGGGAAGTTTTTGAGACTAATATTAGATAAATTGGGAGTATATCTTGATTTTAAAATAGTCGAAGATAATGACGATGTCAGTTTTGAACTTGAATCTTATCGTTGTGTTCCGATATTGAGAGAGAAGAGGAAAGAAAAATGAATTCAATGATTAAACGATTGTTGCTTTCTTTTATTATTAGTGCTGTAGTTGTTGCCTTGTCTGTTTTATTTCCTAAGTGGATGGTTTTAATTATTGGGGTTATAGGTTTGACAGCCATAATTTATATGGCGTTATGGTTATTAGAGGATGATTAGATTGCTAGTCTAATGCGTTTATTATAAAAGGAGGTAAAAAATGACTGAGCATGGGTTTTATGTTGAAAGGTTGGACAATGGTTATGTAGTAAGGTATCCATTTCTTGTGGGTGCATCTAACGAGGGGAAAAAGATTGATGTTAGGTGGATGATTAGGCGAGTAATTTGTCCAGACCATGAACGATTGGAATCTCTTCTTAAAGAGGCTATCAAAAATTTAGACGACCTTCATACTCTTCAATCATGATTAGGAAAGCAGTTGCCAACACTGAACTCTGTTACTAGGCCTCCTTATGTCTTCCCTTTTTAGGGAAATAACTCAGGAGTAAGGGGCGTCCTGAAAAACGGATGCCCCACGCCTCCACTCAGAAAAGAGAGATGAAATCTTTAATAGTTAAAGACAAAAAAATTATGGGAGGTATTCCCGTTATAAAAAATACAAGGATTCCTATTTCGTCTATAATTTATCTATTAGCAAGAGGAAAGACACTTGAAGAAATTACTACCCGATATTATCCTTGTTTGGAAAAAGAGATATTAATAATGGCTCTTAGAGAATATATAAAAGAAGAAAGTGGAAGAAAAAAAAATGAGCAAGAACGAAGAAGAAATTCCGATTTATGAGCCAAGTTATGGTGGTTATATGGACGCAAGAACGATAAGAATTAAACATCCTTTTAAATTTATTCTTCTTTTACCTCGTCCATGGACATTTAAATTTGAGGAGAAAAAGGAAGGGTCTTGTAACTTTAAATTTTGGGAAGGTTTAAAGTTATTTTTTAGTTTATTTACTAGTTTACTAAAATTAAGTTTTAAACTCATTTGGAATCAATTGATTGATAAGCAATATAGAGAGAAAGCATTTGAGGCGTTCGAAGATTAATGAATATATGTTTAATTAAAATGAACAAAATGTTCAGTTTTCTTGAATATTGATTTGACAAAAATTTGACACGCTTTTTATAGATAACTGATTTATTTTAAATAAATTATCCCTTCTTTTAGATTCTTTCTTTTCTTTTACCTAGGATGGCGTATGGTATAATTATAATAGAGAAACGGATGGGGGTCTGTATTGAGTAGTGATGACGAAATTAGAGAGGTTTACGAGGATGATATTATGCGAAAAACCCTATCTGTTTACCGTCGTAAAGGATTGACGCTGTTTTATAGAGATGGCGATATAAGCGTTCATAGCCTTTGGGAAGGGATAGTAGACGAGGAAGACTTGGAGTTACTTAATATTTTAGGGGAAGGATAATGGGCGACTTTATTACTGGTGCGGTCGCCATCCAATTTCGGTTTGTTATCGGAATTGAATGGTTATTTGGTATTTTTGGTTTGTATATTCTGTATCGTTTATTAAAGCATTTTAGAAAGCGAGGATGATAACTAGAAACAGGGAAAGTGCCGTCGAAAGACGGAGGGGAGCTAAGGCCAATAATAACGAGCCTGTGAGGGAAGATGGCCTAAATAGAAAAGAGACCCATGCCTTTTAAATCCAAAGCTCAGCGACGGAAATTTTATCAACTTTACAAGCAAGGAAAAATCTCTAAGGCCACTCTTATGGAGTGGGAGAGAGCTAGTAAGGGTAAAAAGTTACCCGAAAGGGTAAGACCAAAGAAGAAAACAAAGCGTCGGAGGAAAAAATAATGGCTAAGAAATCGTCAAGGAAGTGGATTCAGTCTGCTATTAAACATCCAGGTGCTTTAAGACGACAATTAGGAGTAAAGAAAGGGAAGAAAATCCCTGTTTCTGAACTCCGAAAAGCTGCCAAATCAAAGGGAAAACTTGGTCGGCGGGCTAGATTAGCCCTTACTTTGCGTAGATTACGCAAAAAACGGTCTAAATAATGCCGATTGGCACTTGGTTCGACAAAAGTCCGAACAAAGACCTCTTTAAAAAGGCGAAAAAACATGGCAAGAAACGAAAACAACGCCGAAAAAAGGCGAAAAAAGGCTGACCTCGACCTCGCTAAGACCGATATTATCGGTTTTCGGGGCGGGCAAAGTATAAATTTAGACAAAAAATCCAGAGATGGTGTTACTTTACGGGAAAAATTAAGCGATTTTCTGTATTCTTTACTTAAAAAAGAGTTAGAAAACCAAGAATCACGCTTAAAATCCATAAAAAAGTGGCAAAATCTTTATAAAGGCAAGAAAAAACCGAAAAGTTTTCCATATCCTAACTGTGCTAACCTGGCAATTCCTATTACCAGGTCTAACACCGACGCTATTTTTGTTCGAATTATCGAAGCTATCTTTGGAAAGCGTAAAGTTTGGATTGTTCGGGCGAAAAAACCACAATATATTGAGTTGGCAAGGGAAATCGAGGAAGCACTTGACCATTTCCAGCGTCGGGTATTAAAGTTAAAACAAAAACTTCTTTCTCCGTTACTTCAAGCGGTTAAAATAGGTACTGGGATTGTTAAGGTAATTCCAGAAAAGAAAGTTAAAACCATTTATCGTTATGCGACCCAAGAGGAGATTGAGAATCCACAGATTAAGAAATATAGTCTTCCCAATACGACCAGGAAACTAGTAAAAATCGTTCAGACTATTTATGAAGGCCCGAACGTATATCCTGTTCCCAGGGAAGATTTTATTATTTCCTCAGATGCTAATGATGTTCAGGAAGCACTTTTAGTTGGTTTCCGCACTAGGATGCGGTATGCTGAGATAGAGCTTCGGGCAAGACAAGGGATTTATGATGAAAAAGCTATAGAGAACTTAGTTCATCCCGATGAATTTGATGATGTTAAAAAGGGTAGAGCGGATTCTCAGGGTAAGGAATTAGAAAAGATTGACCCAGTTAAGGAATTTGATATCTGGGAGCTTTATTTGCGTTATGATGTAGATAATGATGGTGAGGAAGATGATATTGTTGTTACTTTTCATTTAGAGAGCAAGACGATTTTACGGGCGATATACAATCCGATGTTTAGCGGATTCCGCCCGTTAGTTGCTTTTAAGGGTTCACCAATTGAATTTTCTTTCGATGGTGAGGGTGTTTGCGAGATTTTAGAGAAAGTCCAAGAAGAAATAGATGCTATCCATAATGCCCGTTTGGATAGATTAGCTCAGATTAATGCTCCGATTGTCTTTTATCGGGCAGGATTAGGGTTGGATAATTTTACTCTTGAACCTGGTAAAGTTTGGTCAGTAGATGATTTACCAGAGAATGCGATAAAGATTTTTAACTGGCCAGAAATTTATCCTTCTACCGAACGAGAAGAAGATAGATTGGTTATGTATGCTGATAGGGCAGTTGGTATTACACCAGCGGTTATGGGTGTTTCCACTGCCGAAAGACCAGTTGCTGCTGAAACAATTATCCTTCGGGAAGAAGCGAATAAGAAGTTTAAGAATATCGCCGATAATATTCGAGATGGCATTATTGAGTTGGGTTATTCGCTACTTGAATATTTTGCTCAATATAGCCCGACCTATAGTTATTCGATTTACGAGGAAGGAAAGTTAATAACTAAGACAGTTAATTTCCCGATAGAGTTTATTAGAGATATATTCGAGATTAGTCTTGAAGCGTCGTCTGAACTTATTTCACAGGAAATTAGACGACAGATTAATCTAACTGTCTATCAATTACTTAGTGATTATATGACAAAGATAGCTGGCATGGTTCAGGCGGTTGTATCGCCACAAGTGCCTAGCGATTTTAAGAGATTCTTACTTAAATCGGCCGAAGTAAGTGCGACGGTAGTCGAGAGGATACTTGAGGATTTTGACCTGAGAGATGCCGAGAATTTAGTTGTTGACGCAACCAAGACTATTGATACCGAGAAAGCGATTGCGATGTCACCAGATTTACAACCACCGCCACCGCCACCAGGAGCAGTGCCGATGACGTCAGAGGAGATGCCAATGACACCTGAAGGAATGCCACCGCAAGGGCAACCAATGCCACCGCAGCCACCTATGCCTGAGGAAATGGAAACAGCAGTAGGATAATGAATATAAATAAAACCAGAATCAAGAATGATTTTGAAAAGCTAGAAGAATCATTTTTCTGGCAGGAATATATAAGCAGGATTAAGCGACTACGACAGATAGCGTCACGCAACTGCGAGACACTAGAAGTTGACCGAGTCCCTTTTTATCAGGGACAGTGTGCGGTTATAGATATGATTTTAAAATTACCCGACCAGATATTAAAGGAGATAAAAGAATCCAAGGGGACAACTTCCACTGGAAGCCCCCAATAAATACAGGAGGTAAAAAGTGACGGAAGAACAAAAGGGGATAACAGGAGAGTCGACTGCGACTTCGTCCCAGACGGATGAGCAGTCTTCGACCACTGCCCCCGAACAGCAAGTGGAGACCCCCGAAAAGTATCGGGGAAAATCTCCAGAAGAACTGGCATCTATACTCCAGGAACAAGAAAAGCTGATGGGGCGTCAAGCCAAAGAGCTGGGTGACCTTAGGAAGCAAGTCGAGCAGTTCCAGAGTATGATGGCTCAGTTCGCACCGCAAATAGGTATAGGCCAGCCCCCAATGGGGCAGATGGGATTTGGTATTCAACCTGGCGTGCCTGACCAATTCGGCCAGATACCCTACTATGGAGGTGGGGTGGATGGAGCTGAATTACCGCCAGATGAAATCCCGACTGTCCAGGATGTGGATAAGCTGGTCGAAATGAAAATTCAGCAGCGGGAAGCTGAACGGATGGCGTGGGAAGAGCAGCGTCGAGTCATGGAAGCCAGTATGTATCTTAACACAGGGCGTGAGAATGCTATTAAAAGGAATCCCAAGCTCTATGAGGGCATTGACCAGCAAGTGGCAACGACGATTTATAATTCGTTCTTGTCAGGAGCAATAACTCCGCTTCAGTTGGCTGACCCTCAGACTTGGGAGAAAACAGCCCTGATGGTAAGAGCAGCTATGGGCGAATATGACTTGAGCAAATATGTAAATCAACCTTCTCCGCCACCTGCTAGTATTCCCTACACTGAACGACCCCAAACTGTAAAACCATCAGAAGAGAAATCTTCTGCTACGCTGACCGAAGAACAAAAAATGTTCGTTCGGTTGGCTGGTTTTAATCCTGATGAATTTGCTAAGGAACTGGCGGAGGAGAAAGAAGGAGGGATGTGATGCAGATACAACCAGGAACACTCCATTTTTACAAGACTCATATTGTGGATTTAAAACGGTCAGAATGGGATAAGCAGAAATCAGACCCCAAGAAGGGAAAGTTTGTTTTTACAGGCAAAAAGGTCTATGTAAGACAAGACGACTACCTTAAGAAGGGGACACGGCATCCATGGCGATTTGAGTGGGTTCAGTATGACCCTCATGGGGGATTCACTGTGCTAAAGACATATCAGTATCAATTAGGTGCTGATTTTGTCGTAGCTGGTGAAGACCCTTATTGGCCTGAAGGGTTAGAACCTGATGCTGAAGGGCATTATCGCTTTATGGATACTGTGCTGATGAAAATCCCTCTTGACCGTTGGACAGAAAAGCGGAAGCGGGAAATCGACCGAGCCAATCGAGAAGCTGATAATGTTCGACGGGCATTTGAACGTCGAGTATCTGATGGTGATAAACGAGCTGTTATTACTCAAGAAGAACTTTATAAATTAGTCTGATTCTTACCTTCCTTCTTTAATCCAAACTCTCTCCGCTAGAAAAACTCTTTCTAGGAGGAGAAAAACAAATGGCTACTATTGGTTTTCGTCTGATAAAAGGCCCGAGTGTTATCAATCATCTCCCTGAAGCTGCGTCTCAGTCTTTTAAGGAAGGCGACCTTGTCCAGATTAGCTCTGGAAAGGTTGCTATTGTAACTTCAGACCAGACTGTCTATGGTGTAGCTCTGAAAGATGCTACTGGAACAACTGGTTCTGATATTCCTGTTCTTGTTATTCAACCTGACCAGATTTTTTTGGCTCAGGCTGATACGACTACTGCCACTACTCAGGTTGGTGGTAAATATGGTCTGAATATTGGGACAGCAGGGAGCATGAGTGTTGACATCGGGGATACTTCTACTACGACTGTTAGAATTGAAAAACTTGACCCTAGGGATGGAGCTAAGGCTAATGGTCGAGTTTGGGTAAAATTCGACCCCGATAAGCTCCAGAACCTGTAAGGAGGTAAGAAATGGCTACTGTTGGAACTTGGTTTGATACTTCAACCAATAAGGATATATTTAAGAAGGTTGTCCGCAAATGGTGGGATACGACCGACCGTGAACCTCATGAGGAATGGCGGAAACTCTGTCGAGACGAAAGAACCTCTGATGAGTATGAACGCTTTGGTCGGTTCGCTGGTCTGCCTTACGGTGGTAAGGTAGAAGAGGGCGAAGAAATTCCTATCTATTCTCCGAAGTTCGGTAGCGTCAAAGACTACGAACAGGAGATGTATGCGATGGGTTTCCGTATTACCCACAAGATGAAGAAGTTTAATAAAGTTGGCCTGATGGAGAAACTGACTAAATCCATGAAGCGGGCAATGGTAGAGCTGAAGGATGTGGAAATCTTCAAGATGTGGAACAATCCGACCTCTACTACCTATGCTGCTGGTTTCGATGGTCTGTCCATTGCGAATAATTCACACACCTGCTTGGACGATGCTGGGACGACCTATGACAACTACCTTGGTTCATCTCTGAGTTATTCTGCTCTGGATAGTGCGAAAAATTATTTCGCCTATATGTATGATGACCAGGCTAATGTCTTCAGCACCAAACCTGACCTTCTGGTTGTGAATTACCAGCTTGAACGGACAGCTTTAGAGATTGTGAAATCTGACCGTGTGCCTCAGGAAATCAGCAATACTTATAACTACTACAAAGGTTGGATTGATGTCTTCAGCTCTATTCGTCTGACTAGCTCTACCGCTTGGATTGTGTTGGCTAAGAATCATCCTGATTATGGTTATTTCGTATTGACTTCCATGGACCCTGAAGTTGTTGTTAAAGATGCCCCTGACACCACGCTGGATACGATTGTCCTGTCGCTTCAGTATTTCAAATACGGCGTAACTGACCCGAGACACGCTTATTTCGGCAACACTTGATTTTAAGAAGGGGGAGGGATAATTTCCTTCCCCCTCTTATTAAAGGAGGGAAAATATGGCAATTACGATACCTAGTTCATCTACGACATATACATTAGCTGGTAACTTAACTATTAGTGGAACTGCGACTCTTACTAGCCCGAAAATCAGCACTTCGATTAATGATAGCAATGGGAATGAGATTTTCAAGCTGACAGCCACTGCCAGTGCGGTTAATGAGTTTACTGTTGCTAATGCTGCTACTGGTAATGCTCCCACCATTTCAGCGACGGGTAGCGATACAAATATTGATATTAAGTTGACGCCCAAAGGAACTGGTAATTTAGTTCTTGGTGCTGGGAATATTAAGTTCTCGGCCAGCGGGAAAGGCATTCTGGATAATAACGGTAACGAGCAGTTACTGTTTACTACGACTGCTTCTGCTGTCAATTATATCAATATTACCAATGCTGCCACAGGTGGGGCTGTTGAGATTGCTGCTGCTGGTGATGACACTGATATTGATTTGAAACTTAGCCCGAAAGGCAGTGGTTATGTTCAGTTTGGAACTCACACAGCTCTTGGTGCTGAAACATTGAGTGGTTACATTACGATTAAGGATTCTGGCGGAACACTTCGTAAGATTGGAGTTATATCATAATGGAACTGGGGCGGGTCTCCGCCCCTTTTTCCATTTCTGGAGGTAGATATGGGAAAGACTTTGGATGAACGGTTGGCTGAAATTCAGAGTGAAATGTTAAGTATTGGTGGTGAATACCAAAGGTTATTAGGGCAAAGAGAAGCTATTAACCAAAGGATTGATGAATTAATGCTAGCTCATGCCCGCTTGGAAGGTATATATTCATTGATTCTGGAATTAAAGAAAGAACAGGATTAATGGGTTATTGGGTCGAAGATAAGGAGACTGGCGGGCTTAGGTGTAAGTTTACACCTCATTGTTGGTTTTGTGAAACCTTTATGGAGTTCTCCAATATAAAGGTTCATAATTTTGAGGTTTCAGGAATAGAGAATCGAAGTTTTGCGATGGACGTCGAGATGATTTGTCCAAAATGTGGTAGTTGGGATGTATTTGGCGTAGCAATATCAAGGAGTCAATATGAAAAAATTTATAAAGAAATTACTGGCAAAGATTCAGCGGAAGAACAAAATATTCCCGTTAATTAATACGACTTGGCGAAGGACTAATGATATTATCGGGCATGAACCTTTATTCGAGATTAAATGTCGATTTTGTGGCTCTCGGATGATTCTAAGATATAGCCACGTTATAATGAAAGATGTTTGGTCTTGGGCGACCAACAAACCATCTAACAGCTTAGGATTTAAATGTCCTGAGTGTGCTTGGTTTGTTAGGTTTTATGTAGAGGATGAACCTGAATATCTAAAAAAAATTTTGGATTTAAGAAATGGAGCTAACATTTTTTATCCACGTTATAAGGAATGGGCTGAAGAAGATAAAAGAATTGCTGAGCAGTTACAGGCACTTGGCTATTGGGGTGGCCGAGATGATGTATGAACCGATAATAGAAAAATTAAAAACTGTTGTAAAAAGTATAGCAAAGGTAAAACGACCAAAGAAAATTGATGTTTGTAAATTCCCTGTAAATAAAGTTAATTACATTATTGGCTGGTCTCATGGATATGAGAACCTAGCTATGAAGTTTAAGGGCGAAAATTTTAACTATAAGCTCTGGGATAAACTAGCTGACCTAATGGCGAAATATGTTAACGCTATTAGGTTTTTTGCCTATATTTCGGAAAATAACTTTTATATCAGAAACAGCTTCTTGCCATTTCAGAAACAAGGCGATAAATACGATTTAAGAAAGTTGGATAAAAAATATATCGAAGAAATCAAAAAACGATTAGATAGTTATCACAAGAGAAAAATAACAACCATTATTTGTTTGGCGTCTTCAATTAAAGCTCACCGATGGCGAACCTGTCCATTTAACGGGCGAAACAATATTAATGGCACAACTGAAGATGTTAAGCGATTTTATGATGACAAAAAAACTGTTCAAGTGTTTTTGAAATACTTAACCAATATGGTTAAAGAATTTGATAATGATTATGTCATCTGGGAATTGGTTAATGAACCCAATGAAAGTAATATTGATTCATTGGTTAAATGGTATAAAAAAGCGATAAGAAAATTGGTTTCCTTGGGCGTTCCTTATAATCGGATTGCGATAGAGAAATTTAATTCGTCAAAATTACTAGAATTTACTGACCTTGGAATCTGGATTTTTTGGCATGGGGTTAATTCTGTCGAGACGTTAAAACGATTTTTACGGCCAGGAACTGAAATGCGGGCGTTATATGATAGTAGCAAATCTAAATTCTGTGCTTCGGCCGATGGGGCTGACTATATGAAGAAAGCGATGGGTTTACTTCCTAATTGGTGGAGTAAACAATTTAGGCGGGCTAGTTCAAGACAGATGGGGCATATGATTAGATACGACAAAGTAAAACGAGGTAATGGAATAGAATTTATGTCAGCGTCTGCCTTCCTTGATGGTAAGTGGCCTAATTTAAGGACGGTTATAAAGATAGCATCTAAAGGATTAACTAAACAAAAATGTAAAGTTTTAGATGTTGATTATCATGAGAATCGTCGGCCAGAATTAAAAGCTATAAATGGTAAAGGGCTTTTTAAATGCTTAAATTAAATTTTGATATAAAAGAAACCGATGCCAAAGAAGAAAAGTGGCATGATGCTCCATGGACGGGAAAGTTTGTTAAAAAGTATCAGATGCACTTCAATAGCGGTTCTACTGAGCCACAAGCTGGTGAAACATTGACAGGGGCTGATTCAGGAACTACAGCGGTGGTTTCCAGTGTTTCGGTATGTTCTGGGTCATGGGCTAACGGAGATGCTGCTGGAACAATTACTTTTACTTCAGCGGGGTCTGACCAGTTTACAGCGGGCGAACAAATTAATGGAAGTGTTGGTGGGAATAATATGTTAACCTGCCTTGCTAGTGTTCAAGCTGGGCATGGGTTACTTCATCCCATGTCTAACATGACTAAGCGGGATGGTAAATGGTGGACTTCAGAACTTTATGATTGGTATTATCGCAAGCGTGATGAAAGCGATGCTGATATTGATGTTTCTGAAACAGATAGAGGAAAAGAGGAACCATGAGTGATACAATCTTAGAGAAAATCAAGCCTTTGCCTGGTAAAATGTATGTTAAGGTGGATGACAGGACAAAGTCTATGGGACGAATTATTGTGCCAGAGCAGTATAGCCAGCTAAGTGAGACGGGAACGATAATCAAGATTAACGAGGATAAAGAAACTAAGGAAGCTGGTTTAAAAGAGGGGCAGCGGATTCTTTTTACTTTCTATGCTGGTGTTCATATCCAGTTACCAGAGACTTATACCGAGTCTCATCTTCATCGGATTTTAGCCCCGAATGAAGTATTAGCTATAATCGAGGAATAAAATGGGAGCTTATACTTTCTCTAATTTCAAGGCTTATTTAAAGCTGATGATGGGGCAGCGTTCTGACCTCGAAAGTGTAAACTCTACCAATATGTATGGGGTCTGGATTAATGCTGCCTATATAGATATAGCGACCAAGAAAACATTACTTGGCACAAAAGCTGGGTTTTACTTTCCTCAGTTAGAGACGGTAGATACCAGCCAATCTACTGCGGACGGAACAGCCTACGTCAATGTGCCGTCAGATTGTCTAACAGTTAGACAAATCTACGACGCTACAAACGATAGAGAACTTTCTTATATTCCGCCACAGACTTACTTTGCTTATACCGACCGTTCGGATACTTCGGCGGAAAGTGAACCGACAGAGTGGACAAGGCATGGAACAAAAATCTATCTTCATCCGACGCCCGATGATGCTTATACACTCCATATCTATTACAAAAAAATCCCATCTTTATTAAGTGGGGATTCTGATACCACCGTCTTGGATGATGCGTGGGATGAGCCAATTCTTTATTTAGCTGCCTACAAGGCATCTGTTTGGCTTCATGAAAGCGATGATATGAAAACCTATAAGGAAGCCTTTTTAGACCAGATAGCTGGTCTTATTGGGCTTTATGATAGCGAAGAGGAAGCAAGGACTGGACGATTTCAACCTAGTATTCTGTATCGTAAAGGGGGATATGAATGATAGATATAAAGAAGAAATTGGAAGAAGTGGACAAGAGATTTAAGCAGCTAAAGGAACAAAGAGAATTGCTTTTACAGCAAATTGAACAAACAAACGCCGAACTTCTAAGGTTACAAGGGGAGTATCGGCTTTTATTAAAATTAAAGGAGGAAAATAATGGCAGCAGTAACAACTCAAAGCGGTAATATAATTGAAGTTTCTTACCAGACTTCTGGTAGCGATTGGGATTATACTGATACTGGTTTAGATAGACTTAAAGTTAAAGCAATCTTTTGGCATCCGACAGCAGCGGGGGATATTTTACATATTAGAGAAGGAAGTAATAGCGGGCCAGCGATTGTTTATACTCAGGCTTCAGCAGCTAGTGATACTAAGGCTTTTTATTTTGACGATGGTGTTTGGATGAAACCTTATATCCAGCTTTCTGACCAAACTTTCGGAACAGTAACGGCTACTACGATTATTTTTGTATTAGCATAAGATGGCATTAGTTCAATCTACTGGACAAATAGTTAATGAAGGATTTATTGTTACTGGTAGATGTTTATATGATTCAGATGCCAGTCATCCTTTATACGTAGCTTATGGAACGGGAACTACTGCTGTTTCCTCTAGCGATACTTCCCTGGAAAGTGAAGTAGATAGAGTTTTAGCTACGGCCACAGAAGAAACAGATTATGTCGCAGAAGCCACTACTATTTTAGGCCAATCAGTAGTTTTATCGGCCAGTTTTAGTATAACCTCTGATGTCACCCCGACTGAAGTAGGAGTATTTGATGCGTCTAGCGGGGGGAATATGCTTTATCGGGCAGTAATTCCTCTTGCTGATAGACGGAATTTAGTTACGGGTGATACATGGGTAGTTAATATATGTCTTAAACCAGAGCAAGGAACATGATAACTAATACAGGACTTTCGGAAATTTGTAAGCTATTAGGTAATTTGTCTAATGGCACAGAGTTTACCTATATAGCGTATGGTACTGGAACTGGAGCTGAAAGTTCTAGTGATACAACCTTAGGAAGTGAGACAGACAGGGGACTAGCGACCATGGAACTTGTTTCCACTTTAGCTCCTCAGGATACAGTTAAATGGTATCGTTACTTTATCACAGATAGTGATGTAACAATTGCTGAAGTTGGGGTTTTTAATGCTTCCTCAGGCGGGGATATGTTAGGGCGGAAATTATTAAGTCCGACTGTATTCGCTGGAAAGGGAAGTGTAATTTATGTAGAGTTTAAAGCCATGATTTCTGATGGGGGGTATAGTGGCGGTTCGACCTAAGCTCTCTGTTTCGATGATAGTCAGGAACGAGCAAGAGAATATTGCTCAGTGTCTTAGTTCGGTTAAAGGGGCGGATGAGATAGTTGTTGTAGATACGGGTTCAGAAGATGAAACAGTTAAGATAGCAGAGAATATGGGGGCTAAGGTATTTCTTTTTCCTTGGCGTGATAATTTTGCTGAAGCGTATAATTTCGCTGATTCTAGATGCTCTGGTGATTGGATTCTTTCAATAGATGCTGACGAGAGATTAGAAGAAGGCGGAATAAAAAAGATAAGAAAGATAATTAAAGACGAGCAATCAGATTATATTGATTGTAAGATAGAATACGAGAAAAGTTATCATTATTTCCCCAAGCTAATAAGGAAGACTGATTATAATTATTGGATTGGGGCTGCTCATCGAACATTAGTCGGTAGGTGGCGATGGAATAAAAGAGATATTACGATTTATGCTCATAGAAGCGTTAGCCATCGTAAAGACCCAGATAGAACACTTAGGATTTTAAAGCGGGAATTAGAGAAATATCCTGAGTTATTGAGAGAACGCTTTTTTTATGCGATGGAATTAACGGTTAGGCAGAAATGGTTCGAAGCGTTATCTCAGTTCAAGATTTTTCTTTCTAACCTTTCTTCGGATTGGTTGGAAGAAGAGATAAAGAAGGCTCATGTAGCTGAAGCTCATTTAATGTGTGCCAAGATATATAGACAGCTTAATTGTATGATTGAGTCTAGGGCTTCAGCGATTAAGGCTTTAGATATAGCGCCTGAGTTTAGGGAAGCAGCCGATTATTTAGCCTTTATTTCTCATGGACGAGAGAGAGAAGAATATTTAATGATTAAAAAAGAATTGACCAATGAAGGTGTCCTTTTCATAAGGAAGGGTGATTGGTGCGATGCCTAAATTTGTTTTTCATATAAACCCCTTAGAGCATGGGTATGATTCTAGCCGACCCATGTCTAAGATGAATCCTTTATTTGCTAATTATCCGACCATTAATTGTCGAATTGAAGATAATAGGGTAATTAAACGCTGGGGATATTCATTAGATAGGAATTTAGGTGTTGGGACAGTCGGACAACATGTAGTTGTTTTTGATAAAGCAGCCAGCACTACTTATACCTTATTCCTTACTGAGACTGACCTTTGTAAACGGGAGAGTGGGTCGGGAAAAACTTTTTCTTATCAGACCGAAACTTATACGACAGGAACAATAACAGATATTACTGGGGCAGTAGTAACAGGAAGCGGAACAAGCTGGACAACATCGGGCGTGGCTGCGGGCGATTATTTTATCCTTGATGTTGACCATTCTTCCGATGCTGAACCCGATACTAATTGGGCGACAATCCAGTCTGTGGATTCGGATACACAAATAACTTTGAGTAGTAATTACACAGGAACAACTGGCGTTTTAAGTAATACTTATAAGATTCGGAAAGTTTATTCTGTGCCAAGTAATGAACGCTGGGCATGGACAATAGTTGGGGATAAATTCATTTTTACTAATGGTAATGTAGATGTTCAATACTGGGATGGAAGCGGGTATGCTTCAGCATTAGATAGCACTTATGCTAAGAAGGCCAGATATTGTATTGAATATGCGAATAGACTCTTCTTGGCCGATGTAGAGATTTCAGGAAGCAGAGAACCTTATACCATTATGTGGTCGAAAGAAGGTGACCCCACAACTTTCGACCCTGCGGAGCAAACTGCTGGACAGGCTGATATTCTTGATACAGCAACCAAGATAACTGGCTTAGGCAAGGTAGGAACTAATTTAGTGGTTTATCAGGAAGAAGCTATTAGTGTTTGGGGGAGAACTGGGGTAGCATCTTCACCTGTAACCAGATTGAGTTATTTAACTGGAATAGGGCTTTATGCTCCATATAGCTTGGTTCATTTTTTAAGCACTAACGCTTTTTTAGGGCGTGATGATTTTTATATAATGGTTGGCACAGCACCGCAACCAATTGGAGAGAAGATTAGGCATTTATTTTTTGATTTAGTTGATGAGAATGAGTTACAGAAAGTATGGGCGGTTAATTTTAAAAGAAAGAATGAAATTTCCTGGTTTGCTAATACCAGCGATGGTTTATTAGCGTTTACTTGGAATTATAAAAATAAAGAATGGTCAATTTATCAATTTGACGATGTTATTAATGGGGCGGGGACACTCTAATGGCTACATACACAGATTATTTTCAGCGTGATATAGCAGTAACGGATTCTGCTAGCGTCGTTGATTTAGGCCAGATTTATTATGATTATATAATTGGCGAGAACGGGCAGGTATTCCTTTATGGCGACTTTGAAAGCGATGCGGGGGAAAAGATAAAAGCTACCTGGGTAAGTAAAGCATTAGATTTTTCAGACGCCGACCCAAAATTAGGTGATATTTTTAAAACAGTAGATAAAGTAAGATTAGAATATCGAGATGTATCGGCTAATACGCCAGTAACAATTTATATTAGCACTGATAATGGGGTTACTTGGGTTAGTAGCTCAAGGACACTCGGAACGGGCGATGGTAAAGTAAAGACTGCTGATTTTTATTTTCTTGACCAAACTAGCGGAATTACGGGACTTTATTTTATGTTTAAAATTGAATCAGAATCAGCGTCCACTAAGTTTGAATGGAATAGCTTAAAGGCGTTTGTTACGCCTAGGGGTGAATGGTTTGAGGTAAGTTAATGCCTATTGAAAGAGTATTAAATTTACCATTTCCTGAAAGCTTAACGGATGTTTCTACTATTCGGGATTATCTCCAGAGATTATATATAGCCTTGACTGAAAATTCTTATTTGTTAATTGAGGATATACAAAGAGAAGCCAATCCTGATGCTTCTTATGTAGTAGTATCAAGTAATGATAATTTAACCAATGAACGAGTATTAACTGCTGGCACAGGAATAGGCATAACCGATGGTGGAGCTAATTCTACTATTACGGTTAATCTTAGCCATTTAGGCCTAGAAAATCTTTCTGACCCGAATGATGATAGATTGCTTCTTTGGGATGATATTGACGGGGCAATAAAGTGGGTAGATATAGGTTCTGGCCTTAACTATGACCATGCTACCTATACTCTTTCTACGACTGGCCTAGCTCCAGACACAGCATCTTATGTAACGGTTACGAGTGAAGCTGATTTGAGTAATGAAAGAGTATTGACAGCAGGAACGGGAATTAGCATTAGTGATGGTGGAGCAGGCGGGAATATAACTATTTCTACTAATGATTCTCAAATTGACCATGATTCCCTTTTAAATTTTGTGGCTGAGGAGCATATTAGATGGGATTTGACTGGTATTGAGACAATACATCTCGACCGTATTCCAGCTACATTAACAGGAAAGGATGCTGATACAGTAGATACCTACCATCTTGACCAGGATGTAAGGACGACTGCCAGTCCAAGTTTTGCGGGGTTGAATCTTGGTAGTAAATTCCCCCAAACGACAGCGAAAGCTGGAGCATATCTTTCAGTAAATCAATCGGTTCCTACTAATACATATACAACAATAATTTTTGATACTGAATGGTATGATTATAGTGGTTCATATGATACATCTACAGGCGAATTTACCGTCCCAACTTCGGGAACATATGAAATAACAGCAAGAGCAACTGTAAATATGCCAGTTGACACCCCGCTTGAACTTCAGGTGTTAGTTAATGGTGTTTCAAAATTATATTCTATTGTGTGGCAACCAACAGACTCGAAAAATCTTTTGGTTTTTATAATGGGGCATTTAGATTTGGTTGTGGGTGATGTTGTAAAAATTCAACTACAGCAAAAAAGTGGAACCACAAAGGATATTATTGGAGCAGAAAACGCAACAAATTTTAATATTCATATTTTATCGGTATAATGACCCAAAAAGCAAAACTCATGGAGAGCCATGGATAAAAAATATATCGCCCCATATATCCTCAGGAAAGAATATGAATGTCCATGCTGCCAGCGGATACCTTATGATTTAGAGAAACATGGTATTATAATGCCTTATAATATTCTTTTTGAATCCTTTGAGTTGATACGAGAGAAATGGGGAAAACCAATCAGGATTTCCAGTGGTTACAGATGCCCGAAATTTAATCGAGCAATTGGCGGGGCAGAATTAAGCATCCATCTTTTTGGATTAGCATTGGATTTAGACCTTGATTCAGTTCAGGAAGTTAGGATGTTAGACCAGTTAATTGAGAGATGGTTACCTGAATTAAGACGGGGAACTTATGAGGAAACTGGCACTTTTATTCATATAGATGTCGGTTATTTTATTACCCCAAAAGTATTGGAGGAATGGCGTGAAACAGCTAGATGGACAGATTATTAAAAAGCTAATAGCACCATCACCAAGATTAAAACCGTTTATAGTAAAGGATTTTCAGAATGACCAGAGGTTAGCAATCATCGCTGAACAACTTTACGAACGGCCATTATGGATGCCTGATGAGGGGCGGAATTATGACGCTATTTGGCAGTTAATTTATGCTAGCCTGCTTAATCCCTTGAATGTCTTTTACGAGATTGGCAACATGAAGGGAATAGTTGGGTTTATGAATGTATTTAAAGGGCATAAGGGTGAATTTGTCCTTATGCTTTTTGATAAATATACCCATAGAATCCATAAAGACGTAGAGAAAATTATTAAACTTATTGCTGATGCTTTTGAGTTAAAGCGTTTATTTACTCAAACGCCCGATGAGAAAATGGCTAAACTTTATGAGATGCTGGGCTTCAAGATTGAGGGGCGTCAGAAATATGGATTCAAATGGGATGGTAAGTTTTATACAAACATTTTGCTAAGGAGATTATTTTAGGAGGCAAAAATGCACCCTATTGTTCTTGGTTCTTTAATATCAGCGGGGGCTGGTTTATTGGGGAAATTATTTGGTGGCGGGGGAGACGATATTTTTAAAGGTCAACCCATTCAATATCAACCCATGCTTTCCCCGCAGGAACAAGCCTTAAGGAATGCTATTGCTCAGCGAATGATGTCTTATTTAAGTATGTCAGCACCGCCCGTTTCCCCTGGTGCTTATGATGCTATGAATATCCTTTATAACACTTTTCTTGGACGCCCTTACCCTTCAATGCCACAGACACCTACTGGTGGATTTTTTGGTGGAATGATGCCTAGGCAACCCATGAATTGGACAGGATTAGGTTGGAGTCCGCAGGTTTTTCAAAACCTTATGAATCAGACTAGAATTAATCCTATGATGTTACGTGGCGGTGGAGGTGCGTTACCTAGGGGCGATTTTCCAATGAAAAGAGGATTAGCTTTTTAAAAGGAGGAAAAAATGAGTTTATGGTGGAATCCAAATAACCCACCCCCCCCATCAGGATGGACTTCACCAGAAGAAGCTTGGCGGAATTGGTATTTTAATCGCATAAGAAATAATTTTCCCATAACATTACCGCCCTATTTCTTTACTCCTTCTCCCTCTCCATTTTTACCCCCTTCTCCTTCTCCGTTCGAACAACCAATTCCCCCAGGTATTCCTAGACGACCATTACCTTCTCCATTCAGCGGTGGAGTCACGCCTGGCAGAATAAGTCCGTTACCGTCTAATTTATTTGGTTCGTTTAGAAGGTCTTTTAAAAGAGTAAGAGCTAAAAAGAAAAGAGAAGGTGGAGGAAGAAGGCGGAATTCGGCAGGGATAAGAATTTAGGTAGATATTATGTAAAGATGAAAAATTATTTAGAGACTTCTTATTTTATAAATATCTTTCCCCAGAATCCCACTCAGACTAGATATATAAGGTTTATGAAACAACCATGGTCGCCATTAACCAGTCAGTTTGATAAAGCAAAAAAAGAGTGGGATAAGTTAATGAAGGATGTCTGGCGGACAAGATATTTAGAGGAGGCTAACAATGCGTTACTATAATCCATATTCAAGAAGCCAGCGACGGAATCCTTTGCTAGCCACCAGTCCATATAATAAACCGTTAATTGGGCTTCCCCCTATGCATCTTAGACAACAAAATGAACCTCAGGTTAAGGCATGGCATCCCAGTCAATATAGATTATATAATCCTTATTCTTTTCAACCGAGCCGTAGCCCATTACAAACACCTATGATTGGCGGGGGATTTACACCACCAGTAACCTTAACTTCCACGGGAATGCCTTATTATAGAGCGCCACAAACATATAGAGGAGCTACGCCAAGAGTGACTGTTGGACAGAATATGGCATTTAGGCCATCTCCTTATGCTTCACCCGCTTATTCTCCTCAAGCTCCACAGCAGCCACCTTTATCTGGAACATTAAATCAACTTATGAGTTTTGCTCAAAATATGGGTATTGCCCCACAAACTCTTCAAACTTATTTAAGAGCAAGAGGGGGTGACCCTTATTCTATTAATCTAGCTGATTTTCTCCAGTGGTGGCAGAGATTTCAAGACTTAGGTTCTCCATATGGTTCGCCTACACAAACCCCCTCGATGGGAGGGGTATGATGATTGACCTCACTAAAATACCAAAGGGAGCTAAAGCCATTGAGGAGATGGAGGGGTGGCCTACATATATAAACCCATCGCTTTTTCAGGGGGTTTCTTTTTATAGAAATCCCAAATGGTTAGTTGGTTTACCTGATTATCCCGAAGGTGCTGGAGTTATCTGGAATCCTTATACTGGATATACATTGCGAGATGAATTATTTAACAAATTAAGAGAATGGTCACGGAAAGGAATAGAAGTTACTCCAGAATTATTAAAAGAAACTTTTCCAAAGAGGATTGGGGCTAATCCTTATAAATTTTGGTCTCAATACTCTGGGGGGCGAAACATGAATACAAATTTTCCTATGGGTATTTCTCCATGGCAACCTCAACCTTTTTTGCCTAATCTACAAATGCCAGGTCAATTTAGCCAATTTGACCCAGAAAGAGACCTTCCGCCAAATTGGCGAGACCTTATTCAGCAAGACCCTTCCAGAGAACGTTACCTTTCTACCGACCAATTTACTGACCAATTTCAGTTTAATTATCCCTGGCAATGGGATATGGCTAGTAGCATATATTCCCAGTTAGCTGGCGGTATAGAACTTCCTACGCCTTGGCAATGGACAATTGGAAGTAATATCTTAAGTGGTATAGCTAGAACGGGGCTTCCCGTCTCTCAGGAAGGATGGTATCAAAGGGCTAAGCAAGTTTCTGATATTGCTATAGCTGACCAGATAGCCAACGCTGCTGAACAAGCTGGCCTTACTGGTCTTCGTTGGTCAACACCTTTGGGTAGAACCGCCCAGGATATAGCAGGTAGAATCGCAGCTCAGACAGGCCTTGAAAGAGAAGCTAGAGAATTAGCTGCCTTAGAAGCTGCTAGACAGCGTCAATTATCTGCTCTTGGCCAATTATATACTTATGGTCAAGGTCAGGCTGGATTAACTCAGGCAGCATTACAGGCTCAGTTACAGGCTCTTAGCGGGCTTACTGGACTTGGTGGAATGTATGCCCAGTTACCGCTTCAAGTATCTGACCAGATGATGAGACAAGCTCTTATTCAGCAACAGCTTGAGATGAATCAGATGTTCCCGCCCTGGATGCAGGCGATGTTTGGAATGATGGGCAATCAACCTGCTTATGCTCCTCAGATGTATCAACCTTCCTTCCTGACGCAACTACTCGGTATTGTTCCGTCTGTTTTACCATGGATATTGGGCGGTAACCAAGGACAACAGAATTCCTTTATGTATATGTCTTCCCCTACACAGCCTAATCCTTGGGATTATCAATACGGTTAAGGAGTAAGGCAATGGCTATTTACTATAATCCGATGCAAGTATTAGGGCAGATGACCCAGCAGAATCCTTTTTATAACCCTTTTTCGCCTTACCCGAATATTGGGGGCATAGGAACAATGCTTCAGCAGCTCTATGCTCTTAAGCAATTACAGGAGCAGCAACAATTAAAACAGGAACAATGGCAGAAGGAGTACGAATTAGCTCAAAAAAGAGTGGGGTTAACTGAGAAAGGACTGGAACTTGAGGAGCAACGATTATATAAACCAGCCGATTGGATAATAAAAGCTAAGGCTCTTTCAGAAGCAACAGGGAAACCATTATCAGAGACAATCCCAGCAGTTCTTGGTTATACTTCTCCAGAAGAAAGATTAAGAATGACAGAAGAGACCGAGAAAATAAGGGCTAAATATAGACAACCAAGCACTTTTAGAGAAAAATTAAAAGAGATTAAAGAAGCCTATAAACAAGGTGTTATTAGTAGTAATGAGTTTAAAGAGGGATATAAAACTTTATTAGGCATTCAGAAATCAGGTGGCGATTTGACTCAGTATCAGGTTATGAATGCCAGGGAAAATATCGCTAGAAATATTAGAACGCTTTATAATAATTACATTAAGCAACGATTTGGAACACAACCAAAAGGTAAAATAGAGAGGGTATTAATTAAACCCAAGACAGAAGATGTATTAGCCCTCATTCCCCAAGGAATTGACCTTAGATTTCCCCAGAAATTCAATATAGCATTAGCAAGATTAAAGAATGGAGTAGCGACAGAAGAAGACAGAAGGATTGTTAAAACTTATCTCGATATGGCAGACGAAGTAAGGAATATTATAGAGAATATGAGGGCAGGAAGAATAAATCTTGGGAAAGATGAGATTTTAAAAGAAGTAGCAAGGCAGCGAAGAGAAGAAGGTTGGGATATGAGATGGTTTAAATTCTGGCTAGATAATCCTGACCTTTGGTATGGTGAAAAGATTTTGGGTTATGAATATGAAGTAAAGAAAAATGAGTAATGGAATGATTGACCCCTGGCTTGAGGAATATCGAAGAATACTAGAAGAATCGCAATCTGTTTCTACCCAAACTACAACAGACCCTCTTTTACAACGATATAGAGATATTTTAAATCAATCAGAGACTGCGGGCGTTAAAATTGAAAGTATTGCTGGTCTTAAATACGAAAAGCCAGATATTGCGACTATTTTACGAATGAAACAAGTAGAAGAAGGTGAACCACAATTACCACTTGAGAAACAAGTTGCCAGAAAAGGGTATGCTTTTCTCTATGGATTAGGGGCGGAAGGAACATTGGGGTTTGGCCCAAAAGTTTTAGGGTTAGAGGAATTACCAGAACCCACCGAAACGGAGCAATTAATTGAGCAAGTCGGAAGATTTATTGGATTTTTGGGCCTACCAATTAAGGGTGCTGGTTTAATAGTCAAGGGTGGAGAGAAACTTTTAGGTAAATATGTAACCAAAGGATTATTAAAACTTATTCCAGGGGTTAGTAAAAAATTAGGTGGACAGGCGGTAAAAGCACTAGGAAAATATTTTGCTAGAGAAGCAGCGACATTAGGAATAGCATCAGGATTAGCTGAAATAGGAGAAAGACCAGAGGAAACTCCAGAGAGAGCTGTTTCTGGGGCTAAGATTGGCACGGTATTCGCTTTAACTGGCCTTCTTACTCCAACTAAATACCCCGCCCTTAATATGATTGTTCGCCAGATTGGTTCGAGAGTCCTTGGGAAATTAGCTGGCGAGTATTCATTTGAAGGGATTTCTCCTCAGACATTCTTTAATGAATTGCTTTATACTTATTTTTCTTTAAGAGGACGACCAGTTCAAGATGTTATAGCTAGAGAGTTAAGATTATATGAAAAAGAATTAAATAATCTAGCTAAAGAAGCCCAGCAAAAAATTGCCCGTAAAGCCTTAATGCCAGCCCCCACTTTTGAAGCAACTGAAACGGGGCAGATATGGAGAAGGGGGGAAGTAATAAATCCTCAAGAAATAATTAGAAATGTTAAAGAAAGAATTACCACTGAAGTAGAGCCTATCGAAAGACCTATTGAAAAACCAGTAGAAAGAGTTACTGAAGCAGAACGTAAATTTACTCAACAGGTATATGAAAAATTAAGAACTGGAAAGGAATTAACCCCAGAAGAAAAAAGAATTCTGTCCGAAATGGGTATTTATGAGGAAGTTAAGCCGGGGATAGCAGAGGGGGCAATAGAAACTAGGGTTACTGAAGGATTAAGGGAAATTCCTACGCCAGAGACTCAAGAAGTATATTTTGGAATAGACCCTTTTAAGGGATTAAAAGAATTAGATAAGACTCTTTTGGAATCAGCTCAAAAATATGCTAGGGAACAAATAAAGAAAGAAGTTGTAAAGCCAAGAATAAAAGAAGAGGTTAGGCCAGAACCAGTTGAAGGGGTGGTTGAATTCAGGCCTAATGAACCTTATGTATTACCGACCAATAGACCAGTTGAAATAGTAAAACAATTTAATGAGAATTCTCAGGTATTAGCCCGCCATGAAGTTGAACCCTTAAAGAATGTTCGAGATTTACCACCTAAAAAATTAAAATGGTGGATAGAGAACCCTATACGAATATTCGAAGATTATCCAATTTTAAAGAAACTTATATATGACCCCATCAAAACAGCCGAAGACCGCCAGGCTAGAGAGTTTGATAACATCAAAAAAACAGTTAAAGAATTCAAGCGAATGAAAAATGTTTCCTCTAGAAGACTTGGTATTTATGCTATAGCTCAGCAGAAAGGTGGTAAAGCTATCTTAGAATCCATGGGAATTAAGAAGATTCCTAAATTAACACCACAAGAACAACAAATATATAATCAAGTTAGAGGAATTTTAGAGGAAACATTTAATCAAATAAATAGAGCCAGAGAATTAGCAGGGTTAGAACCGATTAAAAAAGTTGAAAATTATTTTACTTTTATGCGAAATGCTGCCACCTTAGAACAATTAGGACACAGCCTTATAGCCGAACGAGATATGAAAGTATTAGAAACCCATCTGAATGCTCCCGCTTTTAAATATGCTATTCCAAGAAAACATATTAAAGCACCAGTTGAGTTAGACTTCTTTAATGTTTTTACTAATTATATGAATACCGCTTTAAGGTTTATTCATAAAGCCCCTGTAATAGCCAAAGGAAGACTGATGCTAAGTGATGTAACTTTACCTACTGGCGAAAGAATTTCATTAAGAGAACAAGCACCTATTCTTGCTAATGAAGTAGAACAGTGGCTTGACTATAATGCTGGCCAGATGGTGAGAGAACAATTACCAGCATGGTTTAAAGATAAAGCCAGGAAATTAAGTCGAAATATAGGAACTTCAGTATTATCTTTTAATGTCCGCCCTGGACTCATTCAGCCAACAGCACTAAGAAACAGCTATATTATCTTGGGAGAAAGATTTTTTGCTGATGGTTTAATTAGGAACGTTATTCCCTCGCAACGAAAATTCGCCTTAGAGAATAGTCGAGTATTAAAGAGTCGTAAGTTTGATGTTCATGCCACAGATATTTTTACGAATAATCCAGGAAAGTTACGGTCAATCTTATTGAGTAAACCTCAAGAAGCAATCAGATTTATGGCTCAAAAAGGGCTTCTATTAATGAAGTGGCTGGATATGGAAGCAGCCACCGCAACATGGTTAGGTGCTTATAGGAAAGCTATTACCCCTCGAAATAAAGGTGGCCTTGGATTAAGTAAATCAGAAGCCAGAATTTATGCGGATGATATTGTTACTAAGACTCAGGCGTCGGCTCAACCTAGTGATATAGCTAAAATCCAACGAACTACTATGGGTAGGCTGGCGACTATCTTTCAAACATTTGTTATAAATGAATGGAACTTTTTATCTAAAGAAGTATTTAGGGCTAAAATTCCTCCTGGGGAGAAGGTTGCCCGTATTGCCCGCCTTGTATTAGCTACTGCCATTATCAATGCTTTATTTGAAAAAGGATTAAATATTCGTTCGCCATTCCCATCACCAGAATGGGCTGTTCAACGAGCAATAGAAGAAGGGAAAGAAACCAAACAAGTAATCGGAGAAGGATTAAAAGAAATGATGGAGCAAGTTCCAATTATTGGTGGTGCTATTAGGTGGTCAACGCCTTACAGGACAGCATGGCCAGCAGCTTTACAGGTAGCTGAAGGAACGATGCAGCTTCTTACTAAAATGCTTACTCAACTTGACCCAACAAAGTTAAATAAACAAGACCTTGAAACAATCGGAAGGCTTTTAGGTATTCCTGGAACATCACAAGTTATGAAATATTTGCGTCGTCGCCAAAAAGGAATGAGTCATGCTGAAGCCATAATAGGGATTAGGCAAGACTAATGTTAAAGTTAATAATAACCAGCTCTATTGCCCTTGTTATCTACTGTCTCATCATGATAGGGGCGTATATCTGGGCTACATATTACCCCGACGCCCCTTTCCTTGCCTTCGCTACTCAACTAACAATTGGTTTTGTGGCTTTTATTACTAAACGCCTTATTCAGAAACAGGATAAATATAATTCAAAAAATGAGTAAGTATATCAAAATTTTGAGCATCGTTAATAACATATTGCGGTCAGGTTTACTGTTAATCTTAGTATTGGCTCTTATTTGGGGTGTTATCCAGCTTCAGAAATGTAATGAACCCAAAGTAGAAACCCCGTCTAGTCCAGCTATTAAGAAAGAGGTTTACCGCCCGCCCGTAGTTAAGACGCCTATTACTCCCGATAAACCGCCCGTAGAAAAAAAGAAACTCCCCATCCCTTCTGAACTAGTAAAGAGAACAATTGAACTCAAAACTGAAACACTAGAAGGGCGAACGATTAACATTATTCTGGTAGAGGATAAAAAGTCAAATTTTTATACGGTCGCAGGACAGGAAGTCAAAGTTACTATAACAGAATGGAAGCCTAAATTAATAGCCCCCGAATTTAAGTTCGGATATTCTTTGGTCGCCAGCAACAAAATATATCATTGCCTTTCTTTAGATTATATCCGAGTGTGGCGATTTTATCTTGGGTCAGAGATTGGCGTAGGTGTTAAGAATAGATATTTCGATGATTATTTAATCGGGCTTAGTCTTAAATATAAAATCTGGGAACTAAGCGATAATAAAAATTCTTATCTTTTCAGCTTGACAGCTGGCTACAATTTCTTAAATTCTAAACCTTATATAGGTATTAATTTGAAATTCTAGGAGGATAGAATGGGAGAGATTAACGGGGATTTCAAGATGAAAACCGCTGAATGGCAGGGTTATGTTAAACGGGCATTGGAAGATATTGCTGGTTCGCAGAAAGAAATTAAGCACCGCCTTGAGAAGCTAGAAACAAGAATCACAGGCGTTCAGGTAAAAGTCGGGGCTATCGGGGGAACTGTGGCATTAATAGTAACTATTGTTACTTTGCTTTTAAAACATTTTTTATTCGGATAATGGTATGAGAAAGGTTTTGGTGGTCACTATCATATTTATCATATTTGTTATACCTGGCCATCTTAACCTTTCTCCTGAAGATATAGCTATATATGTTTCTAAGGCCGACCTTTATAAAGAGCTGTTTAAAGAGCCATTTGAAATTTTATTGCTCCAGACTTGGGATGGTAAGATTTATACATTGTCTAACCGATTAGACAATCAGATTATTATCCCGATTTATTATCTTAAAGAGATATTAGCTAAAGATGGTTATAAAATCTCTGACCTTATTGTTGTTATCCATAACCATCATTTTATTTTTAGGTTCTCTAAAGCCGACCTTAGATATTACCGCCTTCTTAAACAAGAGGGATTTCATGGTTTATTCTTATTATATCTCCAATCTACAGGGGGAGTGAAGCGATATGTCGAAATCAATGGAAAAGCTGAAGCAGAAAGTCTTGAAAGAAGCATTAGCCGAATGGCGGGCAAAACATATTGACCAATGGGAGAAGAATTTACAGGTCGCTATTGCTATCCGTGACGACCCAGACGCCAGTAACAAAGATAAAAATGAAGCTATAAAGATTATCAGCCGAATGCTAGGTATCCTTCAGCCCGAAAGAGTGGGGAGTAAAGAAAAGAAAGAAGAACCCAAAAAGAAAGAGCCAGAATTAAGCCCCGAAGAGGAAAAATTGCTTGAGCAGATTCTCAATGAATAACCATGAAATACTCTATCGCCTTCCTTAGAAAACTTTGTGACTCATCCTTCTTTTATTTTGTCAAAATTATCGGTGGCTCTGTTCCCGAAGCGGGCGGAGATGTAAGCAAAGAAATTCATAAGCCCATCTGTGACTTTATTCAAAATCCCCTAAACAAGAGAATAGGAATTGCTCTACCCAGAGATTGGTTTAAAAGCACTGTATTTACTAGATGGAATGTTGTTTGGAATTATCTTCAAAACCCTGAATGTCGACAGTTAGTCGCTTCGGAAAATGAAAGAATTGTTACTAACTTCATGGATTGGATTCAAAAACAATTCTTATACAATGAACTTTTAAGAAAAGTTTATTATGACAGATTAAAAGATGTTACAGAAGAATGGACAAAGAAAAACAGATGGTCAAAAACTGCTATCGAATTACCTCGTAAAGGCATTTATGCTGAACCATCTATTCAGGCTATTGGTGTAGGCGGGGCAGCACAATCAGGGCATTATGATTTTATCCATATAGACGACCTTGTTGGAGAAAGAGCTATTGAGTCGCCATCTATTCTTGAAGATGCTATGAGGTGGTTTGATAATGTAAACGAATTATTAAAGAATCCAGATTGGACAGATGCTAATGGAAGTAGAATTAAGATAGTGGGGACTCATTGGGCATTAGGAGATTTCTTCTGCTATATTCAGGAAAAATATCCGCAATATGTATGGAAAATAGTTCCCGCCCTCAAATCAACTGAATTATGTAAAAAGCGACAGCGACCCAATATTCATTATATTAATAATCCTAAAGTCGAGGAAGAGGAAAGTAATTTCCCTCTCTTTCCTACCTCAATATATAAAGAAATGAAAGCTGACCCAGAAAGACAAGTTATCTTCTGGTGTCAACATATGAATATGCCTCAAAGTAGTGAAGGATTCAATAAATTTGAAGCTGATTGGATAAGATATTATCATTTTGAGAAAGACGAAAATGGGCAGGATATAATTGTATGCGACGATGATGGCGAAGAATTTCCTGTTAACTCGATTTTATGGTATGGACTTATCGACCCTGGTGGATTTACTGAAAAGAAATTAACTAAGCGAAGTTCCAAGAATGCTATTTTAGTTGCTGGGCAGCCTAAAAATTCAATCAAGAAATTTGTAAGATATACATGGTCAAAAAGATTGAAAACTCCCTCGGATTTTCTTGACGAAATCTTTAAAGCCCATAAGGAATGTAATGTTGTTCATTGGAAAATAGAAACAGTAGCTGCCCAGGAATATATACGAAGAGATATTCTAGAAGCAGCTAGAGAAAGGGGAATAGCTTTACCTATTTCCCCAATGGAAGCTGATGTTAGAAAAGATGCGAAAGATATAGACATTCAAGCATTGATTAGTCCGTTATTTAACGGTGAAATATATATTCATAGGTCAATGGCTGATTTAAGGCATGAAATAATCAATTACCCCAACTCTTTAACCGTAGATTTACTTGATATGTTGGCTAAGTTCTATAAATTCTTTGGTCGCAGGAAGAAAGTAAGTGACCTTGAAGAATGGAATCGCCGAAGGAATAGAATGATTAGTAGAGCTAGAAATCCCGTGACGGGGTATTAGCTTTTAATTTCTCTTCTATCTCTTTTATCTCTTCATCAGAAAGAAGCTCTACCCTTGAGAGATGACATTCCCATCGAGCTTTAGTTGCCACTCTTTTTAAGAAAGAAACAGCAAGGTCTTTACATAACCCGTTCGATAGAGCCTTTTCGAATTCTCCTGATTTAAATTCATAAGGGGCTATTGCCTGTTCTGGAATAAATAGAGAATAAGTTACGGTAGTTGTAGTTTTAGCTTTACATTTGATTAATAAATCCCCACCTTTAAATTGTGCCTCGATACTAAATTTAAATTTTTCCATTACAATAACTCTCCTATATCTTCTCCATACGCCACATCACTATCCCGTGGAATATCATCCTGGTCGCCAGCTATCTTCTTTATTGCTTTAATAATCTCGTTGCTATACTCTACTGGAAAATAAACCACCATATACTTGCCCGATTTTCCTTTATTTCCCTTGGTTCGCTTCCAATGTATTTGCCCGTTCCAGTCAAAAAACGGGGCGATACCTATACGGTTATAAACATGATTCCAATGAATATACCACCCGTCATTAGTCGTATTCCCGTCCTTTTTCCTATAAACCTTAATCCCTTGAAACTGAGCTAGAAAATCACCCGTATAAAATTTATTGCTCTTTCTTACTTTGGGCATCCTTATTCCTCGCTGTCTCTAATCCATGTTTAAGGCCTAAAAAATAATTTTCCTGAATTACGATTTCTTCTGTAAATGGAAAATAATCATCGGGTTCTGGTATTTCTATTCCCTTTTTATACCAATCCTCAAAATAATCTCGTTTTATTTCTTCTAATTGAGCTAAGGCTTCCTCAATAGTCTCACCATCTCCCACAAAGGCATATCTACCTAATTCTGGTATTTCTGCTCTCCATCCGCCACCCCATTCTTTTGGTGTGGGGGTTAGTTCAATTTTATAGCGTAGTTTTAAATAATAGTCTAAGTCTTTTTTCTTTTCCATTTTTCTCTTTTAGCTTGGTCTAATAATTTTTTGATTTTCATCTTTTGCTGTTTGCTTTTAGCATTCTTATAACAAAATTCAATAAAAGACACAGGAACATCAACTATGTATTTAACTTCTTTCTTTTTCATTTCTCTCTCCATGGAACATCTACTATTTCATCTTTATCAAGAGACTCTCTGACTCCAAACGTTCCTTCCCATTTACCCATATTGATAATAAAATCTACATTCTGGGCGAATGCTTTATCATAGTAGCCCAACTTATCGATAGCATCCTCTTCATCTTGGGCGACCAGTAAAAAACTATTCCTTTGTTGATTCCCTATGTCCCCAATTACCGTCTCAATGTAATAAACATAAACAATAGGGTCTTCAGACATTTCGTTTCCCCTTTCTTATATCTAAAACTTCGTCCAGCTTTATTTGTCTGGACGGGCTGTAATAAATAGTCAGTTTAAGATATCTCAATAACTCATTTAGAATCCTATTTACTGGAAGCCAATATTCTTTTGTCACCATCATCCGAGAACTTATTTTATCCGTATAAACAACCTTTATATCTGTTTTGTTTCTTAATCCCTCTATCCTAGACCGCAAGTAAACAAATCCACATAATAGTAACGCTAAATTCACCGCCCATAAAATTAAGAGTAATTTAAACATCTCACTTCTCCTTTGGTAATAAACTTTTTAGGAATTCTAATTCTGCTTCTGCTCGTTCTTTACAAACAGGACATACCATTCCGTATCCAAAAATTTCTCCAATAAATATATTATGCGTCTCTACTTGATGTATAAGCCATTCAACATAGGGTGTATTACGACAGTCTGGTTCTCCTGTTTTTAGGTAAACAGGGCATCCCACGCATCTTTTTTTATAAAACAAATGACATAAAGCACAATTATCACCACCTCTATCTACACCTTCGCCCCCAACAATATCTTCCCATTTCTTTATTGATTCTTTCAAGGCCCCAAGCGTTTCTTTATCCATTATCTTCACCCTAATAAATCATTCCAAGATAAAGGCATTTCCGCCCGATTAATCCCTTCCCATGCTTCCCACCAGTTTTTAGGGGCACTACCCCCCTCGAAATTACCCTCTAGAACGCCCTCAGACGCCCGTAGAGACGAGTTTATACCCGAATGAATACCAGACCCTTTGGAAGCCATTTTCCGCTTTTCTACGGCCTTCTCAGCCCGTTTTTGCTCGAACGTCATAGCTTGTTTCTTGCTTTTAATTTCAGTTTTAAACTCTTTCTCCAGCCCTTGGATATATTTTACTAATCTCATGGCACAACGCCCACAGATTACTTCACAGTCTTTTCTTATATTGCCCTTAACTTCCCGTCCACAAATATAACATCTAATCATTGTTCTTCTTCCATTATATCCTATTTAATCATCATTGTCAACAGATTTTTTATAATCTGTCTCATAGAATCCCGCCCCTTTAAAATGGACGAACGGGATAGTCGGTAGTTTCTCCCATTCTCTTTTACGGCATTTCGGGCAGGGAGTAGTCTCCATCGCAAACTGGATATACTTATTACTGGGTAGCAGGACTTCCTTAGTCGTTCCACACCACTTACATTTAAAAACATAAAGAGGCATAGCAGCCCCCTTCTATTAAAGATTTAATGCTTTAATAGCCTCTGGAAGCCACCAATAAGTCGGGCGATAAACTTCTTCTCTATTCTGGTTGTGTTTCAGCACTAATACATATCGCTTATCATCCATTACAACATGAGCTTTCCCCCCATATTCATCTTCTAAGGAGATTATTGGCTTTGTAATACTCCCCGATTCCAGTTTAATCTGGTTATAAGTCTTAACTTTCCGATACATTTTTACCCTCCTTTTTTAACTTTTTCCTTCGCCGTTTTTCGGCCTGTAATGTTTTAATAAGCCAATCAAGGCGTTCGTTGCTCATCCGTTCTCTATTCTTTAAGGTCTCCCAATCATCACGGTAAACAACATAGGAAATCTTATTTTTTCCTTTTTGCTCAAAAACGACCATATGGGATAACCCACAATCGCAACAAGTAAACCAATAAGCCTTTTTAAATTCATAATACTGCGGTTCTCCGTTCATTACACTATAAGTCTTCATCTCTCCTCCTTTAATTCTATTGCTCTATCCTCATTAAGAGCCAAGAAAAACTTTAACCATTTAATAAACCCTTTACTTACTTTCTTTCGGCAATACCATTGCATTAAAGTCGCTATTTTATGTTCGCCCTTGGTAAGCATTACCGTTTCCTCTTGTTCTGGTCGGTCTGGTGCTGGATAAATAAGATGATGTTCTTGTATTACTTGCTTACCCACGCCTTTTATCCTTTCTGTTTGATGGAAATAAAATTTCCCGCCTAGCTTCGGCGGAGGATAAATGTTTCTTTCGACAACTGTTTGAGCAATATCTAATAAACGGGCTGTCAGTAACAAATTGTTTACCGCAGCACCAACATTTACGAGAGTATAAGTCGGCTTGTGTCTGGCACATTTTTATCCCCCTAATCTTCTGATAGTGCCTTTTTTATTTCCTTTCTTAAAAGTCTTCTTTGTATTTCCCTGCCCAGCTCTTGATATATCCCATAACCACTACATAAGTAAGGCCCATGGCTATCAACATTTGCTTGGAGCATTAAGAACATATCCACTAACCTATCATCATCCAACGCTGTAAGCGGTAACACTTTAACTTCACCCTCAATTTTTTCCTCTTTTTTTTCTTTCTTCTGTTTCTTTTTCATTTTTACCCTCCTTTAACTTTCCGATTAATAAATCCATATAATTCCTTAAATCTACATCAGTATCAATCAACGATTCGTTCTTCGGCCGAGTATTTCCGCCCGCTAATTTCATCAATCTTACCAGTTTATGAAGGATAAAAAACTTTATTACCCCGATTGGTGTCTTAACATCTATATCGAATATCTTACATAGCTCGGTCAGAGTATTAAAATTGTAATATACATCATTACTGAACGCATAATCAGTATTCTTGGCGACCAGTAATTCTCTGGCCTTTTTATTAATCTCATCGCTTATTAAAAGTAAATTCTCAATTCTCATTTTATCCTCCATTTGTCTAACGGTTAGACATTTCGGGCAAGTAATTCATTTCCGCCACAAAATCTTTAAGAAACTCAATCCCATCCCGTAATTTAGTAAACGCTATATCGGCCGTCCTTTGGACAAACTCATATAAATACGCCTCAGTTTTAGGCATATCGTTAATATAAATTATAAACTTTCCTTTCGCTCTGGCATACCCTATCTCGGCCGATGTTCCCGAATGCCTACTGTCGCATCGACGAAGGTAAGCAAAGACTATATCCGCCCTGTCAATCTTCATGTAGTCGGCGAACAAAAAAACCTTGTTCTCTTCATGCTCTTTCTTTAGGCGATAATATCCATAATCTATCTGGTCAATAGGCGACAGCCACTCCACAGGCAGACCTTCAAGAGCCTTCATTACTTTAGGTCGCCAGCGGTCTTCTTTGGCAATATCGCCAGCCAAGTAAATCTTAAGCATCATTCTTTTCTCTTTCCTCAGAATCACAATAATCTTTAAATGTTTTTATAATTTTTTCTATATCTTCTTTACTGAATTTTTCCCAACTGGGACACCATAAAACTAATCCAGTGTATTTACAAAGAGGATATAATCCTTGAATATAGGCATATAATCTAGGTAAAAAATTATTTTTATTTTTCAAAGAAAACCTCCCCGTTTTCCTTTTGTTTTTCTTCCTCGTAAGGGTTTATCCGTCGTCTGAAAAATTCCTGCTTTACGCATTCAAGCACCCCAATAACTTCGTTATAATCAGTGTAGCATAATCGAGGCTTCCTTGTCAAGTAAAAACATATTAACCGCACAATCATATAATTTAATTCACCAGGCGTCTTGATTTCAGGGAACTGAGTCTTTGAATTAAGAATCTCTCGGCGTTCTTTTTTAATATAAGGCATTTTTATCCTTCTTTATTAACTATTTCCCATTCTAAACGATATATTTCCTCTTCAGTAAAACCCATATCTATTCCACCATCCTCTCTATATCCACATCCGCACCACCAATACCATGGTCGTTGAGGGGGATTGGTAGGGTAAATATAATTCTCATATCGTTTTATCATTTTTTTACCGCATTCAGGACAAATTTTCATTTCTTCATCTCCTTTTTCTCGAATAAGTTTTTCCGCACCAAGTAAATTTCCCATTAATAATTATCGGAACATAATAAGTAAAATATCCTTTAGAATCAAAAAAGAAAACCCCGAAAGCATTTACCCAGCGATTAGGCTTATTTCTTCGATAACTAGGGTTTAAATCACAAAGGCAGCCTAAACTTTGCCCAACAATTGGCTTTTGCTCATAATTAGCTTTAGTATAAGCCTGAACATCATGAACATGACCATAGAAAATATTATCCCCCATTTCTGTCACTGTCTTGGCAGCATGATATTTATTCCAATACCAGCCATGAATAAAATTAGCATGCCCTACTCGATAAGCCCGCCCTTCTTCAACTACTTTATAACCACGTTTTTCTAGATGAAGATTATAATCCAACCCAATAAGCCCTTCTACTTGAGGATTGGCTGCTATCCAACTTGCCAATCTAGCATCATGATTCCCAATAAGAAATACTTTCTTTTCTTTAGTGAATTTGTCAATGATATCCAGAATCTGATTAGCCAATTCAAAATCATGCTTTAATCTCCGCCCTTCACGCAGAATATAATTATTCTCAGTGTAATTAGAAATAATATCAAACTCAATAAAATCGCCCATAATAATAGTTTCATCTGGTCGAAAATCTTTACCAAACTCCAAAGCTGCCCATAAAGCATCCGCTGTTCCATCTTCCCATCCTCGACGAGTGGGAATAGTGGTTACATGTATATCGGGAAGAGCGAGAACTGTATATCCCTCTTTCAATTCACCGACTCCTTGACAGGCTTAAAGAAGGCATCCAGCATTTTTCTTTCTATTATCTTGCTGGCCTCTTCGATTGAATGAGTAATTACTTTCTTGGTCGGTTGATCGTCATTCATTTCAACAAAGAATAGTAAGTAATGCCCGTCGGGTAACTGCTCAATAACAACAGTAAGGGTATCCGAAGTAGTAATTAATGTTGTCATTCTTACCTCCGTGTAAAACTATTGATTTTTTATCTTACTTATTCTTCTCTAATTTTTTAATTTCAAATTCTACCCATCGCCTAAAACCATCTAGATGATGCACTTTTTTTCTGAGTTCATGAAGCCGTGCTTCTGTTTTATGGGCAAAAACCACAAAACACAAACAAAGCACCAAAAATGGGATGCCCATAAATAACATTATTGCTTCCATTTTTACCTCCATTTCTTTTGGTATTGATTATCCCTAAATGGGTCATCGCCCTCGTAATGCCATTCGCCATCAGGGATAAATTTCGCCCCCTGGACTATTTTGAAATACAATATCTTCCCGTTCGGATTCTCTTCCGTCCGCCAATTCTTAGCTTTCACAATCTTAATCCGCCCAGGGTCAATAGATAAATAAAGCCTGGGTTTTTCCAGCGAAAAACTACCGCCACGCCCATAATCCCGCCCTCTTTCTTTCTGAATAGCAATAATAGCGATTCCTTTTACTAATCGCTTATGAATCTCTGCTATCTGGTTAGCAATCATATAAAAATTATCCCCGATTTCCAAATAATCAATAATATTTATATCATCTGGACGAATAACATCATGGAAATCAGATGACCTCTCGAATGGGAAGAATCGCCAATCCTTTAATTCCATTCCCTCAAATTTCCCTAACCGTTCTTTTAATTCAGTTTCCCCCATTTCTGAGTTAAAGTAATAAATATCATGTTTATCCATATTCATCTTAATGAAATTAAACAGAAAACAAGTCTTTCCTGCGTCTGAATGCCCAGCGACCACAATGATATTGCGGGGAAATATCCTGACCATCTTCTCAATCCCGAACGGCCAAAGCAAAGAAATCTCTTCAACAGGGGCATTAACAAAATCCATAAGCTCGACATCGTCATCCACCCGACGCCAGACTCCTGCTCGCCTTTTAGACCTCTCAATAAGCCCATCCTTTTCCATGCGGGCAAGTATCGCTGAGACATTCTTCTTATCCTTTTTCTCTTTAATCCCCAGCTCATGATAGATATCCTTGTTCGTAAATACTCCAACCTGTTTCTCTACCCATTCTCTTACCTCTTCGGCCAACACTCTATCGGGATTAATTTTAACTTGGATTGTAGCCAGTTTTTCCTTGGCCTCTTCCAGATTCTCGGCGTCCAAGGATTTCTTAAGGTCTTCAAGAAAAACATAAAAAGAGAATTTGTCCAATATTGTTTTTGTTTCATCGTTCATCTTTTTCTTCGGGCGAAAATAATAATTTCGAAATTAAAAATTGTCAAGGCGAAATATTTAACCACATCATCCCAACTACCGTCAATCTCAAAAAAAGTAATATACCAAAGCTCTTTCTTTAAATGTTTCCAATGATTATGAAATTCAAAATCAATCTTCATTTTCTTTCTCCCTTAATTCTCTTATTGCCTCTCTTAGTTCCAAATAACACCAATCCAATCCTTCTTCATCTCCGCCGTTCTCTACCCAGATTCTAGCAATAGTTTCAATTAATTTTTTATCTGTCATTTCTCTTTCTCCTTTAATTTTTTAAACAATAAATCAATCGTCTCATAAAAATAACCAATTACTTTATCTCGATAAGTCTCAAAAAAACTTACTACACCTAAATCATGGTAATGCTGATGACATTCTCGGCACAAAGGAATCACCCAATCCTTAGGTGCCCCCGCACCTCTAGTCTTAGGAAAATGGGCTTTATCTGCTTTCCTATTAGGATGAAAAATACATCCATGGTTTTCTACATATTCCAGGTAATTACTCGGAATGTCTAACATGTTAGACACTTCTTCTTCGGCTGGCGGTAATTCTGGTTTCCCTAATTCTTCTCTTACTAACTGAATCAAATCCGACCGAGAAAGCGATACCGCTGATTCAATCCACCTCTTTGGGTCTCTCTCGACTACTGGCTCAATTATCTTAAGTTTTCCATGCCCGATTTTCTTAATAGTCTCAGGATTAATGTTGAGTTTCTGTGAATATAATTCATAAATCTTAATAAATGAATAGGCCGTTGACCGCTTAATTGAAATCTCTGGCGACCCAAGAAATTCTGTAAAGCTATCACAATTTAAATATTCATATAGTTTGTTATCTCGAATTGTCTTTAAAAAGAAGCCGAGCAACAAAATATTTTCCTCTAATTTATCTCGCAAAGTTAAGACGCCAGTATAAAGCGAAAATGCTATTTTTACCTTCTTATCTTCATCTGTTAGCATCAATCTTGTTTTATAACAATCACTTGAGCAATCAGTATAACCTTGTTCACAATACATCCCATCTTCGTTATATCTAAAGAAATGACAATCAAATTTGTCTATCATCTAATTCTTCTCCATATCGGTCTTTATATTCTTTACGCAAAATTTCTATAGCTTCTTCTAATCCTTCTAATAATTTTACATATAATTTTCTTGTTTTAGCATCCCATTCACCCCAAGCAAACGCAAATTCGCCCGCAACATCTTGAATCCACTCAATAGCTTCTTTTAAGGCTTCTTTATCACTCATTGAATCTTCCCCGCCACCTGAAAAAGCCCAGCCAACACCGCACAGACGCATCCCATTAACCAACAAGCAACCGCCCAAAGAGATAGCTTCTCATGTTCGATTTTCCAGCTTGAAGGAATATTGTTCTTTTGCCAAACCAATATCCATCCGATTATCCAAAATAATATTGCTGCCCCCAAAAACCCGATAATCATTTTAATCCTCCCAGATTGAAATTAATTTATTACAATATAAACATCTCACTATGAACCAACCATCTTGGCAAACAATAAATCTTTTGTGTTTCCCTAATAGGCATAATAATCGTCTAATTAATTTTGTCATATTTACCCACCTAGCTTAATTAATTCGATTGCCTTAAGGATTTTTCTCAAAAACATAATAATGAATCCTCCCGTTCCCATAATAAAACAAATAATACTAATCACTCCAAATTTTAAAAGTTGTTTTTCCTCAAATTCATTCGCAAAGACAAAAAAGAATATAAGCCCTAACACTAAAAGAATAAAACTTATCACCAATCCAAAAGTTTCCATTTTAAGTCTCCTTTAATTTTTCTTTTAATTGTTCCCATCTTTCCTGAATATCTTTTAATGATACTCTTAAAGTCCTGGCCAGCGATTCTTGGACAATCTCTTTCTTTTTCTCCAATGGGATGCTTTTATACATGTAGTTTCTTACCGATTCTTTCATTGGTCGCCCCTTTAAAACATAAAAATAGACACCCATAACAAAACAATAAGCTGGGCAAAAAATTTCGCAATTATCTTCACAATCAAACTCCCTTGACCATTCATTACAAAATTCCTTAAATAAATCTAATAAATCAATCTCCTTTCTCATTTTCCTTTTACATACTCATTATAGAAATAACATATTGGTTGATACCGTTTACATCCTCGGCACTGCCAATATGCTTTCTCGCCCGATTTGTCCTTATTATAAGGCAGAAACCGCCTTACATATTCTGGCGGGAAAGGTTTTTGCTCTTCAATTGCTTTCCTTAACCTATCTGCCCGAGCAAGTATTTCAATCCAATTCTCTTTTAATTCTACTGGCTTAAACCTTAGTGTCCACGCCCGTAAATCTACTGATTTATATTCCTGTTGCCTGAGAGATTTATCTTTCAGATTCCATACGGTATAACTTGGCATATTTCCGACCAGAAAAAATACTACCAGCCCAATCTGGGTAACCCCATAAGCATAGCAATAAGTCTTCATTCGAGTAACCCATTGAGGAGCATCACGGACTACATCAAAATTCTCTGATGACTGAGCAATAGATTTGATTTCGATAAGTCCAAACTCAGGATGAATATCATCGACGGTGCAACAAATTCCATCCTTTTGAATGGTTGGGCATTCCTGGGCAATCGCCCTTTCTATCACCCGACCTCGCAAAAATTTCATCGCTGACTCAGCGTCCAAGGAAGGAAGGTCAGGAATCACTCGACTGTAATAAGCTGGTAAAGGACAAAGCCCGTCAAGGTCACTGGCATGGATATGCTCTTTCCGCCCTTCAGGGTCATACTGGATTGCTCGCATCTCTCGATGACCTTCAACAAGGTCAATAATCCTTTGTTTGTAAGTCTCGGCTAGCTCTTTAGATTCTTTGATAATCATTTTTTCTTTTAGCCAATTCTTTCTCGATTTCCAATAAATAAGCAAAGTCTTTCCAATTGTAACAATCGCTTTGATAAATTACTTGTTTCAGCTCGTTTCTCATTTGTTTTAATTGATTGGTCGATAAATTAGAAAAACTTTTCATTTTTCTATCCTCCTTTTTTAAGAAATAATAACATTGTTCATCATAAAAATCGCAAGGGAAAGGCATTATTTCCTTATCAAATTTTCTCCAGTTAAAAGAACATCCTTTCCCTGTTTTCTTAAATTTTTTTTCATCAAACCATAAACAAATTAAAGGAAAATTACACGGCATTTATTTTCTCCTTAAAATATAATCCTCAATCAATCTGGCCATCTCTACAACAAAGTCCCCGCCGACTTTTTCACCTACCTGAATGAACGCAACTCCCAACTCTACCGCCGCTTTAATCGCTACCTGCCGACTAATCAGAACATCACGCCAACTGCTTTGCTCGCCCTCGTTATCTACTGTCTCATCAGGAAATTGTTCTTCTTCGACTGGCTCTTTATCAATCTGCTCACAAGGAATAATATTTTTGATATTCAGCCACTTACCTTTCGCCTTCCAGGCTTCAACTTCTATCTCATCGCCTTCTTTTAGATTCTGGACAGTTTCTCGCAAGTCAGCGGGGACTTTTTCGTTCAAAAATATACTTACCCAGACATTACCTACTTTGGAATCACCAATCTGGCACGCCCAACGGTTATTGTCTGGATTCCAATTGATTTTTTTGATTTTTCCCATTAATTTCATTGCTCGCACTCCAAAAACATCGTCAAAATCCTTAATTAACTGAAAGAGGTTCCCCGAAAATTCGATAGTAGATTTCATCCGAATACCAACGTCTCATTAAATCTCTGTCAATCGGGTAAATATTACCACATCGAGGACACATCACCTTACCCATCCCTACATACTCCATCCTTAAAAAGTCAATACACTTTGGACAATAATAAGGTTCACGGAAAGCGTCTTTCACCATATCTAATCACTCCTTTCAATTTATTTATAGCTGTGCCAATAATACTTAACGCCCCAATAATAATTCCGCCCCAGAAAATTATTGTTATCACATCCATTTGCTCGCCTCTCTATTAAATATAAGCGACTAACATCGATTTGTCAAGTTTTAATCCATTTGCTCGCCAATATTTTCATTTCACGACAAACCACTGTTTTATAATCAAAAAAATATCCTGTTGCTAGAATATTTCTAAATTCAACTGGAACAATAATATTGTTTTCTTCTTAAATCCTCCTTTAATTTAGTTGTTCTAAATATTGATCAATATCCTGATAAACGAGCAAAATGCGTGATCGCCATAAAGTGAGATCACTTCCTATTCCCCTAAAATTCCCAAGATCATCAAAGATCAGCCGTAATTTTTTACTGATCTCTTTTAATTTCTCTTGATCCTTTTTTCTCATCTTGTCCTCTTTTAATTAGTTTGATCATCATTTAATTGTTCATAAATAAAATTATTGATTCCCCGAATAAGATCGTGAATCTCATCATCAAGTCGAGAATAAAAGTTAATCTTTGGATTTTTATGTTTTTCTGCGTCGAACAACAAAAAAGAAGTCAATTCATAAGCCTTACTTAAATATTCCTTTACTTTCTGCAATTCTTTTAATTGTTTACCAGTCATCTTATCCTCCTTTAAAATTTCTTATATGGTCGGGGATTGGAGAGTCTTTCGAAGTAAGTGCAAACTCGACCATATTTTTGACCAAAGGCACAAATAGCACAATTTACCATTTTCTCGCCATTTTCAATTAAGGTGGACTCTCGATAATAAGGACACTCGTTTAATTTTCTTTTCATTTTTCAATCCTCCTTAAATTGAATGTCTTTATTTCCAAGATATTGGAAGCCCGCTATTGTTCCATCCTCTAATTTTACTGAAAATTTAATTGGGCATCCATCTTTTTGCTCGTATATCATATAAATTTCGCCCTCAAAATCCTCATCTAGTCTCCTAAAATCTCCGCCCCATGGACACAAATTCAAAGCCCAATATCCCGTCTCCTTAGCAATTTTTACTTTCATTATTTTTCTCCTTTTATTTTTTTTGGCCTGTCTCATCGGTCCCCAGGCGGCCATCCCTGGGGAGACTCGGGATTACTCCCGAGTTTCGACTTAATAAGAGCTACGATAACAATCTCGGTCGATAAAAACTTCTGGGAAGATAATTTTGGCAATCAATTCTCTAACTTTCCAAAATTTTAACTTGTCATCAATAAACAACCAAACCTTTCTCATTTTATCCTCCTATAAAAATCTCTGGCCGTCCCGACTCGAACGGCCAAGACGGCCAGGTAAGCCAGAAGCCCAAAAACGGCCAAGGAATTAATCATCTTTAATTTCTCCAATTTGTTCTAATTCATATACCCATTTATAAAACTCATTTAAGGTAGAACAAGTTATTCCATGTTCAACTAATCCCCATCTGTCTTTTACTTCCCCATCATAAAAACCACTTTCAGTAAATTGTAATATCAAGGTTTTTCCGTCCTTAAGGTTTCTTCTTAATAACTCCATTTAATTCTCCTTTAATTAAATTTACACCTAGATTATACCATACTTCCCTATAAATTACAATCCCCTAATACCAAAAAACCATTAAAACCAATACTTAAATTAACAATCTTTTATCCTATATCTATTATCCTATATAAACCAACAGGGGAGAGATAAGCCACCATCCCGCTTCCCTCACTCTTCCCGTCACATTATCCCCTTACCCAGCCAGCCAAAGAGCCACCCGAGACCCCCCATTGGCCTCAGGCGGGGGGATAATCCCTTCTTTTTAACGCAGAATATTTTTTAAAGCATTTGAGGCTTGAAGTCACAGATTGTGATTTTAAGGCTTAATTTGAGGTTATGGATTATTTTGATATGGGGGGTTGACATATGGTGACTTGTGGAGTATATTATATATAGGAGGTTAGTCATGAGTAAAAAGAAAGAGTTATTAGAGGAAGCCTTAATAAAGGCTA
>ENA-OSAI01000140-OSAI01000140.1-marine-sediment-metagenome-genome-assembly--contig:-NODE-140-length-43756-cov-16.925059_pt1 | contig 43756 bp, 45 predicted proteins | sample MGYA00237871_ERZ529316 | MGnify/ENA primary metagenome ERZ529316 (study PRJEB26369, sample SAMN03142814) | marine sediment metagenome | biome: marine; feature: borehole; material: sediment...
TCGTATTTGAGGGATCGAGGCCTCAGAAAACTGCCCTAACTTGTCAAAGTCGGGTTAGACCGAAGGAGCTGGGGGCATCCTGGAGTTGCCCCGGTTTGATGGACAGTTTGCCGCTTGGTCGGCGGAATCAAAGCAAGTCCACCGTTCAAGCACCGAAACCTCCCACCCCTTGCGACACCAGCACACTTTCAGCCCCCGCGTACGTGGGTTTCCCCTTGTTCAAAGTCCATAGGGCTCATGTACCCCAAGCCCGAGTGGCGCCGGCGTCGGTTGTACCAACCCTCGATGAACCAAAATACCTCCCGCCGGATCATCTCCCAAAAGCTCCTGGTTCCTTCGAGCCCGTGAGGATAGGCCTCGGTTCCTCCACGCGTAATACCCGTTGGGGGAGACTCCCAGCAGCTGGCACATGGTAGCCACAGGATAGCGTCTCTGGTGAGCGATCACCAACGCGTAGACCTCGGTAGCGAGCCGGCCTCCCGAGCGAACCAGGCCGCGGCTTTTGCTATGATCTCCCGCTCAAGCTTGGGCTGGCGGTTATCCCGCCGTAACTTGCGCAGCTCCTCCTTCTTCCTGGGTGGTGATCCCGGAGTGGGTAAGGCCATCATCGCGGTCAGCTTGTCCTCGCCCAATTGCGGATCGTCTCGTAACAGGACTTTAATTCTTTGGCTAGCTCCCCAATGCTGCGCCCAGCTCGCACCAACTCCACGATCTGCCACTTGAACTCCAGCGGATACGGCGGCCGTGTCCCCGGCATAAGTTGCACCTCCCTTTGCAAAGCCCACAGGTGTCCACTTAACCGGGGCAACTTCAAAAGCGATGTTCCTTCAGGTGATCCCAGAGCCTCGTTTCCAGGGTGCCTTTGTCCAGGACCGTTCTGGGTGTCCACCAGGGCCAACCGGAAGGGGGCACTTCCTCCCAGGCCCACCGGGCAGGGCGGAAGAGAAGCCCGTAACGCGTGGCGCGTCCCGGAGCTATTCCAGGGCATGGGCGATCCTCCTCCTTCCCCAACCCCGTTCCCTCTTCAACTCAACCACCCTCTCCTCAACCTCCGGTGGGGTGCTACAAGGAGAACGTTTCGGCCGCGGCGAGCGGTCGTAAAGACCAGCTTCACCTTCCTCCCTGTACCGCCGCCGCACCTACTTCCTCACGGTGTTGCGGGAGATAGAAAGCCTCCGGGCCGTCTTCCGGATGCCCCCACGTTCCCGGTAAACCTCCACGATTTCGAGCCTCAGCGCTGGCTTCCCTTCCTGGGTAGCCAGGCCGTAAAGTTGCGGTAGGATGTGGTGAAACACTCTGGCATCCTTCCTTACTTCAGGTGTTTCATCGGCTCTCCAATAGGGGGGATGCCGCACATCTTCAAGAACTCCTCGAATGCCCCAAGGTCCGGCACCCAGAGTGGGTCGCTACATCGGCCCACTTACTTTTTGGGCAAGTCGCCCCGCAGGGGTGTTCCCTCTCATCTCCCGAGCTCAGTAATTCCAAAAGGATGAGGCCTCTGTGCAGGGGCGTTACAATCTGGTGCTATGTGCTTAGCGGTTCCGCTAAAGGTGGTGGCTGTGGAGGGGAACGAGGCCACCGTGGATCTGGGAGGCGTCCGCTCCCGGGCGCGGTTGGATCTCTTGGAAGAAGAGGTGAAACCCGGGGATTACGTGCTTGTGCACACGGGATTTGCCATCCGCCGCCTCGACCCAAGGGACGCCCAGGAGACCCTCAAGCTGTTCGATGAACTCTTCTCCTATTCCGAGGATGTGGGAGAGTGACCCGTTTCGCCTGCGCGACCCCGCGCGGGCAGAGAAGCTTTCCCGAGCTTTGGCGCAGCTTGCCCCGAAGAGACCCGTGAAGATCGTCCACGTTTGTGGGACCCATGAGGCCGCTATCGCCGAATCCGGCCTCCGTGCTCTTCTGCCAAAGAGGGTGGAGATCTATGAAGGGCCAGGATGTCCAGTCTGCGTCACCTCCACTGCAGACATCAATCTAGCGGTGAAACTCGCCCTGGAAGTGGGGGTGATCCTCTGCACCTTCGGGGATATGCTCCGGGTCCCCGGGACCGAGCTCACGCTGGAAGAGGCCAAGGCGGAAGGGGCTGATGTGCGGGTGGTGCTCTCGGCGGCCGATGCCGTGAGGACTGCCCGGGAGAATCCCCATCGGGAAGTGGTCTTCTTCGCTGTGGGCTTCGAAACCACCGCGCCCGGGACCGCGGCCGTTCTCTTGGACCGTCCCCCGGATAACTTCTCGGTTCTCTGCTCCCACAAGCTTATCCCTCCGGCCCTGGAGGCACTACTCCGGGAGAACACCGAGGTGGATGGATTCCTCGCCCCGGGTCACGTTTCCACGGTTATCGGCGCCGATGCTTATCAGGAGCTTGCGGACAAATTCCACGTCCCGGTGGTGGTGGGTGGGTTCGAACCCCTCGACATCCTCTACGCCATCGCTCTGGTCCTTAAGCAGCTTCGGGAAGGCCGCGCGGAGGTGGAGAACGCCTATCCCCGGGCGGTGCGTCCCGGGGGAAATGCGCGGGCCAAGGAGCTTATGGACGAAGCCTTCCAGGTGATGGACGCAAGCTGGCGGGGTATCGGGACGATCCCGGCCTCCGGCCTCGGGATTCGGGCTGAGCTCTCTCGATTCGACGCCCGGAAGCGGTTCGCAATCCAAGCCGCACCGGGAGAAGAAGAACCGCCCGGATGCTTGTGCCCCGACGTGATAATGGCCAAGGCGGTTCCCACCGATTGCCCCTTGTTCGGAACTGCGTGCACACCCCTCTCTCCCGTAGGACCATGTATGGTGGGTACAGAGGGAGCTTGTTCCATCTGGTACCGTTATGGGGAGCGTCCCCGGCTATGAGAAAGCCTCTGTCCGAAGAGCGGATCACGGGATTGCACGGGGCCGGAGGTGAATTCATGCAACGCCTCATCTCCGAGGTGATCGTTCCCCTTTTCGCCCTGAAATCCGCCGGTCCTTTGGGCCTCGAGGCCCTGGACGATGGGGCAGTACTTTCCCCCCATAGAGGCCATCTGGTGGTAACCACCGACTCCCACGTGGTGAAGCCCCTGGAGTTCCCCGGCGGCGACATCGGGAGGCTTGCCGCATGCGGCACAGTCAACGATCTCGCGGTGATGGGGGCGAGACCGGTGGCGGTGACTTTGGGGCTCGTGGTAGAAGAGGGATTCCCGATACGGGATCTGGAACGTTTCCTTACATCGTTTGCCTCTGTGCTCTCGGAGCTTGGAGTGGCGGTGGTGGCAGGGGACACGAAGGTGATGGGGAAGGGAGAACTCGACGGGCTTATTTTGGCCACCACGGGGATCGGGGTGGCGGAGGAGTTCGTTCCGGACTCGGGCCTTGAACCCAAAGACGTAATTATCGTCACCGGCACGGTTGGGGACCACGGCATGGCCATTCTGGCCGCCCGGGAAGGTCTCCCGGTTGAAGGGGAGATCCACAGCGACGTGGCCCCGGTGTGGCCCCTGGTGGAACGGGCCCTTTCGATCGGGGGGGTAAAGGCCATGAAGGACCCCACCCGGGGCGGACTCGCGGCGGCCCTCAATGAGATGGCGCGGAAGTCGGGCGTGGGGATCACGGTACGGGAGGAGGATATCCCGGTTCGCCCGGAAGTGAGGGGGCTCGCCGAGCTCCTGGGAATAAGCCCGTTGAACCTCGCTTGCGAAGGCCGGGCGGTGATTGGCGTCTCCCCGGATAAGGCGGAAGCGGTCCTCGCAGCCTTGCGGGAACATCCCTCGGGACGGGAGGCCCGGATCATCGGCGAGGCAATCCCCGAGCACCGGGGAAAGGTGGTCCTGGAGACCGGCGTGGGAGGCCGAAGGTATCTGGAGATGCCCCTAGGGGACCCCGTTCCCCGGATCTGCTAACGCCGCCAACGATCGGCCTGGATCGTGAGACCATCATCCGCGGCGATGACCTCGATGCCCATCTCCTCCGTGATCTTCCGCGCGAGCTCGTGGGGCTTGGCCCGAAGCATCGTCATCCCGAAGTGGGTTATCACCGCCAGCTTCGGCCTCGCTTCCCGGATGATCTCCGTCGCCTCGGGCAGTGATAGGTGATCGATCTCCGGGGTGGGTTCACGCCGCACCACGTTCAGAACGAGAAGATCGCAGCCGGAATAACGTTCGAGCAGTTCCGGAAAGAATCGGGTGTCTACCACGAACCCGAGCTGCCCCTCGGGGGATTCCAATATCACCCCGTAGGTCTCGGCGTCACCGTGGCGGTGCCGCACCGGGGTGATGCGCACAGTTTGAATTTCCACGGCCTTGCCTTCTTCCATAATCTCGATCCGCTCGGGATACCGGCGCACGTACCTGAGCACCACCGGGTCCCCGCCCTCGAGACAATCTCGGGGAGCCATAAGAGTTCCCTTCTTCCCCTTGTGTCCAAGCTCAGCCATGACCTCGAGCATGACGTTCACGTCGGTGGAGTGGTCTAGGTGCTTGTGGGTGAGGATCAACCCGTCCAACGCTTCGGGATCCAGGGGAGGCCGGGATCTCCGGCACCGGAGCAACGTTCCCGGGCCCGGATCCAGGAGGAGCCGTGTTCCAGCAAGTTCGATCCATGTACCCGCGGAGTAGCGGAGCTGCTTCCCCACCACATACCGGGCGCCGGCGGTGCCAAGGAACTTCACGAATCCCATGTGGAAAGGATTCTAGGGCGGCGCCGATGTCCGAACAAGTTATTGGAGCCTAAAACGAATTCATTTGCTCCGGCCAAGCTCAGAAAGTTCCCTTCCATCCCAAGTTCAACAACCAGGTCTTGCTCAGATCATCGGGATCCACCAATCCCAACTCGAGCCCGAAGTGCGCTGTGAATCCGCGGAACAGAGGGAAGATCACCAGGGTCTTCAGCTTGCTGAAGCCAAAGAGGTAATCGTTTCCTCTGCTAAAGTAAAAGGTGAACTGCCAATGGCCGGTGTCATCACAGCATCCCGTTATTGGTCCTTCGAAACGCCAGTATTCGAAGAAGTGCTGGCTCCCGGTTATAGAGGCGTCTTTTTCGGGGTTGAAGGAAGTCGCGAACTTGCCCGTGATCTCGCCGGCAAACTCACACTTAATCTCGATGCCGTAAACTTCAACTCCTTCCAATCCGAATCCTTCGTCGGGAAGCTGCAGCGAGATACGGGGCCTGATGCACCCGTCGATCCAACGCGTCGAAACCCGAAGTGTGGGACTTATATCTTTGGACTCGGTGGTAAAGGTGGCCTTTACGCTGGCATAGAGCCCCACATCCCCACACACACCACATGGGAACGGAAGATCGCTTATGGTGAAGCAAAAATTTTGGAACCCTTCGGTCTTGGAAAAGGCAAGGCTAACATCCCATCGAAAATCACAGAAGCTACAACCCAAGTCCACTGCTTCTCCCCGTGCTATAAAGTCGAGCTCAGAGAATTGGATGGTCAGTCCCTTGAATTTCACCCTGATATTGAAAGAGATGCCCTCTAACTTGCTGCTTACGCTAAAAAGTCCGTAGGAATCTTCGGGGTCCTCTCCATCGAAATAGAACTTGTAGCTCAAAGTATATCCCATGATGGAGGTGCGCAGCCCCGCGGTCCAGTGGTCCAGGGCTGGGACCGTGGGATCGAAGTCGGCGGTCAAAGTAACGGGAATCTTTATGGTCGATTCATTGAAAGGAAGGTCGAGGTTATAACGGAAAGTGGTTTTAAAAGATGAGAACTCGTTATCCTCTATTTTCGCACGGAATTCGAGATCAAAGTAGTAAAATTTGAGCTTAAGCTTTCCCTCAAACTCCGTCTCCTCGACGGTGAAGGAAGGCCCGGAAAAGGTGAGATCGCCGTTCCAGACGAAGACAGGGGGGCTCACGAGGGAACCTGGCCCGAGAACTACAATCTCTACATAGATCTCCTCTAAAAGCTCCTCGGTCTCGGCATCGAAAACGGCCACCCTAAAGGAATCCTCACCGTAAAACCCCTTTTCCGGTTCGTAAACTAACTGCGGAGGGGTCCCGCTCAAAGTCCCATGTTCCGGAGGGTCCGTAACCTCGAAGGTGAAATTACCCGCGATTTCGGGGTCACAAAGCCAAATTTCTGCCTTACCTTCGTATGGGACCACCGCGCTTTGGGTCGCTGGGGGAAGTTCCACCGGCGCCGCCGAAGCTGCGGCCGAAACCAAAAGAATTACTATCGGCAATGCCTTTGCCCTCATTTGCCCCTCCTTGGCAAGCGGCTTGAATGCCGTGTCCAAGGTAAGGGGCGGAAGATAAATCCGCGGGAAAAGATGTGAGAATGAGGGAGGAATCGGGATACATTTGCGGGGAAACTTATACCGTGATATCTGTTAGTGATACGGACGACAGAAAAAGGGCCCCAGATCCCTGGGGCCCTTCTCCACGCGGACTACGCGGGTGGTTTTACTCCTCCGCTTCCCTCACGTCGAAGCTGAAACCATATACACGGTTGCGGCTCAGGCTGATCCAAAGCTGGTATTTGCCCAGGGGGAGATCTTCGGTGTAAATGCGGCACTGGTAGATCCCGGCCCGCAACTCCTGAACCTCGAACTGGTGGAACCGGGGCCAGTGATACTTGTCGCTGCCCTCGTCCACCTTCACGAGCACGACCCACGGCTCGATCCCCTCCTCGGGAGCGGGGAAGCGGAAGGTGAGGATCTGCCCGCGCTCCACTATCCAGGGGTTCTCGGTTAGCGGCGAATAGAGCCAGGCATCCTCATTCTGCATCCTGGCGGTCCCTTCGATGAATTCGCCGTTAAGGTCCAATCCGTTGACCACGATCATGGCGTTGGCGGTCCAGTTCTCGTCCACGTCCGGCCCGGTTGGATCGATCCTCTCCATGGTAGCGTAGGGGGGTGCACCGTTTATCCCGTAACCGGCGGCCCAGCCAGTTTTGCGGCGCGGATCCGCGTTGGCGGTATCGACGACCAGACCTTGCGGATCGAGGAGCTCGATCACCTCTCCTTCGTCGTCCAAACGGTAAGACTCCGGCTGCCCGGTGCCGTAGAGGAAGTCGGCGGCATCCCGCTCGGGGATATCGGCCACGGCGTTGGGGGTGAGGCGCTCGAGGATGAAATAGCCGTACGGCTCTATCGTTCCACTGAGTTCCAGCACCTTCCATTCAGCCTCTTCTGGCTTCTCCACGTCCTTCTTCCGCCAGCGAAGGGTCCACCCAGTGAGGTCCACGGGTTGATCGGTGAGGTTCACGAGCTCTATCCACTCGTGCTCGGGATTCGCGGGTGTGCCGCCCCAGGCCACCTCGCTTATGGCCACGGGATTGAGGACCGCCGCCGCACCGCCGGCAACGATCTCCGTCTCTTGGATAGTGATAGTAATGGTCCCGACGTCGAAGGCATCGTACGGGTCACGTACGATGAAGTCGAACTGATCGGTTCCCACATAGTCGGGATCCGGCGTGTAGAGAAGTTCAACATATGCCACGTTGGGGGCAACGTAAACCACGTTACTCAGATCGCCGCTCAGCATCCCGTGCGCCGGCGCTCCCACGATGGAGAAGCTCAGGGGATGCCCTTGGGGATACGCGTAGAAGAGATCGGGATCGCTCCCCACTAGACGCACGGTAATGGGGATCCCCTTCCCGGTTGTGTAGGACCTGTCCTCGGCCACGGGCGGATCGTTCCACCACGGCGTGCTGTAGCTCGCCTCCACCGGCCCCACCGTGTCGCCACAGGGGTCCTCAGCCCACGCCCGGGCCACATTGGTCAGGGGGCCCGGCAGCGGGGTCCCGGGCTCGGCCTCGGCCACGTTACATTCAGGACATCCCTCGGGCCCAAAGGCATCGTCCGGCGATACCACATACTCCACGGTGAAGGTGCGGGACTCGCCCGGCGCAAGCTCCGGAATTGTTTCGTTAAGTCCGAGCTTCTCATCGACCACCACCACGTTGTAGAGCGTCACGTCGCCGATGTTGGTCACAGTGATCTCGTAGGTGATCACATCCCCCACCTTGACCTTGGTGGTCACGTCGGCGGTCTTAGTGAGCTCGAGGGCGGCGTTGTAGACCACGTCCACCTCGGTGCGCGCCTCCGCCGCCGCGGTCACCCGGCCACAGGGATCGAGCCCCGCGGCGGTCACGGCGTTGACCACCACACCACAGGCGTCATCGTCGGTGGTGGTGTATGAAGTGTTGAAGACCACGGAGTCTCCGGGCTCGAGGGAGGGGATCGTGTCCGAGAATCCGGTGAGGGAATCCTCCACCTTTATTTCGGTCAACGGGGCATCTCCGGTGTTCCGCACAGTGATGGTATAGAGGATGGTCTCGCCCACGATGGCAGTGTCCCTATCGGGTTCGATGGCCACGGCGAGGCTGGAATTGTAAGCCATCGCGGTGATTATCGAGGCCTTATTGTTTTCCGGATTGAGCTCATAGGTGGCGGAGGAAACGGTGGCCTCGTTGGGGATCTCGCAGCCGCAATCGGCGCTGGTGGTGGCGAGGATGTTTACGGTCAAGCTCCCGCCGGCGGGAAGGAGCTCCACGGTATAGGTGCCCTTCCACTCCTCCATCTCCTCCGGAGGCGGCGGGGTCTCAGGCTTGCCCACGTAGAAGACGGGGTCGAGGAGGCACGGCCGGAGGACGTCCTTGACCACTACATCGTGGGCATCGGCGGGCCCGAGGTTGGTCACGACCAGGGTATAGGTAAGGGTCTCGCCGACCCCTACCGGATCGGGCGACGCGACCTTGGTTATAGTGAGATCAGTGCCCACCCAGGTCTTTTCCGCCTCATTGGACTCCACCGATACCGACGCCCCGGCCACGGTGCCCTCGTAGGAGGCGGTTACCGTGACGGTGCCCGGATCGTCCGAGGTGAGGGTGAGGTAGGCCTTGCCCTCGGCGTCGGTGGTACGGTCGCCCTCTCCCTCCAGCACCCCGCTCCAGCGGAAGTGCACCTCCTCGCCGGATACCGGCTTCCAGACCGACCCGTCCTCGGTGTACTCCAGGGTCGCGGTGAACGTGTGCTCAACACCCACTTGATTGATCGCTGTCTCAGGCGTGAGCCCAAGCCTCACCTCTATCCATGTCTTCTCAGCGTCATCACCGTTGTCACCGCCGGTGCCGGTCTCCACCACGTAGCTGCCGTCCCCAAAGATGTCCGCGCTGGCGTGGATCACCACGCTCCCAGGGGAGTCGGCCGTAATCGTCGCTTGCGCCTCCCCGTTCGCGTCGGTGACGTCCGTGTTGCCGCCCACAAAGCTCGCCCCAGCCTCGTTCGCCAGCAGTGAGAACGTCACCTTCACCCCGCTCTCCGGCGCGTACCCGTCCCCACGGTCCACGTACACCGTGGCCGTGACGGTGTGCTCTTGCCCTACCTCGTTCTCCGCCGTAAGCGGCGTGAGCGTTAGCTTCGCCCTCAGGACCGTGTTGGCGCAGGTGTCCTCGTTGTTGGCCGTGTCCGGATCGGCCGTCTGGGAGGAGACGCTGGCGGTGTTGGACAGGGTCCCGCTCACGTCCGGGGCCACGTCCGCGTAGATCTTCACCTCCACGCTCGCCCCGGCCGCGATCGTCCCCAGGCCCGCCGACCCGGTCCACGCGCCCTGGAAGTCCCCGTCCACCTCATAGGTGGCGTTGGAAAGCCCCGCCGGCAGCGCGTCGCTGAGGGTCACCCCGCTGGCGTCGCTGGGACCGTGGTTCGTCACCACGATGGTGTACGCCAGCTGCCCCTCCTCGCCCGCCACCAGCTCGTGACACGTCTTCTGCACCTCCAGGTCCGCCTGCACACATTCCACAGTCACGTAAACGGTGGCTGTACTGGCATGGCCACAATAGCCATCGGTCACCGTGTAGGTAAAGGAATCGTCCCCGCAATAGCCGGGCTCCGGTGTGTACCTTATAGTGCCGTCCGGATTCGTAGAAGCAGTCCCGTGCCCCGGCTGGCCCACGTCCACAATGCTGAGGGCATCCCCATCGGGGTCCGTGTCATTGGCCAAAACATCGATGTCCACGTATTCCCCAGCCTCCACCATGGCGTAGTCGTCCCGGGGAGCGGGGGGATGGTTCAAGTCCACGCTCCAGGTGGCGTCGTCCCGCACCGAGTCGTATCCCGGAGGATGACCGATGGCCCACGCGTGATTCTCTAGAGGGTCGGGATCGTCGGATTGGATGGTGTACGTCCTGTCGAATTCCGCTACCTCTCCCGGCTGCAGGATCCCGCTCCAGATCTCGTGATCGCCGTCCGGGTTGATCAGCGGGTCGTAAACCTGAGCTCCGCCGTGGAGGACGATGTTGCCGCAGTTCCGGACGGTATAGTGATAGGTGATGGTATCGCCGACACATGCCTCCTCGGGCCCCTCCTTTTCCAAATCGATACAGGGAGCACAGGCCACATCCACCGTCACCGTGGCGGTATCGGTGCCACCGTAGCCGTCGGTTATGGTGTACTCGAAGGTATCGGTGCCACACCAATTTTCGTCCGGGGTATAGGTGACGTCGGTGCCGTTGTCGGTAACCGAGCCATGCTCGGGATCGGTGACGTGGATGATGGTGAGCTCATCGTCGTCGGGGTCGTAGTCGTTGTCCAGGACATCGATGTCCACCGGGGTATTGGTCTCTGTGGAAGCCTCGTCGTCCACCGCCACGGGCGGGTTGTTACAGACGGGGCCTTCCGTGTCCTTGTAACAAACCGAGGGGCCGGCCTTAATCGCCGCTTGGGTGGTCCCCTCGTGCCACTTGCCCCCCAACGTGAAGAAGAACTCGACGGACTCGCCGGGATCTATTTCCGTCTCGAACTTGATGCCCCGGAGGCCGGTGGTGGGATCCTCCCCGAACTCCCAAGTGCCCGGGCCAGCGTCCACGATCTGATCCTCCGTGATGCAGCTTGGAAGCTCCAAGACCCAGTGGCTGATGGCCGGATCATCGTCGGCGTATACCTCATAGGCGAAAGTAGTGTTTCCCTCGGCTTCGGTCTTGCCCAAATAGGTAACGGTATAGTTGGCGCAATCGGGGGCGATACCCAGATAGTGGCTGGGGTCGCCTTCGTCATCGGCATACCTTTGGCCCTCGTAGTAGCCTTCCACGGTGGCCACGTTGTCGTACGGGCCCGATTGGGCCGTGTCTTCGGCGTAGAAGGTGGCCGTCTCGCCGGGGTCGAGGGAATCAAGGGTCCCCACCACTCCGAGTTCGTCGTCGTAGACGGTGATGTCGGTGAGGGTGACGTTCCCCGTGTTCTGGATCACGTATTTCCAGTACACGGTAGTTCCGGCCACGATCTCCGGGCCGGGGGGCTCGTCGGCCTCATACCAGGTATCGCCGTCGGGGGACACGTACTTTTCCACCACCCGGATCTGGGGCTCGGGGACCAGGACGGAAGTCATCATCCCCACCAGGTACGCGAGGTTGTTCTCCCTCTCCTGGGTGATGAACTCGTCGACCGTGGTCCCCCCGGGATAGCTGTCCTTGAATCCCAGGATCACAAGGGTGTAGAGCTTGTCGCCGATGCGATAGCTTTCCTCGGCGTAGGCATCGGGGAAGGTCACCCGATCCGGACAGGGGCGCTCACAGGGAGAGTATTCGCAATCGTCACAATCGTCACGATTGGGCGTCTCATCGTGTTCGAACGTGAAGGTGAATACCGGGTCGGGCGAAATGGGGGGGTCGGTGAAGTGGAGGGTGATCTCGAGCCTGGCCCAGGTGATGGTCTCCCCCTCTACTGGCCAGTTGTAATGCCAGAATTCCCCGATGAGGAATTCCTCCCCCGCCGCGAAAGTTTCGCCGTCGCTTCCGATGAATTCGTAGCCGCTTTTTTCGGCCTCGACCGGCTCCCCCCATCTTATCTCGTTGGTCCCAAGGCCTTCGGGGGAGTCATCGGCGTCGACCCAGATACCCGTCGAGTAGTCCAGCTCGAAGGTTTCGTCCTGAGCCGCCACATTGGAGGCGATACCCCAAAATGTCAATAAAATCCCCAAAATAAGAGCTGCTTTTCTCATCCTCATCTCCTCACCTCTTTGCATGAACCCCGGAGGACCATAAGGCAACGCTGAGCGTTCTCATCATCTCCAGGGCCCAACGCAAACTCAGTTATGGTTCACCCTTTCTTGGATGCGAAGGGCCTTTTCCACGATCACGTCGTCCACCCATCCTTTCTCCACAAGGATCTGCCCAATGGGTCTGGTGTGGCCCTCCTCCCGTTGGATCTCGAGGGCTTGCTCGATTTGATGTGGGGTCAACATCTTCAGATCCACAAGAATCTCGCCGAGGCGCTTTCCCTGTTCGAAATAATGCTCGAGGATGGAGAGCACCACAGCGGAGCGGGATTTCCTCTCCCGGCGGGCCTTGTCGTCCACCAACCGGATAAGGTATTCGTCTTCCTCGCCGAAGTAAAGCGTGACCTGCATCTTACCACCCCCACACCGAGCCCCTAAAAGAAACCGGGCTGCCAGGTTTTCCCTGGCAGCCCGGTTACCCACTTCCTAAGGGCCCGAAGCTTTGCACCCCCGCCTTACGACGGGTTCGCCTTTTTCAGGGTGTGACCACTATAAAGACCTAGAAAGAGGTTGTCAATCCCTAAAAAAGGGACATTCGTCACCGAGATTTTGAAGATTCCCAAAGGATTTGCTTTCTCAATCGTTTTCCCGGCGAACCACGCCGACCCCATCCCCAATCATCGGTACCGACTCTGGATCTCCAGGGCGCGCTCTATATCCTCGTTGCCCACAACCCCCTTCTCAAGGAGAATTTCCCCGATCGGTTTCGCTACCCCGTTGCGCTGCAGCTTCAAGGCTTCTTCTACTTCCTGGGGCTTTACCACGCGGAGGTCTACCAAGATCTCCCCTAATTTCTTGTCCTTCTCAAAATATTCCTCGAGAATTGAGAGGACCACCGAAGAGCGAGAGCGTCGCTCCCTGCGCGCTTTTTCGTCCAAAAGCCTGATAAGATATTCGTCCTCTTCGCTGAAATATAATGTGACCTGCATCTAACCTCCTCCTTAATTTTTCTTGTACCCTTTCTTCCTTCTCCGGCCTTGTAAAGTTATCCAATATATAAAGCGTCCGGATGTGGTAGTCAAGGATGGAACCCCCGAGTTCAGGGCAGAAAGTCTCAGGGCAGAAAGTGGGAGACTCCTCTCTAGCCGGTCGATCGCAAGAGACGCGGCAAACGGAAAATCAACCCCGAAAAAACGCTCCATAAGCTTACCGCTTTTTTGGGTAAGCAAGTCGGGCGTGGAAGGCACCCTTTTTTGTTTCCATGGGTCTCGCTTCCCCACGCCTCGACCCGTGTCTGAACCCAGCGCGCCCCCCTGGTCCGATGCGTTGAGATCGCTTACAATTTTCTGGAGGTATTGAAGAATGAACCGATTGCGGAATCTACGCCCACTTACCTTCTTGCTGATCCTCGTCGTCCTCGGCCTCATCATCCTCCAGGGCATCTGGCCCCGGGGGGAGGTCAGGGTGGGTTACTCTGACTTCGTGCGTTGGGTGAAGGATGGCCGGGTGGCCGAGGTCATCATAAAAGGAAGCACCATCAAAGGCATCCTAAAAACAGGCGAAACTTTTACCACCACGGTGGATCCCCAGTACGAGAATCCCGTCGAGCTTTTGGATCAGTACAAGGTCCCCCGCCGCTATGAAGTGGCCGGGGAGGGGTCGCTTCTTTGGCAGTTCATCCTCTGGACCATCGTCCCTGTGGCGCTCCTCGTGGCGGTGTGGCTTTGGTTCATGCGCCGGATGCAGGCGGGGGGAGGAGCGCTTTCCTTCGCCCAATCCCGGGCCAAGCTCGTCACCAAGGAATATACCCGTGTTACCTTCAAGGACGTGGCGGGGATCGATGAGGTGATCGAAGAGGTCAAAGAGATCGTGGACTACCTCAAGAACCCCGGCCGCTTCGCCCGCCTGGGCGCTCGAGTACCCAAGGGGATACTGTTGGTGGGGCCGCCGGGGACCGGAAAGACCCTCCTTGCCCGCGCCATCGCCGGGGAAGCCAACGTGCCCTTTTTCTCCATTTCCGGCTCGGACTTCGTGGAGATGTTCGTGGGCGTTGGGGCGGCTAGGGTGCGGGACATGTTCCAGAAGGCCAAACAGAACGCCCCCTGCATCATCTTCATCGACGAGATAGATGCCGTGGGAAGAAAGAGGGGTGCGGGAATCGGCGGGGGACACGACGAGCGCGAACAGACCCTCAACCAGCTCTTGGCGGAGATGGACGGTTTCGAGGGGAACTCGGGGGTGATCGTCCTTGCCGCCACCAACCGCCCGGATGTGCTCGATCCGGCCCTTCTGCGCCCGGGGCGGTTCGATAGAAAGATCGTGGTTCCGCTTCCGGATGTTCGGGGAAGGAAGGCGATCCTCGAGGTCCACACCCGCGATAAAAAACTCGCCCCCGATGTGGACCTGGAGGTTTTGGCAAAACGCACCCCTGGGTTCGCGGGAGCGGATCTGGCGAACCTCTGCAACGAGGCGGCGCTCCTTGCCGCCCGCCAGAACAAGGATTACATCGAGATGACCGATTTCGAGGAAGCATTGGACCGCGTGCTCATGGGCCTCAAGCGCCAAGGGATGTACATCTCAGACGAAGAGAAGCGCATCATCGCGTATCACGAGTCTGGCCACGCGCTCCTTTCCAAGCTACTTCCTCATGCTGACCCCGTGCACAAGGTGACCATCATCCCCCGCGGAAAAGGCGCCCTCGGTGCCACCGTGCCCCTTCCCACCGAGGACCGCTACATCCTCACCAAGGCACAGCTCCTGGACAGGATCACCGTGCTCTTCGGCGGGAGGGCGGCGGAGGAGCTGGTCACTGGCCAGGCCTCCACCGGGGCCCACGACGACCTTAAGCAGGCCACCGAGCTCGCAAAGAGGATGGTGGTGGAGTTCGGGATGTCCGAGGAGGTGGGTCCCTTGAGCTTGGCCGAGGAACGCATGAACGTGTTTCTTGGGGAAGAAATCGTGAAAAGTGAAGAGCACTCCGAAGAGCTCAACGCGGTCATCGACCGGGAGATCCGCCGCATCGTGGAAGAGTGCTACACCCGTGCCCGCTCGCTCTTGGCCCAGCACCGCAAGGCCCTGGACAAGCTCGCCGGGGAACTCCTTTCCCGGGAGACACTGGACGGAACGGAGATAGACGAAGTCCTTTCCGGGTTGATCCCCGCCCCCACTTCCTGAACCGACTTGCTACAGCCGCTCGCGGACCTCCCGCAAACGCCCGTGATGGTGGGCCAGGATCTCCGCCAAGGCGCTTACGGCAATGGAGCCGGGGTCCTTCCCGCCCAATGGGAGCCCCACCGGACAGTGGACGCGGGCGACCCTCTCCTCGGCTACCCCCTCCGCTAAAAGCCGCTCCCGCATCTTTGCCCACTTGGGCCGCGAGCCCACAAGGCCCACGTAGGAAGGCGTTTCCTTTCCGGAAAGAACCCCCTTCAGCGCCTGGTAATCCCCCTCATGGGAGTGGGTGCAGATGAAGGCGTAGTCCCTCCCCTTGAGCTCGGGCACCGCGGCGTAGCTCGAAAGGAGGGTGACTTCGGGGACCTTTTCTCGTACCTCTTCCCTCACGTCGTAGATGGAGGCGGCAAAGGGCGCGGCCAGTTTAACCAGGGAAAAGAGCTTCTCCCCCACGTGGCCGGCGCCGAAGATATGGAGGGTCACAGGGGGCGCGAGGAGTTCATAATAAAGGGTAGCCCTCCCCCCGCAGATCATCCCTAGATCTTCCAGGTTATACGTGCGCAAAAGGGTCCTCTGCCCTGAGGAAAGGAGCTCCTGAGCTTCCTCCGTTGCCTTTTTCTCCAGGGCCCCACCCCCTATCGTTCCCTCCAGCCTTCCATCGGGGAAGACCACCATCCTCGCCCCGGCCTCCCGGGGAACCGGGCCCTCAGCGGCGACGATGGTTACTACTACTGCCGCTTTTCCCTCCCTTTCGAGTTCCGCGATGCGCTGAAAAACCCCACTCATCAGTCTGATTTTTACGATGTGAACGGCCTCCCTGCAAGGCAGTCGCGGAGGCTGCCGGCCGATTCCGCGCCCAGCGTCACATGTTTTGTACCAAAGACTATCGTTTCCTAACAAAGCTGCTAAAGGTAGCGGCTTTAAAATAGCGGCCGGTTTAGCCTTTTGTGCTAACAACGGGGCTTCACGAGAAATCAGAGGTTTACCCGGTTTTCCACGGCCTCGATCTCGTCGTCGGTGATCCCGATATAGCGGCGGGTGACGGCGGGGGTAGTGTGGCCGAGCTTCTCCTGGATGAGCTCGATGGGGATCCCGTGGTACTTGCGAGCCATGTAACCCCATGTCTTCCTCAAGGTATGGCCTCCGTACCTCCCAGTGAGACCCACCTCCCGACACCAGCGGTTGATGAGCCGCCAGACGTGTTGCCGCGTCCAGGGGAAGAGACGCTCCTTTTCCTCGAAGGGCCCCTCCCGCTCCCACAAAAGCTCCAGGGCCTCGCGGCAGGAGTCGTTGAGGAGGATCCGGTGGGGGCGGTTCGTTTTTTGGGAACGGATGTAGAGGTGATTCCGGACACTTCCGTCGGGGCGGTAGACGTCACCGGCCCTTATCCTGAGAATGTCCCCTGGGCGCAGGGCGGTGTTTACCCCTACTACGAAGAAGGCGTAGTAGCGGGGGCTCTTCCGCCGAAGTCGAGCCTTTATCGCCGCAAGCTTCTGGGGATCCCTTATGGGCTCTACCCGTTCCATGGTGACACATTGTAACTAAGAACATGTTATGTCACCAAAGGCTCCTCCGGCCCCTCATCCGGCTCGACAGGAAATGCAGTCGGGATCGAAACAAATCCCCATGCAGGTTACAGAGTCTAAATTGTGTCACCTCATGGCCCTCCCGCTCAGACGCCCGTATTTCCCTTCCGCGCCGCTGGGGATATACCGGCCATGGCTCAACCGGGCTCGCGCCAAAAAGAGGCCCTCTCATTCGATGGCGTAGCGCTCGATGATCTTCTTCTCCTCCCCCTCGATCTCCGCCGAGACCTCGATGTAGTCCTTGAGGCCCGAGCGGGCGAGCTTCTCCTTGAAGAGGGAGTCGAGCTGGAAGATCCCGGCGGAGTTCGACATCCGCACCCGGATGTGGACCGGCTTTTCCTTCCCCTTCAAGATCTCTACCTTTTCGATGGCCAGGGCTGAAACGGTGTGGATGGTGGGGATCCCCACCTTGAAGGGGATCCGGGCCCTGCCCTTCTCCATGTCCAGGGCGTCGGCCACCTTGATAATCCCCGCCTCCACGGTCAGGGGCTCCACGTCCTTTCGGTGGGCGTAGATGGCGTGGAGGACCTCCGCCATCACCTGGGTCTTCTGCGGCTCCTGGTAAATGCCCTCCAGCATCTCCTCCAGGATAAGGGGGGCGAGGGAGAGGGAGTGGTACTCGTGCTCCTCCCGGTGGACGGCGTGGCCGATATCGTGGAGGGCGGCGGCCAAAAGCACGATCACCCGGGCATCCTCGTAATCGAGGCCGTGGTCGTAGGCCCCAAGTTTCACCCCCGCCGCATGCAGTAGCTCGAGGATCCTCAGCGCCACCCGGATGACGATCCGCACGTGCACCGGGCCGTGGTCGTTTATGTGCATGCGGTCGATGGCGGTGATGTTGGAGCAGGTCCACAACGCCTTGAGGCGAGGGGACGCCTCGATCCTGCGGCGCACAAGCTGATACTTCGTGGCCTTCTTTTCTGTTTCTTTCTTCATGGGGAAAGCTTACAGCGCCCGCCACTCCTTCCACCAGGGCTCTGGCCGCCGGGCTCCGGCTTCGAGGAGCAAGCGCCGCAGGAAGCGGACCTCCTCTTCCAGATAGCGCAAAAGTTCGTGCGTTTCGACCTCTCTCCGAGGTTCTCCCGGCTTTTTTTCGGTGGGTTCTGCACTGGCGCGCAAGTATTTGGCAGCTTCTTTGACGGTTTTCCCACTTTCGCATAAAGCTTGGAGGGCCCGCAGGAGCTCGAGGCCCCGCTCGTCCACTAGGATCCGGTTGTTGGGGCCCCGCTGGAGATGGGGCTCGATTAGATCCCTTATGGCTTCGATGCGATTCCTCACTTGCGTTTCCGTCTTCAACCCGAGCAGCCGCACAAGTTCCCCAATACTGTACATCCCGTGATCACCTCGCTTTACCCAGTTTACGATAAAACTCCCGATGGCGGGAAGGACCCCAAAGGGGTAAGCTTCGCCGGACGATGCGGATACGGAAGCTCGATGAGGCCTTGATCCGCCGGATCGCCGCCGGGGAAGTGGTGGAACGCCCGGGCTCGGTGATCAAAGAGCTCGTCGAAAACTCCCTGGATGCCAACGCCAAAACGATCGGGGTAAACATCCGGGGAGGTGGGGTGGATTTCCTCTCCGTGGCCGACGACGGGGAGGGAATGAGCCCAGAAGAGATGCACCTGGCGGTGGAACGCCACACCACAAGCAAGATCTCAAGGGAGGAGGACCTCCTTTCCATAACCACCCTGGGCTTCCGGGGGGAGGCCTTGGCCGCGATCTGCGCCGTATCCCGGGTGCGGATCGTCTCCCGACCCCGAGAAAGTGACGAGGCATACGAGCTTTTGCTCGAGGGAGGGAAGCTCGTGGGGGAAGGCCCCACGGCCCGAGCCCCGGGCACTACGGTCGAGGTGCGGGACCTCTTCTACAATACCCCTGCCCGGAGGAAATTCCTGCGGGCGCCCAAGACCGAAGCTCGCTATGCCCTCCGGCTCCTGAGGAGGATCGCCCTGGCCCATCCCCGGATTCGCTTCGCGGTGCACTCCGAAGGACAAAACGCCTTCAGCCTCGCCCCGGCCCAAGATCCCCTGGAAAGGATCGCCCAGCTTTATGGGGGGGCCTTCGCCAAGCAGCTGATCCCAGTGGAGATGGAGGAGCCCGGTTATAGGCTGCGGGCCTTCTTCGGACCTCCCGAGCTCTCCCGGCCCACCAGGGGCGAACAGTTCCTGTTCCTCTCTGGACGGCCGGTGCAGCTGGGGACACTCGGCGGGGCGGTGGAGGACGTGTACCGCCGCTACCTCCCGCGGGGGGGACACCCTGTCTTCTTCCTTTACTTGGACGTGGACCCCTTCCTCGTGGACGTGAACGTCCATCCCCAAAAACACGAGGTCCGCTTCCGCAACGAGGCCGCGGTGCGGGATCTGGTGCGCCGCGCGGCTTTGGCGGCCCTGGGAGGAAGGATCGTTTCCCTCGCCCAAGAGAAGCTCCCCCAAGACCTGCCCGCTCCTCCCACCGAACTCCCCCAGCGGCCGGCTGAGGAGAAAACCCTCTTTCCCTCTGCCCGGCTCCACCAGGAAGGAAGGGAATGGAGGGTGCTGGGACAGGTCCGTGCAAGCTACATCCTGGTGGAGACGGAAGAAGCCCTGGAGATCGTGGACCAACACGTGGCCCATGAGCGCGTGCTGTTCGAGAAGTTACACGACAACAGGGAAGTGCCCAGCCATCTCCTTTTAGTCCCCCAGCCCTTGGAGTTCCCTCCGGATGTCGCCGCGGCCCTGCGGGAGGTGGCCCCTAAGCTCAGGCGCCTGGGGGTCCTGCTTGAGCCTTTCGGGGAACGGGGTTTCCTCCTCAGAGGTTGGCCCGCTCCCTTGGTGGATTGGCAGGCCAAAAAGGGTTTCCGGGAACCATTAGAAGCCGCGGCCGAACGGGCCCTGCGCGGGGGCGAAGTTCCGTTGGAGGAGCTTTGGCGGGAGATCGCCTGCGCCGGCGCCATCAAGGCCGGGGAGGCTCTGGATCCCGCGGAACAAGAGGCGTTGATCGCGGAGTGGAAGAACACAAAGGAACCCGCCCGTTGCCCCCACGGCCGCCCCATCGCCCTGCGGATCCCGTGGGAGGAGCTTGCGAGGCGTTTCGGCCGTGACTAAGCCACTACCTTCAGGGCGCCGGGGACCACCTCCACCCGCAACCGCGCCACCGCTTGCGGTAGGACCTCTCCGTCCAAGTGAGCTGGCAGGGCTCGCTCAAGCTCGATTTGCACCCTTTTTACGCGCAGCCGCCTTATTCCCGGCAACCGGAAGTAGGTTCCATCGCGGAAGCGCTTCAGCAGAGGGAAACGCCGTGGGATGGAGCGGTCGTCCACCACCACCAAGTCCAAAAATCCGTCGTCTGGCGCCGCCCCCGGGGCCACGTGAAACCCTCCTCCGGCGAAGGGCCCGTTCTGCAGCGGGAGGAGGGCGACCCTGCCTTCGTAGGAGAACCCTTCCGCCTCCACCCGGGCCCTGACCCCGCGGAAGCGGAAGACCTCCAATACCGCCGCCCACAGGTACCCGAGTTCCCCGCGCAGATACCGCATCCGTTTGTAGTCCAGGGCGATCTGGCCGTCGATCCCTGCTCCAAAGCAGTTGAAGAAATACCTCCCCCCGAGCCCGGCGGCCTCTACCCTGCCGACGTCCACCCTCTTTACCTCGCCCCGACGAAGCACCTCCAGGGCCTGCGGCAATGCTTTTGGGATCCCCACGCCCTTGATGAAGTCGTTCCCCGAACCGATGGGAAGGACCCCCAGGGCTGCCCCAGTGCCCACCAGGGCTTGGGCAACCTCGTTAACGGTTCCGTCCCCGCCTGCAGCCGCGACCACGGAAAAGCCTTCCGCCAGCGCCCTGCGGGCAAGCTCCGTGGCGTGGCCCGGAGCCTCGGTGCGGAAGACCTCAAAGGACACACCCCGGGTTTTGAGCCCTCGGGCGATCGCCTCCTCCTTCTCCGCGGCCCGGCCCCGATCGGCAGCCGGGTTCAAAATCACCGCGATCCGCATCACGAAAGAAGGATACCCCTTCCTTGCCGAATATGCAGCCTCAGCCCCCCGGCCCGAGCCGGAGGGCATCCTCCCCGAACCTCTCCCGCAGCCGGAGGATGGTCTGGGAAAGATCGTCCCGGGCGAAAAGGTGGAGCGGCCGGAAGCGGGCGGGAACGAGTTCCCCCACCCCCACTCCCAGGAGCCTTATCCCGATGCCCCTATTCTCCAGGCGAGAGAGCAAAGACAGGGCGGCTTCGGCGATGAGCAGAGCGTGGTCGGTGGGCTCGGGGAGGCGGAGTTGTCTCGTGTGGGTGGAGAAATCGGACCACCGCACCTTTATACGCACCTCCCGCGCCAAGAGGCCGTGGGACCGCAACCTTTCCGCTACATTTAGGGCCAGGGAGCGGATCTCGGCCCGGATCTCCTCGGGATCGAAAAGATCCCGGGGAAAGGTCCTCTCTTGGGAGAGGCTTTTGGCCTCCCGAGAGGGGACCACTGGGGAGTCGTCTATACCCCGGGCCACCCGCCAGAGGTGTTCCCCGGTACGTGGGCCGAACCAAGAACACAGGTGCTCCAACTCCACACTCCTCAAGTCCCTCACCGTGCGGATCCCGAATTGGGCCAGCCGGGCGGTGCTCTTGGGGCCGATACCCCAGAGGGCCTCCACCGGGAGGGGATCCAGGAATCCCTGGACCTCCTCCGGATGTACCACAAGAAGCCCCCCGGGCTTGGCGCGGTCGGAGGCAATTTTGGCCACGAGCTTGTTGGGACCGAGGCCCACGGAGCAGGAAAGGCCGGTCTCGTTGGGAATGCGGCGGTGGATCTCCCGGGCCACTCGCTCCGGGGGACCGTGCAAGCGTTCCGTGCCGGTGAGATCCAAAAAGGCCTCATCCAGGGAGATGGGCTCCACAAGCGGCGTGTACTCGTGGAGGATCCCCCGGATCACCTCCGCCACCTCCGCGTACCGTTCGAACCGCGGGGGAAGGAAGATCCCGTGGGGACAAAGTTTCCTCGCTTTGGCCATGGGCATGGCGGAGCGGACCCCGTACCTCCTCGCCTCGTAGGAAGCGGTGGCCACCACCCCCCGGGGACCGAGCCCACCCACAATCACGGGCTTCCCCTTGAGGGAGGGGTTATCCAGCGCCTCCACCGCCGCGTAGAAGGCGTCCATATCCACGTGAAGAATCCAGCGCTCCACGTGTCCTATCGTACCCCCGTGGGCCGGGGAACACATCCGGACGTTTAGGGGTAACCTCAGAGCATTAGGGTATAATGGAATCCCTTGATCTATTTTATCGGGTGGGCTAGAGGTCGAAGATAGAGCTTCCCAGGATGAGCAGAGAGATCTTCCGCGACATGGTCGAGGGTTCTTCGGTGGGCTTCTTCGCCCTCGACGGAGAGGGCGTTTTTGTCTACCTAAACCGGGCCCTGGCGGAGCTTTTCGGGTACGACGTCGAGGAGCTCCAGGGGAAATCGGCGCTCGAGCTTTTGGTCCATCCCCACGACAGGGAGGCCGTGAAGGGGGAGGCCAAGAGGTTGATCCGAGGAGAGGTCCCCTTCTCCCTGGTTTCCTTCCGCGGCCTCAAGCGCGACGGGACCGAGCTCCACGGGGAGGCACTCCTGTGGACGGTGAAAAGCGGGGACGCCTTTCTTTTCGTGGGGAACCTCCTGGATGTAACGGAGCGGGTGGCGGCCCAGCGTAAGCTGACCATGATCCGGGAGCTAGGGCGCAAGGCGATCCTCTTGCGCGACATCCGGGAGGTGGCCAAGGCCGTGGTCAACGCGGTACATGAGGTTCTCGGGGTGGCTACGTGCGGCGTCTGGGCGGTGAGAGGGAATGAGCTCGTGCGGATCGCCCACGTATACGACCACGGCGAGGTTCGCCTTCCTCTCCACGGGGAAAAGGGGATCATCGCCCAAGCGGTACGGGAAAAACGCCCGATCTACGTCCCCGACACCGAAAAGGAACCCCGGTATCTTTGGGGAAAGATCGCCTGGCGGTCGGAGTTCTGTGTTCCCCTCGTGGTGCGGGGGGAGGCCCTTGGGGCGTTGAACGTGGAGAAAGAAGAAGTCGACGGGTTCTCGGAGACGGACCGGGAGCTCATCGAGGCCCTGGCCACAATCGCGGCCATTGCCCTGGAAAACGCCATCCAGTTCGAAAGGGAGCGGAAGATGTTGGAACAGCTGAAGCTCATAAATGAAGTGGCCCTGCGGACCGCCGCCCTACAGGCCCCCGAGGACCTGTATCGCGAGGTGGTGGGGCTGATCGCCCAGCGGTTCGGTTACCACTCGGTGGGCCTTTTCACCGTGGAGGGCGAGGAGGTGGTGCTTCGGGCCATCGCCGGGGAGCTGGCCGATTTCGTGCGTCCCGGCTACCGCCAGCCCACCACTGCCGGGATCCTGGGCCATGTGGTTCGCACCAAGCGAACCTATGTCACCCCCGATGTGACCAAAGACCCCTATTTCGTGCGGGGGTACGAGGCCGAGATGCGCACCCTCTCCGAGCTCTGCGTCCCCATAAAGGCGGGGGAACAGGTGATCGGGGTACTGGACCTCCAGAGCCGCGAGCCCGACGCCTTCAGCGAAGCCGACGTGGACGCGGCCGAGGCCATCGCCCGTTGGATCTCGGTGGTGTTGGAAAACGCCAAGCTCTATGCCCAGCTCAAGCAAGCCTTGGAAAACACGGCCGTCACGCTGGCAGGGGTGGTGGAGATCAGGGATCCCTACACGGCCGGACACCAACGGCGTGTGGCCGCGTTGTCCGCTGCGATCGCGGAAGAGATGGGATTGCCGTCCGAAAGAAAGGAGGCGGTGCGCCTCGCGGCGCTTTTGCACGATCTCGGGAAGATAGCCGTTCCCGCCGAGGTACTGAACAAGCCTGGGAGGCTAGCCGAACTTGAGATGCGGTTCGTGAGGAAGCATCCGTGGGCCGGGTTCAAGGTGCTCAAGGATATCCCCTTCCCCTACCCCGTGGCGGATATCGTGCTGCAGCATCACGAGCGCGTGGACGGCTCGGGATATCCCCGGGGACTCAAAGGGGAAGAGATCATGCTCGAGGCGAGGATCCTCGCCGTGGCCGATGTGGTAGAAGCCATGTGCTCCCACCGTCCCTATCGCCCGCCCCATCGGCTCGAAGAAGTGCTTTCAGAGCTCGAGCGGGGCAAGGGGTCGCTTTACGACCCCCGGGTGGTGGAGGCGTGCCTCAGGCTCTTCCGGGAAAAGGGCTTCCGGTTTCCCCACGAAGAAAAAAGGCCGGGGAGGCCCGGCCTTCCTGCGGAAGACTAGCCCACGGGAATCAGCTCACCTTGATTTCCTTCTGAGACTCCCACAGACCGTGGATGTTGCAGAAGGAGACCGCATAGAGGACGCCGGGTTTATCGGTCTTCATCGTGAAGACGGCCACGGGCTCGGTGTAAACCGTGCTCGTGTTGGGGCCCTGGGTGGAAGCGCCGTGGGCGGCGAAGTCGAACCGTGCCACGTGATACGGGAATTTCTCCCCCTCGGGATGGAAGTAGACCGAGATCCAGGCGATGTGGTGTTCTGTGGTATTGGGGTGGGGGATCTCCTTGCCCACGGAGACGGTAACCTGGAAGGGCTTCCCCGGCTCCACCGTCTCCGGGGCCTCGATGACCGGAACATGCTTTTCCAGCTTCCAATCAGCAGTTTGAACCAACTCCCCTATTTTTCCCATTGCTCCTCCTTTCAGAGTTTCTTGTGGCAGAACCACCAGTCGTAGCACTCGTACTGTCTGGGACGCTCCTCCGCCGTCTTAACGTCGCTCGCGGGTGGGATTATCACTTCGTCACCGATGAGCTCGTTGTCCGGCCAGTTGGCGGGGATGGCAACGCCTTCTTTGTCGGAGATCTGGAATCCCCTGACCATCCTCAGGATCTCGTCCATGTTGCGGCCGAGCTCCTGGGGATAGTAGAGGATCGCGCGGATCACCCCTTCGGGATCCACGATGAACACCGCCCGTACGGTGTTGGTGCCCTTGCCGGGATGGATGAGGCCCAGTTGGCAGGCGACCCTTCCGGTGTCGTCGGCGATGATGGGGAACTGGATCTCCACGCCAAGTTTTTCCTTGATCCACTCCACCCACTTGATGTGGGAGAAGACCTGGTCGATGGAGAGGCCGATCAATTCTGTGTTGAGCTTCTTGAATTCGTCATAGCGCTTCTGGAACGCCACGAACTCAGTGGTGCACACCGGGGTGAAGTCCGCCGGGTGGGAAAAGAGCACGAACCACTTGCCCTTGAAAGCATCGGGAAGCCTCAATCTTCCGTGGGTGGTCTGGACCTCCAACTCGGGGAACTTATCGCCTAGAAGGGGCATCCTTGCCTCACACATGGAGATCACCTCCTAGAAGGATCTGAATCTATCGCGGGGGGCGCCGCACACCGGGCAGTACTCCGGGGCCTCGCCCTCCACGGTGTAGCCACATACCGGGCAGATGTAGACCGTCCCGAGTTCTATGTCTTTTCCGCTCTCCGCGGCCTCCTTGGCCTTCCGGTACATCTCGGCGTGGACCTTCTCTGCCTCCAGGGCGTAGTGGATGGAGCGTTTTGCCCCGTTCTCCCCCTGGAGCTCGGCCACGGCGTCGTAGGCGGGGTACATCTCCTCCACCTCGAAGGTCTCGCCGGCTATGGCCTCCCCGAGGTTTTCGGGGGTGGCCTTCACCATCCCCAGTTCCCGGTAGTGGTTGGCGGCGTGGACCTGCTCGGCGTAGGCGATGGCGCGGAAAAGCCGGGCGATGTTGGGTTTGCCCTCGCGCTCGGCCACCTCGGCGAAGATGAGGTAGCGCATGTGGGCCTGAGACTCGCCGGCGAACGCCGCCTTAAGGTTCTCCTCGGTCATCTTCCGCATCCTCTCCTCCTTTCAAGGTCCCCACCACGGGGAATTTTTCCAGCAGTTCCGGGCCGTGGGGGGCTTGGCCCAGGGTACGGGTGAGGTCCTGCCCGGCCCGGTGCAGGACCTGGTGGCGGCCGCCCCGCCAGAGGAAGCTCCCGGTGAGGTCGTATACCTTCCCCTGGTAAGCCACGTAGGCGGGGCGGCCATCCTGGCCGTTGAACCGCACGAGCTCTCGCAACGTGAACTCCCGCATCTCCCTATCGCAGGAACTTGGACACGAAGGGAGAGGTCTCCCCCCGGCGCATGAAGTGCCCCGAGGGCCCCTCCCCCAGGAACTCCGAGAACCAGGATTCGTGCTCGATCTCCTCGTTCAGGATCGCCAGGGCCAGGTCGTAAGTGCGATGGTCCTTCCCCGCGGTCAGGTTGCAGATGTGGGTATAGCCCCGGACGGCGCAGCGCTCCGCCTCCACCAGCACCCTCAGGATCGCCATGACGTCGGAGGGATCCTCGGGGAGCCGCGCCGGGGGGCAGGCGGAGAGGTTGTGGAACTCCACCATGTCCTGGGGAAGTTTTCCGCCCAGCTCGTAGATCCTGGGGACCAGGGCCTCGAAGTGGTTGCGGTCCTCGATCCGGGCGACCTCGGCGATCTCCTTGAGGGATTCCCCTTGGAGGCCGATGAGGTTTACCCTGAGGATGGTGTAGTAATAATAGGTGGTGAGTTCGGCGGCGGCGTTTTTAATGAGGAGCTCCACCAGAGTATCCACGTCCACCCCGGCCCGCTCCACCATCTCCCTAGCCACTTTTGCCATGCCCACTTCCTTCCCCCCGACATGCGGGGCAGATTCCCTCCCAAGTGATCTCGTGGGAGGTGACCACGAAACCCGGCCCCACCTGGACCTGGTCCAGATCCGTCCTATAGGGAACAGCCACGTCGTAGACACGCCCGCAGGAGCGACAGCGGAAGTGGTAATGAGGTGAGGTATCGGGATCGAAGCGATCGGGTCCATGGCCGTGGAGCTCGCGGAGTAACCCTTCCCGGGCCAGGGCTCGGAGGGTCCGGTAGACGGTGGCGAGGCTTACCGACTGGCCACGGGCCCTGAGCTCGTGGTAGAGCTGTTCAGCGGTGGGGTGATCGGTGCGTTCTTTCAGGGCGTCGAGGATCAGCTTGCGTTGCCGGGTCCACCTTAAATTGCTCATGATAAGCACTTGCATTTTAACCTGACGGGGCCCCCGCGCAACCTTGACCCCTCCTCCCGGGCCTATATAATCGTTTACGGTAAACGTTTAACATGGCGACCATAAAGGACGTGGCGCGGTTAGCGGGCGTCTCGGTGGCCACCGTTTCCCATGTCATCAATGGGACAAGGCCGGTGGCCCCCGAGACCGCCGCTAGGGTCTGGAAGGCCATCAAAGAATTGGATTACCACCCCAACGCCGTCGCCCGCTCTCTCCGTACCCGGACCACCCACGCCATCGGGGTCGTCGTCTCCGACATCACCAACCCCTTCTTCGCTACCCTGGTCCGCGGGGCCGAGGACGCCGCCATCGAGGCAGGCTATTCCATCATCGTCTGCAATTCCGATGAAGACCTCCAAAAGGAAGACCTCTACGTGAACATGCTCCGGCGCCGCCGCATGGACGGCCTCCTCATCGCTCCCGTGCGCGATGGCGCAAGCCCCGCGGTGCAGGAACTGGCTCAAAGTGGCATCCCCTTCGTGTTCGTGGACCGCAAGGCCAAGGGGATAGAGGCCGACGCCGTGCTCTCTGACAACGTCCAGGGCGCCTACCTCGCCACAACGCACCTCCTGGAACGCGGCCACACGCGAATAGGGATCATCCTGGGCATCAAAGGGGCCACCACCACGGAGGAACGCTTCCACGGATACCGTCTGGCCCTTGAGGAACACGGCCTCCCCATAGATCACCGGCTCGTGGTTTACGGCAGTTATCGGGCGGAAGGGGGACAGGAGGCCCTCAGAGCGCTTCTGTCTCTTTCCGATCCCCCAACGGCCGTCTTCAGTACCAACAACCTCATGACCTTGGGGGCCCTGCGGGAGCTGCGGCGGCGGGGGGTTAAGGTCCCGGAGGAGCTGGCCATCGTGGGCTTCGATGAGCTGGAGTGGGCCGAGCTCGTGGAGCCTCCCCTCACGGTGGTATCTCAGCGTCCCTACGAAATCGGCCATCGAGCAATAGGCCTGCTTCTTGAACGCCTCCGGGACCCGGACCTAAAGCCCCGGGAGATCCGGGTTCCCGTGGATTTAAAGGCAAGGGGGACCACGTGATCGCCGGCGATTGGCAGGGCGTGTGGGTGGCCACGGTCACCCCGTGGGATGCGGACGCGGAGCGTCCCCGGTTGTCAGCTCTCCACGCGTTGGTGGACCGGTTCGTGGCAGCCGGCGTGAACGGCCTGTTCGCGCTTGGCACAACAGGCGAGGGCACCCTGCTTTCCCCCCAGGAACGGAAGCTATTTGCCGCGGAATTCCTGGCCGCGGTCGGAGGGCGGCTCCCGGTGATCGTCCACACGGGACACGATAGCCCCTCGGTGGCCGTGGAGCTTTCGCTTCACGCCGAAGACCAGGGGGCCGCCGCTGTGGCCTTGGCCCCTCCTACACGATACCGGTTGGATGCCGATGAGCTCTTCCGCTATTACGCCACTGTAGCCGAGGCCCTCGGGCAATTTCCCCTCTTCCTGTACGACATACCTGCTACCACCTGCAATCCCCTGGGGGCGGAGTTTCTTTTCCGCCTCCGCGAACGCTACCCCAACGTCGCGGGGGCCAAGGTGAGCCGGACCGACTGGATCACATGGGAGGCGTATCTCCGTCTTGACCAAGGGGTCCCCGTACTTGTGGGCACAGACGGGATGATCTGGCCCCTGCTGGCCGCGGGGGCCACCGGGGTCGTTTCCGGCCCCGCCAACCTCTTCCCCGAGCTTTACGTGGAGCTTTACCGCGTGGCCAAGTCAGGGAATATCCCCCGGGCGCGCGAGCTCCAAGCCCTCGTATGGAGGTTATGCGATATATGCCATCATGCCTCCCCGCTTGCCTACGTGAAAGAGGGCTTGGAGATCCTCGGGATCGAGGTAGGCCCCGTGCTCCCGCCCCTTCGGAGGCTCACCCCGGGGGAACGGGAAGATCTCGCCCGTGACCTTAAGGCGTTCGCGGGGCTCCTCGCGGACGCGGGTGTGAAAGGGGGTGATGGGTGAAGTAAGAGCCGTTTCGCTTGGGAAAAAACTGCACGAAAGGAGGTAGGTGCTTATGCGGAAAGTTTTAATGGTGCTTTTCATCCTGAGTGTCGGGCTTGGACTTCAGACGTTGGCGGCCAAACCGATCAAGCTCACGTTCAACACCTTGTTCCACGAGGCCGACGCCAAGGCGATGGAAAAGATCATCCAGATGTTTAACGAAGAGTACAAAGGAAATATCGAGGTTGAGCTCATCCAAGGGCGCTGGGCGCAATATTACGCCGAGCTCCGGCTCTCGGTCTTGGCCGGCACCCCGCCCCAGATCGGGATCTGCCACACCAACAAGCTCGTGGAGATGGCCGACTACCTCACCCCCCTAAACGCTTCGCCGGTGGGAGACCTCATCGAGATGGCGGGAGTCGATCCGGCCAACTACGTGGACGCTGCCTGGGCCGCCGGCGAAATCGAGGGTCGCCACTATCTGATCCCGTTGGACACCCACGGCTGGGGCTTGTGGTACAACAAGGACATCTTCGCCGAGGTGGGCCTGGATCCGGAGAACCCGCCGCGGACCCTGGCCGAGTTCATCGACGCCTGTGAGCGGATCAAGGCAGCCGGTTACTACGCGTTCCATCCCGCCGAAGACGCCCTCCCCCGGAAGCTCCGCCGTGCCTGGTACGTGTTCTTCTGGCAGATGGGCGGCCAGCTCTTCGACGAGGCCTACACCCACGCCACCTTCAACAACCCCAAGGGGCTCTTGGCCCTCCAGTTCCTGGTGGACATCTTCAACGATTTCGGCTGGAACGAACCGGGAAGCAATGGCTACAACCAGTTCGCTGCCGGCAAACTCGGGATGCTTGTCGCTGGGAACTGGTTCTACGGGACGGCCGTAAAAAGCGGCGTCAACTGGGGTTACGCTCCCATGCCCAACTTCTTCGGCACCCCTTACACCTGGGGCAACAGTCACCAATTGGTGATCCCACTCCAGCCTAAGGGGACCCCCAAGGAGGTTTACCTCGCCGCCATGGAGGTCATCAAGTTCATCTCCGAGCACTCTTACATCTGGACCATGTACGGCGGCCACATCACCGCTTATAAGCCCGCGGCGGAGAACCCCGAGCTCCTCGCATCCGAATACTGGACCCGCTCCGGCAAGTGGCTGAACGAGATGGCACAGAAGGGACTCGTCCACTATCCCATCAATCATCCCAAGGGATCGGAGCTCGAGCACGCCATCCAAGCCCAGATCGAGCTGGCGGTAAACGGGGTGATCAGCCCCCAGGAGGCCCTGGCCAAGGCCGAGGAGGAGTGCAACAAGATCCTCCAGGGAGGCTAAGCTGCAGATGGGGCTGAAGGGGCGGGGAGCCATCCCCGCCCCTTTTTCCAAGATGCGGAAGCGGATCGGAAGGTTTTTCTACCGACACCCAGGGGTCGAGGGCTTCCTCTTCGCCCTACCCTATATGGCCCTGTGGGCGGTTTTCCTGGCGTGGCCTGTGGTCTATGGGATCTACATAAGCCTGTTCGACTGGGACCCCTTGAGGGGATCGAGGTTCGTGGGATTGGCCAATTACCTCGAGCTCTTCCGCGAGCCCCGCTTCTGGAACGCGGTCACCAATACCTTCAAGTTCGCGGGAATGGCGATACCCCTAATTTTAGGCTTGGGACTTGTCTTTGCCCTGATGGTATGGGGCTGGGGACGGAAGCGGCGGGGGATTGTGGTGGTGCAGGCGAGCCTTTTCTTCCCCTACCTCCTCACCGTCTCCATCGTGGCCATTGTGTGGAAGTGGTTGCTAGAAAGGGATGTGGGATTATTTCAGCATTTCCTCAGCTCGGTCCTCCCCTCGGCCCCGGTATTCCTCACCGAGCCGGCGTGGGCTTTGCCCGCTATCGCGATCGCGACGGCGTGGTGGCTCGCGGGATACCGGATGTTGGTGTTTCAAGCGGGCCTCGAGGAGATCCCGGTGGAGCTCTTCGAATCCGCCGAAATCGATGGGGCCTTGCCGTACCACAAGCTGGTTCACCTCATACTCCCGCTCCTTAAGCCCTCTCTTCTCTTCGCCCTAGTCCTCACCACTATTTCCGCGTTCCGAACCTTCGGACAGGTGCTGATCATGACAGAGGGTGGACCTGGGTGGGCTTCGGAGGTCCTTGCTCTCTACCTCTATCGCGTCGGCTTCGACTACTTCGACATCGGCAAGGCCGCCGCTTCGGGAGTGGTGCTTCTCTTTCTCATCCTGGTCATCACCCTCTTGGGGGTGAGGATCCTGGGTCTCAAATCGGAGCTGCAATGAAGTGGATAAAACGCTACGGACCGTATCTCGTGCTTTATGGGGTAGCCTTTTTGTGGATAATCCCCATCCTGTGGATGGCCGACACGGCGTTCAAGCCCACTCGGGACATCTTCAGCATCCCCCCGAAATGGATCCCCTCCCACTTCACCACGGAGCACGTGGAAAGGCTGTTCGCGGAGTGGCCGTTCGCGCGGTGGCTCTTAAACAGCCTCGTCGTCGCGAGCTTCGTTACCCTGGGATCACTGGTGGTATCGGTTCCGGCCGCGTTCTCCTTCTCCCGACTGCGGTGGAGGGGAAGGGACGCGGTGTTCATGTTCTTGCTCGTGTTCATGCTCCTTCCCTGGCAGGTCAACGTCATCCCCCTCTTCTTCATGATGACCAAGTTCCGGTTCCTCAATACCTACCAGGGGGTGGCACTCCCCATGATCGCCATGCCCATCGGGGTGTTCCTCCTGCGGCAGTTTTTCATCAACATACCCAGGGACCTGGAGGACGCCGCGCGCATCGACGGGTGTTCCAGTTTGGGGGTGCTCCTCCGGGTGATCCTCCCCCTCTCCAAGCCGGTGCTCGCCGCCTTTGGCGTCTACATCTTCAACTATGCTTGGAACGAGTTCTTCTGGTCTATGATCTGCTTGCGCAAGCCGCAAATGGTGACTCTCCCCGTCGGCCTCAAGATCCTGCAAGGGGCGTTCGAGATCGACTACGGCCTGATCCTCGCCGGGGCTTTCATGGCGTCGCTCCCTTCCTTGATGGTATTCCTCCTTTTGCGGCGCCAGATCATCAGGGGCTTCACCCTGGCCGGCTCGGGGGTAAAGGGGTAGCCGGTGAGCGAAGTAGCCTTTATTCGACCACCGGAGCGGTTTCCGAGCTGTCACGCCCCGAGCATCTGTGAGCTTCCCGAGGGGAACTTGCTCCTTACTTTCTACGCGGGGGAGTACGAGGGAAGCCCCGACCAAGTAATCTTGGGAGCATATTACGATCGGGGACTCGGCCGGTGGTCTGAACCGGAGGTTTGGGTCCACGTGGCCCGGCGGGCCACGGTAAACCCCCGGGTGTTCTTGGGACCGGATGGCGCAGTATGGCTTATTGCCCCGGTGAACTACGGCAAACGGTGGTGCAGTGGCGGAACATATCTCTTCCTCAAGCGTTCCTATGACGGCGGCCGCACCTGGACCGACCTCGAGCTACTAGTGGAACGAAAGGGGCTTTTGGGAAAGAACAAGCCCCTGGTAGAGGGGGAGTACATCCTCCTTCCGGTGGAGTGGGAGGCCACGTGGAGCGCGAGCTTCCTGCGGAGCGAGGACGGGGGGGAGACCTGGGAGGTAGTGGGCGACCTTGGCCGCGCCGCCGGGGCCCGGCTAATCCAACCTACAGTCGTGAGGCTCTCGGACGGGAGGATTATGGCTTACATGCGGAGCCAGGAGGGGAAGATCTTCGTGAGTTATTCCAATGACAACGGCGTTACCTGGACATGTCCAGAACCTACATCCCTCCCCAACCCCAACAGCGGGATCGACATGGTACGGCTGCGGTCAGGAAACCTCGTCTTGGTATACAATCCCACCGTGCCCCTTCTGAAACCGGAAAAGCTCCATCCAGCTTGGCCCCGGCGGATGCCCACCGGGTTCGAAGCTTGGGGACCCCGTACGCCCTTGGTGGCCGCCCTCTCCCCCGACGAAGGGCGGTCATGGCCCCACCGCATCGTGCTCGAGGAAGGGGATGGGGAGTACAGCTACCCCGCTGTGATCCAGGACAGCGAGGGGGCCATCCACGTGGTTTACACCTACCGGAGGGAGGCCATCAAGCACGTGCGGCTTACCGAAGCGGAGTTCATAGGCTAGAAAGGAGGCGCAGAGATGGAGAAGCGCAAGGTTGGGATCCTGACCTTCTCCGACGGACGGGAGTCGGTGCACCAGGAGGTGGAGCCGATAAATCTCGAGTTTCAGCGGCGCCTGGCCCAGGCCCTCCGCGAAACCGGCGAGGTGGAACCGGTGGAGGGGCGGGAGATCGTCTGGACCGCCGAGCTCGCCCGCAACGAGGCCAAGCGCTTAGCCGACCAGGGGTGCGAGGCGACGATCTTCAACTTCGCGGTGTGGAGCTTTCCTCATCTTGCTGTCATCGCGGCCAAGTTCGCCCCCGGGCCGTTCCTCCTTTTCTCCAACATCAACCCTAAGTACCCCGGGATGGTGGGGATGCTGGCCTCCGCTGGAGCGCTGGACCAGGTGGGCGTCCCCCACGGCCGCCTCTTCGGGGATATCCGCGACGGGGAGGTGCTGCGGAAGGTGCTCGCTTTTGTGCGTGCCGCTTCGGCCATCAACCGCCTCCGGGGAGAGACCTTCGGCCTCTTCGGTGGCCGCCCCATGGGGATGTACACCGCGGTGGCTAACACGGATCAGTGGATGAAGCTCTTCGGAATCGATGTGGAGCACATCGACCAATCTGAGATCATCCGCCGCGCCGAGCTCGCCCCCGCGGACGAGGTGGAGCACGCGTTCTCCTGGCTCACCGAGAAGGTGGGGAAGATCCGCTACGATGGAAAGCAGCTGACCCCGGAGAAGCTCAAACTTCAGATCAAAAGCTACATCGCCGTGCGGGAGATGGCGCACGAATTCGGCCTCGATTTCCTCGGGATAAAGGCCCAGCCCGAGCTAACCGACAACTTCGTCACCATGGACCTCACGGAGGCATTCCTCAACGATCCCTACGACTGGAACGGGCCTAAGGAACCGCTGGTGGCGGCCACCGAGGCGGACATGGACGGAGCCCTCACCATGGAGATCCTCAAGCACATTAGCGGTGACCCGGTCCTGTTCGCCGACTTACGGCACTACGATGCTGAGCTCGGCGCCTTCGATCTCTGCAACTCCGGCAACCACGCCACTTATTACGCTGGCCGCTCCCGCGATCCGGATGTGAACCTCCCCAAGGTGGAGTTCTATCCCCAGGGCTTCTACTTCCCCGCCGGGGGCGCCGCGGTGCGCCACATCGCCGCCCCAGGGGAAGTGACCTTGGCACGTTTGGCCCGGCGAAGCGGGCAGTATTGGCTGGCAATCATTCCCGGGGAGTTCCTGGAGCTTCCGCCCGAGGTGGCGGAAAAGAAGGCCGCCGCCACCCAGGTGGAGTGGCCCCATGCCTTCACCAAACTGAAAATAGGCCCAGACGAACTGCTCTCCGAATACGACTCGAACCACATCCACGGGGTCTACGGGGACTACGTCCCGGAGCTCATCTGGTTCGCTAAGCTCCTAGGCATCCCCTACCGGGTCTTCTCCTGAGACAAGCGGGAGAGCTCGTGTAGCGTGTCCGCCAGAACGTGGTAGAGGCAGCGGTATAGGCGGTAGTAGCGTTCGTACACGGACCGTCTCCCCGGGTCGGGACGGATCGGGTCGGTGTAGGTGATCCACTCCTTTATCGCTCGAGGAGCCTCCACCAGGCCCGTGGCGAGCCCCACCAGGAGCGCGTCGGCCAGGGGCGCCCCGATACCGCCCCTGAGGGCCCGGATGGGCCGCCCGGTGATATCGGCGATGATCTGAAGCCAGAGGGTGGACTTCGCCGCCCCGCCCACCACTACCGTCTCCTCGCCTACGGGCAAGTTCACGTCAACACCGGCCTCGATGGCATGCCGCAGGGAATACGCCCCCGCCTCCAAGAGGGCCCGGAAGAGGTGGGCCCGGGTGTGAGAAAGAGTGAGGCCCACGAACGCGCCCCTGGCTTCGGGATCCCAAAGCGGCGCTCGTTCCCCCATGAAATAGGGAAGGGCCACGAGACCTTCACATCCCGGGGGAACCGCCGCGGCCTCCTCGTCCAGGATAGAGTAGGGGTCACGCCCCTCCTCTCCTGCCCGCAACACCTCCCCTCGGCCGAGCTGATCCCGGAACCACCGCACAAGGGCTCCGGAAGTGGCGGAGCCTGCCCACGTGTAGTAGAGCGTTTCCGGGTCGACCACGTGGGGCATGGAGACGAGCTCCTGAGCGAACCCCTCGCCCCGGTGGATGATCCCCCAACAGGTGGAGGTCCCCATCATGGCCACGTTGTCCCCCCGCGAAAAAGCGCCGGCTGCCAGGGTCTCCATGGGGGCATCTATCCCCCCAGCGAGGACCGGGGTTCCGGGGCGGAGGCCCGAGAGCCCCGCTCCCTCTTCGGAAACCTCCCCCACCACCTCCGCCGAGGAAACGATCCTTTGGGGCATAACTTCCAACGGGATCCCCAGGGCCTCGGCCATCTCCTCCGACCAGCTGTGGCGACGGATGTCGTAGAGCCCCCCTAAGTTGCCGGCGGAGGAGTGATCGATGGCTACCTCCCCCGTGAGCCGATAGACGATGTAAGCGTTCGGGGGAAGGAAGAGCTTCGTCTTCCTCCAGTTGTGGGGCTCATGGTTTTTTATCCACAAGATCTTGGTGTAGCCGTAGTAGCTGTCCACCCAGTTCCCGGTGACGGCGAACAGGCGATCGAGGTCCACGTTTTCCATAATCCAACGGACCTCGGCTGTGGCCCGCCGGTCCATCCAGATCAAGCAGGGGCGCACGGGACGCATCTTCTCGTCTAAAGGGATGCCGCTTCCCCCGTAAAGCCCGCTGATACATACTCCGGCCACCGCCCGGGGATCGGCCGTTGAGACGAGTTCGCGGATCACCGCGCAGGCCGCCTCGAGCCACACATCCGGCCACTGTTCCGCCCAGAGGGGCTGCGGGTGTAACACCCCGTATTCCCGGGACGCCCGGGCCACCACCTCACCCGTGGGCCGTACCAGGACCCCTTTGGTCACTTGCGTCCCCACATCAACTCCCAAAAGGAGCTCCCCCATTGCTGCCTCCTGAAGGCATTTTAAACGTTTACGTCCCGGGAGAAAAACTCAGGCGAGGTCCTCGAACAGGGGCAGGGACGTGCTTCCTTTGTCCCGCCGGAAGCGGGAGAGGAGGAACGCCAGCGCGGCGAGGGTCTTCCCGTCGCCGGGTTCCCCTCGGGCCACCTCCTCCAGAACCTCCCGCGGATCGCGGAAGCAAAGCTCCGCGATCTCTCCCTCGAGTTGCGGCCCAAGGTCCCCCTCCAGCCCCTCGGCGAGGAAAAGATGCATGAGCTCGTCCATGACCCCCGGGGAGGTGTAGAACTTGCCCAACTCCCGCCACTTCCGCGCCCTAAGCCCCGTCTCTTCCCACAGCTCCCGCTGGGCACACCTGAGCGGGCTTTCCCCGGGCTCCAACGTCCCCGCGGGGATCTCCCACAACGCCCGTCCCGCCCCGTACCGGTGCTGGCGCACGAGAAGCACCTCGCCCTTATCGTTTAGGGCGAGGATTGCCACCGCTCCGGGGTGTTCCACCACCTCCCGGAGACCGCGCTCAGTCTCCTCCACCCGCACCGAGATCAGCCGCCCGCGAAATACGTACTCCCCCATTGGCAAAGCCGTGACGCGTAACCGCGGCTGAGAACCCGTCACGCGTTACGCGTCACCCGTTACGTATTTTTCCGCCTCGGAAAAGCCCCGCCGTAGGGCCTCCCGGTTGAGCGCGATGAGCTTGTCGCGGCCCTTCCCCCTCAATTCTTCCTCCATGGCCGCCTGGACGTCCTCCAACGATACCACCCCCAACGCCCGCACCAACGCCCCCAGGGCCACCATGTTTATCACCCTGGGGTTGCCCAGCTCCATGGCGATGTCGTTCACCGGGACCAGGATGGATCTCACGTCCTGCCTTTTAAGCGGACGTTTGATCAGGGAGCTGTTGACCACCACAATCCCATCTTCCGCCACCCGGGCCTCGAACTTGTCCAGCGACGGGGCGTTCATGGCCACCAGGGCCTCGGGGTTGTCCACCACCGGGGAGCCAATGGGGGAGTCAGCCACTACCACCGTGCAGTTGGCCGTTCCTCCCCGCATCTCCGGCCCATAGGAGGGAAGCCATGTCACCTCTAGCCCCCGGTTCATCCCCGCCCGGGCGAGGATCTTCCCCGCCAAGAGGATCCCCTGTCCGCCGAAACCCGCGAAGATCACCGCTTTTTCCATCGCTCACCCCACATCCTTCAGATCCCCCAAGGGATAGGTTTTCACCACTTCCTCCGCCACCCAACGTCCCGCATCGGCCGGGGACATCCGCCAGTTGGTGGGGCAAGTGGAGAGGATCTCCACCAGGGAAAAGCCCTTTCCCTCCAGCTGGTTCCGAAACGCCTTCAAGATCGCTTGTTTGGCCCTCACGATGTGCTTGTAGTCGAACACCGCTTGCCGGGTGATGTACGCCGGACCATCGAGCTGCGCCAGCATCTCCGAGATCTTCAACGGAAAACCGTGGAGCCGCGGCTCCCGTCCCAGGGGAGTGGTGGTGGTGCGCTGCCCCGGGAGGGTGGTGGGGGCCATCTCCCCCCCGGTCATCCCGTAGATCCCGTTGTTAACGAAAATCACCGTGATGTTTTCGCCCCGGTTGGCAGCGTGGATCGTCTCGGCGGTGCCGATGGCCGCGAGGTCCCCGTCGCCTTGATAGGTGAACACCACGAGATCAGGCCGGGCCCGCTTTATCCCCGTGGCCACCGCGCACGCCCTTCCGTGGGCCGCCTGGACGAAATCGCAGTTGAAGAAGCGATCCAAAAAGACCGCACAGCCCACCGGCGCGATCCCCACCGTCCGCTCCAAGATCCCCAGCTCATCGATGGCCTCCGCCACCAGCCGCGTGATGATCCCGTGGTGACACCCGGGGCAATAGGTGTATTTCGCATCGCTCAAAGCCCGCGGCTTGGAGAAGATCTTCACGTACCCCTCGGGTATCGCTACTTCAACCGACATATTTCCTCACCTCTTCCAGGATCCGCTTGGGGGATGGGACCACGCCCCCAAGCTCGCCGTAGAAGGGCGTCTCCGCCCTCCCCTCCACCGCCAGCCGCACGTCCTCCCACATCTGGCCCGCCGAGAGCTCCACCGTGAGCACGGTCTTCACCCTTTCCGCGAGCTTCCGGATCGGCTCATATGGGAACGGCCAAAGGGTGATGGGGCGCAGAAGCCCTGTCTTAAGGCCCTCTTCCCGGGCGAGCCTCACTACCGTCTTCGCGATCCGCCCCATGGTCCCATAGGCGACGAGGAGGATTTCGGCATCTTCGGTCTCCACTTCTTCCCAACGGACTTCGCTCCGCTCGATCTCACGGTAGGTATCTTGGAGGACGAGGTTCATTTCCCGAAGCCCCTCGGGCTCCAAGTCAAAAGAGGAAATAACGTTCCGGGGGCGTCCTTTGGCCCCCGTCACCGCCCAGGGCCGCTCCGGGATATCCTTCGGGTCCACAGGCTCGGGGAGCTCCACCGGTTCCATCATCTGCCCGATCATCCCGTCGGCGAGGATCATGGCCGGAACGCGATATTTGTCGGAAAGCTCGAATGCCAACCGCACGAGCTCCGCCGCCTCGGGAACGGTGGAAGGGGCCAGAACGATCAAGTGGTAATCCCCATGGCCCCCTCCCTTCGTGGCCTGAAAGTAGTCCCCCTGGGCGGGGGCGATGTTCCCTAACCCCGGCCCCCCGCGCATCATGTTCACGATCACACACGGAAGCCTGGCCATGGCGATGTAGGAGATCCCCTCTTGTTTTAGGCTTATCCCCGGGGAGGAAGAGGAGGTCATGGTGCGTACCCCGGCCGCTGCGGCCCCATACACCATGTTTATCGCCGCCACCTCCGATTCCGCTTGCAGGAATACCCCGCCCCGCTTGGGAAGCTCCTTGGCCATGTATTCCACCAGCTCCCCCTGTGGGGTGATGGGGTAGCAGAAGTAGCATTTGAGTCCGGAACGGATGGCGGCCTCGGCGATGGCCTCGTTCCCCCGCATAAGGACCCTGCTCATGCCGCCTCCTTCGCCGGCTCCTGCCGGTAGACCTCCAGGGCCACGTCCGGACACACATTGGCGCAGATGGCACAGCCGGTGCACTTGTCCGGGTGCTCCATGTACACCACTTGGTACCCGGAGGAGTTGTACTCCGACGAGAAGCCGAGCACCCCGAACGGGCAGGCCTCGATACATAGGCCACACCCTTTGCACCTCTCCTTGTCCACCACCACGATCCCCTTTGGCATCCTCCCTCCCTATCCACGGAGCCCGAACCGGGCCCTCCGACGCCTGAGGCGCTCCAGCGCCCGTTCCGCCTCGGAGATCCAACGGGCCAGCCTCTCCTCCACCGGGACCTCCCGGGGACGGCCTTTCAACTCGGGCGGGGAAAGCCGCCGCTCCCTGAGGAACCGCCGTACCCTCTCGGCCTCCCGCTGCAACTCGAAAAGCTCTCGGTCCGCTTCCGTTACCTGTAGCTGGGACAACACGGGCCGGTTTTTCTCGTCGAGGGCCACGACCTTGAGCAGGAGGCGCTGCCCTTCTCGGAGTTCCTCCCGTGCCTCTTCCCGGGGGAGGAACCCCTCCCCCCCATCCCAGCGGACCGATGCGCCCCGATCCCCTATCGCCACCACCGTGGCTTCCACCAGGTCCCCGATCTTCATGCCAGGCCCCCTTCCCGTCCTTTTGCGGTTCCGGGGGAAGAGTTCGGGCACGTAAATAAAAAGCCCGCCTCGCCATCCTCGGGATGGCGGCGGGCAACGAGGTCGCGGATCCTCCGCAATCCTTCCACGCGCTTAGGCAAACTCCATCCCCGCGTTCCTCACCCCTTCAGCACCTTTCCTGCCTTGATACAACGGGTGCAAACCCACATCCTGCGGCGCCGGCCCTGATAGATAACCCGCACCCGCTGGAGGTTGGGGGCCCGAATGCGACGCGACTTCCGGCCCGAGTGGGAGACGGAATGGCCGTAATCGGGTTTTTTGCCACAGATCTCACATTTTCTGCCCATAGCTTCCCTCCTTGGCCAGTGGCGGTTGCACGTAATTGGGCTCCAATGCCTTGGGGTCGAATTCTCCCCCTCGTAGGAACCGCTGGTGTCCTAGGCGCGCAACGGTGGCCGCGCTGGGGTACGCCCATGCATCGCCCAAAATATAAGCGCGGGAAAGCTCCCGCGCCAATCCCTCACGGAGCCGCATGGCCCCGGTACCCACGAGACATAGCGAATCGCCCACTCCTTTCAGTTTCTCTAGCACCTCCCCGAAGGGCAGGGATTCCTCCCGGGTCACCCGCCCGGGGAAGGCCCAAGCGAAGTAAAGAAGATCTCGGCGGTCGTGGATCAGCACCGCCACCCGCTCCCCGTACCATTGGGCCACCGGCAAGCCGACGGCCTCCGATTGGCGCACCCCTACCAAAGGCAACCCCAAGGACTGGGCCATGGCCTTGGCGAACGCCACCCCGATCCGAACCCCGGTAAACGAGCCCGGCCCCACATCCACCGCGATCAAGCCCAGCTCGCTTCCCGTGACCCCGCTTTGCGCCAAGAGCCCCTGCACCGCCGGGGCCAACCTCTCGGCGTGGCGGCGGCGCGCGGGAAAACTGAACTCATAAACTTCCCCGCTCTCATGCCACAGGGCAACGCTCCCACGATCGCCCGCCGTCTCGATCCCCAACACCCACATCGCTCAATGTTACCAAAAACTCAACCGATGAGGTGAAACAGCTTCAGGACCCCGAACGCTGCAGCAGCGTAAACGCCAAAAAGCCCCGTTCCCAAGATCATCCCCGCGGTGGTCCAAAGACCGTCCCGGTAAAGGATCCCCATCCCGATAACGAAGGCACAGGCCCCGGGCAAGGTGTTGGTGCCGGGGACGGGGATCATCATGAGGCCGCCCAGACCACAGGCGATCACCCCCGCCATCACCCGAAAAGGACCGTGGAGTCCGGGGCCCCGTGTCCGGAAAAGGCCCTCGATGCGCTCAAGCAACCTCAGGGCGCGGGAGCTGGGATCGAGGATGGGAAGGGAGATCTTAAGCAGCCGGGCCGGGAGCCAGGGGCGCGGCCTTCCCACGATCAGCTCGATCCCCAACACGAATATTCCTAGCCCAAACGGCACCGCGTAGCCCGCCGCCGGCAAAGGAAGGGCCGCGGGCAGGGCAAGGAGCGCGAACAGGGCTCCGAACCCGCGCTCGCCCAAAAAATCCAGGGCTTCCCCTAAGGTGAGGGTAGCGTCCCCCGCGGAACGCTCCCGCAGAAGCGCCGTGATCCCCGCGTCCGCCCGTGGATGCCCCATGTCCTTCCGAACCTTGTCACACGAAAAACCTGTCCCCAAACAGCATTTTAGCCGTAAATACATGTGTTCACGAAAAGCCACCCCGGGGATTGGATGCTCCCGCTTTTTTCGGCGAAACTCCGCACTAAAAGGAGGTGGCCCCATGAAGATCTTTCTCGACACCGCCTTGGTGGAAGAGATAAGGGAGCTTGCGGACCTGATCGATGGTGTAACCACCAATCCCACCTTGGTGGCACGGGCGGGGCGGCCGTTCGTAGAGGTGGTACGGGAGATCTGCGGGCTCGTTGCCGGACCCGTGTCGGTGGAGGTCACCGCGCTAGATGCCGAGGGCATGGTGCACGAGGCCCGGGAGCTCGCCAAGATCGCCGACAACGTGGTGATAAAGATCCCCATGGGGAAAGAGGGGATCCGGGCGGTGAAGAAATTGGAGGCGGAGGGAATTCCCACCAACGTGACCCTGGTCTTTTCCCCCGCCCAAGCCCTCTGGGCGGCCAAAGCGGGGGCGAGCTACGTCTCCCCCTTCGTGGGCCGGATCGACGACCGCGCCGGGGACGGGATGGAGCTCGTCTCCCAGATCCTCCAGATCTACGAGAACTACGGTTTCGAGACGGAGGTGATCGTGGCGAGCGTCAGGCACGTGCGCCACGTGGTGGAGGCGGCGCTTTTGGGCGCCCATATCGCCACGGTGCCCTACGCGGTGGCCGTGAAGCTCTTCGACCATCCCCTGACCGACGAGGGGATCAAGAGGTTCCTTTCGGACTGGGAGAAGGTCCCCCGCTAAAGCAGGCGCACCGGCATGCACACGTAAATGAACCCCTGATCCTCGGGGGCGATCTCGCCCGCGGGCTCCAAGAGCCCCGCCCGGTCCGGAGCCGAGAGCCACAGTACTACCTGCTCCGACTCCATGCGGCGCAGGGCATCGATGAGGTACTCGGCCTTGAAGGAGATCTCGATCCCCCGCTGGGGTGGTTTCACCAAGCGGATTCGCTCCATGCCCGTACCCTTTTCCCGGGACGCGGAGTGCACCTCCAGGGCGTCCGAGGAGGCCGAAGCCTTGAGGGTCACGGCCCCGGACTCCTCGGCGGCGGTGATCTCCAAGCGCCGTAGCGTCGCCAGGAACTCCTCCCGGGGGAGGAAGAGCCCGATTTCGTTTTCCCTGGGGATCACCCGCTCGAAATCGGGGAACTCCTCTTGAATCAGCCGGGCGGTGTAAATTAAGGGGCCGGCGGCGAAATGGACTTGCCCCTCGTCCAGGTAAAAGAGCACCTCCTCCGCCCCCACCGCACCCAAGACCCGCATGAGGTCCGTCATCACCTGGGCATCCACGAGGACGTTGTGGGCCACACCTTCCGGAAGGCCTTCCACCTCCATCTCCCGCACCGCCAGGCGGTACCCGTTGGTGGCGGCCAGTTTCAGCTTCCCTTCCTTCAGGGTCATGTTCACGCCGGTGAGGGCCAGGCGCGTGGTCTCGGTGGCCTTCACCGCGGCGAAGGCGGTCTGCTGGATCGCCTGGACGAACGTCCCCCGGGGCAGGCGACAGAGGGGGTCTCCCCCCGGGGTCGCGAGTTCGGGGAATTCGTCCGTGGGCAAGGTGAGGAGCTCGAAGGTGGCGGGCCCGCAGCTGAGCCGGACCTTGCCGTCGGCGGAGGACAGCGTCACCCGATCCTCCCCGGGGAGGCGGGCCACGAGCTGTTCCAGGACTTGCCCGTGGAGCACAGCCTCGCCAGCTTCCTTGACCTGGGCGGGGATCCGGCAGCGGATGGCCCGCTCGAGGTCAGTGGCGCAAAGCTCCAGTTCCCCTTCCCCGGCGCGGAGGAGGATTCCCGAAAGTATGGGCATGGAGCTCTTGCCCGCCAGGGCGTGGCCCGCGGTGCGTGCTCCAAACGTCAGGTCCTCCCTGAGAACCTCAAGTTCCATCGCATCCCTCCTTTGTCAGCATCTGTACCAAGGATAGCGCCACTGTAAGGGTCAAGCCAACGGAAGTCGCTCCAGTATCCGGCGGGTTACCTCCGCAGGGGGCAGGGTGGCATCGATCACGAACCCGTTCGGCTCTTTTCTGATGAGCTCGAGATATGCCTCCCGGACGCGGATGTAAAAGGAAAGCCCTTCCGCCTCAAACCTATCCCGGTCCCCGGTGCGGGCGAGGGCTACCTCGGGGGGCAGGTCCAAGAGGAAAGTGTAGTCGGGCTTCAGCCCCTCGGTGGCGAGGTCGTTCAGGCGCCGCACAAGCTCCAACGGTAGCCCCCTCCCCCCGCCTTGGTAGGCGAGGCTCGAGAGGGTGTAGCGAGAAGAGATCACCGTCTTTCCCGCTTCCAGTGCTGGCTTTATGAGTTCCCTCACGTGCTGGTGCCGGTCGGCGAGGAGCAGGAAGAGCTCGGCCAGGGGCTCGATGCGGCGGCGGGGATCGAGGAGGATCTCGCGCAGCCTTTTCCCGAGGTCCGTGCCGCCGGGCTCTTTGGTGGTGATGACCGGGATGCCACGGCGGGAAAGCTCCGCGGAAAGGCGCTCAAGCTGGGTGGACTTTCCCGAGGCATCGGGGCCCTCAAGCACGATGAAAAGGGGCCTCATTCTTTCCCCCACAGGAAGGCCGCGGCCATCACCACGGCACCCACCACCACCGCGGCGTCCGCCAAGTTAAACGCGGGGAAGAGCCGGAAATCCACGTAATCCACCACGTACCCCCGGAGGACCCGGTCCAGGAGGTTCCCCAGGGCCCCGCCCAGAACGAGGC
>ENA-OSAI01000141-OSAI01000141.1-marine-sediment-metagenome-genome-assembly--contig:-NODE-141-length-43627-cov-39.735633_pt1 | contig 43627 bp, 44 predicted proteins | sample MGYA00237871_ERZ529316 | MGnify/ENA primary metagenome ERZ529316 (study PRJEB26369, sample SAMN03142814) | marine sediment metagenome | biome: marine; feature: borehole; material: sediment...
TGGTGGGGGCGATAGTGATGGGGGACCTGTCGGGGCTGGGGGAGGTGGAAAGGCTGATAAGTGCAGGAGAGGAGGTGGGCGGAGAGCTAAAGCGGCTACTCACAGGCCGCCTGGGGTGACCGGGAGGTAGTCTCGGGACGGCTGCTCAATTGGGCACCGAGTTGAGCGAAGAGGAGAACGCGCTTGCGGCAATATCGTTCGACTCGTCGGCTCGCGGGGCTCAAACTCCGAGCCAGTGACACCGACGGGTTTACCATCTTGCGAGAGTCGGCGGCTCAGGGCCTGGGCTTAAGGCGGTCAAACGACCGGCTAACCCACCCCGCCAGGGGGCACCTGCCCGGACTTACCGCGTCCCGACCAGGTTTTAGGTGTCAGCAGAAAAGCCCCTGTATAGCCAGGGGCTTTTCTTTTGCCGGGGCTCAGCCGCCGAATTGGAATCTGATTCTAAGATGCCACTTGCCGTCCGGGCCCAAGTACCAACACCAACCCGGCTCCTCCGGGCACTCCCCGATGAAGAAATGCCAGTTTCCCTCTTGGTCGCAGAACCAGCCTGCCCCCACCGGGGCCCACACCGTGCCGTAGCAGGGAGGGCAGGGGCCCCAACCCCAACACGGCGGGCAAGGCCACACCCCGTAGCTCATGCTGGGCAGTGTCTGGAAACTGGTCCAGGCCGTGACATAGCACCCACAACCTGGTTCTGGCACCAGGCCCAACACGTGCGCCCTGCCTTCCTCGGGGGAGCCCCCCAGGAGCGGGAAGGGATCGTCTGGTTGTCCGGTGGGGAAGCCCAGCGGCACCGTGCTGGCGATGATCTGAAGCCACTCCGTCCCCGGCGGGCCCACTACCCGGAGCTGATAGGTGGGTTTATCGGGAATCACATGGTGTCCTGCGCTCACATAGGGGTTTGGGGAGTAGACGTTGGGGAAGATCTGCCGCACCAGCCCCGCCGCGTCGATGTTGAAGATGTAAACATAGGCCGGCTGGGAGACGTAGAAGTGAATCCAAGCGTGCTCCCCTATCCTGTATTCCGGTTTGTCGGTCCAGATGGACACCGACAGGCCTGGAGCCGGCCCGGGCACCAGCCCCAACGGGGATACTCCGCCCTGTGCCCAACCTCCTAGCCCGATGGCGAAAATCAATATGACAGCTGCTAAGCTGCGCATCCCTCTCACCTCCATCGCATATACACCCTGGGGAGAACCCTGGTTTCCTCCCCGGCGTACCTCTCCCCCCTCCGAGGTGTATATTGAACGAGGAGGTGGGAAGATGCGTAGGATGCTGGTAGCGATGTCGGTGGTGGCTTCTCTGACCATGGGGCTCGTGGCCCAACAAACCGCGACGGCGAGTGCTTCCTTCCAGGACCAACTGGAGGTATCGGTGGGGACCTTCCTCTTCTCCCCGGGGGAGAAGCTGGCCTTGGAGATCGTCAGGGCCGAGCCCTGCCCTTGTCTGTGTGAGCCCATCGAGGTGGTGGGGTTTCGGGTGCTGGATGCTGGGGGAGAGCTGGTATACCAGGACCTGCTCACCCCCTATCCCCGGCCTTTGAGCGAGTGGGTGGGCCGCTGGGCCCTGGTGGACAGCGCCGAGACCCCGGTCGACCCTGGGGATTACACCTGCGAGGTCCTCACCTCCCTGGGGAGGTTCCGGGCCCAAGTGCGGGTAGTGGCAGCGGGGGAAGCGTTGGGAGCTGGCCGCAGCTTGGCCTCTGCCTCGGTCTGCGGCCTCAGCCTGCGGGTATACCGCTTGGTAGAGGAGGCGGAAGAAGCGAGCCTGGTTTCGCTCCAGCGAGGGGAGTTCTTGCTGGTGGCCTTGGAAGGCAATCCCACCACCGGGTTCGAGTGGGCCCCCCAGGAGGTCCCGGCCTTCCTTCGCCCCCTGGAAGGAGTGGGGTATCTTCCCGGGGAAGGCCTGATCGGGGCCGGAGGTTATTTCTATTTCCGATTCGCCGCCGAGGAGGCGGGGCAGGGAGTGCTGTCCTTCGCCTACCGCCGGGCTTGGGAGGAGGCCCCTCCGGCGGAGACCTTCTCCATCACGGTGCAGGTGAGGTAGCCTCCCCCGGTTAGGGGCTGAGCCAGCGGGTCCAGGAGCGCCGGAAGCTGCGGGATTGCTTGGCCAGAAGCTCGCCCAGCCGGCGGGGGTCGTGCTTCACGGTGGGCTTCCCCTCCAGCTCCACCACCGTGAGCAGGGGGGCGCGGACTACTCGCAGCCCCAGGGTTCGGGGGCCGTGGAGGTCGTCCCGCACCGGCTCGGCCCCCTCGGCCCGGTAACGGGCCAACACCTCCGGCGGGGGAGGCTGAGTGTTGACCACCACCGCCTGGAATCTCTTCAAGTCCATGTACTCGGCCAGGGTGCGGAGATGGTCATAGGCGGAAAAGCCGTCTGTTTCCCCTGGTTGGGTCATCAGGTTCATCACCACCACCTTCTCCCCAGGGGCCCGGGCCAGGGCTTCGGCCACCCCCTCCACCAACAAGTTGGGGATGAGGCTGGTGAACAGGCTTCCCGGCCCCAGCACGATCAGGTCAGCCTCCCGGATGGCCTCCAGCACCCGGCCGTAGGCGCGGGCGGGCCGGGAGAGGCGCACTTTTTTGATGGACCGGGGGTCGGCGGCGATGCGCGCCTCCCCCACCACTTCTTCACCATCGTCCATTTCAGCCACCAGGTGCACGTGGTCCAAGGTGGCCGGGAGCACTTCCCCGCGCACCGACAGGAAGTGGCTGGCTTCTTCCACTGCCCGGTCGAACCCCCCGGTGGCCTGTTCCAAGGCGGCCAGGATCAGGTTCCCCAGGGCATGCCCTTGGAGGCCCTCGCCTTCCTCGAACCTGAACTGGAAAAACTTGGCCAGGCGGTCCTCCTCCTCGGCCAGGGCCAACAGGCAATTGCGCACGTCCCCGGGCGGGAGCACCGACAGCTCTTGCCGCAGGCGACCGGAGCTGCCCCCGGTGTCCATCACCGTGACCACCGCGGTGAGGTTGGCGGTGTAGGGTTTCAGGGCCCGAAGCAGGGTAGAGAGGCCGGTACCCCCTCCCAGTGCCACCACCCGGGGGGCAGCTCGCAGCACCCGGGCTTGGTACAGGGCTTCCCCCAAGGAGCCTCCTCCAGGGGCCAGGGCCACCAGCACCGAGCGCACCGCCCGATAGATCCCCACCCCCCCCCCGGTGGCCCCCAGCCCCACCAACAGCCCGCCCACCGCCGGGCGAAGCAACCCCGGCCATGTCTCCCAAACTAATTCATAGAGCCGCCGCATTCCCTCCCGCCCCAGCAGGCACACCACTCCCCCGGCGATCAGCACCACCGCCCCCAAGGTGAGCGCCAGCCACCGTTTCACCCCGATCCCGGGGAGCAGAAATTTCACCCAGCCCGGCGGTTTCACTCCCACTCCACCCTAATTTCAGGCGCCAGGGCCTCCACCTTCCGGGTAAGTTCCGGCTCTGCCCTGACCCCGTATCGCTGCCCAGCCACCACCACCAGTTCCCGGCTCCCGTCCGTCAGCTTCACCCACACCGGCAGGGGACCCGGGAAATCTCCCAGGGTGGAGGCCAGTCGGCTCACCGTCTCCCGCTCGGCCAGTTCCACTGGCAACCTGATCACCAGCCGGCTGGGCCCTAGCTGAGGCGGGCCTTCCAAGGGTTGAGCTTCCTCCACCACCAGCCGCTGGCCACCGTTCCTCTCTTCCCAACGCACCTTGAGGACGAGCAACGCCTCGGGGGAGAACCAGCCGGGGGTGGCCTCGTACACCCGACTCCTCACCACCGCTTCCACCTCCCCGCTTGTGTCCTCCAGGGTGAGGAAGGCCAGCCTGCCGGTGGCGGTGGAGATCACCTTGGCAGCCTTCACCCGGCCGGCCACCCAGAACCCGCCCTTTCTCCCGGCCGCTTCCCCCAACGGAACGGCCCCCAGCCGCTCCAGCCGCTCCCGGTGTTCGTCCAGGGGGTGGCCGGACAGGAACAGGCCCAGCAGCTCCTTTTCAAACCGCAAGAGCTCGGAACGAGTGAACTCCTCCTCCCTCACCGGCAGCTTGGGCACCAGCTCTTCTGCCCCGAAGAACGATTGCTGGCCGGTGACCCGCTCCCTTTTGGCCAACTGGGCGAGGCGGAGCCCCTCGTCCACCAGGGCCAGCAACCCTTTGCGGGACTGGCCGAACCGGTCGAAGGCCCCTGCCCTGATGAGGTGCTCCACCGTGTCCCGGGGCACCCGTTCCGGGTCCACCCGCTGACAGAAGTCGAAGAATCCCTGGAAGGGCCCTTGCCTGCGGGCCTCCAGGATCGCCTCCACCGCCGCGCGCCCCACGTGCTTGATCGCCGCCAGGCCAAATCGGATCTTCCCCCCAGCCAGGGGGGTGAAATCCACGTCCGATTCATTTATGTCCGGGGGCAACACCTCGATGCCCATCTCCCGACACTCGGCGATGTAGGCGGCCACTTTGTCCGTGTTGTCCCCCACCGAGGAGAGGAGCGCGGCCATGAACTCCGTGGGGTAGTGGGCCTTGAAGTAAGCAGTCCAATAGGAGATGAAGGCGTAGGCGGTGGCGTGGGATTTGTTGAAGCCATAACGGGCGAACTTCTCGATGTCGGCGAAGATCCGCCGGGCTTCCTCTTCCGGGATTCCGTTGTTCACACAGCCGGTGACGAACCTGGCCTCCATCTCCGCCATCACTTCCGGCTTCTTCTTGCCCATGGCCTTGCGCAGGAGATCTGCCTCGGCCAGGGTGAACCCGGCCAACCGTTGGGCCATGAGCATCACCTGATCTTGATAGATGGGCAGGCCATAGGTTTCCTGGAGCACTTCCTCCAAGGCCGGGTGGGGATAGGAGATCGGCTGCCGACCGTGCTTGCGCTCGATGTAGTCCTCGGCCATGCCGGATTCCAACGGCCCTGGCCGGTACAGGGCCAGGATGGCGATGAGTTCCCTGAACTGGGTAGGCTCCAGGCGCCGGATCAAGGCCCGCATCCCGGCGGACTCCAACTGGAACACCCCGCTGGTCTTCCCCTCCCGGATCAGCTGGAAGGTGGCCTCGTCGTCGAGCGGGATTTGGGTGAGGTCCACCCGCACCCCGGTCCGCTCCTCCACCAGCCGGCACACGTCATCGAGCAAGGTCAGGTTCCTGAGCCCCAAGAAGTCCATCTTCAGGAGGCCCAGGGCCTCCAGGTCGTGCATGTCGAATTGGGTAACGAACTGGCCGTCTGACAGCCGCAACAGGGGGACGTACCGCTCCAGGGGCTCTGGGCTTATCACCACCCCGGCGGCGTGGGTAGAGGCGTTTCGCAGCAGGCCCTCCAATCTCCGAGCGATGTCAAACAGCCGCTTGGCTTGCTCGTCCCGCTCGCTCAGCTCCCGCAAGTCTGGGACCGTCTCCAGGGCTTGGGCCAGGGAGTGGCCGAAGGGAATCTTCTTAGCTATCCGATCGGCCTTTTCGTAGGGGAGGCCAAGCACCCGGGCCACGTCCCTCACTGCCGAACGGGCGGCAAGCCGGTCGAAGGTCCCGATCTGGGCCAGGTGGTCCTGGCCATAGCGCCGGGCGGCGTACTGGATCACCTTGTCCCGGCCCCGGATGCAAAAGTCGATGTCGATGTCGGGCAAGCTGACCCGGTCGGGGTTCAAAAAGCGCTCGAACAGCAGCCCCCACTTGAGGGGGTCCACCTGGGTGATCCCCAGCGCGTAGGCCACCAGGGAGCCGGCGGCCGAACCCCTGCCCGGGCCCACCGGGATCCCCTCCTCCCGGGCATAGCGGACGAAGTCCGCCACGATCAGAAAGTAGGCAGCCAGGCCCATCCGGCCAATCACCGAGAGCTCATAGGACAAGCGCTCCTCCACCTCCGGGGGCAGCGGGGAGCCGAACCTCTCCTCTGCCCCAGCCCGGGCCAAATGCTCCAAATACTCTTGCGGGGAGGAGAACCCCTCCGGCACCGGGAAGGCGGGCAAAAGCTGTTGGCCAAAGGAGAGTTCAAGCTGACAACGCTCGGCCACCTCCAGGGTGCGGTCCACCGCCCCGGGCACTTCCCGGAACCGGGCCCGGAGTTCCGCTTCGCTCAAGAAGTGGTAGCCATCCCCGTCGAAGGCCCGGGCATCCGGCCCCTCCAAGCGTTTCCCCCCCTGGATGTTGATCAGCACCTGGTGGGCCTCCCGGTCCTCCGGGGCCAGGTAATGCACGTCCGAGGTGGCCACCGTGGGGAGGGAGAGCTCCCTGGCGAGCCGGAGCTGGGCGGAGACGAGCCGCCGGCTCCTCTCCAAGCCGTGGTCTTGGAGTTCCAGGTAAAACCGCCCCGGGAAGATCTCGGCCAGGCGCCCGGCCGCCTGCCGGGCCTCCCCCTCCTTTCCCTGGAGGAGGAGCCTCTGCACTTCCCCCGACTCACAGGCCGACAGGGCCACCAGTCCCTCCGCGTACCGCTCCAAAAGCTCCAAGTCCACCCGGGGTTTGTAGTAAAACCCCTCGGTGTGAGCCCTGTTCACCAGGGTCAGGAGGTTTTGCCACCCCACCTGGTCCTCCGCCAACACCACCAGGTGGTAGTAATTGGGCTTTCCGGCCTGGGTTTCCTTCAGCCTGCGGGTGCGGGGGGCAACGTAGAGTTCGCAGCCCAAGATCGGCTTGAGCCCCGCCTCCCGGGCTGCCCGGTAGAACTTCACCGCTCCGGAGAGTACCCCGTGGTCGGTGAGCGCCAAGGCGGGCAGGCCCTCTGCCTGGGCCCGGGCCACCAATTCCGGGATCCGGCAAGTGGCATCCAAGAGCGAGTACTCGGAGTGAACATGAAGGTGCACGAAGGCCACCTTCCACCTCCCTCATCCGTGATCGAGGGGCTCACCCCCGATGGTCTCCCCTCCACCGGGCCCAAGTTCCCCCACGGGCCCGCTCAGGGTGGCTCGCTGCGAACGATGAGCTTGAACTCGTCCGGGTACCCCCAGCCGAGGAGGTTCCTGGCCCAGGCCTCCACCACTTCCGGGTCGGTGGCGGAGGCGAGCTGTCCCTCCAGGGCCTCAATCTCCGCGAGGAGCTGCCGTTCCTGAGCCTGGAGGGCGGCCACTTCCCCGGCCAACCGGGACAGGCCGATGAGCCGGCTCCCGTACAGCCAGCCCAATCCGGCCAGCACCAAGGCCGCCAGGATCACCTTGAATCCCGTGCTAACCCCGGGTGGGCCAGCTGGCAAATGGCGGCTCGAAGACCTCCTCGATCCTGAGAAGTTCATTGTACTTGGCTATCCTCTCCGAGCGCGATAGCGACCCGGTTTTTATCTGGCCACAGGAGGTTCCCACCGCCAGATGGGCGATGGACACGTCCTCGGTTTCCCCGGACCGGTGGGAGACCACGCAGGTGTAGCCGGCCCGAAAAGCCTGGTCCATGGCTTGGAGCGTCTCGGTGACGGTTCCGATTTGGTTGAGTTTTATGAGGATAGAGTTGGCTACTCCCCGCCTGATTCCCTCTGCCAGCCGTTGGGGGTTGGTGACAAACAAGTCGTCCCCTACCAACTGTACTCGGTCCCCCAGCTTCTGGGTAAGCAGGGCCCAACCGTCCCAGTCTTCCTCCGCCAACCCGTCCTCGATGGACACGATATGGTATTTTTCAATCCACTCGCTGTAGAGCTCTACAAGCTCGGCAGCCTGGCGTTCCCCGGCCAAGCGATAGAGGCCCTTTTCCGGTTGGAAGAACTCGGAGGCGGCGCAGTCCAGGGCCAGTGCGATTTGGCTGCCCGGCTGGTAGCCCGCTTCTGTGATGGCAGACAGGAGGAACTGGAGGGCGTCCTCGTCGGAGGGCAGGCGGGGGGCGAATCCCCCCTCGTCCCCCACGGCCACCGAGTGGCCGGCCTCCTTCAGCAGGCGCTTCAGGGTGTGGAACACCTCTGCCCCCCACCGCAGGGCCTCGGCGAAGCAGGGGGCCCCCAGAGGCACGATCATGAACTCCTGAATGGCCAGGTCGTTGTCGGCGTGCACTCCCCCGTTGAGCACGTTCATCAGCGGGATGGGCATCTTCCCCGCCCTGGCCCCAGCGAGGTACTTGAAAAAGGGCACGCCCAAGGAAGCGGCCGCCGCCTTGGCCACCCCCAGCGACACCCCGAGGATGGCGTTGGCCCCCAGGCGTGATTTGTTGGGGGTGCCGTCCAGTTCAAGGAGCACTTCGTCTATCTCCTCCTGCCACAGTGGGTCCAGGCCGATGATTTCCGGGGCGATGACCTCGTTCACGTTCTTCACCGCCCGCAGCACCCCCTTGCCCTGGAAGCGTTCCTCTCCGTCCCGGAGCTCCAGGGCCTCGTGGGTGCCGGTGGAGGCCCCGGAGGGCACCGCCGCCCGGGCCATGGTGCCGTCCCCCAAGGTGATCTCCACCTCCAAGGTGGGGTTGCCCCGTGAGTCAAGGATTTCCCTGGCCCATACATCCTCGATGACGTTCATGGCATCACCTCTCCCGGGGAGTGTATCCGGCCTCCGGGGAAGTCTAAAGGAAGCCTGTCCCGGGGCTCAGCCCCGGCGGAACAACGCCCGCAGCAACATCAGCACCGGGATGATCTCCAACCGGCCCACCCACATGCTGAAGCAGAGGGTGAGCTTGGCCAGGAGTGGCATCTGGGGGTGGGTGATCCCACAGGAGAGCCCCACGTTCCCCTGGGCGGAGGCCACCTCGAAGATCACGTCTGCCAGCTTGAACGTGTCCGGCACGGTGTGCAACAGAACTGCTATCCCGACCCCCAAGAAGAGGAGCCACAGGAAGGCCAGCACCGCTGCCTCCTCCAAGCGTCGGGAGGCCTCCTGTTCGGAGAGCACGGTGTTTCCCAATCGCAGGGGGACCAGTGCATTGGCCGGGGACACGATCTTGCGGAACCGCCAGCTCACCCCTTTGGCCAGGAGCACCAGCCGAATGACCTTGATCCCCCCGGCGGTGGACCCGGCTGCCCCCCCCAGCACCATGCCCAGGGCCAAAAGCAATTTCCCCCCGTCCGTCCAGCCGGAGAGGTCGGCGGTGCCGAATCCGGTGCAAGTCATGGCCGACACGTACTGGAAGGAGGCAGTGCGGAAGGCGTCCCCCAGGGAGAAGAGGAGCAAGTTTTCCAAGCCCAACAGGCCCACCCCCACCACCAGGAGCAAAAGCAGCCACCGGGTTTGAGTGTCGTGCCAGAAGGCCCGCAGCCCCCGCTGCATGGCCTGGTAGTGCACGGCGAAGCTCACCGCCCCGGTCACCATCACCACCAGCAAGATCAGCTCGATGGCCAGTGAGCCATAATGACCGATGGAATCGGGCCACACGGAGAACCCCCCGGTGGAGATCCCGGTCATGGCGTGGTTGATGGCCTCCCAGGGGGGCATCCCCGCCCCCCACAGGGCCACGGCGGAGGCAAACGTGTAGAGGGCGAATATCCACCACATGGTGCGCACGGTGGACACCACCGAGGGGTGGATCTTCTCGCCCCGGGCCTCGGCGAAGTACAGCGACACCGCCGAGATCCCCGGCCCGGCGATCAGGGTGAGCATGAGCACGATCACCCCCATCCCTCCCACCCACTCGATGAACGACCGCCACCACTGCAGAGAGTGGGGCAGCAGGTCCGGCCTGAGGGACATGGTGAGCCCGGTGCCGGTGAAACCGGACACGGATTCGAAGAAGGCGCTTGAGAAGTCGGCATAGGGGTAAAGCGTTCCCCCGCCCAACTGGCGGGAGATGAAGAAGAAGGGCAGGGAGCCCACGCTGGCCACCAAAAGCCAGCCCATCGCGGCCACGAACAGCCCGTGTTTGAGCCTTGCCTCCCCGGCCTTTCTAAACGGCAAGTACAGGGCCAACCCCAGGGCGAAGGAGACCAGGGCAGTGAGGCCGAACGGCCCCAGGGCGTACCCTTCCCCGAAGTAGGCCACCACCGGCAGGGAGAGGACAGCCATCACCCCCACCGTGGGCACCACCAACCCCAGGTCCCGCAGTACGATGCGCAGGTCCTCAGCCAGCATGACTCACCCGGTGAGCCGCTCGATCAGCTCATCGGTGGCGTGTCCGGTGGTGAACACGGTGAGCAGGTCCCCGGCCTGGATGGTGGTGTTCCCCGAAGGGATGATGGTTTCATTCCCACGTTGGATGGCAGCGATGAGCACCCCCGGGGGGAGCAACTTCCGCTTGCCGGCCTCGAGCAGGGTGCGGCCCACCAGGGGGGACTTGTCGGTGACAGCGGCCCGGAACACCTGTGCCCCGCCGGAGAGGGTCACCAGGTCCTTGATCTTGGGGCGCTGGACCGCGTTGTACAGGTACTCGGCCACGATCACCTCGGGGTTCTCCATCACGTTGGCCCCGAGGCGCCGGAACAGCTCCGTGTGTTCCCGGTTGTTCACCACCGAGACCAAGGAGGGGATGCCCAGCTCCCCTCCCAGCACCATCACCATCAGGTTGGTGGCATCATCGGAGGTGGTGGCGATCAGGGCGTCGGCCCGCTCTGCCCCCGCCTCTTTGAGCACGTCCACCGAGGCGGCGTCGGCGTTCAAGACCAAAACGTCGTGCTTGCGGGAGATGGCCTCGGCCTTCTTCGCATCGCGTTCGATCACCACCACGTTGTGTCGATCCCGCAGTGCGATCTCCACCACTGCCCCCCCGATCCCCCCCGCCCCCACCACGATGATGTACATGGCCCCGCATGTTACTGCTGGGGGCAAACATCGTCAAAAAGGTGCTCCCCTTTGCACCGGGCCCGGCGATGCTCCCTGAAACCCCACCGGCAGGGAGGGTGTATTATAGAAAAACCTGCTCACGGAGGTGGGAAGTGGGCAAAGGCACTTGGGTTGGGATCGGAGTTCTCTTCGCATCCGCCTTGCTTCCCCAGCCTGGTTGGCCCTCTGCCGACGAGCCTCTCCTGCAGGGCTCTTTGACCTTGGCCCGGGAAGGCGGGGTCATCGGGACAGAAGACTTCCGCCTCCTGGAAGCTGAAGGTTGGTACTGGTTGGTCTCAGAAGGCTCCCTGGCAAGCCCGAGCGGTGCGGTCCGCTGGTCAACCCGAAGCCGCTTCTCAATTGATGACTTGACTCCCCTGGAATATGAACTTGTGAAGACCACGTCCACGGACACCCTGGCGGTGAAAGCCCGATGGTCGGAGCAGCAGCAAGCGTGGGAGGTGGAAATTTCCGAACCCGGGAAGCATCTGGACACCATGGCCTTCCGGGGAAGGGGCTGGGTGCTCCTGGATCGGGACGTGGTTTCCCAGTATCTGATCTTAGGTCTAAAGCTCTGGAGATTTGGCGGAGGAGAGTTCACCGCCCTGGTGCCCCAAGCCCGGATCGCCGTGCCGCTTTCTGCGGAGGCCGCCGGGCTCGTCGCCTTCCGCGCCCCCTGGGGGGACGAGGTGGCCCAGCTGTGGCGCTTATCCTTGGGCGGGGCGACGGTCTTCCTCTGCGAACACGGCGGGGAGTTCCTCTGGGCCGAGGTCCCCGGGGTCGGGCTTTCCGCCTGGCGATCGGACCTCTTCCCGGAGCCTCCTCGTCCATATCGGGTACAGCAGGAGGCGACACTGCCCCCGGGGGCGCGGGAGGAGGAGGTGCGGCTCCCTTCAGGGGGGGTGGAGCTGGCCGGGACCTTCCTCCTGCCCGCCGGGGAGGGGCCGTTCCCGGCCCTCCTCTTCCTCCCCGGCACCGGCGAGGTGGACCGGAATGGTTCCGCCCCCGAAAAACCGGCGGCCATCTTCCGGGAGCTCGCCCATTCCCTGGCGAGGGCAGGGTTTGCCTCGCTGCGCTACGACAAGCGGGGGGTGGGGGGAAGCGGCGGGGACCTTTCCCGGGCTTCCCTCTCCGAGCTCATCTCGGACGCCGGGGCGGCCCTGAGCTGGCTCGGTTCCCGTCCTGAGGTGAAGGGCGTTTTCGTCGTGGGCCACTCGGAAGGGACGTTCCACGCCCTGGCGCTGGCGGGGGAAGTCGGGGTCGCGGGCCTTGTCCTCCTCGGCGCCTCGGCGCGGCCCCTGAGAGAGGTCTTACCATGGCAGCTGGAAACCGCCCTCCGTGCCGCCGGCGCCCCGGAGGAAAGGATCGCCGCTGAACTTAGGGCGCTCCGGGAGTTCCTCGCTTTTGCGGCGGGGAGCTCCGGCGATTGGGAGGATTACACCCCCGCAGAGCTCCGCGCCGCGCTGCCCGGCTACGCCCCGAGAAGGCTCGAGGAGATGCGAAAGACGTCCCTCCGCTGGTGGCGGGAGGCGTTGGCCTTCGACCCCGTGGCGGCGGTGGGGGAGGTGAGGGTTCCCCTCCTGGCCCTCAACGGCGGGGCGGACATCAGGGTGCCCCCCGAGGACGCGCTCCTGTTGGCCGAAGCGGCCCGGGCGGCGGGGAATCCCGAGGCCTACGGGCTCGTGATCCCCAAGGCGAACCACTGGCTCCGCTTCCAGCCGGGAAGGCCCGTCCCCGAGATCATCACCGGACCCCTGGACCCGAGGGCGGTGCAGGCACTGATTTCCTGGATAGAAGTCCATTCCGGGAGGTGAGGGGCGATGTGGCTGGTTGCCGGCGCGCAGGTGCTCGGAGCGATGTGTCTTCCCGCCTGCGCTGCGGGTTGGGAGCCATCCCCCTTTACCTCCCCGGGGACGGGCCCCCAGGGGCACCGTGCCCTCGCCGGTGTGGCCACCGTCCGGCACCCATTGCCTTCACACCCGTTACCCCAAGGGGCAGGTGGCCTGGCCCTGGCCGCCCCCCGGGGGGTGAACCCTTGTGGTGAGTGAAAGGAGGAGTTCGATGTATAGGATCCTGGTAAGCCTCGTGGCTTTGGCCTGCTTCGTCCCGGGGAGCGCACGGGAATTCTCCCTCCCCCAGGGAGCCACCGCGATGGGGCTCGCCTGGTCCCCGGATGGCTCGGGCATCGCGGTGCTCTATCGCACCCAAGAGGGGACGACGTTGGAGCTGTTGGACCTGCCGGCGGGCACGGTTCGCTGGCGGGTCCCGGACCTCCAAGTTCCCTCTCGAATACAGCCCCTTGCCTTCTCCCCCGCGGGGGAGAGGTTGGCCGTCGGGGAGCGCCCGGGGATCGTGGTCCTCTCCGCCTCGGAAGGGGCCGTGGTCACGAGGCTGGAGCTGGAGGAGCACCTTAGCCCCGTGGTCATCTCCTTCCGCCCCGATGGGGCACTGGTGGCGGTGGTGGAAGAGCTGCGGGGCGCCGTAGGGGAGCTGCACCTGGTGGTATGGGGGCCCGCCGGGGAGGAGGCGGAACGGCTGCCTTTTGGGAAGCGGTTCACCCCCACCCCCAGGCCCATGGCCGACTTTTCCCCCGACGGCCGGTACCTCGCCTACGCCGCCGGCACCGCGGGGGAACCCGGAGGGGAGGCGTGGCTGGTACACCTCCTCGATTTGGCCTCCGGGGAGCTCCGCAGTTGGGACCTGCGAGAGCTGGTGTCGCCGGAGCTCCGGGAAGAGATGGGGAAGGACCGGTTCAACATCGCGAGCGTCGCCGTCCACCCCGAGGCACGGGAGATCGCGGTGGGACTTTACTCTTCCTCCCCGGGGAACCCGCTCCTTCTCCGGCTCGAGGTCGCTGCCGGGGCCCTCGCGGGGCGATACTTCCCGGCGGAACGGGCCCAGTACATGGTCCACTCACTCGCCTACGGCCCCAGCGGGGACCTCCTCGTCTTCTCCGGGGAAGCGGCCACGGCGCTCGGGTTCCAGACGTTGGGCCTGCTTAACCTGGCCGCGGAGAGCCCCACGCCCGTGATCCTCTGCCGCCGCGAACCGAGGGACCCCGAACCGTGCGCCTTCCACAGCCCGGCCTTCTCCCCCTATGGGAGGATCCTGGCCTCGCTGTGGCAGGATACGGTGCGGCTGTGGGACCTCTGTCCCGGGGAGGTAAGCCTCCCCGACCCGGGGTGGAGCTTCTCCTACTCCTCGGGCGGGGCCTACATCCCCACCGGGGAGGGGGAGTGGCAGGTGAGGCTCGATGGAGTCGGGAACCTGTGGCTCGCCCACCAGGTGGGGGAGGCGGTGGAAAGCTTCGGGCCGTTCCGGCTCTCCCCGGAGGAAAACGCCGGGCTGTGGGCCCTGATCGAAGGGGCCGACCTCTTCGGGAAGGCCTCCTCCACCCGCCTGGGGATCCCGGATGAGGCCCGGAGCACCTTCCGCCTGGTGGGGCCGACCTGCGTCCACGAGATCACCCTGTGGGAAGGGGATGTGCGGGAGGATCCCACTCTGGTGGCCATCCTCGCCCGGCTCGCCGCCCTGATCGAGGCGTACACCGGCGAGGAGCCGCGGCTGTGAAGGAGGTGAAAATGCGACCGAGGTGCTGGGTAGTGGGCATTACGATCGCCGTCTGTTGGGCCCTGATGGGTTCGGGGGACGGTTGGGAGGTAGCTTCCCAAGCGGTCTTCTCCCTGGGGGACGTTCTGGGCACGCCCCACAGCCTCTCCCCGGATGGGGAGCTGCTCCTCAGCGTCGGAAACGAAGCGGGGATCTGCATTTATCGGGCCGCGGATCTTGCCCCCCGCGGCTGTTACAAGCCGCCCGAGGGGGCGGAAAGCCAGCTCTGGCTCCGGCTACATTCCGTCACCTGGTCCCCGGACGGCCAACGGGTGCTTTTCTCCGCGGCCGACGGCCGGCTCTGGCGGATCCATGTGAGCACGGGAAAGCTGGAGTGGCTCCCGGCCTCGGCCCCGGCGGAGTACGTGGCCCCCTCCCCGGGCGGGGAGTACCTCGCGGTGGGGGGCGGGGGGCACATCGTGGTGGCCCCGCCGGGGGCGCTGGCGGAAGCCCCGGTGGCCCGCTACGAAGGCGTGCTGAAGGGGCTCGTCTGGGTCCGATCGGGGCTCTACTACGGCGTCGTTACCCCGGATCGAGAGGGCTTCGAGATCTGGGAGGCGGAGCCCTCCGGGGCCCGGGGCCCGACGCTCCTTTGGTCGTGTCCCTACCCCGAGTTGCTCTTGGAGTCTGTATCCCCCGATGGCCGCTACGCCTGGGTGGGGGCGGACCTGGTGGACCTGGAATCGGGCGAATTGGTGAGGGTGGCCGGCGCGCACACCCCGGCTTCCTTCTCCTTCTTCCCCGACGGTTCCGGTTGGCTTTATTCCTACCAGTCCGTCGCAAACCTGGACCCCCGCTGGACGCTGGCCCTCCGCCCCGCCGGGACACCCCGGGAAGAGGAACGCGTGCTCCTGGAGGAGGGGAGACGGATCCAGATCCTGGGGTGGGTAGACGATGTTGTGGCGCTGCTTGTCGTGGGGCCGGAGCCGGAGCTCCTGTTGTTGCGGCTCGCGGGCCCGGACTGAGGCGCCCTGGCACCAGGGAGATGGAGAGACCCGATGGTGAGAAGATCGTATAAATCCCTAAATCTGTGGGTGGCGACGGGAGCTGCGGCCTTGGTCCTTTTCCTCGTGGCCGCAGTCCTTCACCCCACCTGGTACCTCCGGCTCGCCTTCACGGCGCTTGTGTCCCTCCTCCTGGTGGGGGCGGCAGCCCTAATGGCCACAAGGATCAGGCGCCCATCCCGGAGGGCTTGGGTGGACTGGGTCGCCCTGGGCACCGCAGGGCTCAGCCTATGGTGGCTATTCTGGATCCCTCACCTGTTGCTCCCTTTCTCGCTCCAGGTACTCTGTCGGACCCTGGGCATTTCTCTGAGCCTCATCACAGCGGTAGCCCTCCACCGGACGCTGCCCCACCGCCTTCGTCGGCTGGGGACGCTTTTCCCCCTGGCCCCAATTGCGCTCTCTTTCCTGCTTCCCCTGGGACCCGTACGCTGGGACACCGGGCCACTCTCGCCGAGCGGGTTGGGGTTCGCCGGGGAGCTGCTGGTGGTGCGCGCAGAGGAGGGGCCGGTGGTGATATATGAATTTCCCCGAGAAGATTCCGCGGTGGCCGTCGGCTTTTCTTCCTACCAAGAATGGGGGTTTCCAAACTTCGCTTTGGGGGATGCCCGCCCTGGGCCCTATTCCCTCCATCGAGAGTGGGCCTTGCCCATTGCGGCATTGGAAACGGGAGGGCGGGTGGAAATGGGGATACTGTACCCCACGCGGGTTGTCGATAGGCACATCTATTCCGTCCAGACGGCTTCCGAACTCCTGGCCGTAGTTCTTGCGTCTGGACATAACTTCGCCGTGATCTATAGGGACGCGGAGCTCAAGGTCTGGGCGCAGCCGGTGGACACCCACGGGATGCCGAGCGCCGCTCCCATCCGTTTGCCGGGCCAGCCCCTAACATTGGTTGCATCCCAAGACGGCTCCATGGTCGCTTATGTGGACGGGGATCTCCGCAGCGTGTGGGTGGTGGACCTGACTACGGGGGATGCTATCCGGCTCGAACTCTCCGAGCAGCTCGCCGCAGCCGGCGGGGACGAGGTTCATATCCACTCCCTGGCCATTGCCCCGGATGGGAACGAGATCGCCTTGGGGCTCTCGTGGACGGAGGGGCTGGAATGTCCAGGGTTGGTTTGGTTGGTGGACCTGGAGGGACAGGTGCTAGCTCGCACCCTGCCTCCCACCAGAGAGGAACTCGAACACGAGCCGTTCGTCTCGATCCTGCGCTATAGCCACGACGGGAAGCGGTTGGTAGCGGAGATATGTTGCTTCCCCTCGCGCCTAAGCATGATCGATGTCCGTTCCGGGCGGGTGCGTAATCTGCCGTTGGGCGGGCGGGGTTACCGGGACGCGGCCTTCTCCCCGGATGGCCGTTATCTCGTGGCCACCGGGTACGACGGGATTTACATGTGGCGGCTTGCGAGGTTTTGATAGAACGGAGGTGAAGGATGTCACGAGGAGTGATCCTGGGGACGGTGATGGGGGCACTGTGGCCCTGGGGGATTCCCACGGCCTGCACCTCCTGGATCCGCTCACCGGGGAGGAGATCGCCCGGTGGGAGGCCCCCGCCTATCACCTCACAGGCAAGCTTTTTCTGACCCTGGATGGCCTTTCCGCAACCGCGTTGGCTTATAGCCCCGGTGGGGCCCTCCTGGCGGCCGTGTCCCAGGCCGGGCTCCACGTGGTCCATGGGGAGAGGAGCCGGGTATTGTGGGAGGCGCCCGGGATCCGCGCCCTCGCCTTCTCTCCGGCCGGGGACCGGATCGCCGCCTTAACCGGGGAGCTGGTGCGGGTTTTCGGGATAGAGCCATGAGAGGGCGAGGTGTCGCCGCGTGCTGGCTGGAGTAGAGCCTGCAGGTGCTTGCTGGGGCTCGTGCTGGTGTTCTCCCCGGCAACTTTTGCCGAGGTTTAGAGCCCCGTTGAGGTCTCCCACCGTCCTGAAGTAGCGACCTCCAAGTGGTCCCACCTGCTCCGATGCCTCCCATTGCGGGGGGCTCAACCCTGCGGTATAAAAGGGCGGACAGGGCCTTAATTGCGAATATATTTGAAATTTCAGCCAGTGGGAGCGTGACATGAGGGTAAAGGCAGCCGTACTGGTGGATGTGCAGAACCTGCAGGAGACCTTCGAGCGACAAGGGATGGAAGTACGTTACGACGCCCTGAAGGAACACCTCAAGGCCGACTTCGGCTTGGAGGAGCGGGAGATAAAGTTCCTGGCCTTCGTCCCCTACCGGCGGGACGACGACCGCCGCATGCGGCTCATCGACGCCCTCTCCTTCATGGGGTTCCGGGTGGTCACCAAGCCGGTGCGGGAACACCCCGACGGGGGGATGAAGGCGAACATGGACGTGGAGCTGGTGCTGGAGGCCATCCACCTGGCCCAGACAGTGGACGAAGTGATACTGGTCAGCGGGGACTCTGATTTCGTGCCGTTGGTGGATGCCCTGAGCAGGATGGGGGTTCGGGTGACGGTGCTGGGCCCGGGCCGGGGGGCCACTTCGGTGGAACTGATCCGGGCTTCTGATCACTACAAGAACCTGGACGACATGGCGGGGGTGGTCATCCCCCGCTACTCCACCGAATCCCCCCAGCCGGAAGAGGGGGAGCGGGAGGAAGAGGCCTGAAATGGAGATCACCGTCCCAGCATTGGGGGAAGTAGAGGAAGTCACGGTGCTCCAGTGGCTCAAGGGGGAGGGGGAGGAAGTGGAGGCCGGGGAAGCGGTGGTGGAGGTGGAGGCGGACAAAGCGGTGTTCGTGGTGGAATCTCCGGCTGCCGGGCGGATCACCCGCATCCTAATCGGGGCTGGGGACAGGGCCCGCCCCGGCCAGCCCCTGGCCGAACTCCAACCCCCATGAAACAGGTCGCCTGTGCCGACCTGGGGGTGGTCCCCTACGGAGAAGCTCTCCTCCTCCAACGAAGGCTACAACAGTTGCGCCGGGAGGGCCGGGTTCCGGATCTCCTCTTGGCCCTCCAACACCCCCCGGTCATCACTGTAGGCCGGCTGGGAAAACCTGAACACATCCTGGCTCCTCCCCGGGTATTGGCCAAGTTGGGAGTGGAAGTGCACTGGGTGGAACGAGGTGGGGACGTCACCTACCACGGCCCAGGTCAGCTGATCCTCTACCCCATATTCGACCTACGCGAGCACGGGCGGGACCTGCGCCGGTTCATCGCCTCCTTGGAAGAGGTGATGTTGAGAGTGGCCCGGGCTTTCGGAGTGGAGGCCCACCGGCATCCCGGCTTCCCCGGGATCTGGCTGGGGCTGAAGAAGCTGGGCTCGGTGGGAGTCCACGTGCGGGGCTGGGTGACCATGCATGGGCTGGCGCTCAACGTGGACTTGAAGCCCAACTTGTTCCCTCTCATCGTCCCCTGCGGTCTGCACGGGGTGGAAGCCGCCTCTTTGGCCGAGGTAGCCAGCCAACCTGTGTCCCTGGAAGAAGCCCACCGGTTGGCCAGGGAGGCATTCTCCCAAGTGGTGGGGGTGGAGTTGGTGCCCCTGGATGCGGAGGTGCTTTCCAAATGGAGCGCCTGAAACCCCCTTGGTTGCGGGTGAGGGCCCCAGGTGCTCCACTCCAACTGGAGAAGCTGCTGGCCTCCCTGAAGCTGGCCACCGTGTGCCAGTCCGCTCATTGCCCCAACTTGCCCACCTGTTGGGGAGAAGGCACCGCCACCTTCCTCTTGCTGGGGGAGGTCTGTACCCGGGCGTGCCGATTCTGCGCGGTGCAGACCGGCTGGCCTGGGGAAAAACCAGATCCCCAAGAGCCGGAGCGGCTGCTCCAGGCGGCGAAGGCCCTGAAGCTCAACCACGTGGTCCTGACCTCGGTGGACCGAGATGACCTTCCCGATGGGGGCGCCGCCCACTTCGCGGCCTGCATCCGGCTGCTGCGCCGGGAGCTCCCCCAGGTGACGGTGGAAGCCCTGATCCCGGACTTCGGAGGACAGCGGGCCGCCATCGAAACCGTGGTGCGCTCCGGCCCCCAGGTGGTGGGACACAACTTGGAGACCGTGCGGCGACTCACCCCCCGGGTGCGGGATCCACGGGCGGGATACGACCTGTCCCTAGCAGTCCTTAAGGCGGTAAAAGAACTCTCCCCGGACACAGTCACCAAATCCTCCCTCCTGTTGGGCTTGGGAGAGCGGGAGGAGGAAGTGGAAGAGGCAATTTTGGACTTGCGGGCGGTGGGCACGGACATCCTGGTTTTGGGCCAGTACCTGCGACCAAGCCCGGCCCAGCTCCCGGTCCAGCGCTACCTCCCCCCGGAGGAATTCGCCCGCTGGGCGGACTGGGCCCGGAGGATCGGCTTTCAGGCGGTGGTGGCCGGGCCACTGGTGCGGACCTCCTTCCGGGCCGCCCAAGCCCTGGCGGCAGTGCGATGCGGGTCATCCTGAACCTGGGGTTCTCCGAGCCCAGCCAGGCAGTGGGCTTGGACGAGGCCATCCTGCGGACGGTGGGGGAAGGGGTGCAGCCTCCCACCCTGCGCATCTGGCGGAATCCCCGGTGTGTGGTGATCGGCCGGGGCCAGCAACCAGAGGAAGAGGCGGATTTGGAGTTCTGTCGCCGCCACCGCATCCCGGTGGTGCGGAGGGCCAGCGGGGGAGGGGCGGTCTACCACCACCCAGGGAACCTGAATTTCTCCCTGTTTCTACCCCTGACCGGCCGCTGGCGGTCGGTGCGGAAAACGCACGACTACTTGGGGAGTCTACTGGCCGGAGAGCTGCGGCGGCTGGGGCTCCCGGCCTCCGTGGAAGAGGGGGGGGTGTATGTGAATGGGCTCAAGGTCTCGGGAAGCGCCCAGCTCCGGCGCCGGGGGCTCCTCTACCACGGCACCCTGATCCTGTGGGAGGACCGGATTCACCTCTCCCAAGTGCTCCTCGCCCTCCGGCCCGGTTACCGCCCCTCCGGGGTGCCATCCCGGCCCAGCCCCACCGGCTCCCTGTCCTCCCTGTTGGCGCAACGGGTGAGCTTGGAGGAGGGGGTACGGCTCTTGCTCTCCGCCTTCCGGCCCCTGGGGACTTACGGCCGGGGGGAGCCCTCGCTGCGGGAATGGGCCCTGGCCCTCCACCGGCCCACAGGCTGATGGACCGGCCCCCCACCTCCCGGGACCTGGCGGTGATTCACTGGCAGCTTGGCCGCCCCCCCAAAGGGGTGCGGGCCATCGCCAGGGATTGCCAGTGGCAATACCCTCAGGTGACGGTCAACCATCCCTTGCACCGGGAGGGAGATGGGTTTGAGATCTTCCCCACGCTGTTTTGGCTCACGTGTCCGTTTCTGGTGGAGGAAGTGGCCCGGCTCGAGTCCGCCGGTTGGGTGCGCCGGCTGGAGGCGCGCCTGGGCCAGGACCCAGAGCTAGCAGCCAGCTACGCCCGCGCCCACGAGGAATATCGGCGGGAACGCCTGGCCTTGCTCTCCCTCGCGGAGGAAGAGTTTCTCCGCGTCCGGGGGGCGTGGGAGGCGGTGGAGACCGGGGTGGCAGGGTTGCGGAACCCACGCCGGGTGAAGTGCTTGCACGCCCAGCTCGCCCATTTCCTGGCCCGGGGCAAGAACCCCATCGGCGAGGAAGTAGCCAGGATGCTTCTTTCCCTAGATTGCCCCGATCGCCGCTGCCAGGTTGCTCTTCTTTAGAGCCCGGTGCAGTGGGAAAACTTTCTCAGCCAGCTTTGTGACTAGCTGAGCGAGTGAGCTCACAACGGGCTGAATTGCGCACCGGGACTTCAGGGAGTAGGGACCTCCACCGGCAGGCGAGGGGAAATCCAAAAGCTCTCTTGCGGCTCACCGGAAAGCAGCCGCACCTCGCCCGGGGACTCCCCCTCCGGCACCTCCGCCACCGGGATCATGTGTACCTCTACCCCTTCCTCCTCCACCTCCACCCGCAGATAGTGGAGGATGAAGCTGACGGCAAATATCGTGCCCTCAATCGGCTCTCCCAGCGGGTAGGCGGGTGCCCCACCCCCGCCGGTGGTCAGGTAATGCACCCCGTCCCGCACCAGGTGCTCATAGGCGTGCACGTGGCCGGAGAAAACCGCCTCCACCCCCAGCTCCACGAACAAGGGGTGCCAGAGCGCGGCCAGCCCCTCGTTCCCACCATAGTGGGGGTCAGAGCTGAACAGGGGGTGGTGGAAGAACACAAACGTAAACCGGGCCGGTTGGGAGAGGGTCTCCCGCAGCCAGTCCGTCTCCTCCCGCAGCCCGTCCACGCCCAGATATTGGGTGTTGGAATCCAGCCCCACAAACAGAACGTCACCCCAATAGAAGGCCCACCACTGCTCCCCCTGTTTCCCGCCCGCCCCGGGGAGTTCAAACAGCCGGTAGTAAGTGAGACTGTTGCGTTCGTGATTTCCGATCACGGGGTAGAACAAGGTGGAGGAGAAAAGCCGCCTGCCGGAGGAGAAGAACGCGTCCCAATCGCGGTTGATGGGCGAATTCACCAGGTCGCCGGTGTGGATCACGAACGCCGCCTCCTCAGCCGCCATGCGGTCGGTCACCAGCCGGTGGCGCTCCGGGAAGGTGCGGGTGTCCCCGTACACGAGAAAGGTGAAGGGAGTGAATTCCGCAGGTGGAGTTACGAACCGGCCGCTGGGGGTCTTGAGGCCATCGGAGAATACCAGTTGGTAGCGGTATTCCCTTCCTGGGGGCAGCCCCTCAAGTGCCAGGTGCACGGGTTGGCCAGCCTCGGCACTGAAGCTCACCTCCACGGGTTCATCTGAGCCCTCAGGCCAGTAGAGGAGGGTCCCCTCCTGGGGGGTGTCCACCTGGAAGGAGATCACCACCTCTTCGTGGCGAGCAGCCGCCCACGGCCCGCGGACGAGGAAAGCGGGGAATTCCGGAGGGGTGGGGGTTGGTCCCTGGAGGAACTCCACCACCACCCACACCCCCACCAGCAGCAGAATGACAAACAAAACCAGCTTTTTGTCCATGTGGACCCTCCACCTCAAGCATAAACCCGAGGCCGTTCCGCCGTCAACAAGCACACCGCCTCAGACGCCCTTACTAACCGGGTCATTTGAAAATGAAAAAACACTTGTCAAACCCAGGCTGATTCTCCACTTTCCCCGGGGTAGTAGCGTCGATAAAACCCCGCCGCAGCGGCTGATTTCACCTCAGTGCTGACGCGGATGCCTGTCCCCCAACCGATTTAACTAAACCAGCCCTCCAAGGGAAGTCCGAAGCTTTTCCTCGCTAAGGAACCCTCAGGGCAATCCTTTCGCCTTGTCCGTGAGCAGCTGCGTGAGTTCTTCCCCTTTGAACTCGTGGATCGCGACCTCCTCTCCCCCAACGAAAAGCCAATCCCAGTCCCAGGGGGAGCGCGACCACCTGAGGGCCTCCTCGCGGGTGTCGATCAGGTGCGGGAAGTGGCGAACCCGCTTCCGGTATCGCTCAGGGAGGGCGGCGATCACCTCTTCCAGCCGGGCGGCGTGGTGGATGCTGTAGGGACAGCGGCTGCTCCAGGCGGATTCGATCGCCAACAGGCCCTGGGCGGAGAGGTCCTGCGGCTGGAACCTGGCCGGGGCCAGCCGGGGTTCGATCGCCCCCTCCCGGAATGGCAGCCACATCAGCGCGATATAGTCGGCCCTTTCCACTTGCCGGAACCCCAACTCCGCGAGCATCGTGATCGGGAAATGGGTGGGGTGGTCCCAACCCAGGGTAGCCAGGCCCGTGTACTTCCCCTTGGCTTCCGCGATCACCAATTCGATCAGCCTCCGCTCCTGGGCGAGGTGTTCCTCCTCATTCGCTTCCTCTTGTGGTATCCAGTGGTAGCACATGAGCACGGCCGCCCCCGGGGCCTCGATGGGGAAGGGCGCGGTCTCCGCGGGCATGTACTCGATGAAGCCGCGCGCCAGACCTCCCTGGTAGGAGATGAAACCCTTCATCCCCAGCTTCAGCATCTCCTCTCGCCATAGCACCGTGCGCGAAATGTCGCCCTTGAATTTCTTCCCCCTCACCTCTAGCCCGCCGGGACAGCAGGGAATCTCCCTAACCGTTTCCCACGTCAGCCTCCGCACTTCCATGTCCAGCATTCCACCTCACCTCCCATGGGAGCATTGAACTTCGCATCCAGTTGGAATAAGGCTCACCTGAATTTTAGTTACATCCCCCCGTAGGGCCAACCAGTAGAAGAGGGGAGCGATCACCACGGTGCTGACGACCATTCCCATCACGCCCTCACCGTTGATCAGCCAGATGGGCCGCGCAAAAGGCCTTCCTTCCCGGTGTAGGGGTTGCCGAGCACGGCTTAGTGCGGCGGGCCGAAACGGACGAGCGGGGAGTGGGCCAACCTGAGCGGGCTGATGGTAAGCATCAGCGCTGCTGCGGCAATGCCCGGTGCCAGCATGGCCACCACGGTCACGCCAGACCCAAGGCCGAAGATGAGCCAAACGGTCCAAGGCACTCCCACGGCAAAAATTAGGAATAGAACGATGTCCAGCATGATCGTTCTTCAATGCCTCCTGACCCAACTCGCCCTACCTCCTTCTCATCGCGGGGCACAGGCGGCGAAATATTTCCCCCAATCGACCTGGGTAATTTGAAGAGTATTCCCGTCGGGATCGCGGAAGAGGGCGATGCGTGCCCCCCAGGGCGTATCCTTGGGGCCCCCGGTGAACTGGACCCCACGTTCCCGAAGCTCTCGATAGGCCTCATCGATATCGTCTACCAAGAAGTTGACCACCGGTTCGCCTTGGCGGGGCTCCTCCCGCTCCCCCCAGGTTTTCAAGCCTATCTCGACACCGCCGCAGTCGAACCCGGCATAATCCCGGAACTCGTATTTCTTCTGGAGCCCGAGGACCTCTCCGTAGAAGCGGGCGCTCTCATTGAGGTCTGATACGGTCAGCGTCACGTCCCATAGCCTCCTGATCATCCCTCTCCCTCCTTTCCCACCTTGACTCTCAGGTCCAATCCTGCTCTCTTCTAGAGTTCTACCAGCCTCCGCCGGAGTTCTGCCCAGTATGGATGGCCCGGGGGATTGAGTTGATAGGTGGTCCCTCGAGGCCACGAGGCGGGAAGACCGGTCGCGGGGAAGCCACGCCCACCCTCATCGCTTAGAGCCACCCCCTTGCTCATCGCCTTTTAGGAGCGATTCTGCATTGCGGTACGCGATCCGCTCGATCTCTTCGTCAGAGAAGTTCATCTGATCCAATACTTGAAAATAGCGTTCGTAAGGGAAGATGGGGTAGTCGGTGGCGAAGAGAACCCGTTCCAGCCCGATCCGGCGAAGCAGGCGCTCGGCGAACTCCACCCCGAACAACTCGCAGATCTGAAGAAGCCCTCCGGAGAGATCCACGTAACCCCGTCCGGAGAGGAGCTCTAGAAAGGCGGTTCCCCCCAGGTGGGCTACCACGAACCGGTCCGAGAGGCCGTACATGGCTCGGTAGATCCTGCCTGGGGTCGCCCCGTAGAAGTCGGGGTCGTAGGCGCTCGGGTTTGCGTGGAAGACGATCGGAACCCCCAGCCTCTCGGCGGCGAGGAGATAGGGACGGAGCCGGGGATCATCGGCCGGCACCTTCAGGTTGGAAGGATGGACCTTGAGCCCCCGCAGGCCCAGCTCCCCGATCGCTCGCGAAAGTTCCACGGCCCCCGCATTCTCTTGGAGATACGGCCCGTCGAGGGCGCAGTCAGCAAAAGCGATGAGCCTCCCTTGGCCTTGCTCCATGAGCTCGGCTTGGCGTTCGTTGTTGGCGCGGAGCCAGTCCTTGCGCTCGTCGTCTGTAAGCGGGAAGTAATCGGGATAGTTGATCGGGAGCACCACCGCGCGCTCTACGTTGTTCTCCTCCATGGCCTCCAGCATCATCTCCAGGGTGTTGAGCTGCAGATCCGTATCCTCCCGCTCATGAAGGACGATGTGGACGTGAAAGTCGATCTTGGGCACCTCTTTCCAACGCGATTTCATACCCCCTCCTCTGTCAGTGGTCAGGTCATCCCACACTGGAGGGGGCAGCCGCAGGGTAGACCGGGGTGCACCAAGCGCGGTAGCGGGGCTCCTTCCCCCGCACGATCGCCTGGAACAGGGTGTTCAGCCGGGTGAAGGTCGGCCCGGGGGTGCCCGCTCCTATCGGCCGGCCGTCTACCTCCACAATCGCCACCAACCCTACCGCCGTGCCACACATGAACAGCTCATCGGCCACATAGAGCTCAGAGCGGTCGATCGGCCGCTCCTGCGTCTCGATGTCCAGGTCCTCGGCGAGTTGGAGCACGGTCGCCCGGGTGATGCCCTCCAGGATGTCCGCAGTCACCGGGGGGGTGATCAGTCTACCCTGGCGGACGAGGAACAGGTTGGCCGTGCTGGCCTCCGACACGTGGCCGTCCTGGCAGAGCATTAGGGCGTCGTCGAACCCGTGGAGGTGGGCCTCGGTCTTGGCCAAGGCGGCGTTGACGTAGGCTCCGGTGATCTTTCCCCGGGGCGGAATGGTGTTATCGTCCAGTCGCCGCCAGGAGGAGACCATCACCCGCGCTCCGCTCGGCCGGTCCAGGTAATCCCCGAAAGGCACCGCGAACATGGCGCAGTCGCTCTCCAGGTCGTGCAACCGGACCCCCACCACCTGGCTGGACTTGTAGGCGAGCGGGCGGAGGTAGATGTCGGTCCTGAACTCCTCTCGCCGCACCAGCTCCACCGCCGCCTGACAAAGCTGATCCACCGTGTAGGGGAGTTCGATCAACAGCAACCGGCAGTTCTGCCACAGCCGTTCCATGTGCTCCCGTAACCGAAACAGGTAGAGCTGGCCCTGCTCTTGGTTCCAGTACCCGCGGATGCCCTCGAACACCGCGCTGCCGTAGTTGAAGGCCGAGGTCATGATGCTGACCTTGGCCTCCTCGATGGGTACGATCTTCCCCTGGAAAAACGCGAACCGATTCTCCCCGGACATTTACTCCCCTCCTGTTTTTCCCCGACTCCTTTCCGAACTCCCTCGGGTTGAAAAGAAGGCCAGAGCTAGACTATCGGTTTGGTCACGGCGGTTTTTTCCGAAGCCATTTGTTGTTTCCTCCTCAAGAACCACCTGGGCCGGAGTGTTGGTAAACAGGTCCATGGCTCGCTTTAGTGGTGCCAGACGCTCTATCAACCGCTTGGGAGCCGCTAACCACCCTATCCGCAAACCGGGAAACAGGATCTTGGAAAAGGTGCTAAGGCGGATCACATAGCCGTGAGCATCTAGGGCCTTGAGGGAGGGGAGGGTTTCCCCGTCGTAACGCAGGAGGCTGTAGGGATCGTCCTCTACGATAGGCACTTGATGGCGGTACGCCAGTTCAAGCAGCTTTCTCCTCCGCTCCAAGCTTAAGGTGGTGCCGCTTGGGTTTTGGAAGGTGGGCAAGGTGTAGATGAATTTCGGTCGGGTACGGGCTAGCACCCTCTCCAAGATATCCAGATCCATTCCGGCTTCGTTCACTGGCACGCTGATGAGCCTTATCCCCAGGGTCCGAAAAACGCTTATGGCCCCCATATAGGAGGGGGCTTCCAGCACCTCCTGGAATATCCTCCGGCATTCCTCAAGTGGATAGTGGGCGGGGGAAGGCAAGCCCGCTGCCAGGGAGATCACGTTCTCCTGGTCAAATAGGCGCATCAGCTCTTGAACGCTGGATTCCACCGTCTCCCAGCGGGTGGCTACCAAGGCATTCCAGGACAAGGGGGCAACCGGGAGTCCCACTCCAACCTCAACACGACGGACCAGGGTGCCGCGCCCTACGTGGCTTTCGATCAGCCCCTCGGCCCAGAGGTTGTTATAGGCTTGGACGACCGTGCTCCGGTTGACACCCAGCTTCTCGGCCAGCTTCCGGGTGGGGGGAAGGCGGCTTCCCTCGGCCAGCTTCCCTTGCAAGATCATGAGCCGGATTTGCTGAGCGATCTGGATGTGAAGCGGCGTGAGAGAAGCGCGGTCCAGGTTGAGGTTCATCGTCACCCCCATTGGCACCATCCAGGGAGCAGGGTATCGCCCCTGTTCCCCCGATTCAACCGCCAATTGGTTGGTAATTTGCTCAACCAATTTTCACGCCTCCCCGCGAACGCCACGCCCAGACCTGTTTGCTTTCTCGAGTCGGGATGCCTCAAAAGAGGCTGTTACCGAAGGGGTAGTGGATGCCTCAGAATTTGGGTTACCCATTGAGCCCCCACAACTTGCGCAACTTCGTCTCCCGCCGCCGTATCGCGCGTCCTCCTCACTGGGTTCACGGAACCGGGTTCAACTGCGAAGCACCGGCGCCCAAAGGGCACCAGGCCTCCTTTGGGCACCCCCGGTGGGGCATCCGCCCCTACTTCGGTAATGAGGCGCTTCGCGAGTTTGAGCCCGGGAGAAGACCGGGATAACATCGGGGGTAGTTTGCCCAGCAGGGGTTCGCGAACGGAAAACCAAAGGTGCGGGCCCGTAAGGGGAAATCTAGCAAGGGGTGGTAAAAAGTGACGGATCGGATTCGGATGGAGGACGCGCTCGACGCCAGCGACGTCCGCCTGTTCAGCCGCGGGGACACGGTCACCGGCACGGTGGTGGAGGAAACCGAGGGCGAGTACCTGGTGGACATCGGGTACAAATCCGAGGCCCTGCTCCCCAAAGGGGAGCTGGCTCCCTTCCACGACACCGTGAAAAACGGTGATCAACTGGAAGTCTTGGTCACCTACATCGACGAGGAAAACGGCACCGTGTTCGTCTCCGAGCGGCAGGCGTTCTTCGCCAAACGCTACGCGGAGCTGGAGAAGGCATATCGGTCGGGCGCGCCCGTGAAGGGCACCGTGGTGGAGGAGGTGAAGGGAGCCGGATATCAAGTAAGCTTGAATGGAATTCGCGCTTTCCTCCCTGGTTCTCACTTGGGGAAAGGGGTCTCTACTAAATTTGAGCGCCTCAAGGATAAGGAGCTTGAGTTCAAAATCATCGAGTTCTCCCGCCGCGATAGGAACATCGTCGTCTCCAGGCGGGAATACCTCAAGGACCTGGAGGAGCAAAGGAAGCGGGAACTGTTCGCCTCCCTTACCCCAGGCAAGGTCCTGGAGGGCAAGGTAAAGAGCGTGGTGGACTTCGGCATCTTCGTGGACGTGGGAGGCTACGACGGCTTGGTCCATCGCACGGAAATCTGCTGGAAGGACATCCCGGTGCCCCCACAGGACAAATACAAGCCCGGCCAGTCGGTGCGGGTGATGGTGCTGGAGGCCGACCCGGAGGAAGAACGCATCTCCCTGTCGATAAAGCGATTGCGCCCCGACCCCTGGATCGGAATCGCCGACCGCTACCCGGTGGGCAGCCGGGTCAAAGGAAAGGTGGTCTCGGTCACCGATTTCGGCGCGTTCGTGGAACTGGAGGAGGACGTCGAGGGGCTGGTACATGTCTCCGAGCTCTCCTGGGGCTTCCCCAAACACCCCCGGGAGGTGGTCCAGGAGGGAGACGAGGTGGAGGTGGAAGTGCTGGGGGTGGACGAGAAGAAGAAGCGCATCTCCCTCTCCCTCCGCCGGGCCCAGCCCGACCCCTGGGAGGATGTGGAACACCGCTACCCCCGCGGCGCCCTGGTGGAAGGCAAAGTCACTAAAATAACTGAGTTCGGGGCATTTGTGGAGCTCGAGGAGGGGGTGGAGGGGCTGATCCACGTCTCCGAACTCTCCTGGCAACGGGTCACCCACCCCAAGGAAGTGATCGAGGAGGGACAGACCATCCGGGCCATGGTGATCAAGGTGGACCCGGAGCAGCGCCGCATCAGCCTCTCCGTGAAGGCTCTGGAACAGGACCCCTGGGAGCAGTTCCTAGAACAGTATTCAGTGGGCTCGGTGGTCTCTGGTCCCGTGACCCAGATCAAGGACTTCGGGGCCTTCGTGCGCATCACCCCGGCAGTGGAAGGCCTGATCCACGTGTCGGAGATCTCCACCGAACGGGTCAGCAGCCCCTCGGAGGTGCTGCGGCTGGGGGAGGAAGTCACCGCCAAGATCATCGGCATCAACGAGGCCAAGCGGCAGGTGCGGCTCTCTATCCGGAAACTGCAGGAGGAGGCCGAGGAAAAGGACCGGGAGCGGTTCATCCAGCCCCCGGAGCAGGAGACCGTCACCCTGAGGGAGCACCTCAAGGGGCTTTCCGAGGGGTTGGAGTAGGCTCACCGGGCGGTGGGTGGAACCCCCTCGGGGAGCAACACCACTGCCCCGGCGAGGTCAGGGGTGTGAGACAGGGAAAGGGGGAATTTCTGCCCCCTCCAGCTGAGGAAGGGGGCTCTTCCTTCCAAGACCACTTCCATTTCCCGCCACGGTATCGGCCGGCCCTGGGCTTTGATGAACGCCTCCTTCGCCGCCCAGCGGGTGGCCAGCCGCTGCCAGCGCAGGGGCGGGGGGGCCCGCCAACAGTGGTCGATCTCCTGGGGAGTGAACAACCTCTCCAGTGCCCGCTGGCCCCTCCTCTCCACCAGGTCCCGGACCCGGGCCACCTCCACCAAATCGAAACCTACCCGGACCATGTCGTGAGCCGCCGCCGCTCCGCCCGCACGATGGCCACAAGTTCCTCCACCGCCTGCTCCAGTCGGTCGTTCACCACCAGGTAATGGAAGCGGGGGATGTGGCTCACCTCTTGGCGGGCGATGCGCAACCGCTCCTCCAGGGCTTCCCGGGACTCGGTGGCCCGGGCTTGGATGCGGCGCCTCAGCTCATCCCAACTGGGGGGCACGAGGAAGATCAGCACCACTGGGTAGGGGAGCCCGGCTTGGGCGATGGCCAGGGCGCCCCGCACCTCCACGTTCAGCACCACGTCCCGCCCTGCCGCCAGCCTCCCCACCACCTCCTCCCGGGGGGTGCCGTAGCGATACCCCTGGTACTCGGTCCACTCCAAGAGCTCCCCTCGCTCCAATAGCCGGGAGAACTCCTGGTCTGAGACGAAGTAGTAGTCGCGGCCATGTTCCTCCCCCGGGCGTCGCGGCCGGGTGGTGGCCGACACCGAGAACACCAACCGGGGGTCCTGCCTGAGGAGCTCTGCGATCACCGAGGATTTGCCGGCCCCCGAGGGCCCGGTGACCACAAACGCAATCCCCTTCTCGCCTTGTACCGCCCACCCTGGCGGCAGGAATTCCCTCACCATGCCCTGGCCCCGCATCCCAGCCAGCCGGAGCGAACTTTTTCCCCTGCAGGTCCGCGCTTCATCTCAGCTCCTCCCCTTCCCCCGGCCGCTCACTCCACGTTGCGGGCTTGTTCCCGAATCCGTTCCGCCGCCAGGCGGATCTGGAGGGCCAGCTGGCCCAAGGGAACGGAACGGGCTTTGGCGGCCAACGTAGCCGCTTCCCGGCCTATCTCTTGCCCCAGGAACTCAAGCTCCCGCCCCACCGCCCCGGCGGAGGAGAGGAGCTCCTCCAGCCGGCTCACATGAGCCGCCAGGCGGTCCAACTCCTCGGTCACGTCGGACCGCTCCGCCCACAGCGCCAGCTCCTGCTCCAGCCGCTCGGCGTCCACGGGGACCTGGAGGCTGGCCAGCCGCTCCCGGAGTCGGGCCTCCGCTGCGCGCAGGGCTTGAGGAGCTTCCTCCCTCGCCTTTTCTAGAAAACCCCGCAACCTGTCCACCTCTCTCCCCAGGGCCTGGCGGAGCTTTTCCCCCTCGCTCTCCCGGGACCGGAGCAGCTGACCGATGGCCTCCTCCAGGGCGGCTTCCAGGGGAGGCCAGAGCGCCTCCTCCTCAGGAGGCTGCTCCGGAAACGCCCCCAGTTGGATGAGGTGCGAGAAACCAACCTGTTCTTCGATTCCCAGCTCCGCCCCTAGTTGTTCCAAGCCCTGTTTCAGCCGCCGGGCGGGCTCTACCTCCAGCCGCCGCGGCTCACCGGCTCCCCACGCCTCCCAGCGCACACTGGCCTCCAGGGTCCCCCGGGAAAACGTCTCCCGCAACCGCTCCTCACACCGCTGGGCCAGGCCAGGCAGCTCCCCCAGTCCCCGGATCCGCACCTCCAAGTAGCGGTGGTTCAAGGAGCGCAGATCTACCTGCACGGCGTAGCCATCCCGCTGGGCTTGACCGCGGCCGAAGCCGCTCATGCTACGCAACCTCCTCCACCTCCCGGAACATCACCGCGGCGTACCCCACCACCTGGTCAAGCAAGCCCACCACTTCCCCAGAAGTGCGGTAGGACAAAAGTTCCGTCCCCAGGAGGCCCATTCTCTGGGCCCAGGCGATCAAAATCCCGATGGCCCCCACCCCGCAGATGGAGATCTCGTGCCGCTGGACTTCGCTGAGAAAACCCTCTAAGTCCAAATTCAGGATCCGGGCCAGCGCCCGGCGGTCCTTCTCCCGGGCCACCGCGTCCGGCTCATAGTGAGAGAAGTCACTGGAGGCGATCACCACCGCCCGGTGGTCGCCCAGGGCGGCGGCCAGTTCCTCCCCCCAGCCCCGCAGGGCCTCCGGCCCGGCCCACTGGACCACCAGCGGCACAATGGGGATGTCGCCGAACAGGTACTTCAGGAAGGGAAGCTGCACCTCCACTGAGTGTTCCTCCCGGAAGGGCAGTTCCCCTGGTTCTGCCCCCAGGGCCTCGGCCAGCCGCCGGACCAGGGGCGCGGGCACCCGCAGGGGGCCCAAGGGGGTGAGCCACTCCCCCGGCGGGGCGATGGAAACCGCCCCTCCCAGCCCAGTGTGGTTGCTGCCCATGATCACGGCCAGCTCCGGCCTTCCCAGCCGGGCCAGCTGGCGATACCCCACCCCGGCCACCTCCCCCGAGTAGCGATAGCCGGCGTGGGGGACCAGCAACCCCACCGGCCCCGGCAGGGAAGAGGGGGGAGGCTTCACCTCCCCCCCCAAGCAGCGCCTCAATTCCGCTTCTAGCAGCTGAGGATGGTCAGGATAGAAGGTGCCGGCGGCGCAAGGGAGGCGAACGGACATCACCACCCCCCCACCCGGCCCCTCAGCGGGCCTCCTTCCCCACCAGCCGCTCGCAGTCCTGCCGCCACCGGTCCCGCCCCCTTTGTCAGCTCAACCTCCGGTGCAAATAGAGGTCTCCGGCCAGGGGCGCCTGGCCGCGGTTGGAAAAACCAGTCCGAATTTCCAAAGCAAACTGAATTTTAGGGCAAGCTTCTTCTGGGGACAATTGGCTTGCCCAACTGGAGGCTGGCCCGTACCTTACCCAGCATGGGCCCGAGGATTCCATCGCTGCTCATTGGGGAGGGGGCGAGGGAGGAAGCCTGGCAGTTGGCGACGGAGCTTTTGGCCGCCTCCCCGCAAGGGCACCCTGATTTTCTGGAGCTGGCACCCAAAGGGGCCAACATCGGCATCGATCAGGTGCGGGAAGCGGTGGCCTGGGCCCGCTATCCCCCGGCGCGGTCCCAGCTGAAGGTGATCCTCATTGGCCCGGCGGAGCGCCTGTCCCGGGAAGGGGCCAGTGCCCTGCTCAAGGCACTGGAGGAGATCCCCTCACATCTCGCCTACCTCCTCTATGCCTCCGCTCCGGACCTGATCCTGCCCACCATCCGTTCCCGGTGTGCCCTCCGTTGGAGCTCTGGGACCCCCTGGGCAGCCGAGCTTTCCCAAGTCCACTCCCCGGACGAGGTGCGGTTCCTCCTCCCCTTCGTCCGCTCCCGGGCAGACGTGGAGTTCCTGAAAGGTCTGGCCGCCCCCCGGGAGAGCTGGCAAGAAGCAGTGGCCGAGGCCAGGGAACTCAGCTTGCCCGAGATTGGGGCAGCGTTCTCCAAAGACGCCCGCCATTCCCTGCGCCGGCGGGCCCTGGCCCAGGAATTGCTAGCACGCCTGCCCCAGGTCCCGGCGGACGAAATCCTCGCTGTGGCCGAGGAGCTGGCCCGAGGAGGCCGGGAGGTAGCCCAAGTGTTCCTGGAAGAACTCCTTGTGGCCCTCCTTGCCGCCCCCCGACCCTCCCCCAGCTGGCTGCGCAAGGTGTCCCTCTCCCGAGGGGAGCTGGAGGCCAACGTGAACGTTAAACTATTGCTCGAGGTGATCTTGCTTTGGCCGAAGAGAGGTTGAAGGCCCTGGTGCGCCGGGCCGGCCCTCAGCCGGACGTTCACCTGTCGGTGTGGGGGAGGGTGGTGGGGAAACCAGGGCAATACTGGATAGAGGACGATGGGCGGGGGGTGTGGTTGGTGAAGGTGCTCCGCTCCCCGGCCCGGGACGGGGGGGACCCGGTGGGAACCTTGGTCCGGCCGGCCCAACCCAGCGACGAACAGCGCTACCGCCAGCGGGCTGCCCAGGTACCGGAATTGATAGCCACCGCCCAGGAAAAGGTCCGCAAACAGGGACTTCCCATGCAGCTTCTCACCGGGGAGCTGGACTTGGAAGGCAGGTTCCTCCGCATCTTCTTCACTGCCCCCGGGCGGGTGGACTTCCGGGAACTGCTGCGGGAGTTGAGCAAAGCCCTGGGGATGAGGATCGAGCTGCGCCAGGTGGGGCCGCGGGACGTGGCCCGGCTATTGGGCGGGGTGGGACCCTGCGGGCGGCCCATCTGCTGTCGCACCTTCCTCCGGCAGCTGCGGCCCATCCCCCTGGAACTCGCCTTCGACCAGCAGCTGTTCTTCTCCCCCGAGCGCATCACCGGCTGCTGCGGCCGCCTCATGTGTTGCCTGGCCTACGAACACTCCCAGTACCTGGAGGCCATGGAGGGGATGCCCAAGGTGGGGGCCAAGGTGGAGCTGAAAGGCCGACGGGGGAAGGTGACCGCCATAAACATCTTCCGCAGCACCCTCACCGTGGCTTGGGAAGACGGCACCCGCGAGGAGGTCCCCTGGGAGCAGTGGCGGCGGGGAGGCCCCGCGGAGTGCCCGCCGGGCAGCGGCTCCTGAGCCAGGTTTTTCTTACCCCTCAACCGAACAGCCGGAGGATATCGCGCCAGGTCACCAGCAGCATCAGCCCCAAAAGCAGCATGAACCCCACCGTGTGAATGGCCGCCTCCACCGCCGGGGAGACCTTCCGGCGGGAGATCATCTCGAACAAGGCGAAGGCCATGCGGGCCCCGTCCAGAGCGGGGAACGGGATCAAGTTGAAAACCGCCAAGTTGAGGCTGATGAGGGCGATCAACAGGAAGGTAGCCAGCCCCCCGGCCTGCACCCCTTGGGCCAACACCTCCACAAGCCCCACTGGGCCGGAGACCACCTCGCCAGCCGGGACCTCCCCCCGGGCCACCCCGGACACCACCGAGGCCAACGTGAGGAAGAAACGGATCAGATACCTGGTTCCCAGGCGGCAGGCCACGCCCAACCCCGGCCGGTGGATCACCGGCTCGGCGGGCAGGAAACTGGCCCCGGCCAGAAGTCCCCTCCCCACCTCTCCCGGCAAGGAAAGCGCTAGCTCCTCCCCGGCCCGGGACAGGGTCAGTTCCCGACAGCCCCCCTCCAGGGCCACCACCAGCTCGGTGAGGCTGCGCACCGGGCGGCCACAGGCAGCGGTGATCCGATCTCCCGGGCTCAGCCCTGCCTGGGCCAGGGGGGAGTCCGGAGCCAGCTGGCGGACCTCCGGGAAGAACAGCTGGGGGGAGAAGTAAGCGCCCACCAGGTACCTCCCCTCCTCCGGCTCCCAGCGGGGGGAGATCTCCACCACCAATGGCCGGCCTTCCCGCAGCAGGAGGAACGGGATGGCCTTCGGGGCGGCGGCCTGGATGGCCGGCCCTACTTCCTCCCACTCCCACACCTCTCGGTCGGCGATGGCCAGAAGCACGTCTCCTACCTGGAGGGCCTGCTCAGCTGGGGCGCCCGGCACCAATCCCACCACCCGCACCCGGGGGAGTCCAAAGCCCAACACCCCGACCACTGCCAACAGGCCCGCCAACAGGATGTTGGCCACCGGCCCGGCCAAGGAGACGGAGAACCTCACCCAAGCCGGCCGCCCATAATAGGTGCGTTCGAAGGGCACCTGGGACGCCTCCCCGCCTTCCCCTGCCAGCCGCACGAACCCTCCCAAGGGGAAGGCCCGCAAGCTATAGCGAGTTTCTTTCCGTTTGTGGGAGAAGAGCACCGGCCCAAACCCGATGGAAAACTCCTCCACTGCCACCCCGAGGAGCTTGGCGGCCAGGAAATGCCCTCCCTCGTGGGCGGCCACCAAGAACAAGATCAGCCCCAAAAGCAAAAGCCAGATCACAACCTCTCCGCCTCCAACCGCAACACCCGCTTCACCTCTGGCCCCACTTTATACCGCTCGGCGATCCGCACGCCCACCACCCAGCAGATCCCCTCCCGATCACATACCACCGGCCACCGGTCCCGCTCTTCCCGGGGGATCCGGGCTTCCATGAGCAGGGCTTTCAGCTTCTTCTCCCCTGAAAGGCCCAAGGGTTGCAGTCGATCCCCAGGGCGACGGGTGCGCACGCACAGGGGCGGGGTGATCTTCCCCGGGTCCAGGTAGGCGACCAGCGGGGAAGGGGGCACCAAAGAGGGGGGGCGGGGGACCAGGCGGGCGGTGAGCCGCCACCCAAGCTCGGGCAGCTCCAGGTCCCCGGGCAAGGGGAGCTCCCGGGGCTCGAACTCCGGTTGCTCCCGGGGGCCTTCTCCGACCACCGTGAGCTTCCCCCCAGCCAACCGGGCCCGTTTGCCCCCGGGCAGGGCCACTTCCCCCCCCTGGCCGCGGCGCAACAGCCCCAATATCTCCTGTACGTGCACCCGTTCCAGCCGCCGGGGGCTGCCCAAGCCCCCCACCAAGAACGCCCGCACCGCCAGGGCCTGCACCCCCGGGGGCAGGGAGGCCAGTTTTTCCAGGTCCAGCGCCTCTCCTGCCTGCACCTCAGCCAAAGCTCGCTGTGCTGCCCATTCCAGGGCCTCCTCCGCCTCGGCCCAAAGCTCCGCCGCCCGGGCCAATGCCTCCTCAGCTTGGGGGTTGTAGCGGGAGAGCTGGGGCAGGAGTTCCAACCGGATTGCATTTCTGAGGAGCCGGGTGTCGAGGTTAGAGGGGTCGTCGTGGAAGGGGATTTGGTGTTGCCGGCAGAAGGCCCTGGTTTCTGCCCGAGAGCAAGTGAGCAAGGGGCGGATGTAAGGGGGGGAGGAGGGGAGGAGGCCCTTGAGCCCCGCCGGGCCCGCCCCCCGCAGAAGATGCATGAGCACCGTCTCGGCGAGATCGGTGCGGGTGTGTCCCAGGGCAATCTTCCCCGCCCCCGCTTCCCGGGCTGCCTCCTCTAGGAACTGGCGGCGGGCCTCCCGAGCCGCTTCCTCCAGGTTCTTCCGCTCCCGTCGTGCCCGCGCCGGCACGTCCACCCGGCGCTGGATCAGCGGCAGGCTCAGGTCCTGGGCCGCCCGACTGACCACCGCCAGGTCCCGGTGGGTATCAGCCCGGATGCCGTGGTCCAGGTGGGCGATGGAAAGCTCGAGCCGGTATTCCTTCCGCAGCCAGTAGAGGGCATACAGCAGGGCCAGGGAATCCGCCCCGCCGGAGACCGCCACCAGCACCCGCTCTCCTGGCTGCAGGAGGTCCCACCGGCGGATCGCCGCTCGCACTTTTTCCACTAGCACACGTCGATTTTTACGGTTTTATGGGCCCTTCTGCCAGCTGGCTTGGGATCAGGCTCTGCCGGGAGGCCAACCCAACTTGCGCAGCAGCCTGTAGGTGACCCGCAGGGGCAGCCCCACCACGTTGAAGAAATCTCCCCGGATCTCCTCCACAAACACCCCCGCCCGCCCTTGGATCCCGTAGGCACCCGCTTTGTCCAGCACCTCCTCCCCTGCGAGATACCACTCGATTTCCTCCGGGGAAAGGCGGGCGAACCGCACTTGGGTGGTCACCAGCGCGCTTTCCCTCCCCCCGGGGCCCTGGACCACGAGCCCGGTGGCCACCGTGTGCCAGCGCCCGGAGAGGGCCCGCAGCATCTCCCGGGCCTCCTCCTGGTTCTTGGGCTTCCCGAAGTGCTTCTCGCCTAGGAAAACCCCGGTGTCAGCCCCGATCACCAGGGCCCCGGGGCGAAGGGACCGGACGGCCCGCACTTTTTCCTCTGCGGTGCGGAGTAGGTCCTGCGGGTGGCTGGGGGGGACCTCGGGGACCCGGGGCGGGATCACCTCGAAGTCGTCTACGATCAACTTCAACAGGGCCCGCCGGCGAGGCGAGCTGGAGGCCAAAACCACCCGTTGCGGTGGGGGAACAGTCTCCGGATAATCCCGCGTCATGGACATCATTTTCAGCCCCCGGTGCCTGGAATACCAGTTCCCCGGTCATCCGGAGAGCCCGGCCCGGGTCCAGGAAGCCCAGCGATACCTTGCCCGCCGGGGGTTTTCCTTCTCCGAGCCCACTCCGGCCTCCCAGGAAGAGCTGCTGGCGGTGCACTCCCCGGGGTTGGTCCGCCGAGTGCAAGAGGGCCGGTATACCGACCCCGACTGCCCGCCCTATCCGGAGATCGATTTCTACGCCCGGCTCTCGGTAGGGGGGGCGATCCTGGCTCAGCGGCGGGGTGGGTTTTCCCTCTTGCGCCCCCCGGGACACCACGCCGGCCCAGACTTCTTCGGGGGGTTTTGCTATTACAACAGCTTGGCGATCGCGGTCCGGCTCTCCGGGCGCAGGACCCTGATCGTGGACATAGACGGCCATCACGGGAACGGCACCGAGGCGGTGTTCTTCGGGGACCCCCAGGTGACCTACGTGTCTCTCCACACCATGTACAACTACCCCGGGACCGGCCTTCAGTCCCGGGACAATTGCTACAACTTCCCCCTCCCCTTTCGCTGTGGCCAAGAGGTGTACCTGGAGACCTTGGAGCGGGCGCTGGGAATGGTGAAGGGTGATTTCCAGCAGCTGGCCATCTCCGCTGGGTTTGACACCCACAAAAAAGACCCCCTGGCCTCTATGGGCCTGGAGGTCGAGTCTTATTATCTAATCGGCCGCCTGCTGGGGGGGTTGGCCCTGCCCACCTTCTGCGTGCTGGAAGGAGGCTACGTGCCCGAGGTCATCGGGCCGGCGGTGGAAGCCCTGATCACAGGCCTAGAAGAAGCAGGAGCAAAAACGGGATAAGGCCCCCGCCCAAAAGACAAGGGTCACAGCCCGCCTGAACCTCCCCACAGGCGCAACTCCACCAGCCGCAGAGCCAGGCACAGGGGTTGCAGCCGCAAGCCTCACAGGGCTGCCCCGTCGCCACTTGGGCCCCGGCTTCCGCCTGCGCTGCCGCTTGAGCGCTGGCCTGCACCTCGGCGGTGGCCTCCGCCTGAGCGACCGCCTCGGCCTCTGCTTGGGCCAGGGTCATCTGCACAGCCAGGGAGGCCATGGCCAGGTCCCCATAGTGGATGGCAAAGGGCTGGGCCGGGTCGATTTCCTCCCCCAACAGCAGGATGGCCACCACCGGGGTCCTGGGGGGCAGCACCCCAGCCAGCAGGTCCCCACTCACCGGGACGAGCACATCCGGAGTCAGGGTCAGTTCTACTCCCCCTTGGGAGAAGCGAATCGCCCCCGGGTCCAGGTTCGCCCCATCCTCAGAGTAGGCCCAAATCAGCAGGGCGTTTTGGCCCACATACGGGGCGATGATCTCGGCGATTTCGGGCCGGATGTTGGACTGAAGCGTTCGCTCGTTGAGGTAAACGAACCACAGCAAGAACCGCTGTCCGCCCTGCTCCACGGTGAGCAGGGCCACCAAGTCCCTGTCCAACCCCGTCTGAGCGAGGATCTGATCCAACGTCTGCCCTGCCACCCCGGCTCCCACCGCCAGGGTGAGTGCCAGCGCTGCCGCCAGGAGCCGAGTCATGTCAAGGACAGCACCACCACGCTGCGAATACCCCCAACCAGATGAACCAGAAGAACGCGAGCAACCACCAACCGCAGCACATAGGGCGCCACCTCCTTAGCTGGTTTATTGCCACTTTAGCACGTTTGCCGCGGCGAGACAAGTGATGGGGATTACGTTCGGCGCTCATTTTGCCTGCCCGGAGCCGGCCCGGTTAGAATCCCCGCATGGAAAAACGAGTGTTGTTCCGCAATCTCGAGGCCATCGTCACCTTCGATCCCGCGGAGCGGGAAATTCCCGGGGGTTGGCTGGTGGTGGAGGGGAACCGCATCACGGCGTTGGGGGACGGCCCCCCGCCCCCAGGCCCCTACCACGAGCTGATCGATGGGGAGGGGAAGGTGCTGGTGCCTGGGCTGGTGAACACCCATCACCATCTCTATCAGACGTTGTTCCGGGCGGTCCCTGGGGCGGCGGACAAGGAACTGTTCGATTGGCTTGTGTTCCTGTACGAGCGCTGGCGGGGGATTGACGAGGAAGCGGTGTACGTGTCGGCCTTGGTGGGGATGATGGAGCTGCTCCTCTCGGGCTGCACCACTACCACCGACCACTTGTACCTCTTCCCCCGGGGCAAGGAGAGGCTGATCGACCTGGAGATCGAGGCGGCACAGGAGCTGGGCATCCGCTTCCACCCTACCCGGGGGTCCATGTCCCTGTCTCGGGAGGAAGGGGGCTTGCCCCCCCCGGACGTGGTCCAAACAGAAGAGGAAATCCTGGCTGACTCGGAGCGGCTGATCTCCCGCTACCACGACCCCTCCTTCGGGGCCATGGTGAGGATCGCCCTCGCCCCTTGCTCCCCGTTCTCGGTCACTCGGGAGCTGATGGAGGAGACGGCGGAACTAGCCCGCCGGGCCGGCGTGCTCCTCCACACGCATCTGGCGGAGACTGAGGACGAGGAGGAGTTCTGTCGGGAGAAGCTGGGCCTGCGCCCGGTGGACTACCTGGAGGAAGTGGGTTGGCTGGAGGAAGACGTGTGGCTGGCCCACCTGGTTCACCTAAACCAGGATGACATCCGCAAGTTAGGGAAAGCCAGGGTGGGCATGGCCCACTGCCCATCCTCCAACATGCTCCTGGGGTCTGGGCTGGCCCCGGTGCGGGAGCTCCTGGCCGCCGGGGTCAAGGTGGGGCTGGCGGTGGATGGCTCAGCCTCCAACGATCATTCCAACCTCATCCGCGAGGCCAGACAGGCGATGTTGGTGGCCCGGGTGCGGGACGGAGCCGAGGCCATGCCCGCCCGGCTTGCCCTGCGCCTGGCCACGTTGGGCGGGGCGCAGGTGCTGCACCGGGAGGAGGAGATCGGCTCGCTGGAGCCTGGGAAATGCGCTGATCTAGTGCTATTCGACGTGAGCGGCCTGGAGTTCAGCGGGGCAGCCGATCCGGTGGCCGCCCTGCTCCACTGCGCCACCCAACACGCGGACACGGTGATGGTGAACGGGGAGATCCTGGTCCGGGGGGGGAGGCTGGTGAACGAGTCCCTGTACGATGTAGTGGCCAGGCACCGGGAGATCGCCGCCCGCCTGGTACGGGGTTAGCTCCCGGATTTCCCGAGCTCGTTGCGGATGCGGACCAGCTCGTCGAGGATTTTGAAGGTGACGATCAAAAGCTCGCAGTAAATGCGCACCGCCAGCGGGCCCAAGATGATGAGCAGGACCCCGCCGAGCACCAGGGTTCCCCCACCGTAATAAGCGCCTGCCCCAACTACGATCTGGATGAGGCCACCGATAACACAGAGCACAACTCCGATCCAAAAGATGACCTGGATTATGAGGGGGGTGATCATCTTCCTAAAGGCAAGAAAGTCTCCCATTGCCACCTCCTTTCAAACCATTATAGTGCCGGCTGCGCAAACCGGCATGTCCGGAACTCACCTGAGGTGAAGGCTAACGGGACCGAGTACAGCCCCAAGTTCAAGTTCGAGGAAGAGCTGGAGGCTATTGACCTGCTCACGCTCTGCTGGGATGGGGAAGCAGGGCCAGGGAGGGGACACCTTTGGGGACGGGGGAGGGGTTCCGGAGACTTTGCCCCCCGGCCCAGCAAGGATCCCTCCCGGTGGGTACCGCCTCCAGCTGGTCCTGGTTCAGCCCTGCGAGCACCTCGGCCATGGCCCTGAAAGTGTACCCGGGGAGAGCGTGGACCAGGGGAGCTTTCCAGTCCGAGGCCGTGGGGAAACGGAGCCTCGCCCCAGACAGTATCTGCTTTTTCCTCGGAGCAGTTCGCGGGGTGGATTTTCCCCTGGGATCGGTTATGATCTCGGCGAAGGGCCGTACGAAGTGTAGCTCCGTAGCTGTAGGGGTTGTTCCCGATGGCGTAGCGGTAGGTGCATGTAGGCGGTCGAAAAAGAAGAAAGGAGGGAACAACCTATGGCTATCGGCAAAGTTAAGTGGTTCAATGACGCCAAGGGCTTCGGCTTCATCGAGCAGGAAGACGGCCCAGATGTGTTCGTCCACTTCTCCGCCATCACCATGACCGGCTTCAAGTCCCTGCGCGAGGGGCAGACCGTGGAGTTCGAGGCCGTGGACGGGCCCAAGGGCCCCCAGGCGAAGAACGTAGTCCCCCGCTGATCACAACCCAAACACGACACCAAGGTGGCCCCCGAGCTTCGGGGGCCACCTTTTTTCTCCCCTGCCCAGAAAGCGGGCAGGGAGGCAGAAAGCTGCACAGGCGCGATAACTCCCTACCAAACATAACTTTTTATCTCCAACTGTAAAACTGGGCTTTGCACTTTGCCCCTCCCCCCGGGGAGGGCTACCATTGCCGCCGGAGGTGACACTCCAAATACGATTGGAGGTGACACTCCGTGTACAGAACTGTTCTCGTCGGCTTACTGGTTTGCTCGGGCGTGCTGAGCGTTGGCCTCCTCGCCTCAGAGCTGGTGGTGGCCGTGTCCACCGAACCCCCGTCCCTAGACCCCACCACCAACGCCGCCGCAGTCATCGACCTGCTTTTGCACCACAACCTCTACGAGGGCCTGGTGGAGGTGGACGCCCGGGGGGAGATCCACGGCCAGCTGGCCCGCTCCTGGGAGGTGTCCCCGGATGGGCTCTCCTACACCTTCCACCTCAGGGAGGGGGTACGCTTCCACAACGGGGAACCTTGCGACGCTGAAGCCGTAAGAAAAAGCTTCCTGCGGGCCCTGGACCCCCGGACCGGCCACCCCCACCCGGAGTACTTCCAAAACATCGCCGCGATCGAGGTGTTGGACCCCCTCACGGTGAGATTCGTGCTCGCCGAGCCCGACCCGGCGTTCTTGGCCGTCCTGGCCTTGGCCGACGGGGTGATCGTGCCCCCCGGGGAACCCCTGGCCAACCACCCCATCGGCACCGGCCCCTTCCGATTCGCCGACTGGCGCCCCGGAGACCGGCTGGTGCTGGTGAAAAACCCCGACTATTACCTGCCCGGGGTCCCCCACCTGGAGCAGCTCACCTTCCGGTTCCTGCCGGACCCGGCGGCCCAGCTGGCTGCCCTCCGGGCCGGGGACGTGCAGGTGGTGGTGGACCTGGCCCCGGAGCTGGCCGCGGGGTTGAGCGGCTCCCCCGACTTCCAGATCGTCTCCGGCCCCATGAACCTCGTCCAGATCCTGGCCATCAACACCGCCCGGGCCCCCTTCTCCCAGTTGCCGGTGAGACAGGCCCTGGCCTGTGCAGTGAACCGGGAGGAGATCATCGAACTAGTTTCTTTCGGCTACGGCACCCCCATCGGCAGCCACATCCCCACCGGAACCCCGTTTTACGCCGACCTGACTTGGCTTTACCCCCACGACCCGGCTCGGGCCCGGGAGCTACTGGAGGAAGCCGGCTACGGCAGCGGTTTTTCCACCACCATCACCCTGCCGGAGAACTACGTGCTGCACGTGCGCACCGGGGAGGTGATCGCCGCCCAGCTCTCCCAGGTGGGCATCCAAGCCAGATTGGAGTTGGTGGACTGGGGCACCTGGCTGGAGCGGGTGTTCGCCCAGGCCGACTACGACCTCACGGTGATCGGGCACCCCTGGAAGCTTGACCCGGCCCCCATGCTGGCCGGCTACGGCCCCCAGCGGCCGGACTACTACTTCCGCCGGGGCTGGCATAGTCCGGAACTGGATCAGCTGTTGGAGTTGGGGGAGAGGCTGGTGGAGCCGGAGGCCCGGCGGGCCCTGTACACCGTGTGCCAGTACATCATCGCCCGGGAGGCGGTGAACGTGTTCCTCCAGGACCCCCACCGTTTGGTGGCCGCCCGGTCGGACGTGCAGGGGCTTTCCGTGTACCCAATCTACGTGCTGGACCTCACGGGCGTCTGGCTGGCAGGCGGCTGAGCCGGGGATCGAGCAGGTCCCGCAGGCCATCCCCCACCAGGTTCAACCCCAGACAGGTGGCGGTGATGAACAGCCCCGGCATCAGGGCCGGCCACGGGGACTGGCCCACGTAGGTGCGGGCCTCCTTGAGCATCCGGCCCCAGGAGGGGTGGGGGGGCTGAGAACCTAGGCCCAGGTAGCTGAAGGCGGCCTCGGCCAACACCGCCGCGCTCAGGCTCACCGTGAACTGGACCAACAGGGGGGAGGCCAAGTTGGGGAGGAGGTGGCGCAGCACGATCCTGATGGGGCTCGCCCCCACCGCCTGGGCCGCCACCACGTACTCCTCCTCCCGCAGCACCAACAGGCCCCCCCGCACCACCCGGGCGAAGTAGGGCACGTTGAAGCAGGCGATGGCCAGGGTGATCCCCCAGGGGCCGGGGCCAATCAAGGTCACCAAGAGCAGGGCCAAGAGCAAGGCCGGGAAGGAAAGCAAGAAATCCGCCCCCCTCATGAGCAACTCATCCCAGCCCCCGCCCCGCCAGCCCGCCACC